>SXGS01761832.1_pt1 | contig 50822 bp, 36 predicted proteins | sample 3174681 | NCBI WGS metagenome assembly SXGS01 (sample SAMN11356861, study PRJNA531348) | freshwater metagenome | isolation source: freshwater sample F1-80 | place: China: Fuxian Lake, Yuxi | collected 2017-12-25
AACTCAGGAAGGAAACCGAGGCATGGTACATCCACACAAATGCCAAAACCCGTAGGGTCGATTGGCAAATGTCCATTGGAGATGCCAGAATTAAACTAAAGTCCGTTTATCCTGTATTTATTGAGTGACAAAGCACTAGGTAATCCAATGGGCTGATTTGAAACTGGGGGGACCCAGGATTTGTTGGTTGCCAATTGGTCCCCTTTGCCATGCACTTTACCAGCGTTTGAACGGGATCGGTTTTCCTTTTCAGGTTTTGATTTGGTCCAATTCAATTTTCTGTCGGTTTGCTTCTTTTCGAAATATTTTGCTCCATTTCATAACCAGGCAGATTTTGAAGCCGGATAACTTCTCATTTATATCAGGCTTAAGCCCGGGATCCTTTTTAAAAAACGGGACATGAGCTTCATGACACCGGGCCCCGGTGGAAAGACTCTCCCCATGCAACTAAAATCCCTGAAACCCGGGCATGCGTTAACAAAAACCGACCGAAAAGGATTCTGTATGATTTTTCAATCCGGCAGGCTCATACTGGCTTTCTTACCCTGGATTTGTTTTCCCTTGGCAAACCTTTCCGCCCAAGGGAAACAAACCTCATTTCCTCCGTTTTCCATTGACCGCATTCGAACGGATCTCCAATATCTGGCAAGTGAGCCACTTCAGGGCCGAGGGGTGGGAACGCGGGGTGAAGAATTGGCAACCGATTATATCGCCTCCCAATTGCAAAAGGCGGGCATCAAGGGTGCTGGAGAACGGGGTTCCTATTTCCAGAGCGTACCCCTGGTCCTTGTGACCTCGGGACCGGGTACAACGCTTCATATTTCCAAGGGTGCCTCAAACCTACCCTTAAAACTGGAAGAGGATTTTGCCGGGGTCAGCCACACCCAGAAATCGGAGGATTTTGAAGGCGAAGCCCTTTTCGTTGGCCATGGTATCTCGGCTCCTGAATTTGGCTGGGACGACTACAAGGGAATAGATGTCAAAGGCAAGGTTGTGGTCCTTTTCACTAATGAACCCACCTTAAGCGATCCGAAATTATTCAATGGAAATGCCCTTAGTTATTATGGGCGATGGACCTACAAATTTGAGGAAGCCAACAGGCGGGGAGCCAAGGCTGCCTTGATCATTCACACAAACGAAACCGCAGGGTATCCTTATTCCGTGGTAAAAACGGTCAAAGGAGCCCAACTTAAAAAAGAACCAAACGCTGGGGCCCTGGCTTTTGCTGGCTGGGTTTCCTCCCGGGCGGGAGATAGAATTCTTGCCTCGATAGGACTAACCGTTTCTGAAGCTTTGAAAAAAGCGGACACTCCTGGGTTTACCCCTATTCCGTTAGGAACCGTGCTAAAAGGTCACATACCCACTTCGGTACAAGCCATCTCCTCGAAAAATGTGGCAGGAGTCATTCATGGAACCGACCCCCAAATGAAATCCGAAATTGTCCTATTTACGGCACACTGGGACCATTTGGGTGTGGGTCGATCCTCCCCTGGCAGAGAAGAGGTCTTTGCCGGGGCCTTGGACAATGCGAGTGGCTGTTCCCTTCTTTTGGAATTGGCCAGAGCATGGGCAGTATTGGATCCAAAACCCAAACGATCCGCCCTGTTCCTATTTACAACGGCCGAGGAGACCGGATTATTGGGAGCCTCCTTTTATGCCACCCATCCGCTAGTGCCATTGGGCAAAACAGCCATGAATTTCAATTTTGACACGGTTTCGCCCATAGGCATACCTGAATCCATTGTTTTGAATGGATCGGAACGAACGACTGGTTGGGATCTGTTGAAGGAAACGGCAAATGCGCACTCCTTGCAAATCGAACCGGATCGACGCGGCCACCTTGGCTATTTTTACCGATCCGATCATTTTGCCTTGGCTCGGGGTGGGGTTCCGGCATTTTCCGTGGGTCGTGGAGAAAAGGTCAAAGGCAAAACGGCCGACTTCACCAAAAAATTATCCGAGGATTTTATCGCCAACATTTACCACACCCCAAACGACAAATATCGCCCGGATTGGGATTTTGAAGGGTACCCGGTATTGCTCCGATTTACGCTCGATGCAGCCAGGAAAATTGCCAATGCTCCCACTATGCCGACATGGAATGTGGGGGATGAATTCCGTGCAGCCAGGAAAAAAAGCGGAGTGAAATAAACGGTTATTGGACCCCGAATAAACCCCATAAAAAGTTCAAACATGATCCACCTTTACCTTCCCTGCCCCGCTTCGATAATCCTGTGGCTCAATGAACTTTTGGAAAAATGAGCTGGAGGGTCCCGCCCTTTCCTACACCTAACCCACCCAAGTATTATTTCATGGAAAAAGCCAAATCGGCTAAATCATGGCCAACCCCTGGCACCATGGTTGCTCCAAGGTGATTAACAAGATACGCTGGGTCAACAAGAGGGTCATTTTCACCAACAAGTATCTTGATATTCCTTGATACTAAAGAATCAACAACCTGATTTATTTTCAGTTTCAAAGATGCCAAATGAGCCAATTCACTTGCCCATACCGGAAAATTTCCCTGGTTGTATTGACAAAAGGGGGTTGAAAGGCCAGCTCTTTGGTAAAAATCTGTCAAAGCTGCAACGGGGTCCCGTTTCATCCATCGAATCAGGTATTTAACCTGTATCCTTGAAGACTTTCCTCCAAGGCAATCCTCTTTGCAAAAACCAATTATGGGAGCGAAAAGGACAATAGGAGGTGTTTTTTGTCTGTTTTCTACATACCGGATCCATTCCAAAACCCGGAATCCTCCCCAGCTCCAACCTAAAATCCGGTCATATCCCTCCTGAAATCCATCCGTCAGGGAAAGGGGAAGGATAACCCTGTGGAATACAGCCGGGTAAGCCAGATTTGCCCAATCGGTTAAGGACTTTGGATCCACTCCCCATCCGCATACCCAAAGCCATTTCAATCCTTTTTCTCCCAGGCAAAGACAAATTTATCCCAATCCACATCCGTCAGGTTCCGATTCAGGGAAAGACGCAACCGGGCCGTTCCATTGGGGACTGTCGGTGGGCGAATGGAAGATACAAGGATGCCTTGTTCTGCCAATTTTCCCGCCTTTTCCAAGGTCTTTTTTTCATCCCCTAAAAGTATCGGGATAATGGGTGAATTGTCATTCAAAACCTGAACACCCAATGCACCCAATCGTTTCCGCCATTGCCTTGAAAGTTGGTGCCACTGGGATCTTTCCCCGGCAAGTTCTTTTAGTCGATCCAAGGCACCCAAGGCCGCCCCTGCCAAAACCGGGGACATAAAAGTGGAATAAATGTATTCACCAGCATGGTTAATTAGTTGGTCCATAACGGCTTCATGATGGGACAGGATAAATGCCCCTTGGGAGCCAAGGGCCTTTCCCAGAGTTCCGATTACAATATCGGCGGCGGCCTTTATCCCGGATTCCTCCAACATTCCTGCCCCCTGGTCCCCGTGCCAACCCACGGCATGGGCTTCATCCAAAATCCAGACAAAACCGTATTTGTCCCTCAAATTTGCCATTTCAACCAAATTGGGGCCATCTCCATCCATGGAAAACACCGACTCTGTAACCACATATATATTGCGGAAGTGTCCTTTTTTTTGGACAATATCCGATTCCAGCCTTTCGAGATCGTTATGGGGAAAGCGGTGAAATTTTGCACCCGAAGATTGCATGCCGGAAAGGATGCTATGGTGGGCCAAGCGGTCGGCAAGGATCAAATCCCCGGAGCCAGGCAAACACCGAAGGATCGAACAATTGGCGGCATACCCGGAGGTCATCAAAAGGGCATGAGGATAGCCAAGGAGGTTCGCCAGTCGCCCCTCCAACTCTTCATGAATAGGTAAATAGCCTGATATCAAAGGGGATGCTGAGGCAGAAGCACCATATTCTTCCAAGGCCCAATTCGCTTTTGCAAGGACAATGGGATCCTTGGCAAGGGAAAGGTAGTCATTGTTCCTGAGGTCAAGAACCATTTTTTTTGCCATTCCGTTCCTGGAACGAAATAGCAAAGCATCCCGCCTTAGCCCAAGGTCATGGTTTAACCTTTCGACCAATGGCAAAGGCAATTGGGGATGGTTGGTCATGGAGCAATGGATCTCACCCGACCGGGACTGTTCGGGGCTTCCATCAACAAAACTTGAGGCAAAGCTCCCTCCCGCTCTCCGGTTTCGGTCAAAAGGAAGGTAACCTTTCCGCTCCCAAGGGGAAAAGGCTTTCCATTGAGAACCATTTTTTCGCCTGCAACAAAAACCTGAAGGTTCCCAGGTGCCTCCACAATCAAGACAAATTCTCCCGCAACGCTCACCTCAAAATCTGCCCGAAGGATTTTTGCCCCGCTACGAAAACCGTAAATGGGCTTCACTTCGTTCAACGGAATTGCTCCCGAAACTTTGGGGACAATTGTCTGCCAAATCAAACCTGGTTCATCCGGTTTTCGGGAGAAAGCCACCGGACCACTATGAGACATCATTTCGCCCGAAAGGGGCGTTTGCAAAAGCACCCGAAGGTTTCGGACCCAGTTGCGCCGGGGCAAACTCCAATTGGGATCCTTCCCCAAATCCGACAAAAAACGAACCAAATCCGACAACTCACCATCGGTCAATTCTTCCACCAAACCGGCAGGCATCAGGGACTGCCCAATGCCTATTTCCTCCACCTCGGACCGCCGAAGCACAACGAGTTGGTTTTCTGCATTGCGAAGAACCAATTCCCGATCATCCAACCTGACCTTGATTCCGGCAAAAATCTTGCCATCCTTGGTAGTTGCCACGGTGGTATGATAGTTTTCCTTCACCGCTTTATTAGGTAGCAAAAAGGACTCAACGATGTAGTCGGGTTGGGCACTCCCGCCAAGAGATCCCAATTCAGGGCCAACCTGCCCCCCCGCACTGCCAATGGCGTGGCACTTGATGCATTGGAGGTTGGCTCGTCGAAAAACAGATTCTCCGCGGGCTGGGTCCCCGGAGGATTTGGCCATGGCAACAAACTTCTGGATTTCCTCAGGAGATCCGTTCCTGCTGGAGGCATCCAGCTTGGCCGATTTTTTCACAACATCCCTAAGTTTCTCTGTTCCCGGGATATTGGAAAGTTCCCGGACCAAAAGCCTGGCACCATCCTTGGGAAAAGTAGCCTTTTCCAGCGCCTTCGCCAGAATGTCAGCGTTGCCTTTTCTGCCTCCATATATTTGTGCCACCTTGGCAAAGTCTCCGGCATCCTGGGATTTTGCCAGGTAAGCCAAAATGCCCGGTGCAGCTTTGGTGGCATTCAGGGTCGCAGATGCAAACAAGGCGGATTTACCCATTGGGTCGGAAGGTCGATTGGCAAGTTCTTCCAACAAAATGCCCGTTTGCAACCCACCCAATTCAACAAGTCCATCCACGGCGATCGACCGCAGAGCAATCGGTTGGGTTTGGTCCTTGGCCCATAGGGTCAAGGCACTTCTCAAGGCCTCCAGGCGATAGGTTCCAACGATCCCAATGGCCGCAACCCGAGTACTGGGATCCTCCAAATAGGCTTGAATATCTTTCATCTCAAGCTTCCCCAACCTGCCCCGCACCCTTGGACCTGCCGCATTCAAAACGGTCAAAAGCCGATTGGCCAAATCAGGGTTTTTGGCAAAAAGCCCTATCCGGCCCCAAACCATGGCGACATCTTGCACTTCGCCAACATCCGCCAAAACTTCCAGGATTCCACAAGCCACTTTTGGATCGTCCGTCTTCTCCGCCAGCCCCCGAACGGCCGCCCCCAAGGCAGGATCGTTGCTGGCTTTCATGGCATAAACAAGGGACTTGCTATCAAAACCGGATAATCCTCCTTGGCTCGTAATGGGGCCCCATTGGTCTTTGAGGTCATTTACAGTAAGCCAAAGGGCATATTCCTCAAACCGATCCAGGCCACCTGCCAGGAAACCCAAAGCTCCCTTTAACGCTTCAAGGGTGGGGATCGATCCCAGGGACCTGATCACTTCCAAACGGACCTTGGGACTAGGGTCTTTCAGGGTGGATTGAAGGATTTCCCAGCGTTTTGCCTCACCTACCTTGGCCCAGGAAAATGCGCGCAAAGCTCCCGCCCGAATCTTCGGCGAGGACGATTGCAATAGTTTTTGAATCAAATCCACGGAATGATCCTGAAGGGCCAACCGTGCCCATTGTATTTGCATAAGCAAATCATCCCCTGCCCCATTTTCCAATTGGGCAAGTTCGCGAAGCAATCCGGCAGGCTCCCTGTCCCGCATGACCATTCGGGCATGGTGCCTTGTCCATTCAAGGTCTGCTCCCAAGGCTTTTACCAATGCGGAATCCGACAACTGGTAAAGATTGGGTTTGGTCCGGGCTGCCTTGCCAGAAGGGCTAACCCGCCAAATACGGCCATGGGTTTTGTCCCTTCTGGGATCGCGAAAATCGACTTCCCCGTGTTGAATGATTGGATTGAACCAATCCGCCAAATATATGGCACCATCGGGCCCTTGCCTGACATCAATGGGCCGAAATGCAGGGTGGTTACTCCGGATTAGTTCAACCGATTCCTTGGCTTGAAACCCTGCCCCATCTTCGGAGAGGCGAAACCCGCAAACCCGGTGCCCCCTGAAATCGTTGGTTATGAGGGCCCCATTCCAACCCTCGGGCAGGTGATTACCTGTGATACGCTCCAATCCACAATACTTTGGCGAGCCTGGATTCAGTCCGGGAAAAGTGCGCCTTGCCCCCACAGCAGTAAAATACCAGCCTCCCTGGAAGATATAATTGATTCCCTCCCCGCCTGCCCCGTCCGTTTCAAAAACCTGACCATTTTCGTCCCAACAAAGGCCCCAGGCATTCACCAAGCCCCTCATGAGAATGTCTAGTTCCAAAGATTTGGTTCGCATGGCCCAGGTACCCCCGCCACCAAGCCGTTTTGGCCCGTGGGGAGTTTCGAGGTGACTATGAATGTAGATCGACTGGTTGAAATAGAGCCTGCAATCGGGGCCAAAGCGGATGGTGTGGAGCAAATGGTGGGTGTCCTCCGTTCCAAAACCGGAAAGGACCACCGTGCGTTTATCTGCCTTGCCATCCCCATTGGTATCCTGGAGGTAAACAAGCTCCGTACTATCGGCAACATAGACACCGTTGCCATCCGGTTCGATCCCGGTAGGAATAAGCAAACCATCCGCAAAAACAGTCGTTTTGTCTGCTTTTCCGTCACCATCTGTGTCTTCAAGGACCACAATTTTGTCATTGGCTGTTTGACCTGGTTTGATCTGGGGATAGGTTTCCGAACAGGCAACCCACAGGCGCCCTTTGCTGTCCCAAGCCATTTGAATGGGTTTGGCAAGAATGGGATCCGCGGCAAACAGGTTGACCTGGAAACCCGGGGCCACCTGAAAAGTGGCCCTCTCTTTTTCAGGGTCTGTTTCCACCTGAAGGGGTGCGTTTCGTTGGGCCAAAATGGGATTTACAGCCAGCACAACAAAACAAAAAACGGTTGAAAAAAGCTTTGTCAAAAACTTTGGATCCATGGCAAACTACTCCATTTTTATAAATATCAAGATAGAATGAATTTATTTAAAATCAGTCCTTTAAGCTTAACGAAAGGGAATGGGTTTTGGGTTGGGAATATTGGAGAACCTTTTTTTCCAATGCCTCAATATGAGGATCGAATTGGGGTATTTCTATAGAGTTATTCCCCTGTTCATGTTTGCGGAATCCAAATAAGTAGGTTTCATTTTGAGGCCGCCATCTGTAGAAAAATTGCTGGTTTTTGGCCGCCACCACTTTACGGAGTGCCTCCATTTGGGCGTTATCTCCCGGCAAGGTAATCGGGACGCCTTTGGCCCAATCCCCTGACTTTGCGACAGCAATCACTGTCTTTCCTTCCCGGAGGACCCAAGTCCCTTGTCCCAAATCGGCTACCAACAATTCCCCTTGGGACATGGTTCCAAGGGGCAATCGGTCCGATTGAAGGTTAAAAGTCAAGGTCCCTTCCTTGGGGTAATTGATTTCAGTCAAGACACAGCCTTTCAATTCTTTGGAATTGGGGGTAAGGTTGGCCCGAAACCCCACAGCTTGGGAATTCAATCCCAGCATTTTGATCCATCCGGGAATTAGATGCCGATACCCATCGGGAGTAAGGTGAATCCCGTTGGACGAGAAGTTTGGCGAGGTCAAAACAAGGGAGGTGGTTGTCAAAAAACCAACCCCGGCATCATGGGCTATTTCCTGAATGGCAAGATTGTACTGTTTTTGTTGGGTATCCAAGGCATCTGTAGAAACCAATTCGGGCGGGTGGTTAACAACCGGTTGGAGGCCCGTGAGGTGGATTTTGGCACCCAATGGTTTAAGGTCCTTCAGCAACCTGGCATATTTGGTTTTGAAGTTTGAAATCCCTTTGGCACTCTCAAAGGCTTCATTAAAGCCATAACTCACCAAAATAAGGTTGGGTTTCAAATCCCTGATATTTTTGAGGAGTTCCTTGTAGCCATCCTCGACAGAACCAAACCCTGCACGGGACTCCCCGGAAACATTGTCCCCGGACCATCCAAGGTTGCGCCAAACGATTTTTTTGCCCGGAAAAAGGGCATGGACGGAGGCTTCCCAATGGGAGGATTGCTGCTCCCTTTCCACCCAGGTGGACCCGACCCAAACAACCCGTGTTTGGTCCCCCATTGTAACCTGTCCGGAAACGGCACAAAGGGTGGTTAAAAGCGGTAATAAGGAAAGCATAAAAACCCCAAATAAAACGGTCCTGGAAACATCGAGGTGGGAGGAATTTCCATTGGCGAAAGGGCCCAATCGCAAAAACGAAGCATTGCAAACCAGGTCATTCTGACTTACGCTTTTTTTGTTTTATGAACTGGTACCACCTGAAGGCATTCCAAAGAGCCAGGAGAAATGCAAACCACGCCGCTCTTTGCGGGGTTTGACCCAGGGGCAAAGTTAAGCCCGGCGAACCATCGTCCCCGGATTTTACCAATAATGCCAATCCAAGCACAAACCAAATGCCCATCATGACCGGGCGGATCCATTGCCCCATAGACCCTTCCGTTTCCTTGAAAAGCCCTTAACGGATTCCATAAACCCGTTTGTAAAGGTCCTGTTGTTCGGCCATCATTACGGCAAAAGCAGCGGAGCGATTTGGATCCGGATCCACAGTAGAATCAAAATCGGGATCAGGAAAGGGTTTCGTTGAACTGAAAACCCCTAACGCCTCGAGGGCAAGAAGTGCCATGCCTCTGCTGGTGGTTTCGCTAATGCGGCAAGGCTTGATGGAGTGACCTAAAGCATCCGCCATTCGGGAAACCCAAAACGGGCTGGAAAGGAATCCCCCCCCCGCCACAATTTCAATTTCGGCTTTTCCAAGGAAGCTACCCATGGAACCAAAAATAAGGGCCAACCGGCAGGAAACGGCCTCGAGTGAAGCCTGCATCAAATCCAGGGGGCTTGTATCCAGGGTGATTCCGGAGATAAGGCCTTTGGCTTTGTCATTCCAATTGGGGGCCCTTTCACCCGCCCAAAAGGGAAGGATGGTAAGGCCATGGATGCCGACCTCCCTTTCGGATAGCCGTTCTTCCAGATGGGAAAATTCCTGGATGTTTTGCCTCATCCAAGCAAAAATGTTTCCGCCTTCGGTGGTGGCACCGCCGATAAGGGGCCTATTCTTGTCGATCCGGTAATTCCAAAGTCCTTTGGGTAAGGTTGAGGGAACCCGCTTGGGTACGGTTCGAATGGCAGCGGTGGTTCCGATGGTCAGGGCAACTCTTCCTGGCTTATGGGCTCCACTTCCGACATTTGCGGCCGCCCCATCGGAAATAGGCAGGAACCATGGGATGTCGGCAAGGGAAGGCCAACGCCTGGCCCATTTGGCGGATAATCCACAAAGAGCATCGCTAAAATCCCCTAATGGTGCCATCCGGTTGGGTTCAAGGCTGGCCCGGTCCAATCCCACCTGGTCCCATCCCAGCGATCTTCGATCAAGCAATCCTGTCCATGACGCAAGGGAAAGGCTTGTACGGATGGTTCCAAACCATTGACTCAACAACCAATCGGTCCAGGAACAAATGGTTCGGGCCTTTTTCCACAAATCCCCCTGATTCCCGGATAGCCAAGCCAATCTCGCAGGCCAATAACTGCAATGGGTCATGCAGCCTGTCCTATCGTGGTCCTGTGTTTGGTTGAACTTTTCGCGAAGCAATTCTGCCTCTGCCTGGCACTGATTGTCGGCATAGGTGAAAATTTCGGTGATGGGTTGTCCACGACCATCCAAAACAAGCATACTGCTGGCAAACGAATCGCAGGCAACCGCACGGATCTTGGAAGACAGGCTCCCAAGGCTTTCCAAAGCCTGGTCGATGACATTTCCGGCGGCCAAAAGCAAACGGTTGGGAGGAAATGTTCCCTCACCATTCCGACCTGTTTGAAGGACAACCACCTCCTTGCCTTGGACCCTATCCGGATGAAGCAACCTGGCCTGGGCATCATAAACCAAGGCACGAATGGAACTGGTCCCAATATCCAGAGTCAAAACAAGGGGGCCAACCGCCTCATCAGGAAGGACAAAGGCCATAAATCAGGCGCTCCCCTGGGATTCAACCTGCCTGGCTTGGGCCAGAAGGGACAAGATCGCCATCCTTACTCCCAGGCCGTTAGCCACTTGGTCAAAAATGGCGGAATTCGGTCCATCCGCCACCTCGGGAGTTAACTCCACGCCCCGATTGATCGGTCCTGGAGCCAGCAAAAGAAGGCACTTTTTGGCACGGGCCATTCGGGCGGCAGTCATCCCAAAAAGCCGATAATATTCACGAATGGAAGGGAAAAGGCCAACCCGTTGCCGTTCAAACTGGATCCTTAGCACATTGACGACATCCAGTTCAGGAAGGATTTCATCAAGGGAATAACCGATTTCGACCCCCATTTGGGTAACCTCGGCGGGAATAAGGGTTGGAGGGCCGCAAACAATCACCCGGGCTCCCATTTTTAAAAGGCCGTGAATATTCGACCGAGCCACCCGACTATGGGCAATGTCTCCCACCAGGCCTACTGATAATCCCTCCAACTTTTGAAACCGTTGGCGAATGGTAAGGATGTCAAGCAGTGCTTGGGTGGGATGTTCATGGGCTCCATCACCAGCGTTAATGATTCCCGCTTTGATGTGGTGGGTTAAAAGGTGTGGTGTGCCGGGAACACTATGGCGAACCACCGCAAAATCCATTCCTAACGCTTCCATGTTTCGGGCGGTGTCTATGAAGGATTCCCCTTTGGAAACACTGGAACCAGACGAAGAAAAATCGGTAACATCCGCCCCTAAACGCCTTGCTGCCTGGGCAAAACTAACCCTTGTCCGCGTGGAAGGCTCATAAAAAAGGTTTACCACCATCCGTCCAACAAGGGTTTGTAATTTGGATGATCCTGGCTTGCTATTGGGCAACATCCGTTGCGCTTCATCCAGGATATGGTGAATTTCCCAAGGAAATAGCTCTTCCAAACCCAACAAATGCTTCCGAGTCCAAACCCTATTTCCATTTTCATGAACCAAGGGAGGCACGACCTACTCCGGAAACCAAAAGGAAAACCGATTTTTCCCTACTTGGCAGGTTTGGAATGCCAAATGGGACCCTATTCCATTTTAAGAAAAATTCGTTCCGTTCATGAAAAATTTAAGGGATACGCCATGTTTCCAAGCCAGGCAAAATGGGATTTGAAGCTAATGGCAAACCTAGGCAAGTTGCCAAAAAAATAGGTAAGAGCCTTTAACGGCCTTACCTATTGGACCAATTGTATTTATTTGAAACAGGGTTTTAGATCGTGGTCGCCTTTTGATACGCCTCTTCACTGGAAAGGATTCCAATTGCAGCCACCGCTTGGGTTCCCGCCTTTTTCGCGGAAGAAACCCAAAAGGTCAATCCGGATTGGCCAGCCAAACGGCCCAAATAGGTTGCATAAAACCCTTGTACCGTTTGGCCCAGGTATTCGTTGCTAAAAAGGAAAGCATTGACGACATTGGCCCGGGAGGTGCCTGAAAGCATAATGTTGGACCAGTTGGTCAATTCCTGAGGGGTTGGTGCCCGATAGAGCAGGTTTTGGAACAAGGAATTGACATAGGCCGTAACGGGAGGGTTTTTCAGTTGATATTCCGGACTAATCAGGATTTGGGTCATCACTGTTTCTTGTGATTTTCCCGATAGAAGTTGGTTAACATAATTGTTAAGTCCGGGCAAATCGGCAGAACGACCCAAAAATTTGGTGTACCAGGATTGGACTTGTTTGACCCTATGCTCGGCGGAGTTCCAAATTGCTGTAACAACCGATTGGCGAGCCGCTCCCCCGTCCAAAAGCCCGACATAATTGGTTAAGCCAGCCGGATCGGCTGCCCGATTGAGGATGGTTGAATAAAGGTAATTGACATATCCAGTATTACCTACACCTGTATTAATGGTGGTGACAACCACATCATTGCCATCCCCCCCCGCATAGGTAATTACAAAACTGGCTCCCCCTGCGGAAAAAGTGCTACCTTCAGGTAGGCCAAAAAATGTTCCGGAAACCGGGGTGGAACTTCCGTTATTGATAATCGTGTATTTGGATCCATTGAGAGGGAAATATTGCCTCGCCAAGCTAACTTGGAGCGATGCGCCTGACAATATCACACCTGTACTGGCGGCAATTCTATCGTTGTTAAGTTGGCCGGGAGTTTGCAAATCAAATTGGGCGGTCGTTGAGGGACCAAGGTTTACCGTACTTACCCGGAGTGTACCCACCGCATTGGGGGGAGCTCCCGGATTGACTACCTTGGCCGCTGCCGTTGCCGTCGTCACCGCCCCGACTGTTCCCAGGCCTGTGAAAACACCCCCGTTGACAACCACGGAGGTCGAGGGGAAGGACTCATTGATCTGCAATATTCCGTTACTTACGGAAAATGACCCGATGTAGTTGGAACCGGATTGACCATTGGCAATGGTAAGGGTGGTGTTACCCGAACTTCCAGTTCCACCTTTGTTAATATCAACAGCACCAAAAAGGGGCCCGGAGACTGCTGCTTTTTGTTGGAAATTGATCATTGCATTTGTGGTTTTACTGGATTGAATTTGACCAACTACAGCCGTGTTTTGAAAATTGATATTTCCATTTGGTTGTTGAATGTTCAAATTGGTTATATTAACCTTACCTTGAAAATTGGTGGTCGCTGAATTCTGAACTATAACCTGAGCCAAATTTGCAACCGCAGGAACCACGGTGGTTGTTCCTGCTGACCCGGAATTTAACGATAAACTAACAAGGTTATTGATACCAGAAATAGACCCATTGTTTTGTCCCAAGGAGATATTGGCACCCAAAGGGGCAACACCTTTATTCGTGGTGTCGATTCCTCCATTCGTTTGCAAAACGAGATTCCCAATGGAGATCGGTTGACCAAGGCTTGCTATGGTCCCACTGAGGTTTATATCCGAAAGCGTCGTAGGCGCATTAAAGCCACCCCCAAAAACATAATAATCGGTGGGGCCAGCTCCCATTGTCAGGGAACCATTGTTATCCAGGATGGTTGGCCCGGCAGTCGTGATATTCAGGATATTGGCCCCGCCTCCCATGGTCAGGTTGAAATTGGGGTTCAAGGGATCAATGAGAATGGAATCCGCAGTAATTTTGGAATTGATTGAAATGTCACCAGGGCCGGACAGCAGAAGTTGGCCAATAGGTGCCAATCCACCCAAGTCGCCCAAAGGAGCGTTTACCACCACTCCGGTATTGGATTGAAGGTTTAATCCGGTATTGTTAAGGCTTTGAACCCCACCTCCAACGGTTATTTGACCTGAGGCCGTGAGCAGGTAATTGGTATTGTTCAAAATATCAATATTAGTGCTACCTTGGAGGGTAATCATTCCCAAAATAGAGGGTGTATTCCCGGCTATCAATCCATCAATCAAATTGATTGAATTGGCAGTGATGGTGATTGATCCATTAGCTTGAATCTGGTTTACTTCAATTCCATCATAGGCAGTAACATTTAAGTTAGTAATCCCATTATCCAATTGTCCGATTGACATTCGGTAAAGTGAGGGTGGTGGGGTAACATCCGTAGGATCGCCGACCAAGTTCAAAGTAATGCTGTTTAATGCATTACCGGAGATGGAATAATCATCGATATCCAGGACACCACCTTGGGTCGTGGTACTATGAACAAGGGAAATTTGCTTGTTCATGCCAAGACCGATTGCACTAAGGGTTCCACCTGTCCAAATAATATCTCCCGCCTGGGCCCCGTTTGTGGAGTTTGGAATGATGATTTCGGTAATGGAAGGATTGGATAAATATCCTGATAGGTCGCTAATGCCAATGGTTGCATCATTGGCATTCGGGGTTAAGGTAACCACCGATCCATTGATTGTGGGGGTAATGTTCGCCAGGGGCCCTACCCCAATGGCAATGTTGAACGCCGGGTTTTCCCGTTTCTCCAAGGATTCCAGACCCAATCGGGGTGAAAGGCGTTTGGATTTTCCATTGGAAGGATTTGAGCAAATCCATGCCCCAACCCATTTGCTCAAAAAACTACGATTCTTGGCGGTCATAATTCTTGGACCCTTTCGCTCAATGCCCGGGCCAGGGAGACAATTCTCTCCTACCACGGAAGGGAGTTCCATTGGGCCAATCGGCTCTTTTTCCCGACTAACCCATTGATAGCCAACGAGTTCCCAACAGCTTTTCAGGGGGGGACCCTTCAAATCCCCAATAACATCCCAATTACCCCATTTTTCCTCAACTTGGATTGAGTGGTTGGTTCTGTTAATAGGACGATCGAACCACTTTTCCCGATTGGCATAATCGGAAGGACCCTTTCCTTAGGCAGAATTAGCCCGGTCCCCAGGATTAGGAATGGGTCCAAATGGGTCTTTTTCGGCCCGGTGGTCCTACCCTTCATGATTCAAAAGAAACCATTTTTTTAGCAAGCAATTACCCCCCGGATTGCCATTTGAAATATTTGGGCTCCCAAGGACCCGGATGCTTTTTGAATAAATGGTTTATCCCGTTTGCAGGAAATCACTTTTGGGCATTTTTCATTCCCAAGGATGTTCCAAACCTTGAATGGACTTCCGGTGACAGGATCGGGTAATTAGTACCTTGGCAGGGATTCCACTCCAAGGGGCAACGCATGGCCAGTTACCAGGGGCATTTCCGTTTCTCATCGGTATTGGCGGTTGGAACCGCTGCGGTAGCATGTATGTGGCTCCAATTTGATTGGGGCGCTACCTTTCTGGTGATTGCCTTGACGATTATTGGGGGATTGGCCCCGGACCTGGATAGTGCATCGGGAATTCCGGTTCGGGAATTGTTTGGTTTGGCCTCAATAGTTGCCCCCTTGTTTTTGGCTCCCAGGATCAAAGAACAACTTGGATTAACGATTGACCAACAGCTGGCCATGATCCTCATCCTGTATTTTTTTGTTAAATACGGTTTATGCAACATTTTTAAACACTTTACGGTCCATAGAGGGATGTTTCACAGTATCCCCACCATGCTAATACTTGGCAGTTTAGTGTTTTTGGCTACCAAGCATTCCACCGCCGAAGAAGAAACCATGATCCACCGCCTTACCTTTGCAATCTTTGCCATGGTAGGCTTTTTCGGTCACCTTGTTTTGGACGAATTCTATTCCATCAACCTTGATGGCATGGCCTTAAGTGTTAACCAATTTTCTGGGACTGCGGTGAAATTTATTGGCCCTTCCATGGGTTCCAATGTCTTTTGCTATGCCCTCCTTGGTGGCTGTGGTTACTGCGTTTATCACGACACAAAGGATCATTACGGGGAGGTAAAGGAAGCGGTCCAGACCATGCAAGGTAAAATGCTTTCTTCACCAAAAATGCCCCAATGGTTTGGTGGCAATAGCGGTGAAAAAATGGGGGTTGTCCCGGCTTTGGCGAATCCTGATTCAAAAACCACTCCATTGGTTTCCCCAACTAAAGCCAATGGGAACCTGATAACGGCCAGCTGGGATAATCCCGGAAAATAATTTTCGATGAGGATTTTTCACTAGGTAAATTGGACCTTCATTTCACCATTTGAAAGTATCATGGCTACCATTTCTCCTTCCACGGTGACCCCTTGAGAGGATAAGGCCTCCGACCCGTTGATTCGAATGACCTCCCCTTGGCTTTCGACCCCTGGCAACCCCTTTAACAGGACATGAACCTGTTCCAAAACCAAAGATTTCAGGAAGGGTATGGGTAACGATTTTCCCAGTTTTATTTGTATTAGTTTCGACAAAACAACCTTTCCCTCAAAGGAAAGAGCCCATTTCATTTCAAATCCCAGGGAACCTAGTGGAGTTTTAATGCTCCCCCGGGTTAATACCCCCTCAGAGGTAAACTCCGCCTCCTGGAGGATCAGGTCAACCCTTGAGTTGGTTACCCAAGCCAGAAGCTTTAACAAATCGGCGTTGGTTAAAACCATTTCTTTAAGGGAAACCTTCATTATTTAATTCCAAATGTGCCTTTGATACCCAGCCCCAAGGCATTAGGTTCCATAAAAAAGGAATAGGAAATGAGGTGCTTCATGGTTCCAAAAAAAATTCGGTTTGGGGTTTTAGGAGTTGCGAAAATCAATGACCGGGTCTTTCCCTCATTTGAGCGAACCCAACATGCGGAATTGGCCGGTATTGCCAGCCGCGACCCCCAAAAAAGCGAAAAAGCTGCCCAATTGTGGAACATTCCGAAGCATTTTGGTTCTTATGAAGACTTGATTGCCGACCCTGCCATTGATGTCATTTATAACCCACTTCCCAACCACTTGCATGACAAGTATACCCGGCTTGCCGCGGAAAAGGGCAAGCACATCCTTTGTGAGAAGCCCCTTTGTCCTTCCGCCCAAGAATCGAAATCCCTTTTTGATTATTGCAAAGCCCAAAAGGTCATCCTGATGGATGGTTTCATGTGGCCTCACCATCCAAGGACGAAAAAACTTCGCGATATTCTGGATTCGGGTCGATTGGGGAAGGTTCGGCGAGCTCATGGCTCCTTTACTTATCCCATGGATCCCCTTGATCCGGATAATATCCGGCTCAAACCTGAAATGGGGGGAGGAGGATTATTGGATGTTGGCTGCTATCCGATCTATGGCATTCGCTGGGCGTTTGGCGAGGAACCGGTTCGAGCGTACGCCTCTGCGGAATGGAAATACGGGGTGGATATTGAAATGGCAGGGGTCTTGGAGTTTGCCGATGGCCGGACGGCGACCTTTGATTGTGGGTTCACCCAACCCCTCCGCATGAACCTGGAAATCGTGTGCGAAAAAGGAGTTGTCCGGATTCCCAAAATGTGGCTTCCGGAACCGGAAGCGAGCTATCACATCGAGTTTAGCGACGGCGGCCACGAGCAGGGCACCTTGCCTGGGATGGATCAAATCGCCTGCATGTTGGATAACATGGCAAAAAAGATTAAGGGTCTTCCCAATGATGTCCCGTGTGGCAGAAACGCTTTCCGAACAGTTGCGGTGCTGGATGCCTTGGCAAAATCCGCTGTGGATCATCGACCTGTTGAAATAACCAAATGGGAAGATTAGTCTTTCTCAAAGCAACCGGAGCGTTCCTCGGGTCAAACCAAATTGGTTGTTTGCCCTAATCTCCCGCCAGGCAGATTTAGGGTCTTTTTTCCCGGATAAAACCTCCCGGTAGGTCGCCATTGTTTTGAAAACAATGGGGGAGGATTCGTGTAAAAACTCGAGCCGAAACCACTCCACTCCCAAGCGCTTCATACCTGGAATATATTCCAGTGCGGATTGGGCAACTTCGTTGTAAACCGTGTTTCGACACCCTGCGTCGACCAACACGGGAAAATCCGAATGGGCCCAATCGCGAAGCCTGACTTTATGAACCTCACAGGGTCGGCCGCAATTGGTGTGGTCTGTTCCCTTGGAAAGAAATGCCGCATAAACACAATGCTCCATGTGAAACATGGGCATGGGAAAATGAACGACCGCCTCGATTCGAAATCCGCCAATCGCTTCCGCCAGGGCAGACCATTCTCCAAAATGCAAATCATGGGCCGCTACAATTCTGGCCATCCCCATGTTCAAAAACCTGTCTGCGGCAATGGGATTTGCCAAGTTAAGGGAAAAGTCCGCCACAAGGTCCTTGCAACCCATTTCCTGGGCAATTTCCCAGGTAGCCAGATTTCGCACCAACACAGGACGCTTTGGATCTTGTAGCACCGATCGAATCAAGCCTTCCTCACCGGGCTTAATGATTCTGGGTCCCGCGACCCCCAGGGGAAGTCCTGCCAAGGCCCTATCCTCGAGAAGGGCCCGCAGGTCCTTGGCATGTTCCATATCGAGCCAAATTCGGTCGGGCCAAAAATCAGAGGGTAGGGTTGCAATGGCCCGAACTTGTTCCGGATTGCGAAGCAGGATTGCCAAAAGGGGGCCGGAAGGGATATGAAGGGAATGGGCCTTATCACGCCGTACACATATTTCGGCTTTTATTTTTGCCAAGGCACCCTCATCGGCCCCTTCCATGTTGGGACAAGCGGAGGCAACCAGTTGGTTCATCACCTCGCGGCGAAGGCGATTCAATTGGCTGGCAGGCAGGTGCAACCCATCCACGGCATGGGCTTGGATGGTGCCTAGTGAAAAGGGAGTATCTCCAACCCGTCCCAAGGTTTTGACAAGGGCATCATTTACCGGAGCTTTTTGGGATTTAAGGAGGGGTCCTTCCCAAATTGCCTTTGCGATTGTCCCCAAGCGGGTGGTTGCCAATACCTCAAGTGGACCGCCCTCGGACCCTGTCAGGATAAAATCTACAGGAGGTCTAAGGTCATTGTCCCTGTTTTTGTTTTCGAGGTCGTTTGAAAGTCGAGCCTGAACCTTCTGGCGAAAGCGGGGATCATCGGTTTTCCAAATGGGAGTACCGGGTAAAATCACCTTATCTCCAAAATTGGGTCGATCCAGCCGCATTTCGACCAACCCATCCAATCGGCGCCGAAGGAATCCAACCCTGCCACCCGGTTCCCTGGTTTGTGGCAATGCCAAATCAAAAACGATACCATCCCCGGCCGCCAAGTCCGGATCATCCTTGGCAAGACGGACCAAATAGGAGGTTCCGTGTGTCTCGACGAGTTCACCAACGAACACGCCCCGTGCCTTGGGAAACCGGCCCCGAACAAGGCGCTGATGATTGACACCTTCGAGAAAACCTGGAACAAATCCTCGGGAAAACGCCAAGGATAGGTCCCTCGTTTCTTCCCAGGGAGGGGCCCAAGGGACTTCATCCGTGGCGTGAAACCGGGCATTACGGTAGGCGTTAACAGTGGTTGTTACATATTCAGGTCCTTTAAGGCGACCCTCTATTTTCAGGGAAACCACGCCCAATTGGGTTAATCCTGCGACCAAATGCCGGGCATCCAAATCTTGTGGACTGAGGAGATAGGTTTTATCTCCGAGATCCTTTTGAACCCCATCCACAAGCATTTCATAGGGGAGCCTACAAGCTTGCGCGCATTGGCCCCGGTTTGCACTCCTCCCCCCCAAGGCCTCGCTCGTCAGACATTGCCCACTATAGGCAACACAGAGGGCTCCATGGACAAAGACCTCGAGGGGAACGGATGTATCTTTGCGTATTTTGGCGATGTCCAAAAGGGATAATTCGCGCCCCACGACAACCCTTTTGACTCCCCAGGAAGCGATAAGCCTTATTCCTCTCGATTCGGTTTGACTCATTTGGGTGGAACCGTGGATCTCAATCCCGGGCACCATCTTCCTGAGGAGATCGACAATTCCCCAGTCCTGGACAATTACCGCATCCACTCCAGCCTTCGATGCCTTCCAAAGGCATTTTGCGGCCGAATCCAGCTCCGAGGAAAAAATCAGGGTGTTAAAGGCCAGAAAACCCTTGATCCCATGCCGATGAAGGTAGCGCATCATTTCGGGAAGCTCGGCAAGCTCGAAATTTGCAGCCCGATGCCTGGCACTAAATTCTTTCAATCCGAAGTAGACCGCATCCGCTTTGGCAGCAACCGCGGCAACCAGGGATTCACGGCTTCCTACCGGGGCCAATATTTCAGGACCTACATTGGCCCAAGTGGAGGGCTTGAATCCAATTGCATGGTCAACCCTTGTCATAATGCCAAAATCTCCCCTGCACCCATATCCAGGAGCTGCCGTCCCAATTCAGAGCCCAGGGCGACCGGATCCGCCAACACCCCAGAAAGGGAGGCTTCCAGGCGCCTCTTCCCGTCACAGGCAATCACCACTCCGCGCAGGTGCATTTCCATTCCAAAAACCGTGGTGTCGATTCCGACAGGAATCAAACACCCCCCTCCCAGTTCGACCAAAAACGCCCGTTCCGCCAAAACTTCGGCAAGGGATTGGGAATCACTTGTGGATTCAATCGCCTGGGCTTCGAGTGTATTTGGGATTCCCACCTCAATCCCAATGGCCCCTTGCCCCACAGCAGGAAGCATCCAATTACGATCGAGAATCTCGGTGATATTTGCTCCCAACCCCAATCGTTCCAGTCCAGCCTCGGCAAGAATTATCCCGTCGAGGTCCTGATCCACCAGTTTTTTTAACCGGGTATCCACATTTCCCCGGAGGTCAACAATATCCAAGTCAGGCCGATTCCAAAGTAATTGGGCCTTTCGCCTGATACTGCTTGTTCCTACCCGGGCCCTTTTGGGGAGGTCATCAAAGGATTTATGTTTGATGGAAACAAAGGCATCGCCGGTGGGGCCCCTGGTAGGAACGGAACCAAGTTTCAACCCTAAAACGGGAGCAGTGGGAAGGTCTTTCAGGCTGTGCACGGCACCATGTGCTTGGCCTTCCAACACGACAGCCTGGATTTCCTTGGTGAAAAGTCCATCTCCCCCGATTTGGCCCAGAGGGCGATCCTGGATCCGGTCGCCCTTGGATTCAACCCCAACCTCCACCACCTGAATGTTGGGATCTCCCAAACGCAACAGCCCGGCTACATGCCGGGCTTGCCATAGGGCCAACGGGCTGGTCCTGGTTGCCAAACGAATTATCATTTCTAAAGGAGGGACTGTATTATTAGTCCCCACCGCCCCCACCAAAATCCCCGCCACCACCACCCCAATCACCACCGCCTCCACCAAAATCTCCTCCGCCGCCACCCCAATCGCCACCCGAGCCGGAATAATCGGTATCCTGGCCTGAGGAAGAATCTCCCCCTACACCGGTATCACCAGTACCGCCACCAGAACCCCAAGCTTGGTGACCACTGTTCCCAAAGAAATGGTCATACATCCACATACCAGCGGCGGCCCCAAACATCCCACCCAGCATATTACTCATGAAACCACCGCCACCATATCCCGAACCCATGCCAGGTGCCCCTGCACCGCCACCACCCCCGCCACCGGTCATTCCACGAAAAATACCCATAACCAGCATGATGGCGGCAATTGCCAATGCGCCTATACAAAGGTAGCCTAAAATGGGATTCATTTTTTCGTCTTCAACGGGACCAGCCTTTGCCGGTTTCCCTTGGGCAACCGCCCTGCCGGATTGTCCTTGATGCAACTTGACCTTGGTGCTGATAAAACCCACGAGGGTCTCCAAAGCCTCATCCATTTTTTTCGCCTTCAAAAGGGGTTGGATGATTTTAATAACCTCATCCCGATCACTTATTGTGAACTCCTTTTGAAGGGTATTTTTCCCAATTTCAAATTGGAATTTGGCCGGATCCTTAACCAACAATAAATAGACCCCGTTAACGGACTGGGCTTTGGCCCTTCCCAGGGCATATTCATTCACCCATTTTGAGGTACCCTGTTTGTCCGTCAGGTCTGGACCACCCTTTTCCTTTGCGGGGAGATTTTCCAGCGTTTCAACCAGAATTTCCTTTTTGTGGGAATTCCGAAGGTTTTGAATTTGGTCTTCCGCTTTGCGGACAGCCTCTGGACTAAACAGCTTGGCAGCGTCCTGGACCCCGCCATTAGCCAAGACCGAACCTGAACCCAAAGCGGCCCAAGCAAAGGCCACTGCGGCCGTAAAAATCTGCAAATAACGCTTCATGGTTTTCTCCCCCATCGGAACAACCATTTTTTCATCCTGATGGCTGAACCTAACCTCTTTTATTTTACCGAATGACCCGCATTTTGGTTCGTAAAAACCAGGAATTGGTGGTAAAAAAAAGCCAACCCTAATGGGGCTGGCTACTTACCTAGCTTGAATAAATCCTGTATTTCACTTATTTCTTATCCTTACCCTAACATTTCATCATCCCGGACAATCCAATCAACAATCCAAGCGTTTAGATCACGAAGCATGTCCTCATGAATGCGATGGTTGGTAGGATAGGTACGGGAGGTAACCATCATTCCCGCATTAACCAATAGTTTTTGATCTCGTTGGGCTTGCCCTAATGTTGCAATGGAATTGACCAAGCCATGCGCATGAAAAAGGGATTTGCCACGCAATTCGTTGAGTTTGGAAAGAATCCGGCACCCTTGGGGAATAAGTCCATTTAATGAGGCAACCCCGGCAAATTTGTCCGGATGGGAAAGTCCAATCCGATAGGCTTGGCTTGCTCCTTCACAAAAACCGGTCAAAAAGATCCGCTCAGAATGGATGTGAAATTGCCGCCTTGCCATTTCCACGGCCTTGAAAATGTATTCTTCCAAACACGCATCCTGATCATGACCCATACCCCAGGAAAATCCTTGCTGGAATTCCTGATTGGTCAACGATTTTGTGCCCCGAAGGCCAATACAGATAAAATTCCGACGGCTAATCTTGGGTGCCAACTTGATGATTTTTTCCTCATCACCCCCCTTTCCGTGGAGCATAACCACAAGGGGATAGGGGTACCGGGATTCGTATCCATGGGGCAAGAAAACCCGAACGGGAAACGCATCGGAACCCAAGACCTTGGTCGAATAAAACCCTTCCTTGGGTTTTTCAACCTTGGGCAGGACTTCGGTGGGAAGCATGAGGCTTTTCCGCCTTTACCGTTTTCGATGAGTTTTCCAGAAAATCAGGCACCCTGCCTGCCTGGTCCCTCAAAATGGCAAATTTGCCTAAAGTTTCATCCTCAATTTTAGAGTCCAAGACAATTCAGTGTCAACATCCGCGTTCCCTTACCCAGGGCAAAAAGCCAATGGAACCTTGCCAAGGGTAAGGTCCTAGGGATTGCATAGGACCTGACAAAAGAGATGATATGGACGACAAGGGTGATTTGGATAACTTAGGTGGTTTTTTTAGCCTAGATAGGTCTAAGGAAACCGGATAAAATGGCATTACCCATGGCATAATCCAAAAAGTCATCCAAAAATATTCAATTGCTCAATCCGTTCCACACTTCGTTTTTTCGACAATACCGGGCCCGGGAAAATTAATTATGCAGCTGGGAAAAACCATTCCTTTTCCGTTGTTTTATTGGCACACCGCTCCCGATATGTCCTTTATTGATGTGCGGAACCCGTCCCTTCCATCGGGTTTATGGTTTTTCCTTTAAGGCAAATTTTAAAAAGAATGGATGGGTGGGGCACTTTTTTCAAGGATTGCCCCACTGTTACGACTCTGGGTACATTGGATTTCTTGTGCGGTTCCAAACCCTTTTGCAACCCATGCCTGAACCAGGAAATCCGCCTGATCCTGGTTTTGGCAAATGGCAAACAGGGTCGGTCCCCAACTACTTTGTCCAACCCCCATAATCCCATTTTCCCGGCAAAAACCAAACCAATCCTCTGAGCCCTCCCGATGATCCCCACCCTGCCATAAGGCGAAAGGCTCCCCGGCAAGCCGATTGAAATCCCCAATGGCCTCTCCGAAACTTTGCCAATCCACCGATTGCAAAGCAGGAAGGACACCCAATAGGGCCAATTTGCAAAGCCTGTCCCGGCGAATGGCTTCCACATTCGATGGATTGGGCTTCATCAATGCCTCAAAAACTTTCCATTCCTTGTTTCCACTTAGCCCTGGGGCAGTGGTCCGCCTACACAAAACAATGGGCCATTGGGTAGGAAACGGAATTCGTAAAAGCATTTGACCCAATGACGCCATCGGGTTAGGGGGCGTATTTTCACCTAACAGGTGACCAGCATCCACTAAAAAACCACCCTTTTCAAAGCCGTGGGATCCAATGGCACTGCGCAATCCCCTGTTGGAAACGCGACAAAGGGCATCCAAAGCCATTTGGTGCCCGGAAAGGGAACTGGCCAATTGGGTTAGGCCCAAGGCCATTTGGGTTCCACTTCCCAAACCTGAATGTTCCGGGAGTCCCCTTAAAATCCGAAAAGCAATGGGACAAAAGGCCGCTTGATCGGCTCCCAACATTCTAATTAAGCTCCCAAATCGATCGCATCCCTGCCCCTCTATGGACCAAAGAGAGGCCCTTTGGGCTGATATTTCCCAGGAAGGGCCATCAATCATCATTCCTAATCCGCCATAAACCCGTTCGCCACCAGGCCCTTGCTCGATGCGGGTGGAAAAGAGGCCAAAATGCAAGCGGCTTCCTCCTTGAATCCGCAAGATTTCGCTACTTTGGGGTTGGTTCATGGGAGTCAAGCCAATCGCCTTGTTAGGTGGTTTACCAACAGGTCCCATGCCTCCTTTTCACGAGGTCCTCCGGTTTTTTGGACAAGCAAGGCGAGGGGACCAATGGCTTGTTGAATTTCTTCCTTGGCGAGAATTTCCACCCGGCTATTCAGAATGGCCAATTCCAAAATGGCGAATTGGGCCCGGTTCCACCCACCAAAGGGGTAAAGATTATGGGTTCCAACGACCCGGCATCGGATCGTTGCCCTGACTTGACTTGTGTCGATATGGTCGACTTCAAATTCGAAGGCCTTGCAGGCTCCGGAAATGATCCAGCCTTGGATCATCCGGGCCGGTATTACATTGATTGTTTCCCTTTGGCCCACGGCCGCTTTTGCCAAAAGCAGCGAATCATCCAAAAGGTGAAAAACGCCAATCCCAGCCCGCGAGAGGTTTTCAAGGGTTTTTGAACCCTTGAACGGCTTAAGGAGGAATCCCTGTTCCAGGGAACCTTGGCATTCCGGGCCCATAGGTGACAAATGGGCTCCCCCCCGTTCATCGAGCGTCGAAACAATACCTTCTAGAATCAAAGGGGTAATCCATAGGGTGCTGGTGACATTCCTTCCAAGGTCGTTATAGTGGTCCCTTGGCGGTCAATGTCGAGGGATGTGCATGCTTGAAAATGTTCCTATAAGGCAAATTGTCCACGGAGGCCTTACCGTTGAGGGGTACAGCCGTGCCGCCGTCCAGAGTTATTGGCGGATTCCGGAATTGAAAATTGGCTTCGATTTGGGTGCCCACCCCTGGGATTTCATGAGCACCCCTAACTGGTTTATCACCCATATGCACCTTGACCATTTCGCTGCCTTACCGGTCTATGTGGCCCGAAGGCGGATGATGAAAATGGAACCACCCATCATTCACCTTCCCGCTTACGCTATTGAGGATGTCCGGCGAATCCTTCACCTTTTCCAGAAACTTGATCGTGGCAGAATGAATTATGAATTGGTTCCGGTGGAAGCAGGCATGGAATTTCCGGTCTCCAAGGAGCTTGTCGTAACCACATTTGCCACGACCCATACCATCCCCTCCACCGGCTACATCATTTGGGATCGACGCCACAAATTGAAGGAAGAATATATCGGTTTACCCGGTATAAAAATTCGGGACCTTCGGCATTCAGGGGTCGAGGTAACCCGTGAAATTCGTACACCGCTGGTCGCTTACACCGGTGACACCAATCCAGCCGGTTTGGATGCCTGCGAGGATGTTTTCAAGGCAAAGGTTCTAATTACCGAAATGAGCTTCATTCGCAAAAAACATACCAAGGACAAAATCCATAAATTTGGCCACATGCATCTGGACGATTTCATCGAACGGGCGGATCGTTTCCAAAATGAACTGATCATTTGTGCGCATGCAAGTACCCGTTACCACAATGATGAAATTGCCCGGACGGTGGAAAAACGGCTTCCGGAAAGCTTGCGGTCCCGATTGCAACTTTGGCTGTAATAGGCCTTGAAAATATGGTTTTGAAACCATTCCTGGGTGCCAAAACAACCGCGAGGCCTTTCGTTGGCTGGTTTAGCCCAAACTTTGCCCCATAATAACCAAAAGGAACCAAAGCAATTTTGGGGGTAGTCCCTAAAGTTTTTCCCATTTAGTTTTTTACGATTCCGAGGTAATGGCAAGATGTCCGAGACGATGGAATTCAAGGCCGAACTTAAGCAGCTTCTTCACCTAATTACCCATTCCCTTTATTCGGATAGGGAGATTTTCCTCCGCGAATTGATTTCCAACGCCAGTGATGCCATCAACAAGGCAAAATTCGACTCCCTGGAAAAAGACCACCTCCTGCAAAACGACAAGGATTGGCGGATTACCATCCGGGTGGACAAGGATCTGAACACCCTGACGGTGACCGACAACGGGGTGGGAATGAACCAGGAGGAGGTTATTCAGAACCTTGGCACAATTGCCCATTCGGGAACCAAAGCCTTTCTGGAACGGTCCAAAGAAGCCATGGCGTCCAATCGTCCCGACCTCATCGGCCAATTCGGGGTCGGTTTCTATTCGTCCTTCATGGTGGCAGACAAGGTGACGGTGATCACCAGGCAAATCGGCTTGAACGAGTCTGATGCCATTTCCTGGACCTCCGACGGTCAAGGATCCTACTCGCTTGAAAAAACCACTCGGTCCCGGCGCGGAACGGATGTGATCCTTCACCTCAAAGAGGATGCTCGCGAAAATTTTCTCGAACCCTACACCATCCAGAATCTGGTTCGGAAGTTTTCGGATTTTCTGGAAAACCCGGTATTCCTGGAAAATCAGGTTACCGAAAAAGAGGAAACCAAATGGGAATCCAAACAAATCAACAGTTCCAAGGCAATCTGGCTTCGTTCGAAATCGGAGGTTTCCACCGAGGAATACAATGAGTTTTACAAACAGGTGGGAAGTGACTTTGAACCTCCCGCCAAAGTAATCCACTATTCGGGAGAGGGAATAGCCGAATTCAAAGTGTTGCTATTCATTCCCAGGCAACAGCCCTATGATTTCGAATTTTACAATCCGAAATTTGGTCCCAAACTTTATGTTCAACGGGTCCTCATCCAGGATAATTGCACAGACCTCCTGCCACCATACCTCCGGTTTGTCAAAGGTGTGGTCGATTGTCCAGACCTTCCTTTGAATGTTTCCCGCGAGATCCTGCAAGACAATGTGACCATCCAGAAAATCAAAAAAGACATTACCAAAGAAGTTCTCAAGTCCTTGAAGGATCTCAAATCTTCTGAACCGGAAGTCTACCAGAAATTTTTCCAGGCTTTGGGTCAGGTCCTGAAGGAAGGATTAAGGATTGATTTTGAACACAAAGAAAAAATCATGGACCTTATGCTCTTTGAAAGCCTGTTAGGGGAGGCGGATAAACCCACGGATTTTGCGGATTATGTGGCAAAAATGTCCTTGGAGCAGAAGGATATTTTTCACCTGGGTGCGGAAAACAGGCAAGTCGCCCTCGCCAGCCCGGTTTTGGAGGCCTTCCGGAAGCACTCCATCAATGTCCTTTTTTTCACAGACCCGGTGGATCAATTCATCCTTCCCTACATGAACGAATACAAAGGGAGGAAACTTGTTGGCGCGGACCAGGGAGCCATCCCCGGCCTGGAATCGGTCGCCAAAGAGGATGAGGATTCCTTCGCCGATTTATTGGGTAAATGGAAGGATTGGGTCCCTGAGGTTGGAAATGCCCGCCTGAGTACCCGGCTTGAACAGAGTCCCGCCTGCCTTGTTTCCGAAGATGGCCAATCTTCCGCCCATATGGAACGATTGCTCAAGCGTATGGGCCGATCCGAAGGAATGCCTGCAACCGTTCGGACCATCGAGTTGAATCCCAAACATCCGTTTGTAAAAGCAATGAATACACTTTATAAAACCGACCCGAATTCCCCCAAATTGATCGATTCCGCTAATGTATTAACAGATTTGGCAACCATCGGCGAAGGGGGGCGGATTGAAAACCCGCTTTCCCTGGTTCAACGGGTAGTTACGATGATGGAGGCAGGGCTCAAGTCGTGATCCCCTTTGATCACACTTTACCCAGGTTTCCCCACACACTTTTTATTGCCCGCCATGCTCAATCCTTTGATCCGACCGTTTTCCATGGATTCGAGTCGGATATCCACCTTGGGGCCATTGGTGATGCCCAAGCCTTGGCTTTTTCAAAACGCCCAGACTTGGCAGAAATCGACCTGTTGGTAAGTTCCGGCCAACGGCGATCCATGCAAACCCTTGAGCCTTTGGCAAAAAAACTTGGGCTACCAATTCACTCGATTCCCGGGTTTCACGAAAGGCGGGTTGGCATACTCCAGGGTACACCCGTTTCCTCGTCCGCAAGCCTTTTTTCCCAAACACGAAAGGAATGGGCCCTTGGAAACAAGGACCACACAACCGAGGGAGCAGAGTCCTATTTCCAGGTTCGCAAAAGAGTTTTGGGAGCAATCGACCACCTCTTTGATCTTTGTCATCAATTGGGATCCAACCAACCCTTGGTGGTTTCCCATGGACTAACCATGAAAATCCTGTTATTAGAGCGAATGCTTGAAGGAAACGCATCGCGGTGGGATGAACTTGGACCCATTGAAAACACCTCCCTTTGGGCCATTGACTTTCCCCATCAAACCAGTTGGAATCCCAGAATCCATGGTTGTTTGTCCCATTTGGACCAAAAACCATTTATTTAGAATGACCTCAGGCCCAACCAAATGTTCTTGCCATGGGTGGCACACTTGGCCTACCGTTGGCATTCCTTAAGATTGACTTGGAATACTTTTTTGGGAAAAAAGGAAGCCGAATCCTTTAGCGGTTGGTTTTTTGGACGGGATGGTTTTGAAATGAATGAAGAGAATGGAAAAAAGAGGTTGGGTATCGTTGTAGGCGGGGGCCCTGCCCCGGGTATCAATGGAGTCATCAGTGCGGTAACCCTTGAAGCCATCAACCACGGTTGGGAAGTAATTGGTTTTTTGGAAGGATTTCGCCACCTTGTCAAAGGAAGCACCACCCAAAACCGTCTAATGACGGTGGAGGAGGCAGAGTCGATTGCCTTAAAAGGGGGATCCTGCCTGAGTACCGCAAGAGTCAACCCTGCCAAATCACCTGAGGATATGGCCCGGGTTTTGGGGGCTTTCAAAACCCTTGGCCTTGATTATTTGGTAACCATTGGGGGGGATGACACAGCGTTTTCAGGATCGCGAGTTTATAAAGAAGCCAAGGGGACCATTCGCGTTGCCCATGTTCCCAAAACCATTGATAACGACCTCCCCCTGCCCCCTTCCGTTCCCACCTTTGGCTATGAAACAGCCCGCCAAATCGGTGCCAACATTGTTAAAAATCTTGCCGAAGATGCCCGCACTTCCAGGCGTTGGTTCATTGTTGTTTCCATGGGCCGGGCCGCAGGGCACTTGGCTCTGGGTATAGGAAAAGCAGCTACTTCCGAGATTTCCATTATCCCTGAAGAGTTTCGGGGCAAAGAAGTCAGCCTCGACCTTATTTGTGACATCCTTGTCGGCAGCGTCCTTAAAAACCTGGCGAAAGGCAGAAACTATGGGGTCGCAGTCCTTGCCGAGGGTCTTGTCGAATCGATCGGGGAAAATGGCTTGTTGGCCATGGGTGAAACAGAATTGGGGAAATATGGCAACATCGTTCATGATGAACATGGTCACCTCCGGATAGCAGAAATTGATTTTGGCCGGATGATCACAGATCAGGTTGCGAAAAGGCTTAAATCCCATGGAATATCGTTAACCCTTACGGAAAAAACCATCGGGTATGAACTCCGTTGTGCGGACCCCATTTCATTCGATGTCGAATACACCCGGGATATGGGGTATGCTGCCGTTCAATTCCTGATCAGTGAGGAGTCCGAAAAATTTGGAGCCATCATTTGCATGGCAAACGGGAAATCCCAAGCCCTTGAGTTTGAAAAAATGATCGTCCCCGAAACGGGTCGGCTTCAAAATCGCCGTGTCGATGTGGAGGGGGAAGCTTTTCAGGTGGCAAGCCGGTTTATGACCCGCCTCACCAAATCGGATATGGGCTGCGAAGCAACGGTGGCCAAACTTGCCAGCCTGATCAAGTTGAGCCCCAAGGAATTCAAAGCCCGCTTTGATCCTGTTGTTTCCCTTTGATCCAAACCACCAAACGATCTTTCAAAGGACAAAATCCTTATTGCCCCCTGGAGGCTGAACCTTTTCTTGAATCCATGGCAATTGGGGCATCGTCGGGAAGTGGTCGCCCTGCCACAACGATGTCTTTTTCATGCAAATAATCGCGTAAGGCCCGGTAAATGGCAAAACTGTCCGGGTAAACGCAAAAACTAATGGCGGTTTGGTTACTTTCGAGCCGGTCGGTGATGGCCCGAAACCGGGAGCCTGGTTTCAGGGCATCCTCTTTATTTTCCCCGCGGTACGGATCGATTGGAATCAATTCCCAGGCCATGAGTCCATAACGAAAACTCCCCAAATCATCCGGTCTCGCCCCACCTACCTCCTCCAGGGGATTTTTTTCCCTTTCGATGGTGTAACGCAACCGAAACGGGCCGGCCGGCCTGGTTGTGTCTTCAATTTTCCATTGGTTCCTTAAAACCTCACCCCGCTCCTTCATGCCCCGTTGGATTTCATCGATCATAACTCCCAAATCCACGCCGGTTACCCTCCCTTTCCGGCACTCAAAAATCAACTCTTCGGTTTGGAGAACCTGACTTATTGGTGTTTTCCAGGTGTGGGTTTTCCTGACGGTTGGCACCTTTTTAAAGGCACTAATTTTTTCCGCAATGTCCTTTGCCTCTTTTTCCAATTGCAAACGATTTGCTACAAAAAGGGGTTCATCCACAACTCTAATAACGGCAGCTTGTTTATCCCGTTCGTGGGCTATTACCGCCAACCGGATATCCACCTTGGATTCCTCTTTTTTTTGCTCCCCGGTTTCCCTTTCCAACAATTTCGAATTGGCAAGAATCCCGGCAAGCTGGGATTCGAGGAGGGCAATCTGGTTTTGTAAAGTATTATTTTTGGTTTGAGCCTTTATGGATTCCTCACCATAATCATTGACATGGGAAACCGATTGGATTTCCGGAAGGTCGGGCAAATTGGCAAGCACAGGCAATCCTTTGTAGGATTTGGCACCCACCCAGGCAATCAGGATCAACCGCAGAATAATTCCAACGACATTCGCTACCAGATCCAAAAAAGAATCAAAACTAAATTGAATCTGGCTTACTGGGCGTCTTCGTCTTCGAATGGCCATTTCTATTGATTTCCCTGGGTCCTGATTTTTGTGTTTACCGCCCCAACAAAATGTCCCGGATACTGTCCTCCGGGTCTAAATTTTGCCGCACCTTAACAATATCCAACCCCTCCACCAGCGGGAAACTGGCGTGAAACCAGCGCACCCCGTCCCCCCAAACCAAAAACTTCAACTTTCCCCGGGAGGGTGGTTCACCCTCCCGATTGCCTCTGGTTTTTTTGTCGATTTGACGGCGAATCAACTCCACAAATCGCCTGGCCCCTTCTTCGGTTTCCAAATCAAGTCCGGGAATCACAACCCCTTCAGGCTGCAAAACCAATCCTTTGGCCCGACATTCAACAAAAAGGGTGTATTCCCTTTCCCCCTCAAGGCGACCAATCCGAAGTGGTCGAGGTTCCGGTTTCTCCCCGGAACCGGAGCTGGGTAGTGGGATCATTACCCGGGCAAAAGGATTGGGGGGATCCCCATCAGTATTGCCACCTGAAGATACCCCACCCTTTGGGGACTCCTGTTTTTCCAGATTTTTCCTCTCCTTTTTAGGGGATTCATTGGTTACATTGGAGGACTGGTCAGGAACCAAACGGGGATCAAAACCAATTCCTCCACCCTTCACCAAATCCCCCTCCTGACTTGAGCTTGGATTAGCACTATTTGAATGGTCGGCGTCTGAGGAATTTCCCGGTTGGCCACCTTGTTGTCCTGGGGGCCTGGCATTTGTCATTTTTCCACCAGCGGATTCAAATCCAGGGGAATCCACTCCTCCCGGTCCCGTTCCATTGGTCAGGTTTTGGCCCATAATTCCCTGTGGGGCCAGGCTACCCGCAAGGTTGCCTGCCAGCCCTACTTGTCCTGCTACTAACCCTTGTCCCGTTAGGGTCCCCTGGCCCCCCAGGGAATTTAGCCCAGTTCCAAAACCGCCATCCATTGGTCTTGGAAGGCCTCGAATCCCTGGCAATCCAGCAGGGTCTTCAGGCTCACCATGGGGCCCTGTTCCACCCGCCCTGCTGCCTCCAACCCCAAGTCGACCCGGACCAACTCCATAATTTTCAGGAACCACGGAATTGCCACCTTTGGATTTTTTTTCTCCTCCATTTTCCAAGCCCCCTCCCCCAACCAAAGCCCCACGATTTGGGTTCTCCGCACCCAGGCCTGTCCTCAAACCGTTGCCATTCCCTGATCCTCCAGGGGTTGACTTTTTATTGGCATCCCCACCTTGGCCAACCAAACCGACCGAAGAGCTGCCAAGGCCACTTCCCATAACCGGCCTTGGAAAGGAACTGGGCCGCCCTTTAACAAGCCTGGCATCATCCGGGAAATCCAGCTTCCAATCTCCATCGATTAACTCATAGCCAAAATCCACTTTGTCGGATCGTAAAAGTTTTTGAAGTTTCCAATAGGACTCAATCCCCTCGGGACGGACAAGTAATAGCAGAAACGGGGCTGGTGGAACCGAACCATTGGGTGTATCGTTTTCCTGAAGCAACCTGGCCCGATTGTTTAACTCCTCACGAATGGCAGATCCTTCTTCCGCACTAAAGGCAACAACACCTGGATGAAATACAATTCCACCCTGGGCACATTCCACATAGATAGGCTTCCGGGCTTCCCCCCTCTTTCCAAAATAGGGCACAATGGAATACGACTCTGCGGGTTTCACCCCCCCCGCTTTTAGGTCCAAAAGAAGCTTTTTCAAGGCAACCAGCCGGAAGTTTATTTCCGCCAATTCCCTTTCTTTTTCGGTAAGTTTTTTGAGTGCCTCCTGGTTTTCATGGCGTTCCAATTCCAAATGTTTTGTCAAGGAATGATTCCGCTCTTTTTTGCCGTCCACCCTTACTTTTGATTCCCGAATCCATTTGTCCAATGCCTCCCACTGCCGCTGGGTTTGCAGCAATCGATTGCGAATCTCCTTTTCCCTGGACTCAAGCGTTAAGCCCTTGGCAACCAAATCCTCAAACTTGCCCTTGGCAAGGTTGGATTGTTCAACCGAAACCAATTGGGCATTCTGGTGGGTTCGGTTAAGCAAATGAATCTCCCCATTACGCTCCCGTTTTTTTTCCTCGAATGCCACCCGGTTGCGCTCATTTGCCGCCAATTTGGCCCGACGATCAAATACCATCAAAATTAGTATCAGCGATCCCATGGCGCAAAGGAGCACCGCCAGGAAAGGAAAGGTGGAGACCTCAAGTTTATTGCGGGGACGCCTCATGTAACCGGCTGCCCGGTGAGCCTTGAAACGGCCGGGCCACGGTTGGATTCATGGGATTCATGCCAATTCGTTCCAAATTGGCCCGCCCGGGCGGTAAGCAAATGGATAGCCCCAATCAACGAATGCATGGCCTGATCAAATGCACCTAGCCCAGCCAAAGAGCTCAGGTTTTGTTGGAGGATTTGTTGGGTGTGCAATAAACTCTGGGCGGTTTGTCCCATCGACTGCATTTCGCGCATCTGTTGAAGAATGCCTTCGGTATGCTGATCCATGTGTGCGGCAAACAAATTGACACGCTTCGAGGCGGCCTCCTCCGCCATTTGCAGCCTTTGCATTTGGGCGGCCTCCAAAGTGCCTAATCGGTTCCCCATTTGGTCTTGCCAGGCGTTCATCCATTGGCCCATGGATTGGGCGGATTGGTTGCGAAGTTCCCCCAACATTTGCTCAAATTGGGTACGCAATTCCTGGGCACTATTTGCGGAAAGTTGAACCAGGCCAAGGCCAGCATTGGCCAAAGCGTTTTGGATCGGCATGGGATCAAATGCCATTTCCTGGGACCTTGGTTGTCCTTTGCGGAGGAATCGGTTCGACAAATGTTTCTCCACAAAACGATCCACCACCTCCATATGTCCCTGTTCCGCCTTTTCGATCAGCAAACTGAGGAACATTGTGACCATGGTTAACCCCAAGGCCAAGGCGGTGGTGTCAAACGCCAAGGCCAACCCGTCCGTAACCGAGGACATCGATTTTTCAAGGACCTCCGGGGTTACCCCGGCAATGGCTCCGGTAATGCCCAAAACGGTACCCAGAAAACCCAAAATGGGGACCGCCCAGGTTATGAATCGGGTTAGGCCGTAAGAACTATCCAATGAAAAGGCATCCACATCCGAAAGAGATCTCAGCTGGTCATCAAAACCGTCGGTAGATTTCCTTTGCTTGAGGTAATCCAAAGCGGAGCCCAACCTTTGCCCCAGCCAGGTATTTTTTTGCCGAGAAGCTTTTGCCAAAAGTACCCTAAGCAACCGGGGTGCTTCCTCAACCTCTTCCGGAGTGCCATGCCAAGGAGCCAAAAGACCGGCGTCAAGGCTGTTTTTCTCACGCCGGAGCACGATCAATTTGGCCAAAAAAGCCCCCATGGCCACGCAAAACATCACAATTTCCACGGCTTCCACGGGATGGGAAAAATATCGCCTCACCTCCGTATGGGCCAAGGGAGTTTCCATGACCAACCCCCAGCAAAGGCCGGCCAAGGGCAATCCCAAAACATACGGCAACCATGGATTGACCTTGCGTTGGGGAAGGTGGGTTTCGTCCGCCATAATCGGTTCTCCGTTTCCTAAAATCTGAAAAGGGCCCATACCCTTGGCCCATCACAAAAAGCCAGTCGAATTGGACTCAAAATCCCTATTCACCCTACATTTCCACCAATTCCAAAATCCCCTTGCCATGGAATCGGCATTCGGAACAGGATGAGGGTAATGGGAGGATATTGTTATGCTTTGGTGCAACCGTTTGGGGCAAATTGGGGTTGTTTGGGTTACCGCCTGGGCAACCGTTTTCATTGCCCCACTTTTTGGCCAAACTTCCTCAATCCAGCCACTCGATAATGAATTCCATTCCATTGCCATTGAGGCAGAACAATTTGCAAATAAAGGGCCTTGGAAGGTAGTCGCCAACGGCCAAGGCAACCTGATGGTGGATATCCTTGGATTTAATCATATATCCGGTGAAAAACTACTTAGCCTCCCCTTCGATTCCCATGGGACTGCAGAAACTTCGGTAAACATCCCCAAGGAGGGCAATTACCGCCTTTGGGTCCGGTACGAATATCCTGGTTTTTGTGATGCCAGTTTCGAAGTGGAAATTCAGCAAAAGGGGTTGAAGCCGACCCGGTTTCCGCTGGGAACGCTTTCCTCCCAACGCTATTCCCTGGGGAATGATAAACCCAAGGCTCAAAGCGACCCGGCCCATGGATCGGAAGGGTTGGTGGAGGAAGCATTTACCCTTGAAGGACTCAAACCAGGTAAAGCCAATATCCTCCTTCATGGCAAAAAAATTGACGCCAAGCCCGGTCGGGCTGCTCCCCGAAATATTGACCTGATTTGGCTCACTTCGGATACGGAGGATCATTGGCGAAAAAAATATGGGCGGGCCAATGGTCTTTATCCCATCCTGGATGCTTTTCGCGACTCCATCGGTGCCCGTTGGGAAGCAAGGGTCAAAAATCTTGGCACAAGTCCTGCATCCTACACCATCAATCACACCTACAACCGACTCCCTTGGGGAGCCAATGAAGCCAGCTTCGCCAACGATGTTCCCGCCGCCAGTTGGAGTACCTGGTATCCCTTATCGCTACAGGACACTTGCCATTTTCATATGTCCACAATCCGGTCGGGGCAACCGGGACCATTTGTTCTGGAATTACGGCCCAACCAAAAACCAAAGGGTGGTTCAAACGATCCTATTTGCCATTCCTTTCAAGGTCAGAATCTGGTGCGGATTTTTATCCCTCCCTACCCTGAACCTTCGCTGAAACCATTCACAGCAGAGAGCAGGCTGGATGAAATTGTAAAAACCCTGAATGCCAATGATGTTGGGGGTAAAGCCCCTTCCCAGCCCTTTTGTTATGGTGGATGGCTCCCCCTTGGACAAAGCGATGACTATGGGTTGCTTTACGCCAAACTATACCAAGCCTTGGGAATGCGATCGTGGCACCCTTCGCTAAGTGGCCCAAAGGTGATGGAAAACCTTGTTTCTGTAGGAATTGAACCAGGCAGGACACTGTCTATTTCGCAATTTCGAAATCCCCCAACAAGTGCCAATATTGACCGGGCCAAAATCCGGCTCAAAAATGCAAGGCAAGACAAAAATGTGCTCTGGTATGACTATGGTGACGAGATCGAATTCACCGAGTGGATTGACTGGGTTTTACAGAATGAGCTTGAGAGGCTAAACCGGGAAAACAAGCGTCCTCCGGAAAAAGAAGTCCTTTCCGAAATTTGGAAAGCCTGGCTCGAAAAAAGGCGCAAAGGCATTCCTGTCACGGAATTCTGGATTGGGGACTGGGGCCCATTCAACCCTTTACGATTGCGACCGGATACATCGCCTCGTATTGCCGAGGTCAACCCAAGGCTTTATATCGATTCGCAGATCTTTTATGAAGAAATAGCCATGGCGTTTGCCGCCGAGGGTTCCCGCAAAGTGAAAACCGCTTTTGGGCAGGATACCCTTTGTGGTTGCAACTGGTCCCTGAATCCCTTTTACTTGCCATCCCTGACCAGGACCATGAAATGGTTCAAAAGTGGAGCTGCTGATTTTGGTCGCCATTCCGGATTTTTTTGGCAGGTTGGCCAAGCCGGTCCTTTGGTTAATGGTTTCATCGCCGAACACTTTCGACAGGGTCTTTCCAATCGGAGTGGGGGCGTCCTTCGCCAATATGTAATGCCCCATGCCCCGGGAAATACGGACAAGGATTTCCTTCGCACAGGGTATACCCAACTTGCCCACGGGGCCACCATGCTCGATTTTTTTGGCATCGGGTTAAACGAAACATTTACCGAAAACTACATCGATCACAGGCAAATTGGCCGATTTAGGGCAATAAAAGAGCTGACCCATGCCGTCGGTTTCGTGGAAGACCTGCTACCAGGGGCCAAGCCTGTATCCACCCGCGCCGCCATTATCGCCAGCTCCTCTACCGAACGGTGGGATTTGGCACCAATCACCCGAGACAGGCTTGTTACCGAATCCAGCGGGCCATCACTTCGTAAAACCCGGCTTCACCACCACCTCGACCGGCTGGGGCTTTGGACCGGACTCACCCTGTTGGGATCGTCGCCGGACATACTCGAGGAAGGGGATTGTACACCGGAAAAACTGATGGAGTACAAGTTGATTGTCCTGGTGGGAGACAGTTTGCCTCCCGGGTTGGCCGTAACTCTCACAGATTGGACCTCCCAGGGGGGCACGCTTGTCGCCACCGCAGGAACGGGCCGGTTCGATCCCTATAAAGAGCGCCAAAATACTTTTCACCAACTCCTTGGAATCGAATCCCGGGCAAGTGAAACGACCAACACCTACCTCCGCCCACGACCTGACCTTGCTTTTGAAACACCCCATGATTTCGCCACTGGAGAGGGATTCCAAATCCCCTGTTTTGCAACTCGTGAACAAATCACACCTTCGGAAAACTCCACCGTTTTGGCCCGGGCTGACTCGGACAAATCCCCTTTATTGATCGTCACAAAAAAGGATAAAGGCAAAGTTTACTATTGTGGTTTTCACCCGGGAATTGCCCTTTTATGGAAGGCACTCCAACCGGCCATTGTACCCGATGGCGGACCCAATTCCCACGCAGAGGTTACAGGATATGACCCTGCCACCCTGGATCTGCTTCGCAGCATACTTGCCGAATCCAGCCTGCCCGCTTTGGTTGAATCGGACAATATCCTGATAGACCGGAGATTACTAAAGTCAACGGAAGGATTTTTTATCCCGCTTGCCAATTATTCCACAATAAACAGTCCGTTTACTCTTTTAATTCGAACTGGTTTTCCGGTAAAACGCATTTCCAGTTCAAGGCATGGTGCCCTTACCTTTGCCATTACCCCAAGCGGCATCAAAGTGACCCACCCAGGCACCCCAACAGGGGACATCCTTCGCCTTGATCCCTAGCCTTCTGAAACGGATGGAAACCGTATTTTTGGTGCCACTTGATCCCAATGGAAAGTGTCCGTCGGCATTTTTCGCCCACGGACCCTTTCCCAAATGTCCCAAGGGGTGTAGGATTGAAATGCCCCCTTCCCTTTTCCCAAAAGGAACTTTTCCATGCTTAACCATCCCGATCGCCGTGATTTCCTTCGTGTGGGTGCCACCGTTATTCCTGCGGTCCTTGCTTCGGCTTCCCTGGGGGGTCCCACACCAACCAGCCCCGCCGAAACGGCTGTAAAAGCCCTTTACGAATCCCTGAATGGGGACCAAAAGAAAATCATCTGCTTTGACTGGGACCACCAGGACAAGGATCGGGGGCTTTTGCGCACTTTTGTATCGAACAATTGGCAAATCACCAAACCGACCATTTCGGGCACTTTTTACACCAAAAAACAACAAGATCTGGTCCATGAAATCTTCAAGGGAGTCATCAACCCGAAATGGTATCCCAAATTCCTCAAGCAACTCAAAGAGGATACCGGGGGCAAAGCGTGGGGGGCCGACCAAAGCATTGCTATTTTTGGCAAACCCGGAAACGGAAAGTTTGAATTCGTGATGACCGGCCGCCACATGACCTTACGGGCGGATGGCAATTCCGAAGATAATGTTGCCTTTGGCGGGCCCATTTTTTATGGCCATGCCTCCATGGGTTTCAATGAAAAACCAGGCCACGAAGGCAATGTCTTCTGGAATCAGGCGGTCCTTGCCAACAAGGTTTTCCAGCTGATCGATCCCAAGGAACAAAAACGCGCCTTGGTGGCGGTTCGCCCCGAAGAATCGGCCGTTGCTTTTCGGGGCCCCAAAGGTTTGTTTACCGGAATTCCCGTTTGTGATTTGGCCTCGGATCAGCAAACAGAACTCCAAACCGCACTCAATGGCCTCATTGAACCATTCCGCAAGGAGGACCAAGCCGAGGCATTGGCTTGCCTGAACAAGCAAGGTGGACTAAAAGAGTGCTACCTTACCTACTACAAAGAGGGCAATATCACCGATGGCACATGGGATAATTGGCGGCTGGAGGGCCCTTCCTTTGTCTGGTATTTCCGGGGCACGCCGCATGTCCATGTTTGGGTAAATGTTGCGGATTCACCTTCCGTCAAGTTAAACGCCAAGGGCTAAACCCTTTTTGCCTTGACCCGGATTCCATCCCATGGCCGATGTGACCCTAAATGCCGGTCGAAGGGATCCCTTTAGTCCGGACTGTAACAGGGCCTGGATTATAGTTGCTTGAGAATATGCGCCATTTTCGTTTGGGAAAGGGCTGCTTTTCCAAACCCTTCCATGGCCCCCAAGGCAACCGCCTTGGCTTGAGCATCCGGATAATTACTTACCAACATTACCGGAATTCCTTTGGCTTTTAACATCGCACAGTGGTTTTGAAGGAAGGAAAGGCCACTGGCCCCATCCTCATCAAATGTCCTGTTCACCAACATCAAATCAAAGGAGGTATTGGCCAAAACCGCAAGGGCTTCCAGTTCATTTCCTACTGCCAATACCTGAGTACCTGGGCCAAAGGCACGGGCAATTTGTTCATGATCATACGAACATTGACCAAGGCTTAAAATTGTTTTCATGATTGCCAAAATCCATTGAGGTCCCATTTCCATGTTGCAAACTGGGCCACTCTCGCCTTTCTTTTCTTGTGGATTAAAATGTCATTCGCAAAATACACAGGTTGAACCAAATGATTCCGTTTTTCTGGTTGTACGAATGATGGGTCTTGGGAAAAACAGGCAATGCATGGTATTATAGGGGTTGTAGCGGTTGCATAGGTCGGGGAGAATTCCAGCCCGTTATATAAGGGAATGGTTCCTTGCGAAAAACCGTCTATCCATTACTCTTTTAGTGATGGATGGAAAGATTTCAATTCGCCCATCCATTTGGCAACCACCACATACGGGTTTTGCACCATGGCTATGCTCACTCTCGAAGAAGCCGCAATTCGCTTGGGAATTACCCAGGATGAACTTCGGGCCAAGACGAAATCTGGCGCAATCCGATTCCTTAGGGATGGGGCCAATCTTTTGTTCAAGGAGGAGGAGATTAGCAAACATGTCCCTCCCCAAGCCTCTTCCAATCCCTTGGTGCCTGACTTTTCCCTTGATTTTGATTCCTCGGATCAACATTCCATTGCGGATAGTTCTCCTATCCAAGCCGGATCGAGTGATTCCCATCTGATTTCGGGATCTCCGGAAGAATCCCCTTTTGAGTTTTCCCTCCCGGATGATGTTGGCTTGGTTTCCCCCTCAAGGATTGTTGCTCACCAAGCCTCCGCCAAGGATGATTCGGAAGCGGATGCTTTTGAAATGCATTCCTCTCCAGGAGATCCTGGCTCCTCGGATATTCTGCATTTGGATCCGCTGGCCGACCAAGACGATTCCAGCTCCGATTTTGCCATTGAGGTCTCTCCCGACAGCGGCAGCAGCAGTGAGTTCATTGCTTCGGTTGGCAATGAAATCGAGAGCGGCCTGGTATCCGCTGAAATCGTTGGGGATGATGTTACCCAAATGGGGGACCTTTTCGAGCTAAGCGATTCAGGCAGTGAACAAACCATTGCCTTTAACCCATCTCCTGATGATTCAAGCAGCGAGTTCGATTTGGGGATCTCTCCCCTGGATGGACAAAATGATGGGACAAGCAGTGAATTTGACCTAAGCATCGACTCGGATGGGGTGGCAACCTCCGATTCCGCTGTTTTTGAAACCGATTATTCCGGCTTGGGTGATGCCGATTCCGGTTCAGAGGTGGTAGCTATCGATGGATTGGACTCTTCCCTGGAAGGATCCGCGGACGGAACGGGCAGTGAGGTTGTGCCTATTGATGAGGATGCGGACGATGCCGCCGCCACCATCCAACCCGGTGCGGACCTCGAAATGGATTACCCTGACCCGGGTGTTGAAGAATTAACCCCTATCGAAATGGATGAGGCCCAAGGGGAGGAAGAAAGGCAGGCCGGACCTCGATCGGTTTCCCCCGCCGTGGAAGCGCCATGGGGTCCGGTCCCAGCTTCCATCCTTCTCGTTACTGTTCCCCTGCTCTTTTTTGTCGCCCTTATTAGCGTTGAAATGCTCCGGAGCGTTTGGGCCTACAATCGTGGTTTTGCCGCCACCCGGCCCGTGATTCGTGCGGTTAGCGAATTGGTGGGCCAGCCACTCAAAGACTAGGGATAAAATCGATTTCCCGCCTGGAAGGGGGCTTTGGTTACCCCCCCGGTTGCCAATGAAATTACCTGATTGCCGGGAAAATGCGGGCGGGATTGTTTCTCAAAAGGTCCCTGGCAAGTTCCACCGCCTGATTTCGGGTCATGGCTCCGGGAGCTACATAATCCTGGGCTAAAACCCGGGCCAATACCTGTTTGAACATCAAATATTTAGGCGGCCCAAACTCCAATTTGTACATATCGCTGTAATACCCCAGGATTTTTTCCCGGGGAATTCCATGGAGCCTGGCCCTCAGGTCCTGTTCGATCAAGCCAGGGATATTGGCATACCACCAATGACCACTCGCAATCACATTGGGAAAGATCCAGGAATAGGCCACCAGCTCACTATTTTGGGCACTCGATAAAACAGACACAGGAAATTTTACCGAAGGAAACGCATTGAATATTGGCGCCAGTTGAATGAGTGAAAGGCGTTGATCAAACAAATCGCAACCCTGATGGACACCCTTTGGGAACACATTCCGATTGACACCAAACATGAGATCAAACGGTAATCCAAACTCTGCGCAACAACGGGCAATTTCCCAGAATATTCCCTGGGAACGCCCCACGGATGGACCTCCTTTCAACAATTCCATGGTGAGGTCAGCTCCCTCCACAGGTTGAGCATGAAATGTGGGGGGAAGCGATATCGCACATGCCCTGGCCCCACGATTAAGGAAAAATTGAAATAGCTCCCTTAGTGCCTTTCCAAGGCTGGTTGCATCCACAACCTCCACCCCCGTTCGGCGCCAAAGTCGCTCCTTCACCCCCGCCTTTTGCCAATGAAAAACCATTTCATCGGTCCTTAGGCAGGGAACGAAACGGTCCGTGTCAAAACCGGTTAGGGGATCATCAAAATCATTGGTCAAAAACACCTGGTCAATCGGTCCCAGCTCAAGTGATTGCCGTTCCCACCCGGGGGCCTGGTAGATTTTCAGGGAGGCGTCAAAAAGCATATCCGCATCCCCTGGTTCAATGGCATTTTTGGTATACCCCAAAGTAGTTTTCAGAATCCATAATAGCCACGAATATTGAACCGTATTGTCCATCCTGCAAACATAGCCAAGGACCTCACGACACCGATCCCGGGCGGGATAATCCAGGCCAAGGCATTCTTTGGGCATCCCCAGGGAATGAGCCAATTCGGTGTAGTAATGGTAGGAAAGCAAATCGTCGATGGATTTGGCAGCAGCAGCTTCCGGAGGAATATGAGAGTGGGGATCAATAATTCGAATTTGATTGATCTCTTCAAGGATATCCATGGCTAAAGAACCGGCTACAGGTGAGGCAATCATCGAGTTCCCCAGTGGGTAATCCGTTTGGAATCAGGATTCTAATGTAAAATGTGCAACTTTTACAATGTTGGACCAATCCGTTCCATGTAATTTTTTCACCACGCTCCTTTTTTGAAAAGGGCGACCTACCCCCGGCTTCCGTCTATTAATACATAACCCCTTCCTTATTCTGTACTTAAGTTTGGAGATATTATTTTCTTGATGCTTTGGCACGGCATATGCTTTCATTAACTTTTGTTGACAACCGAAATTGGTAAGATTCCTCCCCAGGATCAAACCCGTCTCCCCGACGATTTGAATTGTCAACGCCTTGCAAAGATCGTCCCCCCGATCTGGCAAGGCAAAGTTGATGGTCGATTCCCATTGACCACCTTATCTTGCAACCCTCCTATCCCCCAGGAGGGTTGCTTTTTTATGGGGAGGTTTCCACCCCAAACGAATCCATCTTTGATTACCAGACTACCATTTGGGTCGTTCTTACGAGGGAGGCGGTTGAGGGCATGGCTCTTGAAATGCTCTTTGGAACAACTAGGTTTCCCCTGTTCCCATTATTCATCAAAAACCTTTAAGGTGATTCCATCATGAAACCAAACCGAATCCTGACCATGGCATCCATCTGTTTCGCCCTTGGGGTGGTCGGGTGTTCTGAGCCCAAGGTTGAAGTCCCCGCAGATAAGAAAGCCGCTCTGGACAGCGTTATTGGCGGCGATTTCAAAAATCAGACCAAAGGGGCCGAAGCCAAGATGAAACAACCTGGCAAATAAGCCACAATCATCCTAAGCAACCGCTCATTCAAGGGCCGACCCCCTAACGGGATCGGCCCTTTTCGTTTTGTTTTGTAACTTCATTGAACAGTTCAGGCCTCATGGGGGACAGAGGCCTTGAAACTATGCCACAACCCGAACGGTAGTTAGCGAGGAAATCAAACGGTGGTCCGACCATTTCCAGACAACCTTTTTATCCCGGGTCACCTCAAAAGCGTGGGCCCCTTTTCCCTCCTGATTTCGGAGGAAATTGCCCACAATCAGGTTTCCGTTTGGTAAAACCTGAATGCTCGATACCCAAGTGATGTTCAGTTCAGGTGCATCCTTGGTACCAAACTCCCAGGCAATTCGTTTTTCCGGAGTAACCTCAAGCACCCGTTTTTGCGTCCCACAGGAAATAAGCGTGTTTCCGTTCGCCAGGCGCTTGGCATCTCCCGCATTTTCTACCCCTGTATATTCCCAAACCATTTTGCCCACCGCATCCACCTCACGAACCGCCCCTTCTCCCTCATGAGCGGAAAGAATATTGCCATTGGGCAACTGGCTGATGTTCCTTACCTGAAGGTGATACCCTTTTTCGGTGGTGGTTAATGGGGTAATGTGGACAATTTTACCCTGGGGATTTACCTCCACAGCCTGGCAAGGCCCCTGTTCGGCCAGCAAAGTATTGCCATTGGCAAGTCGCCTGCAACCCAAAACCTGAGGGCATTTACTGACATAACTCCATACCTCCTTTCCCATACGGGTGACCTCCCTGACACCGGTGGGTTTTCCTCCAAAAGCATATAGGATGTTTCCGTTTGCCAAAACTTCAAACATTACGGCAATACCTGGCGGTTTGTGTTCCCACACCAATTTGCCAAACCCATCCAGTTCGACCAATCGATTGGGCCCTTTGCCATATTCAAAGAACATGATTTTATGGCGTTTAATCTCCTCGTTTTGGGATCTTGCATAAGGATTGACCAATAATGGTTCAACCGCAAACCCCGCTATGGCCAAAGTGCCCATGCGGACAAAGGATCGACGGGAAACAGGCATACCGAATCCTTTCAAACCTTATTGGGATCGTCAAATGGTTTCAAAAAACGGATTGGAAAAAAGGGGACTCTTTCCTTGCGGTCTTGTTTCTGGCTACTTCATAAATCTTAGGTGGATGGTACTATCCAACCAGATTAGGTTTCGTGCCTGGTTGGTTCGGGATGACAAGACCAAGTCCAAATGGTGCATGGTTTGGCTTGAAATCCAGCTCAAAATGGCCTATCATAATCATACTGCTTTGATCCTTCCTTTTTGCTTTTCTCCCGCTTTCCACCTGAATTGTCTTTGCACGATGGATCCAAGCCAAGGAGCAAAAAGTTCCCCCTCAAAAAAAACAGCCTTTCGCCAAGGGTCCAGGGCGGCACCTGGCCAAGACACGGAGATTCCCAATCCAATGGTCCGCTTTTCTGGCCTTATTTCCGTAATCCTTGGGGCCTTTCCTGTATGGGCACAAACCCCGAGTGATCATTTCGAGTCAAAGGTTCGCCCGCTGTTATTGGCCAAATGTGCATCCTGCCACGGAACAGAAAAATCCAAAGGTGGCCTTCGCCTGGATGGGTCAGGGATTGCCAGGGGAGGCGAATCGGGACCGGTCCTCGTGCCAGGTATGCCGGACCAAAGCCTATTGATCAAGGCGGTGCGTCAAACGGGTGACTTGAAAATGCCCCCCAAGGGTCAGCTTAATGATCACGAAATAGCCAGCCTGGCCACCTGGATAAAGGACGGTGCGATTTGGCCCATTGAACCCACCTCTCCATCCATGGAAAACAAGGCGGTAATACGCTCCCTCGAACCAAATGCGGTTCCCCTGCAAAAGCACCTCCAGGCCTGGTACCGGGCAGACACGCTTTTGGTGCCCGATGGCAAGCCGGTGGCCATTTGGCCAGACTCAAGCGGAAAGGGCCGTGACCTCACCGCGACCAGTGGGGTTCGGGTTGGAGGGGTGGGTCAACCAGGGACATTCCTGAAAAACGGTTCCATAAATGGTAGGCCCTCCGTTCGGTTTGACCCCGAAACAGGATTTTCTGGTTCCCCTGATTCCCCAGTCGATATCAAAGGCGATGCCGCCTTTACTCTTTTCGTGGTCATGAACCTCAAGCCGACCAATGTACCGCATATTCATGATGGGATTGTGGGAATAGGAAACCCGGCAAACCCGACCGGAAACCCGGGAAAGCCCTTGGCGGCCCTTATTCAAATCACAAGGAATCCGGAACCGGAACTCAAACTGGCCGGTGGCTGGAATCATGATGCCACCCTCGGGAAAAACTCCTTTGAGTCACTCTGGAACCGCCCCGTTCTCTTAACCATTGTTAAAAATCCGGGTCCGTTACGATCTTCGACTCGCTTTTTTATTGATGGGGTCCCTTCGGAGGAACGCCCTATTAAGCTAAAGGTCGATGGCAGCGATGCCGTTCCGGACATCCGCCACCGGGATGACATCGGGCTCTATATGGGGAAGGCCCTGGCCTGGTGCGGCAGCATCCGGGGAGATCTTGGGGAGGTACTCATTTACAACACCGCCCTGACGGACGAAGACCGGAAAGGTGTTGAGGTGGGTTTGGCCGGGAAACATGGCTTCATTCACCCGGCAATCCTGGCCCAAAGCAAAGCCTCATTCACCCCCGAAGCCAAAGCATTTTGGGCCTTCCAAAAAGTGAAATCCGGAGTCCCCCCCAAGGTACACAATGAACCCTGGATAAAATCCCCCCTGGATCGTTTTATCCTGGCCCGCCTTGAAGCAGCCGGCATCAAGCCTAGCCCACCAGCCGACAAAAAGACACTTATCCGCCGAGTTACTTTTGACCTGACCGGATTACCCCCAACACCTGACGAAATCGATTTGTTTATCAAGGACACCGGGCCCGATGCCTTCGAAAAGGTGGTGGACCGATTGCTCCAATCCCCTCATTATGGGGAGCGTTGGGGGCGACATTGGCTCGATATTGTCCGCTATGCGGAATCCACCGCCAATGACGCCAACGCTGTCCTGCGTTACGCATGGCGCTACCGCGATTATGTGGTGCGAGCATTCAACACCGACAAGCCTTATGATCAATTCCTGATCGAACAGTTGGCGGGCGACCTGCTCACACCCAGCGGAAACCTCAACCGGGACGCCGAATCCATCATTGCCACCGGGTTCCTGATGATTGGACCAAAGGCCCTGGCAGAAACCGACAAGGAACAAAGTCGAAGGGACATCATTGATGATCAGATCGACACCACCGGCCGAGCCATGCTTGGGATGACCCTTGGTTGTGCCCGCTGCCACGACCACAAGTTTGATCCGATCCCGGCGGTCGATTATTACTCCCTGGCCGGTATATTTCGTGGCACCGAAGTGTTTCTCAATGAAAGCCGTAACGCCACGATGTGGCAGGAGTGGCCCCTGCTCCAGTTGCCCGGGGAACAACCGATCATGGTGATGGCTCCCAAAGAATCCCGCCCCACCAACCTGAATGTGGCTTTGCGGGGAAACTATCAGACCCCAGGGATCCTGGCACCCCGCCGATTTCTCCAAATCCTCGCCGGCGAGGGTCATCCACCTATCACTACAACCCAAAGCGGCCGTTTGGAGCTGGCCAGGTGGATCGGCTCCAAGGAAAACCCGCTCACTGCAAGGGTCATGGTCAATCGCATGTGGCAACATCACTTTGGCACAGGATTGGTGACCACCTCGGACAACTTTGGTGTGCGGGGCGATAAACCTTCGCATCCTGAATTGCTCGATTGGCTTGCTGCCGAGTTTATGGCAAACGATTGGTCCGTGAAAAAACTCCATCGCCTGATTCTCCTATCCAGTACCTATCAAACGGGAAACCTTTCCGGGGAAAATGCCCTTAAAACCGATCCCGCCAATCGGTTACTTGGCAGAACCACCCGAAAGCGTCTGGATGCCGAATCCGTTCGGGATTTCCTGTTGGCGGTAAGTGGTAAAATGGACCGGACCATTGGAGGCAACGATTCCGGAGAACTCCTTTACAAGGAAGCAGAGGATATTAACGCTCTCATTCGGCCCAATCGCCTTCAACCCTATCACCCTGTTTACACTAATTCCGTCCGGAGGAGCATCTACCTCCCTGTGGTTCGTAACGCCATTCCGGACATTTTCTCCCTTTTTGACGGTGCCGATCCAAATGGCGTAACCACTAAACGAAACGATACCACCGTAGCCTCCCAAGCCTTGTACCTACTCAATCATCCTTTTGTTCGCGAGCAATCGTTGCACTTTGCCATTCACCTTTTGTCCGACCCAAAAATAAAGGATTCAGACCGGATCGCACTTGGATTTCGCCGTGCCTTGGGAAGACAGCCCCTCGTAAATGAGCTGAAAGAGGTTGTAGATTTCCTGGCAACCTACCAAAATCAGGCTTTGAAACTGGGCGTCGAAACCGGGGTTGCCCAAAGAAACGCATGGCAAAGTTTTTGTCAATCCCTCCTTTTACGAAACGAGTTTCTTTATGTCGATTAACCCAAAGGATGCCATGATCCCCTCGACCCGTCGTGAACTCATTTCCCAATGTGCCCTCGGTTTTGGTGGAATTTCCCTTGCTGGTCTCCTTGGGGACAAAGCCTATGGAGAAACGACTTTCCCGGATCCCTTGGCTCCCAAACCTCCGCACTTTCCCGCCAAGGCAAAGCATGTGATTTTTTTGTTTATGCACGGAGGTGTCTCTCATGTGGACACCTTCGACCCAAAACCCAAACTCACAGAATGGAATGGCAAACCCTTGCCAATCGCCAAGCCAAAATTCGAGTTTGCTCCTACCGGGAATCTGCTTGCTTCCCCGTGGAAGTTCAAAAAATATGGTCAATCCGGTACGGAATTCAGCGAATTATTCCCACAAGTTGCCACCCAAGCGGACGATATCTGCATCATCCGATCCATGAATGGAGGCAACGAAGTTTCCCATGGCCCGGCCTTACTGCGGATGAATACCGGCGATGGCGTTTTCAATCGCCCAAGCCTGGGTGCCTGGACTCTTTATGGTCTTGGAACGCCAAACCGTGATTTGCCTGGTTTCGTCTCTTTCAGTCCCTCGCTCTACCATGGGGGTGCCCAAAACTATGGGTCCGCTTTTCTGCCCGCCTCTTTCCAAGGGACTCGCGTGGGGGATGGAAACACTCTTTTTCTCAATGGGGGCTTGGCCAATACTTCGCCCTCAGACATGACAGGCCTTCAGCGCCTCCAGTTGAATTTGCTATCAAACGCCAACCGGGAGCATTCAAAAAACGCCGGGACTGACGGTCGTCTGAACGCCCGAACCGAAACCTTTGAATTGGCCTACCGCATGCAGGCAGCCGCCCCAAAAGTTTTTGATTTGTCCAAGGAAACCGACAAAGCAAAAGGACTTTATGGTATCGGCGAAGAACCCACCGATGAATTTGGCCGCCAATGCCTGCTCGCGCGACGGATGGTTGAGGCTGGAGTCCGTTTCATTCAGGTAAACCATGGCTATCCGCGAAACTATTGGGACGCCCATGGTGACCTGCGGGCAAATCACAGCTCGAGTGCCAGGAAAGTGGACAAACCTATTGCCGGACTCCTTGCGGATTTGAAGGAAAGGGGACTGTTAAGGGAAACACTTGTTGTCTTTGGTACGGAGTTTGGTCGAACCCCTGCGGGTCAAGGAACGGATGGCAGGGATCACCACCCTCATGCCTTTTCGGTCTGGCTTGCGGGAGGGGGAGTCAAGGGGGGAATGACCTATGGCTTGACGGATGATTTCGGTTACTATGTTGCCGAAAACAAGGTGACAATCCCGGACTTGCACGCCACGATTTTACACTTGCTCGGTTTGGACCATACCAAACTTACCTATCGTTATGCGGGCCGCGATTTCCGCCTGACCGATGTCCACGGCGAGGTGGTAAGGCCCATTTTGGCATGAATCTTGGATTCCAAAAACAGGAACCGGTACGGGTATTTGTATTTTCAATGCCTAGGATTCCCATACAGCCTTCCCCAGAGTGAATTTCATGAAAGTCATCTTCCTGGTTTGTTTCTCCCTTATCGGCTTGGGATGGTCTGCCAAACATGGCAGGGCTGACGAGGCAATATCCGCCTTTTTTGAACAAACGGTTTGGGCAAAGGTCGGGGAACGGACTTGTTTGAAATGTCACAAAGTCGGTGGCGAAGCCGAGGAATCCAAATTTGTTTTGGCCGACCCCAAGCGAAGTCTGGATCAACCAGAAACGCTTCGAAACAATCAAGCCGTTTTCGCCAAGGTGGCTCGACTGGAAGCAGGGGTACATCAATCAAGGATGCTCCTGAAGGTGGTCGGCAAACTCAATCACGGTGGGAAGGAGGTGTTCAAGGTTGATTCCCCGGAATACCGGATACTTGCCGATTGGGTAAAACGCCAGAACACACGGCCGCCTGGACCCCGACCCAATGTTGTTAACAAAAATGCCCGCCCCTTTTTTGATGGGATAGTGATGCTGGATGACCGACGGTTGCTTCGCCGGGTTACCCTTTCCTTGGCAGGGCGATTACCCAGCGAGGCGGAAATTGCCGCGGTTGCCAAAGGTGGTTTCAAAGCCATTCCAAAGCTCCTGGATCAGGTTTTGGGTGAGGATGCCTTTTATGACCGGCTCCGGGAAGGATTCAATGACATCTTTCTCACCGAAGGATACGATGATGTTCCTGAAAATGCCCTCTCCTATGAACATTTCAGTACGACAAGGGGTTGGACCCAAAATCATGATTTGAGCCACATCAAGGACGAAAAGGAACGACGCCAAGCTGGTTACAAGCTTTCCAATGATTACAGGAAGGCAATGTTGGGTGAACCGATGAAGCTCATCGAACACATCGTTAAAAATGACCGGCCATTTACGGAAATCGTGACGGCGGATTACATCATGGTCACCCCCTACACCTCCCGGGGATATGGGATTTTTACCGAGCTGAAATCCCGGTTCAAAAACCCGGAGGACCCATTCGAATACATCCCTGTGAAACTCAAAGCCCTCGTGGGAAGGAATCGGGTGGAGGATCAGGACTCAGCCACCGGCTTCTATGCTCATGCCGGCCTTCTTAGCAACTTTCAATACCTGAAGCGTTTCCCTACCACCGAAACCAACCGCAACCGCCAAAGGTCCAGGGTCTATTTCCAACACTTCCTTGGCATTGATGTTTTGGAGCTGGCGGCACGGGTTTCAGATGCGGCCGCGGTTACCGCAAAATATGAAAATCCCACCATGCAAGCCTCGGAATGTAAGGTGGACCCCAAATGCTGGACAAAAAACGGGGTCAGCTAAGCTTTGAAATTCCCCCTGTTGAATCTTTCAATCCGTTAACCAAGCATGATTTTTCGGCACCGGACCCCTCACCAAAAGTGGGGGTTCGTGACGAA
>SXGS01086309.1_pt1 | contig 50749 bp, 45 predicted proteins | sample 3174681 | NCBI WGS metagenome assembly SXGS01 (sample SAMN11356861, study PRJNA531348) | freshwater metagenome | isolation source: freshwater sample F1-80 | place: China: Fuxian Lake, Yuxi | collected 2017-12-25
CGGCCCGTGCTGTCGATGTGGCAGCGGGCGCACATCGACACCGACACGCGGTCCGACGGCTCACCGATGAGGCGAAGGAACGTCTTGGCGTGGGTCACGGCCTGGTCGTCGAGGGCCGGCAAAACGCGGTCGGCCTCCCGCTCCGGCGTCGGAATGAAGACGTCGAAGTGCAGACGGCGACCGTCCGCGTAGGTGTTGTAGACGACGACATTCGTGACCGGGCCGGAGTACGCGACGAGTTCGTGGCTCATGGCGGGCGTCTTTCTTGTAGACGCCTCGATGGCAAGCGGGTCACGCCCGAGCCGCGACCCGGACCGGCGCCTAGGTAGGGTCCAGGCTCCGAAATCCGGCGAGGTGGAAGGTGATTCCGGGTCCAGCGTCGATGGTCTGCATGGCCAACAGCCAAGCGACAACGGCACTCTGGCGGGCGCATGGCGGCGACAGACAAGGTCGAGATCGCGGGGACCGACGTCACCTGTCGGCTGGTTCCGTAGCGGGCTGACGCCGTCGCCTCCGGCGTTAGCCCCGGCCGGGGGTCGCGATGTGGGTGCTCCTTTCCGGCTGCTTTCTCTGGCCCTTTGGCGACCACGACGACAGCGAGTTTGGCGCCCCCATTCCGCCGGGCGAACCCAGCCCCGGCGGCCATTGGGAGGAGCCCCTCTGGTGCAGCAACCTCGCCGACTTGAGCGGCGTCGAATCCGCGCACACGGACATCCGGTCGACGGCGGTTGCCATTTCTGAATTGCGCTACCCGCCGGCCACCGGATTCATCGACGCGCAAACGGACGAGGAATTATCGATCTGGATTTCGGGCGATGACTACGACGACGTGCTCGACGGCTACGAGGTCGCCGTCCACGAAGGCTGCCACATCTGGGGCTTCGGCTCCTTCGGTTTTGGCTCCTATAGCTACCGCATCGTCGACGACGACCACATCATTGAAACGGCCTGGCCCGACACATTCAGCCGCAGCGCCATCCTCGACCGCCACCCCGACGCGGAAGGGGACTTTTATTCCGACGTCTACCTGACCGGCGCAAGCGGGGACCAGGGTTTCCACACGTTGCTCGACGAATTCAACGCGTACACGCACTCGCTGGCCTCGCGTATGTGCACGCGCGACACTTTGGGCGGTGCGTCCACGTCGGCCCGCGACGGCATCCTGACGATGATGGCCTACGTCGGCACCTATTTGGCCATCGCCCGCGAAGAGCACCCCGATGATTACGACGAGATCGTTGGCGACGCCCCGACCGTCCAGGTGATTCTGGACGTCTGGGATCGGGCGGAATTCTGGCTTGCCCAAACGGAATCGATGCCGGAACTTGGCATCGACGACGACGCCATCGCGACCTGGACCTACGATCCAGCCGTTACCGGGGAAATCGATCGACTGCGTTGAAGCTCAGTCTTCCCACGTGCGCGCATTGTGCACCTCGGAATGGCACGTTCCGGTACACGTGGCGCCGTTGTAGACGGCCTCGGGGGGCGCGGCCTGCGCCGTTCCGTCGACGTGTTGGCTGACGCCAACGATGGTCATGGACTCGCTGACCGTGCCCGGATGGCAGTCGGCGCAGAGAATCGGTCCGCCCACGGGCTCGTCGAGATGGGCCTCGTGGCGGCCGCTCATGTCATTCCAAAGGGGCTCGGTCGTGTCGTCAGCATGGCAGTCGTGGCAGGTGGTCACGCTTTCGTCGTGGTCCACGATTCCGTTGGCACCCTGGCCGTCGCCATGGCAGTAATTGTTGGAGCAACGCCCGTTTCCGCTCCACGACGCGGCCGACGCCAACCCGCCCGTGAAGTCCATTTCTGCGATGCCAGCGGTGATGTCGGAAACGAAGACGTGGCCCGGGGACAGGACGTCGGTCGGCTCCACATGGCACGCCGAACACGCGAAAGCGAGGTGCAGATCGGTGTCCTCGGTATGAGGCCGATGGGGGATGAAGCTCGCCAGCGCGCCGTCATCGACGCCAGAAATGTGGACGGGCGGCGCGCCGGTCCCGTCGAACGGGTCGCCGTGGCAGAATGTGCAGTCCGTCCGCCAACCCTCCCCGTGGCAAGTGTCGCATGAAGGGCCGACGTCGCCGGCAAGGTCGGCGCCGTGGCATGAGATGCAGGGTAGCACGCTGAATTTGGCGTCCATGCCGTGAATTTCTGCAGCGGCGTAGCCGAGCGCATGGGTGCGCTCGAGGGTCGTGGGTGGGGTGGTCGTCGCGCAGGCATCCGACGCGCCTTCGAGAATCCACGTGCGCACCACCTCGACGCGGTCGGCCGGCAGAACACCGCTCAGCGGCATCTCGTCGCCGACGGTCTGTGTACCCACGAGTTTCTGCCACAACACGCTGGCGTCGGGGTCGCCGGCCACGACGCGGATTTGGGTGGCGTCGGCGACGGACGGCACGCCGACCAGGGCGGCATGGGGGTCGCTGAGGAGGTCGAGGTCACCGAGGCCGCCCGTCCCGTGGCATCCCAGGCACTCCGCGTTGAACAGATTGACGACTGCGCAGAATCCATCGGCGTCCGTCGTGGGGGACGTCGGGAGGTCCGTGTCCGACGTCGACGGCGGTGGCGCGACAGCCGGACCTTCGGGATGGCCAAGAAACAGGTGGTCGTCGCAGCCGAGCCACAGCGCCAACGCGGCGATCACAGCGCCCTCCCGCGATGGAGCTAACGCCGCGAGCGGTCAGCGGTCGTGGTCGTCATGGACCTCGTGCGGAGCGACGGTTCCGTCGCCCACGATGCCGTCGGTCCAACCCGCAGGGTCTACGGCGACGCCGGCCTTGCGGACCTCGAAATGCAAGTGGGCACCTGTCGAACGGCCAGTCGAACCCACGCTCCCGATGGGGGTCCCAGCGGAGACGGTGGCCCCGACCTCCACCGAGCGGTCGCGGCAGTGCGCGTACCGGGTCGTCGTCCCGTCGCCGTGGTCGACGACGATGAGGTTGCCGTAGCCGCCACGCGTCCCCGAGAACACAACGGTCCCGGGCGCCGCGGCGCGGATGGTGGTCCCCTCAGCGGCCCCGATGTCGACGCCCCGATGGTGGCGCGTGCCGCCGTGGATGGGGTCCCTTCGCGTGCCAAAGCCGCTCGTCACCCGCAGCTCCTGTTTCGGCGGCGACGCCAGCGGTGCGGAGCGCGCGAGCCCAAAATCGAGCCGGTCGGCGATCTGGCTGGCGAGTGCGTCGTCAAGGACAGGTCCCAACATGTCGAGCGCGGCGAAGGCGTCGCCCTGCGGCATCGCTTTGCGAACTTCGGAGACGAGCATCCGCGCGAACGTGAATTTGAGGGCTTCGTCGGGGTCCTTCGGCGGCTCCTTGGTAGGGGCCACCGAAGCGAGGGCCGCGACGTCGATCACAGGGTCTCCACCGTCGCCTGCAGGGCACCTGCCGCCTTGATCAGCTCGAGGATCACGATGAGATCGCGGGGTGTGACGCCGAGATCGTTGAGCGCGGTGACGAGCGCGCCAATTTCGACGCCCTCGACCAGGCTGAGTCGGCCCTCTTGTTCTTGAGCTGCGACGTCGCTGTTCGAGACCTTTGTCGTGCGGCCCGCGGAGAACGGCATGGGTTGGCTTGCGCCTTGGCTGCGCCGGACCTCGATCGTGAGACCGCCGTGGGCGACAGCGACGGCGCTGACGCGGACGTCGGCGCCCATGACGACACTGCCAGTGCGCTCGTTGACGACGATGCGGGCCGGGCTGTCGACCTCGACGCTGACGGCTTCGACCTGCGCGGCAAACTCGGGGAAGGCCCCGACGCGATCCGCAGGAATCGTGAGGCGCACCGTGCTCGCCGAAATGGCCGTGGCCACCTCGGAGCCGAAGGCCGTGTCGACGGACGCGGCGAAGCGCGCTGCGGTCGTGAAGTCGGCCTCGCGCAGCACGAAGTCGACGGTCGATGCCGTCGTCCAATCCACCGAGGACGCAATTTCGCGCTCGATGATGGCCCCGCCGACCACTCGGCCGACGGTCGGCGTGTTCTTCCGCGTGCCGCTGCCGTCCTGTTCGGCGGTGTAGCCACCCACGACGAGGGACCCCTCCGCGACGGCGTAGACCTGCCCGTCCGTCCCCACCAACGGGGTCAGGAGGAGCAGGCCGCCCTCCAAGCTGAGTGCGTCGCCGGTGCTGGCGACCGTCACGTCGATCCGGCTGCCGGTGCGGCCGCTTGGCGGCAACGTGGCCGTGACCATCACGAGCGCGGCGTTGCGCGACGTGATTTCGTCGAGCTGGAGGCTCGCGCCGAGACCCTGCAGGCGGTTGGCCAACGTGCGGATTGCCGCTTCGTTGCGGGTGCTGTCGCCGCTGCGGCGAAGGCCGACAACGAGGCCGGCCCCGGACAATTGGTTTTCGCGTTGCCCGAGAAAATCCCCGAGGTCTTTGGCCCGCGCGGCGAAGGCGTCCGCCGGGGCGAGGGCCAGGCCGGTCAAAACGAGGATGCGGATCACGCGGCCTCCGCGCCACCATCGGATCCATGGACAAAAAGTTGAGGGCTCATGTCGTGAGCGCGGTCCAATCCGGGCCGACGCCAGGGGTAGGTGACCGGAATGGACCCTCTCGACGGCTTCTGGGCGCCCACATCGTCCTGGTTCCGCCAGCGCTTTGGTGTCCCGACGCCCGCCCAGGAGGCCGCCTTTCCGGCCATCGCGTCGGGGGAACACGCGCTCATCAGGGCGCCGACGGGGTCGGGAAAGACGCTGGCCGCCTTCCTCGTTGGCCTCGACCGCCTCCTGAGGGCGCCCGTCAGCCGCCCCGGCGTGCGCCTGCTTTACGTGTCTCCGCTCAAGGCGTTGGCGACCGACGTCCGCCTGAACCTGCTCGAGCCCTTGGCCGGGATCACGTCGATGGCCGAGGTGATGGGGACGCCCGCCCAGCCCGTCACGGTCTCCCTGCGCACGGGCGACACGGACAGCCGCGGCCGCTCCGCTTTCCTCCGCACGCCGGGAACCGTCCTCGTGACGACGCCAGAGTCGCTGTACCTGCTGCTTGGCGCACCTAGGGGCCGTGAGCACCTGCGGTCGATTCAGACCGTCATCGTCGACGAAGTGCACGCGCTCGCCCCGAACAAGCGCGGCGCCCACTTGCTCCTTTCGCTCGAGCGCCTCGTGGACCTCACGGGCCGCGACCCCGTGCGGGTGGGGCTCAGCGCCACAGCGCGCCCGCTCGACGCCATGGCGCGCTTTCTTGGCGGGGGCCGACCCGTCACGGTCGTCGACCGATCCGCGCCTCGGTCGATTGAGGTCCGGATCGAGAGTCCCGTCCCCGACCTGACGCGGCCCGCCGTCCCGAATCTTGGCGTGGGGGGCGAGGGGCCGTTCCAGCGCATCGGTGGCAGGCGCCGACAGCCGGATCCGGACGTTTCCGGCGACGCCTTGTCGCACGGGGTCTGGCCGGCCATCGTCCCGCGGGTCGCGTCGGCGATCGCGTCGTGCCGAACGACGATCGTCTTCTGCAACAGCCGACTCACAACGGAGCGCCTGACGAGGCGGCTCAACGAGTTGGCGGGAGACGAACGCATCGCGGCGCACCACGGCAGCCTGAGCCACGAGCGTCGCATGGTCGTCGAACGGGCGCTGAAGGCGGGTGAATTGCCCGCTGTCGTCGCGACCAGGTCGCTCGAACTCGGCATCGACATCGGGAGCGTGGACCAGGTCGTCATGGTCGAGTCACCCGGGTCGGTGGCGCGCGGGCTGCAGCGCGTCGGGCGGGCGGGCCACCAGGTTGGCGGCACGTCGCGGGCCCTGTTCCTGCCTCGGCATCGGCTCGACTTGCTTGAGATGGTGGCGGTGAGCCAGGGGATGGCCGAAGGGGCCATCGAGGCCACCCGCGTCCCGTCAGGTTGCTTGGACGTGCTTGCCCAGCAGATCGTCGCGTCGGTGGCGGCAGAGGTGACCGCGTCCTCCGTGCTGTTCGCGCGGGCACGCCGGGCGGCGACGTGGGCGGACCTCGACCGGTCGACCTTCGACGCGGTGCTCGACATGCTCGACGGCCGCGTGCCGACCTCTGGCTCGATTGGCCTCCACCCTCGGGTGAGTTGGGATCGCGCGACTGGATCTCGTGCGCGCACGGCCGGGCGCGGGCCTCGTCGCAGCGATTTCGGGCGGGACCATTCCCGATCGGGGCACCTTTCCCGTCCACCAAGGCGAGGGCGGCCCCCGAGTGGGCGAGCTCGACGAGGAGATGATCTACGAGAGTCGGGCCGGGGACGTCGTCCTGCTTGGCGCGACGGCCTGGCGCATCGAGTCGATCGGCCGTGAGCGCGTGATCGTCTCGCCGGCGCCTGGCGAGGCAGGCCGTCTCCCCTCTTTCCGCGGCGACCGGCCCGCGCGCCCCGTGGAAATCGGCCACGCCATCCTCGATGTGCTCACGGAGGCCGACGCGGTGGACCGTGAGGGGCTGACGGCTCACCTCCTCGGTCGCCACCCCCTCGACGGCCACGCGGCCACCAACCTGGCGGCCCTGATCGAGGAACAGCGCGCGGGAGCCGGCCTCCCGACCCGTCACCGCGTCATCGTCGAGCGCTGGCGGGACGAGCTTGGCGACCTGCGCATCGCCGTCATCGCGCCGCTTGGCCGAGAGGTCACCCTGCCGTGGGCCATCGGGGTCGAGGCGGCGCTGGCGGCGGACGACCTGCGGGCGGAACTCCGGCATGGTGAGGAATGGCTCACACTCCGTGCCCACCGGGATCAGCGACCGATCCTCACGCGCCACCTCCTTCCCGATCCGGACGCGATCGAGGACCTCGTTTGGATGCGCGTTCCCAACACGTCGGGGTGGGCCGGCGCGTTTCGTGAGGCGGCCTCACGCGCATTGTTGCTGCCGCGTTCCCGCGGGAGGCAGCGGCTCCCCTTGTGGCTGGCGCGCAAGAAAGCCCAAGACCTCTCGTCGTTGGCCCGCCATTGGCCTGACTTCCCGATGGCCATCGAGGCGGCGCGTGAGGTGCTGCAGGAACACATGCGGTTGGCCGACCTCGTGGCCTTCCTTCGAGGTGTGGCCTCAGGGCGCATCGCAGTGGTCGAGCGGGAGGTGGATGCACCCGGCCCGTGGGCACAGTCGATGGCCTTCCAATTCGTCGGCAACTACCTCTACGAAGGGGACCTGCCGCCGCAGGAACGCGCCCTCGCAGCGCTCCAACTGGACCGGGCATCGCTCGCCCGACTCGTGGGCGCGGTCGTGCCGGAACTGCCGGCTGACGTCATCTCCGCCGCCCTGGATGACCCGCCGCCCGACGACGCCGACGGTTGGCTCGATCGTCTGCGCCGCCTTGGCGACGTTTCCCCGAGCGAAATCCCGGATGAGGTGCGCCGCGAATTGGTGGCGTCGTTGCGCGCTGTCCCGGGGACCTGGGGTGGCCGCGAGCGCATCATCGCCGCCGAAGACGTGGCCTGGTACGACTCCGCCCTCGGAGGCGGCAGCGCCGAGGACGGTCGAGCGGCATCGGCGCTGACCGTGCGCTGGGCGTTGTCTCAGCCGGTGTTCGCGGCAATCGATGTTGCGAGTTGGGCGGGCTGGCCCGTCGGCATCGCTCGGTCCATCGTCGAAGGGCTCGCGGGGACGGGCGCGCTGGTCGCGATGGGGGGTGGGTGGTTGCATCCAGCCGTGTCGCGTCGTGCTCGGCGTCTTCGGATCGACGCCGCTCGTGACGCGGTGGCCCCAGTGGACGACGCGACCTGGGCGCGCTTCTTGCTCGACTGGATGGGCGTTGGTTCGACGCGGACGGGCCGCGACGGCCTGCTTGCGGCCCTGCAGTCGCTGTGGGGGGTCGCCCTGCCCCTCAAGGTGTGGGAGCGTGAGGTGTTGCCGGCGCGCGTCACGGGTTTCCGCGCCGCGTGGCTCGACGAATTGGGGGCGTCCGGCGAACTCGTGTGGACGGGCGAGGGGATGAATGTGGCCTTTTGGCCTCGCGGGGCGGTGGGGCCCCGAACGCGCGACCCCGTTCCCGACGGCCTCCCAAGCGCGCTGCTGGCCCATCTGCAAACCAAGGGGGCGGCCTTCCTCACGGAGCTTGCGCGCGTGTCGGGCGCCCCCGTGCCCACCGTCCTCGAGGCCCTGCGCATGCTCGCGGCGGCAGGTTGGGTGACGAACGACACGTTGCTGCCCCTTCGCTCGGCCCGTGGCGGAGGTGGGGGACGATGGTCGGTGGTGGAGACGGTTCTGGCATCGTCGCACGAGGTGCGCCTAGCCACCGCCAAGCGGCTGCTCGATCGGTTCGGCGTTTTCGGCCGGGCCTCGGCTGGCGACGTCGTCGGCGGGTGGGCCTCGCTCTGGCCCGTGTTGCGGGCTCTGGAGGACGTGGGACGCGTCCAGCGGGGCGCATTTCTGGGGGAAGGGGTCGCCTTTGCGCGGCCCGGCGCCGTCGAACGCCTGCGCGCGGCGCGCGATGGACGTCCTGGCCTTCGGGTGTTGTCCGCCGTCGACCCAGCGATGCCATGGGGACGCGACGCGCCTTGGCCCGAACGGGCCGGTGACGCCGGGGGACCACCACGCCGCCTGCTCGGCGCGATGGTTGCGACCCTTGACGGCGTTCCCGTCGTATGGTGGTGTGCGAAGGTGGCGTTGACGTGGCCAGGGACGGCGTGTGAGCCATGTTCTCATGGCCCTCTCATTGAGGAAGGGGCTGCGCTGGACCTCCATCGATGGGCAATCCGCCGATGCACCGCCATGGCGGGACCGTTTCCGGTCGGCCGGCTGGGTGATGGGTTTGGGGGCGTGGAAAGCTCAATGCGGGGTTCCCGCGACCGATGAAGGACGCGGAGGTTCCATGCGCGTCCTGTTGGGCTCTCGACGCGAGCGTTCGACGCTGCTCGGTTGGTTCGGTCAGGCAGTGCTGGTCGAAGACGCCCACAGCGCGATTCGCGCGTTTTGTGGGGCTTGGGACAGCCGCGACCCCTTCGACTGCGCGTTCTTGGACGCGAACGAGCCTTGGTCGCGCCTGGCGGTGGCGCGCTTCCGCTTCACGGAGTCCCTGCTCGGGGTCGACCAAATTCACCCGCTACGCGTCGTCCTGATCGGGTCCCCCAGCCTCGCCTGGCATCGGGGGCCCCGGGTCGACGGTCACGTGCGACGACCTCTCGCCGAGGGGCCGCTTTCGGAAATGCTCGAGTCCGTAGGCGTGGCCGAACACGGCCTGCGGGATCTCGCGGTAATTTGATGGAGCGAGGTGCTCCGGCCACCAGGCGCTGACCCGCTACTCGTCAGGGCAGGTCGAAAGCGAGCTTGCCCCGGGCGTCCACGGGAAGGGGCGCGCTTGCTTGATGAAGAGCTTCTCGTCGCCCGGCGTGTTCTTGTCGTCGAACTTGAATTCGACGTCCATTCCGTACCAACTGGCCTCGCCGTAGACGGGCTGGAAGAACTTGTGGATGTTGTCCAGGGCTACGGCAAGGTCGTGGGACTGCACGTCGTCGAGCACGGTGTCGCCCGCCGCCACTTCGGTGGAGTGCTGCAGGTAGACGATGGGCTCGCCCGGCGTGTAGTAGTAATGGATGTAGGTGTCGCCGAGCACGCCAGGAGGCGGCTGAACGACCTCGATGTCCTCGATCTGGACGTTGACGAAGAAGGCCTGCTCGAGGCCCGACGTATCGTAGATGTTGTTCGTCACCGCGACGCCGTTGGCCTCTTCATCGGGGAAGTTGGAGGTCGTGAGCAAGGCCATCCCGACGGCCAGCTGATCAATGCCGTAGTAGGCGCGCTCCTCGTAGGCGCGAGGATTCCAGAGGTTCGACCAGGCCGTCTTGATGGCCCATTCAATGGACTCCTCTTCCGGGTTCTCCTTGTCCAATTCGCCGGTCTGCGAATTGTAGAGGCCGGCGCCCGTGAACGTGCCGAGGTCCTCGGCGTTCGTGCTGCTGCGGAAGCGCGTGTCCGATTCCGGCCACATCGCGGCCGTCTTGACCATGATCTCTTCGAGGAAGACGGGGTCGAGGGGAGCCGCGACGATGGCCTCCTTGAACGCCTCCAGCTCGACTTCCCGGTAGTACGGGTCGAGCCATTCCGGACGGCTCAGCATGTCCTCGAGTTGGGCGCGCAGACCGTTGTCCACCATGTGTTTGTTGTAGTGGTAGAACGGGATCACGAAGGCGTCCTGGATGGGGACCACATCGGAGCCGATGTCGTAGAGACCGGCGTAGTTGGTGCCCTTCGAGCCGAACGCCGTAATGCCGGTCTCGATTTCGGTTTTGAGGTCACCGGCGTCGTCGACGATTTCTTCGACGTCGCGCAATTCGCGCGTCGACAGGTCGATGGCCGGCACGCCGAGCGGGTCCGGCGAATTATCGACCCACCAGGCCTCGGCCTCTTCGGCCGTAATTTCTTCGATCGTCCAATCGAAGGCATCGACGATGAGCCGGACCCACTTGCCTTCGAGTGCGAGCAATTCGGGATTCGTGAAGGCGTCGGCGAGGCCCATATTGGGGGTGCCGCGGTTGATCGACAACACGTTGATGTGCGCGAGCGGCGTCTGGAATTCCTGCGTGATGATGCCGGCCGTGACCGAGATGTCGTTGGGGACGGCGTCCAGGACGACGAGTTCTCGGAAGGGCACGTAGGTACCGTCGACTTCGTCGGCCGAGTGGAAGGTCAGCAGACCGGTCGTTTCGCCGAGGTTGTACGGCTGGAAGTCGATGCCCGCGAACAACTCGTCGGTGGTGACGATGGGGATGTCCGAAGGGAGGAGCGGCACGACGGCGGCGTCGTGTTGGGCCGAACTCGGGTGGAATTTCAAATCGGCGCCGAACCAGCTGGCATCGCGAATCAGGTTGAACGCCTTCGCCACCATTTCCGCGTCGGCCGTGTCGTACGGCGCGATTTCGTAGGTCCAGGCGTCGGCCTGCTCATAGTAGACGACGGCGCCGAGGATGAAGCGGCGGTCGGGGCTGTAGTATTCGGTAAGGTTGAACTGCGACAGGTCAGGGACCGGCGGCAGGCCCTGGGGCGCGCTCAGGTGGTTGAATGCGTACTCCCAATGGATCGGGTACTGCACGCTGTTCATAAAGGTGAGCGTGTCCGCGTTGGACTGGTCGACGATGGTCTTGACGCTGCGCGCGCCGGGAATCGAGGCATCGATGGGCAGCGAGGCCAACGCATCGAAATCCGTCGAGCAGATGAGCGCGGCCGCCGAAACTTCGGCGTCGCATCCCGTGATCCCGGGGGTCAGCGCGCAATCCGATGTCGGAGGCATCGTCGTGTCGGTCGTGCCCGGTGGAGGGGGCGGGTCCGTCGTGAGCGAAGGATCGGTGGATGTGCCGCCCTCTCCGCAGGCGACGAGGCTCAGCACGAGGTTCAAGATCACGGTCTCTCCAGGCTTGTGGCAGCGTAGCGCCGAGAGCGGCGCGTCGCCGGGAACTTGGGTCAGGGGTGGGTCAACCCGCGCCTTTTGGCGATGATGCCCTCGATTTCGTCGATGATGGCGTCCATCCGGCGCGCAAGGGCGTCGTAGGGCGCCGTCGTCGTCATGTCGACGCCCGCGGCGGCGAGGAGGGGCAACGGGTCGTCGCTGCTGCCTGCGGCAAGCAGGGTGAGCACCCGGTCGCGGGCGGCCTCGCGGCTGCGCTTGGGCCCCGTCAACATGGCTTCGGCGAGCTGCGCGCTGGCGGCCACGGACGTCGCGTACTGGTAGACGTAGTAGTTGTAGTAGAAGTGAGGGATGGTGGCCCACTCCAGGCCCATGGCGTCGCTGACCTCACACACGCCGCCGGCGGTGCCGTAGGTTTCGCGGACGATGCCGAGGTAGCGGCGTGTCAGTTCGATGCCCGTGAGCCCCTCTCCCGACTCGGCGGCGGCGTGGATTTCCGCCTCGAAACGGGCGAACATCGCCTGCCGGAACCAAGTTGTTCGCAACGTCTCCAGCGCGTGGCCGAGGTAGAACAACCGTTCGTCGTCGGTTTTTGCCTGCTTGAGCGCGTGGTCGAGGAGCAGGTGTTCTTGCAACGTGCTGGCGACCTCGGCCAGGAAGATCGGGTAGTCGGACGTGGCATAAGGCTGGGCGCGCGTCGACAACACGGTGTGCATCGCGTGGCCCCACTCGTGGGCCAGGGTGGAGACGCCATCCCAGTCGTTGTTGTAGTTCATCAACACGAAGGGGTGGACGTCGGTGGCTGACGAGGGGTCCATGTAGGCGCCGCCCTGTTTCCCCTCGCGCGGGTAGGTGTCCATCCAGCGGGCGTCGAGGCCGTCGCGCATCGCCGAAACGTAGGCCGGGCCCATGGGCGCGGCGGCTGCGAGCGCGATGGCCTTGCCCTTGGCGATCGGGAACTCGGTATGGCCCTCGACGAGCGGCGCGTAGAGGTCCCAGTAGCCGAGTGTCTCCAGGCCCATCATCGTCTTGCGCAGGCGCAAGTAGCGGTGGAGCGTCGGCAGGTTCTGGGTCGTCCCCGCGATGAGGGCCTCGTAGGCCGAAGCCGGGACGTGATTCTGGCCGAGCGCGGCCGTCATGCTGTCGGGCCAATTGCGGGCCCGCGACTCGAATATGTGGGACGTGATCGCGGTTCCCACCAGCGCGCCGTAGCTGTCCTGAAACGAGGCGAAGGTACCGAAGAAGGCCTCGAAAGCCGACTTGCGGACGGCGGGATCGGCGTGTTCTCGGACCCTCGTAAACGCCTGCGGATCCAAGCGGACATCGGCGCCGTCGACCTGGATCGTCGGGTAGGGCAGGTTCGCGTAGGTGAGCAGCCCGTAGAGATTGCTTGGTGCCGCCGTGAGGTCGCCGGAAAGGGCGAGGACCCGCTCGGCTTCGGCCCCAAGTACGTGGCTCCGGCCTTCGCGGAGGTGGCGGAGGCGGACGCGCCAGGTGGCCAAGGCGGGGTCTTGTTCGAGCGCCTTGAGGCGATCGTCGCCAAGGGCGAGCAGCCCGGGCTCAAAGAAGGACATCGCGTCGCGGATGCGCGTGGTGAGTTGGCCGACGGCCCCTTTCCAGGACACGGCCCGGTCGTCGCGCTGGTTTTGAGCGACGTGGTTGTCGGCCCAAGAGGAGAGGCGCCCGATGGCCTTCGCGGTCGCATCTTGGGCGCGGAAACAGGCGGCGAGTCCTTCCGCCGTATTGGGGACCCCGCCCCCGACTTTGCAGGCGCGCAGGAGCGGCCCCGTGTCTTCGCTCGCCTTGAGGGCGGCCTCGAACGCCGATGGGCTCTCGAACAGGTCGGTGAGTGCCCAACTTTCGGGGTCGGGTGCGGCGAGTGCCATGGCGGCGGTCCAGATCACGGTGGACTCTCCTTCTTGGTGCGGCGGATGCCGCCAGGGTGCCCGGCTTCGGGGTCGCGTTCATAGCCCACGCGCAGGCGCAGTCCCGCCTCGCCGAGATTCGTGCGCCACCCAAGCAGGCCCGTCCTAGGGTCGAACGTGTCGATGACGGCGTCGGGGCGGGGCACCGCGAAGGCGACGATCTCGGTGAGGAGACGGCGCTCCCCGCGACCCCATCTCAGGCCGCCGCCGACCTCGAGTTGCCCACCAAGAAAGGCCGTCGGAGACGCGGTGGAGGCCCAAAGGATCGGGAGTGTGAGGCCGACTCTCACGGTCGCCGTGGCGTCGACGGGCCCATCTCCAGGGCGATCGGGCCGGATGACGACACCCATTTCGGGCTGGACCATCGTGAAGAGCGGGACGGCGGCTCCGCCGCGCATCGCGTCGTCCCGCCAGGCGTGGACGGCCGCGTAGGGGCCGACGGAGCCGCGGCCCCATGAGATCGGCGCGATGTCCCCGACGACGCCGAGCTGCGGGGCGGCCATCGGGCGCGGGGCCAGATCTGGCACCACACGGGGCGTCGCGAGGGGTGTGAAGTCGAGGGCGACGTGGTGGATGGGGCCCGCCAGCGCGACGGCCGGGGCCGCAACCGCGACGGCGACGGCGAGGCGACGGCGGCGGAGGAGCAGAAGTGCAAGGACGAGCCCGGTGCCGGGGCCGGTATGACACCCCGAGCCCGTGGGGTCGATGTCGGGGCAAGTGCCAGGTTCGTCGGAGAATCCCGCGTCGCAGATCGGGAATGCCCAAGTGAGGTCAGCGTCGTGGCCGATGAAGCCCAATTGCATCGGCGACCGCACCCGGGTGGGCACGAGGAGCAGGTCGTTGGTGAGCTCGCCGGGGTTCCAGCGCAGATGCAGCCGCGTGAGCCAAGCGCGCGACGGGTCGCCCTCGAAGCCCATGATGGTGAGGTCGGTTTCGTCGAGTGGAAGGTCCGAGCAGGGGTCGCAGGCGAACGGGTCGCCGCGCCATTCCGCGACCCAGGCGGGGGCGGGCGCCGCGTCGAGGGCGGCCGTCGTCCCGGCCAATTGAGCGGCGAGGTCAACGACGGCGGCGTCCAACATGCATTTGGTGTCCGGGCGGATTTCGATGCCCGTGCCTTCGATGACGTCGCCGTCTTCCTCGTCGGTAAGGATGTGTAGGACGAGGTCCTGGGTCCCGCTGGCGAGCGCCGCGCCGGGGGCCAGGGACAGGGCCACCTCCGCGTCGGTCGAAAATTCCTGGCGGATGGCCGGCAACCAGCCGCGCGCGGTGGGCGGTGCGAGGAGTTCGATGCGGGTGGCCGTGATCGTGGCGCCGGCCGCCAACCAAGCGTCGAGCTGGGGGACGAGCGCCTCCGGGACGATGAAGCCGTAGGATGCGAGCCAGGGCTCCGGGTCGCCTGTGAGCACCTCGGGGGACGCCGTACCGACCAGCGCCGTAGGCTCGGACAAGGCCAGAACGTCGTAAGTCGCCCCGGGCCAGGTGGGCAGTTCGATCGGAACGCGGCTGCAGCCTGGCGAGGTGACGAGATGGTGGCGTTCGTGCAGGTCCGCGCAGGTCAGCGTCTCAAGGCCGGGCGCCGTTGCGCGGTCGAATCGGAGCAACCAGTCGACGGAGGACGGTTCGACGCGGAGCGGTGGGGAGGCCGACGCCGTCAGCAGCGCAAACGTCGTGGCGTCACCGTCGTAGTCCATCGTCAGGGTGACGGACCGCTTGCCGTCTTCGATGGCGATGACGCCCATCGCACGAGCGGGGGAGGGGATCTGGGAACCGGCCGGGAGCGCGACGATGGCGTCGAAGGCCCAGGCGGCGGCGGCGCACCACGTCAGCACCGGACCTCCCCCCGCCTTTGGCCGCCACCTATCCCGGCTTCATCCCGCGCTGGGAGGCGCCAAGGGGCGCTCGGGCACGGCTTGGGCACGGCGACGTTAGCGGGGGGGCGGAGGCGTCGATGAGAGCGGTGGCGTTGGCGGTGGTGCTGGCCGCTTGTGGGGGCGAAGACGATCCGACCCCGGTGGATCTCGCAATTGGGCATGCCGATACATGCCTTGGTACGGCGGCGGACGTCATTGCGCCGGACGTGGAGGAACTCGTCTACACCTTCGGAGGCGAGTTGGAGGCCGTCGATCCCGCCCTCGGACTCGACTTCAACTTGATTCCCTGTGACGAGCGCGATTTGGGCGCCACGCAGATCGCCCAGATCAAGGACTCGAATCAGGTTCGCTGGCTCCTTGGCTGGGTCGTCCAGAATGAACAGGGCCAGGACCATACGCCGGTGTTGAACGCCCCGATTGGCACGCAGGTCAACCTGCTGTTCCGCGCCGTGGAAGGGGGCGCGTCCGCAGGCTTCGTCCTCACCGAGTCGGGCTCTGGGTTGGTCGAAGCGGCCCTCGAGGTCGGCCATACGCGCAACGCGCTCGGGGCCGGCGAAGTGCCGAACACGGCGATTTGGTTCGGCGCCTGGGCCACCACCGTCGACCTCGAGTGTGGCACGGCCCACGGCTACAATGTCGCGTTCGAGTCCACGAGCGACGGCGTCGTTTCGGAGGTCGCGCCCGTGAACGAGGGCGAAGTGACAATCGCGTCGGTCGGCTACGATGCGACGGCGATTGCGGCCTACGAATACGACTCGGAACCCGTATGCAGCGACGTCGGCAACGAACTCATATGGTCGCTCTTCCGTCAGCCGCGCTGATCGCGTGTTCGGCCCCGGTCGAACCCGTCGACGCGCCGGAGGTTGACGGCCTCGTCCAGGTGATGGGGGTCGGGCCCCACGACAGCGTGGGCCACGTGCGCATCGAGATGGCGCCTTCGGGCCCCGCGACGGCCTGGCTCGCCGTTGTCGGAGGGGAGCGGCAGCTGTGGGCGGCGTTGCCAGGCGCCGCGCCGCGCAGGTTGGACGACGGCGACCCGTACCCCATCGTGGCGACGGCCCGGGACCCCATCGTGGCCGTCGACGGCGATCGGGTCGCGCTCACCCAGGCGATGAGCGACGGCGGCACGGTGTCCGTCGGACTTTGGTCCGGAACCCTGGACGATCTTGGGCCCATGCAGGTCGTGGCGACGGCCCCCGAATCGCGGCCCGTCGATCAGCCGTGGGTTGCTTTTGAACCGACAGGGCCGGCCGTGACCTACAAGGAGGCAACTGACGACCTCGACGTCGTCGTCGTTCGCGTCGTGAGGGCCGACGGCACGGAACAGGTCGTCGACAATTTGCCTGGAACGGCCTGCCCCTGCTGTTCCCACACGCTTCAGTTCGACGCCGACGGGACCGCGTGGCTGACCGCGAGGACGGAGGTCGCGAACGTCCGCGACATCCACATCTCGCGGGCGTTCGTCGGTGAGGGTTTCACCGAATTGGCCAAAGTGAGCGACACGGCCTGGTGGCTGCCCTTCTGCCCGTTCGAGGGACCGGAATTGGCCTTCGTCGACAACGGTTCGGTCGCTGCTTGGGCGGACGAGACGATGGGAGAATCGCGGGTGTGGACGGCGACGAGCGTCGACGGGGTAGCGTGGACCACCAGCGTCCCCCTCGACCCCGAGGGGGAGTGGGGCCAGACGCGGCCCCGGTTGGCGGCGAAGGGCTCCGACGTGGTCGTCGTGCTCCACGAACCGGATGCAGTGGCTTGGCGCAGCGCGGACGCCGGCCTGACATGGTCGCGCGTGGAGTTGCCGTTGGCGTTTCACACGGCGGACGTCGCGTTCGGCGCCGACGGTCCCGTCCTGATCGGGGCCGAGGAAACCAAGGTCTGGCGCTGGGATCTGCCGGCCCTCTAGCAGCCTGCCAGCAGGCCGCTCGGCGTCAGGGGGCCTTGGGCTCGGGCCATTGGGCGAAGCCAAGTTTGCGCGCCGCGCGGGTCGTGACATCGCGGATGTCGACGCGTGGGGGGCCTTCGGGGACGCCGTCGGAATCCAACATGACGAACGGGACTTCCCGGTCGTAGCTGTGGGGCGTCCCGTGGTCGGACCCGATGGGCGTGCCGCCGGCCCAGACGACGCCGAAGGCCGGAACGAGGGCCCAATCGCCGCTTCGGTCGGGGTGGGTGCTCGCGAGCACGAGCGACGCCAGATCGGGTGTCCCGCGGCCGAGGACCTTGCCGGACGACGTGTGCACGAGCGCGTCGTAGGCGGGCGTCCCGTCGGGAAGCCTGGCACCGAGGACGGCTTTGGGAAGGGCGTCGTCGAAACAGGCGGCCGCGGCCCCCAACTCCGGCAGGTAGAGCGTGGGGAGCGACCAACGTGCCGGCGGGCCCTCGTGGCCGCAGCCGACGAGCAGCGCATTGGCGAGCGTACCGGGGTCGGTGACGCCGTCGGGAAGGGGCAAGGTGACGCCCTTCGCGGCGAGCCAGTTGGCCGCAGAATCGAGGGCCGCGGCATCTTTGACGGCGTCGCGGCGTGTGGCTGTCCAGCCGCGCGGATGGGGGGTCGCACCGTGGTCGGCTGTGGCGAAGAAGTGGTAGCCGATGCCGCGGCTGTCGAGACCGTCGAGCAGGCGATCGATCGAGCGGCCGGCGCGGACGACGATGTCCACGTACTCCACGCTCGTCGGCGTCGCGCCGTGGCCCACGCCGTCGACCTGAGACATGCCGACCATCAGAAGGCCCGTACGTTGGCCCGTTGCGTCGAGGGCCGCCAGCGCGAGGTCGACCAACGCGTCGCCGCCGCCGGGGTGGGCGAACAACAACTCGGGGTTGGAGATGGGCGGCAGCGGCAGTTCGGGCTTGGTGCCCGGACCGTAGGGCTCCGGCTCCTCGTGGGTCCCGCCGTCCGGCCCGCGCCAGGCGGAGCCGTCGTCGCGCGTCCAGGGGCCCATATAGGGCGCCAGGTCGAGCTTGGACGCCACGGCGTCGAGGGCCGGCGAGCCGCCACGGAAACGTCGCTCTTGGTCGTCGAGCCAGATCGCGTGGTCGGGACCGCCGGCGAGGGGCCAGGCCGCGCGGTCCTTGAGCGCGAGCGCAATCGCTGGGCGCCCCTCGCGTCGGACGGCTTCAGCCAACGAGGGCGCCAGCGGTTTCGTCGCCTCACTCGTCCAACAGGTGCTTGGGCCCTCGTCCGTCCGTTCGGAGAACCAGCGATTGGCGACCATTCCGTGGGTGGAGGGCAGGACACCCGTCGCCAGCGTGGTGTGGCCAACGCACGTCTGCGTCGTCGCGTAGGGGTGCACGGCAAGGCCGAGGTGGTGGGGGCGCCCGATGGGCTCCATGAAGAGCGGGCCCGCGTCGGCCACCCACTGATCGACGACGACGAGCACGGTGAGGCGCTCGGGCGGCGGGGGCGGCGGGGGCGGCGGAGCGGCGGCGCACGCTGCGAGCCATGAAATCAAGGGGCCTCCAATTCGACGGTGGTGCCGAGTTCGACACCTGGATGCAGCGTCGTCCGCCCGTCCGTCCACCGCACGGTGACGTCAACAGGGCCGGCGGCGTCGCGCAAGCCAAAGAACAGCTCGGGGCCGCCGTGGGCGCCGAAACCGTCGCGGCTCCAGTAGGTGCGCACGACGTCGAACGGCTCGCCCTCCCCGTCGATGGCATGCACCGTGGCCGTGCTGCCCGTCGCGTCCGTTGGCAGGTCGACGCCGTTGCCGCGCAGCCGCAGGCGGAGGTGGGAGGCGGGTGGATCCGTCTCGAAGCGGAACAGCCGATTTGGCTCCCGGCTGCTGTCGCCCCCGATGAGGAACATGCCGCCGTTCATCACGGCGACGTCGACGGCCCCGTCGCGGTCGAGGTCGCCCGCGCAGACGGCGTGCGTTCGGTAAGGGTAGGGGGGGTAGGCCTCGGCCGGGGCCTCGGAAACCGCGGCCGGGAAGTCGGTGAGGTGGCTCCAGTCGTCGTAGACGGGCACGTTGACGAGGCCAGCGCCCTCCACCTCAAACGCCTCCAGCCCGCGGGAGAGCAGGAGCTGGTCCGAGTTCCCCGCAGTGGGGCCCCCGTTGCCGATGACGAGATCGGGCAGGCCGTCACCGTTGAGGTCGTGCAATTGGTTGCCCATGACGCCGAAGTCGGTGTGGTCGCGAAGGGCGCTCACGGGCGGGCCGATGTCGACGTTGGCGAGGTCGCCGACGGAGACGAAGCCTCGGCCCTCCACGTTGATGAGCATCACGTGGCCTTCGCCGTAGGGGCCGATGTTGGGCAGGCCCCGGACGTAGAGGATGATGTCGGGCCAGCCGTCGTTGTTGAAGTCGGTCGTGCCCGTGGCGAAGGTCTCGAGCGGGTATCGGAGGTCGGTGGCGGCGTTGAGGCTCGCGGCCAACGTGACGTCCTCGAAGGTGGCGGCGCCCGTCTCGACGAGTCGGTTGCTCCACAGGATGTTCGGTGTCGTTGCAAAGTGGTTCTGGTAAAGGTCGAGGTCCCCGTCCTGGTCGTAGTCGAGCCACGACGAGAACCGCCCGTTGCCCTGGATGGTGAGCCCCGCCTCATCGGCGACGTCGGTGAACAGGCCGCCGTCGTTGCGCCAGAGGTTGTTCCTCGCCACCGCGGTGTCGGGGGGCACGTCGTCCCAGAGCGACGGGTAGACACCCGTCTCGACGTGCAGGTCGAGGTCGCCGTCGGCGTCGAAGTCGACCCACTGAGCACCCACGGACATCGCCGGCATGGGCTCACCCGAGAGTGGGCTCTGCCCACCGAGCACGCCAACTTCTGCGGCAACGTCGGTGAAGATGCCGGCGGCGGCGTTGTCGTTGCGAAGAAACTGGTCGTAGCCGGGCCCCTCGATGCCGCCGGTGGACAAGAAGAGGTCGTCGTCGCCATCTTCGTCGTAGTCGGCCGGCAAGATGCCCCAAATCAAGGCGCCTTCGACGTAGGGGCCCGCCGGCGTGAACGCGAGGTTCCCGGGCGTGCCGACGTTGCGCAGCGTGTACGACAGGTCGGCCGGGTTGCCGACCATGACGTCGAGGCGTCCGTCGTTGTTCAAGTCGCGGATGGCGCAGGAGCGGCCGCGTTGGAAAGCGCCAGCGGACGTGTAGTCCTGGAAGCCAGCGGCGGGCGCCAGGTCGGTGACGACGACGTTGGGGGTCCATGGACCCGGGTCCCCGCCCGGCGGGTCGACCGCCTCGGGGGTGCAGGCTGCGATCAGCCAGGTCGCCGCGGTCGTCATGCGGCCTCGAACTGGCGCTCGACGAGCCGCGCGTAGCGGCCCGGCAGCGCCATCAACTCGCCGTGGGTGCCGGACTCGGCGACGACGCCTTCGGACAACACGGCGATGGTGTCCGCGCGCCGCACCGTCGACAGCCTGTGGGCCACGACGAGCGTGGCGCGGCCCACCATGAGTCGCTCGAGGGCCTCCTGAACGAGGTGCTCGGACTCGGCGTCGAGCGCCGAGGTCGCCTCGTCGAGGACGAGGACGGCCGGGTCTTGCAGGAGCGCCCGCGCGATCGCAATGCGCTGTTTCTGGCCGCCCGAAAGCCGCACGCCGCGTTCGCCCACGCGCGTCGCGTAGCCCTCGGGGAAGTCCCGGATGAAGGGGGCGGCCATGGCCGCCTCGGCGGCGGCGTGCACATCGGCGTCGGACGCCCCCGGCCGGCCGTAGCGAATGTTGTCCTCGATCGAGGTCGCAAAGAGGACGGGCTCCTGGCTGACGACGCCGACCTGTCGTCGCAGGAAGGTGGCGTCGAATTCCCGAAGGTCGACGCCGTCGAGGGTGATGCGGCCCTGCTCTGGGTCGTAGAAGCGGCTGAGCAGGGCGGCGAGCGTGGACTTGCCAGCGCCCGACGAGCCCACGACGGCGACGACGCGGCCGGGGGCCAGCGTCAGGTTGACGCCGCGGAGCACCGCGATGTCTGGCCGCGCCGGGTAGCGGAAGTGGACGCCTTCAAAGGCCACGTGGCCCGACACCTTGGCGGGGCGGGCGGTGCCGTTGTTGGCCTCCGGGGGGCCGTCGAGCAGTTCGAAGACGCGTTCGGAGGCGCCGATGGCGCGCATGAAGTCGCCGTAGAGGCCAGCGAGGGCGCCGAGGGAAAACGCGACGAGGGCCGTGTAAAGGAGGAAGGCCGTGAGGTCGCCGAGGCTCATCGTCCCCGCGCGCACACGTTCGCCCCCCGTCCAAACGATGACGGCCAGCGCCGCCTGGCCTGCGAAGGCCCCGCCACCCCCGAAAAGACCCGTGGCAAGCGCACGTTTGGAGGCGAGTCGGTAGGCTTCGTCCACGGCGGCACGGTAGCGGCCAACCTCGCCCTCCTCGCGGGCGAAAGCGCGGACGGTCCGGATGTTGCCGAGCGTCTCCTCGGCGACCTCGCCGCTCGCGGCGAGTGCGTCTTGGGCCCGTTGACTCAGGCCTCGGATGGCACGGCCGTAGACGGCCGCTGCGATGGCGACGACGGGGACGGTTCCGAGCGCAATGCCCGTGAGCGCCGGGCTCATGTACGCGAGCATCGCGATGCCGCCTACGGCGCCGGCCCCAAAGCGTAGGGCCATGGAGACGTTGGCGGTGAGCGTGTTTTGTAGGACTGTGGCGTCTGACGAGAGGCGGTTCGTCAGCTCGCCAGTGCGGGCCTGGTCGAAAAAGGCGATGTCGCGAGCGACGATGGCCGCGTACAGGTCGCCGCGCAGTCGTGCGACGATGCGCTCGCCGGCGAGCGTGAACCACCATGCGCGCAGGGCGCCCGCCGCCCCCTGAGCCGCGAACAGGCCGACGAGGAGCGCCGCTGCCGACCCGAAGTCCGGGGCCGTCGGGTCAGCGAGGCCGTCGACCATGTGTTGAACGGCCAGCGGCCACGCGAGGGACAGCGCCGAGCCGATGACGAGGGCGACCATCGCAGCCGCGATCATCGGAGCCTCGGGACGCGCCATGCGCGCGAGGCGAGCGAGCGTCGGGCCCTTCATTCGACGCGGCCGGTCAGCGTCACGTCGCCTTGGGAAGACGTCAGCCGCACGGACGGTCCGTTGGCGTCGAGGAGCACGTCGGTGACCACGTCCTCGCCGCCCGCGACGATCTCGTAGGCATAGCCGTCGGAGGGCACGGTCACGTCGATGTCCCCCAGCTCGGTCTGGAGGTCGATGCCGACGGGAACGCGCTGGAATTGGACGTCCATCGCGCCTGCTTCGGTCGTCACGTCGAGGTCGACGTTGCGGCCAAGGTGAACGGCGCGCAGGTCGCCGGTCGCGGTGACGGCCTTGAGGTCCGCGTCGCGAACATCTTCGAAGCTGAGGTCGCCGCCCTCGGTCTGGATGTCGATCGACAGGTCATCTGCGATCTCGAGCGCGAAACCCGACGTACAACCCGCCTCGCTGTTGGGGCACGTGGCCGCCAGCGTCAAAACGCCGTCGGTCAGGTCCTGTTTGTAGCCGTCAGCGCGATCGACGATCACGAGCTCGCCGTGTAGGTCGCCGTCCTCGGAAGGAAGCAGCGCAACGGAGCCGGTGGCCGTCGTGATGATCAGGGTGTGAAACGGTTCGAGGACGTCGAAAAGGACGGGCCCGGAGTCCTCGACGGGGCCGCCGCACGCCAACCACAACGCGATCAGAGGGCCTCCCGGGGCAGGATGGAGGAGGGTTCGTCGACCGACGTCACCCACAGCTGGTGGATGGCCCGTGTGGCGGCGACGTGCAGCAGGCGTCGGTTCGCCGGGACGTCCGGGTAGGCGCGCGCCGAAGCCTCGACGATGACGACGTAGTCGAACTCGAGACCTTTGACCTGCGCCACCTCGGTGACTTCGATTCCCGGCGCGAAACTGAAATCGTGATCCATGACGCGTCGGACGCGCGGCACCTCGGCTTGCATGAGGCCACCGGCGTACTCGGCGGTGACGTCGGCATTGGGCGTCAGCAGGACGATCGACGCCAGCGGTTCGTCTTCGACGAGCTGGGTCAGGGCGATCGCGAGGAAGGCGACCGCGGCGCCCGAGTCCGTGAAGCGAAAGACCTCGACAGGAGGGCCGTCGCGCACGACGATCGGCGGGTCGCCGTCCTCCCGGAGGTCGCCAAGCAGCGCGAGCGCAAACGAAACGATGGGGCGCGACGACCGGTAGGAGACCCGCAACGTCTCGACCTCGGTGCCCGGCAGGCCGAGGTGGCCGAAAAAGGCGTTCCAGGACGTGAAGCCCGCGTCCGTCATCACGTGCTGCTGGGTGTCGCCAGCGAGGGTCAGGCTTCGGCGGCTGTCGAGGCAGTCGATGAGCACCTGAATCTCCGTCGGGGCGAAATCCTGGACCTCGTCGACGGCGATGTGACGGTACCGCATGGGCACGCCTCTGCGTCCACGCAGGGACCCGATGCGGAGCTGCCAGGCGCGCAGGAGGAGTGCGTCGTCCTCTTCATCCAGCCCGGCGGCGACCTCGTGGTCGCCGTCGAGCCAGCTCTGGAGGTCTTCGGCTTGTTGGGTCATCCAGCGGTGAACGCGCTCCCAGTCCTCCGCGGTGAGGAGATCCGGGGCGTGCTCGCGGAACACGGCTTCGAGGCGCTCCCGGCCCGTGGTGGTCGACAAGTAGTCGTCGATCACTTGTTCGGGCGTGGCGCTGGCGCTGCGGTGCCGCTCGAGCTGCTCGGTGAGCGCGATCAGGAAGGCCGGGTGGAGCTTGAGGCGGACGACGGCCGCCGGCGTGTCGGGGCGCACGGTCGTAGGCAGCTTCGGGAAGTGTCGGCGGCGCTGTTCCGCACACCAGGCACCAAAGGTGACGACCTGAGCCTTGGGGACGCCAAGCGCCGGAAGGACGTGGGCAACGTAGTTGCACAGCGCGGGGCTCGCGACGACGAAAAGCGTGCGTTCGCTGTCCACTTCGGGGTCCGAATAGGCCAGGTAGGCGATGCGGTGGAGCGCGACGGTCGTCTTGCCGCTGCCAGCGGTGCCCCGGATGACGACGAGGCCAGAGTCCGGGGCGGAAATGAGCTTGAACTGGTCCTCGTCGATCAGGCCGGCGATGTCTGGCAGGCGCTTGTCGGCGCGGCGCCGGCCGCCCGCGAGATCGGTGCCCATTCGACGGTCTTGGGCCTCGCCGAGCGCGTAGGCGCGGACGGTTTCGCCGCCGCCGCCAGCGAGCCGGGGGGCCTCGCGATGGCGCTGGACCCAGCCGGTGTCCGTCTGTACGAAGCTGCCTTCGGGCGCTTCGATGCGGACGAGGATGCCGCGTTCAACGGCAACGACCCGCCGGGCGAGCACCTCGCCGATGTGGACGCGGTTGCCGAGCTCCTCCTCGTAGTCGTCGCCCTGGGTGTACCGGTAGAACAAGCGGCTGATGGGGGCGTTTCGCCAATCGACGATGCGCAACCCTTCGCCGATCCGGGTGGTCTTGCCGAGGAAGACGTCGCGGGTGCGGCCCCCTTCGAGCAGCCGGAGGTGAGCAAAGTACGGGTTGTCGGGGTCGACGGGCGTGACAGCGACGCGCTGCCGGAGTTGCTCGGCCCAGGCGGCATGGTGCTCGATCTGCTGCATGAGAGCCGGCTGGTCCTCCTCCTTGGCTTCGAGGAGCTCTTCCCGCATGCGCACGAGTTCGCCCACGATGTGGGTCTCCGACACGGTCGCCTCGTAGGGCCGCTCGTGCAGCCAGCGGCGAACCTGCTGCAAGAGCTCGGTCTCGTCGTCGATGATGGGGTGGTCCACGCGCTCCCGGGGGGATCGGTCCGCCCTAACCGTAGGTCTGGCCCGTCAGTAGTGGGGAGGTGGGGCGTCTTCGACCGCCATGCGCATGGCCGAAACCTCCTCGGTCGCGCGCTGGAGGTCGGAGCGAAGTCGGTCGACTTCGTCGCGCAGGGAACGGATCGTGCCGTCCAACTCGGCGAGCAGGTGTTCCTGGTAGGCGAGGCGGACCTCGAGGTCCATGATCGAGGTCATTGGCAGCTCCTCGCGCTGGCTTCAGCGGGCGCCCCACCCCCCACGCCGAAGGTGCCGGCCGGCCAGTGGGCGGTGCCGACCTCCCAGACCTCGTTGCGGTTCAGCGTCTCGGATCCCTCCCAGGCGAGCGCGCCGTCCAGCCAGACCGTGACCGTGGCGAGCGCCGGGAGTTCGGGTCCGAGCACCTCGAAGTAGTGAACGCGGACGGTAAAATCGCCGTCGGCCGGCGTGAGGATGTTGATGTTCTCGGGCCCGCCGTCCGAACGCGAGTCGAGGTCGAGGCGCGGGCTCTCCCCGTCGGCGCCCCAGGACGGGTAGCGATTGCAGAAGCTGCAGTCGTCGGGGACGTCGAACAGGTCGGCGCCGTTTCGGGCCAGGTGCAGATCGAGATCCGCGCTCGCAAGGTCCCAGCGCAGTTCGACGTGCAAGTCGTCGAGTGGAATGGCGTCCATGACGCATCGGGTTGGCGCGCTCGAAAGGCCGATCGCGTTCGTGACGACGAGCTCGACCTCGTAAGTTCCGGCGAGATCGTAGCTGAGGATGCTGATGGGGTCCGAGGCCGCCGTCAACGAGGCCTGCGAGCCCACAGGCACCTTGGCGAGGGACCAATCGAAGGCGAGCGGCAGGTGGCCTGCGGGGTCGTGGGAACCCTGGCCGTCCAAGGCCGTCACGCCGGGTGGAGCCAACGTGGCTGGGCAGGCGATCTCGGCCACAGGGTAGTCGAGATCGGTGCCACCGTTGCCAACGAGGAGGACGCTGACGTCAGGTTCGTCGGGGTCGTTCGACGGCAGCAGGAACGTGCCTTGGTCGCCGGCGTCGGTCGTCGGGCGGTAGGCGATCGGAATCGCTGCGGTGCCGTTTGCCGTCACGCCCGAGGGCAGCGTCGCCAAAGCGACGAAGGCCGGGGAGCCCGTTTGCTGAATCGTGCCGAGGAGCAATTCGGCCGCCCCGAGGTTGTGGACCTCGAGAATGGCGATGCCTTCGTCGCCGGCGGCCACCGTGCCGAAGTCGAGCACGGGGGGTTGAGGGTCGATGTCGGGAACCGGTGCGTACACGCCGTTGCCGGTCAACGGGACGCGAATCAGCGGGTGGGCGTCGTCGTTCGTGCTGAGGACCAGCTCGGCGGCGCTCGAGTCGAAGGTGGTCGGAGCGAAGCTGACGATGAGGGCGGCGCTGCTGTCTGGCTCCACGCTGAGGTGTTCGAGGTCCACCGCCCACAGACCCGAGGCGTCGTCTATCGAAACGTCGACCTCGGCGAGGGCCTCGCCCCCGTTCGCGACGAAGACGGTCGCGCTCGCTGTGGTGGGAACCACGACGTCGCCGACGTCCAAGGCCTCTGGCGCGACGGATACCACAGGAACGAGGGCGCGAATCGCGACTTCAGGGCCACACGCCAGCAAGAAGAACACCGGTCCTCCTCGAATCGCCGTAAGACCCTGGCAGGCGGCTGCAAAGCGCCGTCCTGCTGCGCCCGCGGGGGCAGCCAGCCCCCCGCCGGCTCTGGTGTCGGCCAGCGGCGGCACCACGGTGGACCGAGGGGGCGGATAGGCCGGTGGGGGAGTCGCCATGTTCGTCCTGTGGCTCGCGTGCCGGCCTCAGTTGTCGTCGCCTGGGACGGCGTCTGCGCCCGAGGCCTCGGACCCTCCCGTCGAGCCGACGATGTCCACGGGCGCGACCGTGCCGGGTTGCGATGTCGACGAAATCGAGCCCAACGGATTCGGCGACCCGGCCACGCCGCTTGGCCTCGACGACCGGGGATGCGGCACGATCGGGGAAGCGGGCGATACCGACCACTGGACCGTGGCCGTGGATTTCGAGGGCTGGCTCTCGCTTCAGGTGTCGGCGGCTTCCATCGGTTCGCCCGCCAATCTGCGCCTCGTCCTTGACGGGCCCGAGGGCGATTCCGACCGCGGCAGTCAAGGTGTCGGGCAGTCACCCGATCCCTACTTGCTCGTTCCGGCTGTGCCGGGGTCTTGGACGGCTGCGCTCGACGAAGAGAGCGGGCGGGGCGGCGTCGGATACGCGTACGAGGTCATCGCGTCCGAGGCGAAAGAGCCCGGCATTTGGACCGCCTCAGAGGTGGAGCCCAACAATGCGGTGGGCGACGCCATGGCCGTGGGTACGGGCGACGTGATCTACGGTGAACTCGACCGCCTCGACCTCGATTTTTTTGCTGTAGAGGCCCCACCGGGACCCGGCGTCGACCTGACGATTTCGGCCGCCGCGTATGGCCTGGGTTCGCCGGGAATTTTCGAACTCGTCGCCTATGGCGAGGACCTCGAGACGCTCGGTCGTGCCGACGGCGGCCTCGACGGCGCGCTCGACCCCAGCCTCTCTCTACACCTCGAGGGCGGCGCCACGGCCACCATACAGATCCTCGAACAATCGGCGCAAAGCGGCCCTTTGTATTGGTATCTGCTCAGCGTGGAGGGCCCGTGATTCTGTTGGCATTGGCTTGCAAGTCGCCCGACGCGCCGTTGCCCGCACTCACCGAAACGGGGTGGTTCGAGGCGGGCACGTGTCCCTACCAGGTGCTGAGTCGGACGCCGGAGGACGGCACGCAGGAGTGGTTTCTTGGCGACCCCCTTCGCGCGGAGACGACGGGTGCCGACCTCGGCGCGTACTTGCCCTGGGTCGTCGACGCGGCCCAAATCGCCGCCCCCATCACGACGACTTGGGACGGGGCGACCCTGATCATCGACGGTCCCTTCGATGCGGCGACCACGTACACGTGGACGATCGACGCGTGTGGCGGGCCTGTCTCGACCACATTCTCGACCTCCGCACTTGGTGGGCCGCTCACGTCGGGGCCGGAGGCGCTTGTCGGTTCGGCCTGGGCGCTGGACTTGGGCTCCGCGACCTGGGACGAACCGGCGCTGCTCGGGGCCGTCGTTGGCATTTACGCGACCGCGCCCCTCATCGTGCAGGTTGAGGCGGCCGACGACGTTGCGCTTCGGTGGCTGGGGACGGGCGGCAAGCTCGACCCTTTCGAGGGAATCGTCGTCGATCCCTCCCAGGCCATGTGGACCTTCCCCGATGCGGATTTCACGGAGCAGCCGAGCTTCCTCACAGGCGGAGCGACGGCCGTGATCAGCTGGGAGGGCCTCCCCGTCGAGGTCGACCAGTTGGTCTTTGGAGGCGTCTTTACGGCCGACGGCGTCGATATCGAACACGCAACGCTGGCTGGCGCCTTCGATCTTCGGCACATGGGGTCATTGGTCGGCGCAGGCGACGATCCCGAGGGCTTTTGTGGCGTGTTGGGTGACCTCGGCGTGCAGTGCCGACTCTGCACCGATGGGACGTTGGCCTGCCTCGACGTCGCCCTGTCCGACGTCCCCGCGATTCCCCTCAGTCCCGGGATCCTGTCACCGTGAAACGTGCCTTGCGCGATGCCTGGATCGCGGCCCACGTCACGCTCATCACGTTCATGGCGTTGCCCGCCGTGTCCAGACCTGTGTCCAAATCGGACATCTGGGACCCCACGGTCCGGGCGGAAATCGTGGGATGGGCGTCGACGCTACGCCGTCACGGGTACCGCCCCAACAACGATCGTGTGATCGAGGGCGTTTGGGAGGTGGCCAACCTCGCGCACAAGGGTCGTGCCGTAGTCCTTGCGCCCTTCGACCCGTACTCTCGGTGGTTGGGAACCTGGCAGGCGTGGCGCATGTTCGTGGCCCCACAGCGGTTCCCTGTTCGCTTTTCTGTCGAGGTCCAAGTCCAAGGGCTGTGGCGGGTCGTCTACCGGGACGTGGGCCCTGAAAGTTGGGGAGCGGACCTGCTGAGGGGAGAGCGAGGCCGTTCGTTGGTGTTCTCGACAGGATGGACGGGCGCACAGATGGGGCGGGAGAGATTCGGGCGCTGGCTGGCGAACGAGGTGCTCGGCGATCATCCCGAGGCCACCGCGGCGCGCGTTCGGTACCAACGGGTCGCCCTTCGTCCGCCCGCCGACGTGATCGCCGGCACGCCCGAGCGCGTGACTGACGACGTCTCCGTGATGCTCCTTCGGGGGGAGGCTCCGTGATCCGCGCGATCCGCGACACGCTCGATCGTCGCGAGGATGGACGCAGCTGGGCCGTGTTCCGCGTGGGACTGGCCCTCGTGGCGCTCCTCGACGTTGCGTGGGTCGCCTTCGTGCCGGAACGGTGGCCGCTTTGGCTCGATCGCGCGGGTGGGGGTTGGCTCGCCACGGCGGGGTCGCCGCTGTTCAGGTGGGTGGGGGCGTCCGTCGAGTCGGTCGGGGCCGTTTCGATCGTCACGATGTCGCTGTTGGTCGCCGTCGCCGTCGGGCGGGGAGGCCGGGTCGTGGCCCTCGCTGCGCTCCTTGGCTTTGTTTCGCTCATCGACATCCATCCGGCGGCCGGGGGTGGCTACGACGAACTGTTGTCCAACGGGCTCTTCCTGATCTTTGCAGGCGGAACGGGCGCCTACAGCCTCGACCACGTCCGCCGCACAGGCACATGGTCTGGCGATGTGCCCATGTGGCCCCGCATTCTGGTCGCCTACCAAATCTGCCTCGTCTACGCGACGACGGGCTGGCAGAAAATCAGCCTCCACTGGGTGCCTTGGGGGGATCGTACCGCGATCGCCGATATCCTGATGACGCCGTCCTACTCTCGCGTGGACCCCCTGTGGGTCGCCTACCTCGCACCGCTATGGGGCGTGCTCACGGCGGTCGTGTGGATCTGGGAGTGGCTCGCTCCCCTTTGGTTCCTCGCGTGGTTCCGATCGCTTCAGGCACCGACGTTGTGGTGGACGAAGGTGCGACACGCGATGTGGGCCTTCGGCGTGGGCTTTCATCTTGCTTCGGGCGCCCTGCTCGAATTGGGCGCCTTTGCGCCTGCGAGCCTCGTGTTCCTGTTTGCGATGATGCATCCAAGAGCATGGGGTGCGGGCCGTCAGCTGAACAGTGCCCAGCCCGCCATGGCGGTCACGACCAACCCGATGGCGGCGGGAACCCCGTAGGGAACGGGCGGGGCGACGACGGGGACCCACGGTTCGAGCGCCTTGGCCAACTCGGAAGCGCTGACGAAACGGGCCGCGGGGTCTTTCGCCATTGTACGTTCGATGATGTCGGCCAGTTCCTTCGGGACGCCGGGGACGACGCTGTCGATCCGTGGCGCCGGTGCGCGAACCTGCATGGCCATGGTCGCCGCCGGATTTTGGCCGTGAAAGGGCCAGCGGCCCGCGAGGGCCCGCCAAGCGAGGCAGCCGATGGCGTAAATGTCGCTACGGCCGTCGATTCGGTCGCCGCGAATCTGTTCGGGAGCCATGCCGTGGGGGCTGCCAAGGACGAGTTCGTCGCGGGTGCCGCCAGGCCGCGAACGCACCGACGTGGCCAGCCCGAAGTCGATCAGTGTGAGGTGTTCGTCGGTCCCGGTGCCGGAGATGAGCACGTTGCCGGGCTTGATGTCCCGGTGAACGAGACCGGCCGCATGAACGTGGTCCGCTGCGTGGCAAATCTGCACGAGCCACGGCACGACGAGGTCGGGGGGCACAGGTCCGTTGCGCAGTCGATCCGACAGGCGGCCGCCGTCGACGTAGGCGAGCGCCAGCCAGCCGGCGTCCGCGTCCGCGGCGATCATGCGCACCACATGGGGGTGATCGAGGCGGACCAACGCTTCGCGCTCCCGGTGGAAGCGCTCCGCCACCTCTTCCGCTGACTCCCCACCTACGGGCACGGGGAATTTGATGGCGGCGCGCATTCCCCCACCCAGGGGTTCGCCATCGTGGACGACTGACATGCCGCCCTGGGCCAATCGTCGGCCGACGACCCATCGGTCAGCAATGCGTTTAGGCGGCTGCGCGTCAGGCACGGTCGAACGGACTAACGCGGGGACGATGGACCAGTTCGGAACCGTAAAGGGCGTCAGGCGGGTGACGGCCCCGACCTCCCATGAGGTCTTCGTCGGCATCCACCCCGGGCTCGAGTCCGTTCTAGGCGACGAGTTGGCGTCGCTCGGCATCAACGGGACGGTCGTCGAGGGCGGCGTGACGTGCACCCTCGATGGCGTTCAGTTGGGCGTTGTGCTGCGCCGGGCGCGGACGGCGGGGCAGGTGCTCGTCCGCGTCGGCCATTTCCGTGCGCGAGACGGTGAGGGCCTCGTTGGGGGCGTGCGCGGCTTGCCGTGGGAGCGATTCGTGGCGCCGCGCCAACCCGTCGAGGTCACGGTCAGCAGCGCGGGCAGTCGCCTGCGATTTCGCGACGGCATTGAGGGCAAGGTGTTGGCCGGCATTCAGCAGCGGTTGCACGGACCGCGCCGCGACGGACCGCGGCCGCCCCGGACGCCCGTGGAAGTCCGGGTTCGTATTGTCGAGGACCGGGTCACGATGTCGGTCGACGCGGGCGGCGAACGCCTTCATCGGCGCGGCTGGCGCACTGAACCCGGCGGCGCGCCCCTGCGCGAGAACCTCGCGGCGGCGCTCTTGTTTGGCTCGGGTTGGCGCCCTGGCATTCCCCTCGTCGACGCGATGTGTGGGTCGGGGACGTTCAGCATCGAAGCGGCCACTTGGGGAGGGGACCGCGACCGTCGCCCCACGGCGGCGGAGAGCTGGCCGGTGCCGGTGACGTTGCCAAAGGGTGCGCGCCAGGCGTCGGCGCCCATCTGGACGTCGGACAGAGATCCCGAAGCGGCGGCGCGGACGCAGCGGAACATTCTCCGTTCTGGCGCCCAGGGCATCCGGCCTGTCGTGGCCGACTTCCGCGAAATCCCCCGGCCGAATGGCCCGCCTGGCCTCTGGATTGCGAACCCGCCGTACGGCGTGCGGATGGGGACCGACCTCGACCGACTGCTTGGCGCCATTGGCGCCGACCTGAGCGCGCGCTGGTCGGGGTGGCGGGCCACCATCTTGGTCCCGGGGCCGCCGACGACGGGTCGCTGGGGCCGGGTCGGCCTCAAAGGCAAGGTGTTGGTGTCCTTTTCTCACGGCGGCAGGCCTGTCACCGCGATCGCGTGGCTGGCCGATGACCGGGCCGTCGGGTAGCCCACCCCCGAGGAACGGAATGGCCGGCGCTGCGCCCCTGTCGAGCAGAGCCCTCTCCCGCCTCGAGGGAGACGGGGACAGCGTCGTCGGCTCCTTCGGGGGGCACCCGCGCGGCGTTCGTGCCCATGTCTGGCCCCGGTGCGCGGTGTGTGGCGCCCCCATGTGCCATATGGCCCAATTCGACGCGGGCCCCTGGCTGGACCTCGGACCCTGGGCCCGACTCACAGTGTTCATCTGCCACGCCACGGGCGGTCGCTGCGAGGATTGGGACCCGTGGAAAGGCGCGAACAAGGTCTTGTTGCAGCGTCTGCGCGATGACAACCTCTACGATGGACCGCCCACGGTTCGGGTCTACCGACGCGTGCGTTTGGGAGCCGGGTCGCCGGTCGATGAGCGCGACTGGGTGCGAACGATGGGCGAACAGGGCGTTGTGGGCCGCGCGGCCTCCGAGCGGCTGCGTTTCGACAAGTTGGGCGGGGCGCCGGCCTGGTTGCACAGCGACGACACCCCGAGGAGCAAGGTCAACGCCTCCCCCATGCGCCTCATCCTGCAGATGACGACGCAGATCGTTGCGTTCGACATCACCCGTGGCGGCGTCGCCTGGGTCTTCATCGACCCCGCGGATCCGGGCGAAGACGCCGGGCGCCTCGTGTGGCAGGGCGGCTGATCCTCGGTGCCTGTGGCTACGCGCGCCAACCCTGATTCGGGCGCCCTTTGTACGTCGCGTGGAGCCACTTCACGCGGTGGCGGTCGCCTTCGGCAAGCCCGAAGACCGGCTCCCAGCTGCAACTCGGCAGAACGTTGGGATCGAAGTGGGGTGGAAGTTTGGCGGTCGCGTCCCCGAATCGGTGCCGGTGCGCCCACACCCCGTGAAGTGAAGGCAGGTCGTCCCAAGGGGGGTCGACGTGGAGCAGGTCGCCGCTGAGCCCCTCCAGCGCGATGCGCGCGTCGGTCTGAAGCACGGTGATCGCCAAGCGGGCGGCCCTTGCATTTTCGCGGAGGAGGGCGGCCCGCCCCGGGTCGATCTCGATGGCGGTGACGCGGCAGCCGGCGCGGGCGAAGGCGAGGGCGTCGCCGCCACAGCCGGCCATGGCGTCCACGACGACGGCCCCCGACCAACGGGCCGCCAAGGCGTCGGCCAGCTTGGCCGGGCTGGCACCGATGCGCCCGACCTCGTCGACGCGAAGGTCGCCGCGAGGAGTCGTGTTTCGACGTGCCACGGCGTCGCGCGTCCGGGCCGCTCGGATGGCGTCGCGGCCAAGCTTGGGTAGGAGCGTCACCTCCAGTCGAGACCCAGCGAGGGTGAGCGCGCGGAGCCGGGCGGCGACATCGGCGGCGGCTGCGGGGGCAAGATCAGCGGTCCAAGTCTCGCCGGTTGGGCGGAAGGTCGGTCCCAATAGCCGCGCCGGGGGGATCATAGGGTGAAGGCCAGACACCGTGACGGCGATGGCCGTCACCCGGACAGCTCCACGACGACGGGGGCGTGGTCCGATGGGGTCGGTCCGCCCCGAATCTCCTTGTGAATCACGGTGCCGCGGCAGCGCGCCATGGCCGGAGCGCTGAGCAGCACGTGGTCGATCCGGAGGCCTTGGTTTCGCGGCCAGCCCATGCGCTGGTAGTCCCACCAGGAAAACGACGTCTCGTAAGGATGTTGGTGGCGCCAGGCGTCGGTGAGGCCCAGCGCAAGCAGCGCCTGAAAACGTCGCCGTTCCTCGGGATGGGTGAGGATCTGGCCATCCCAGACGAAGGGGTCCCAGACGTCGCTGTCGCCTGGCGCGATGTTGAAGTCGCCCATCAGCGCCACGGCGGACCCCGTCAGGTCCCGCCTGGACATGTTGGCGATGAGACGGTCGAGCCAGCCGAGCTTGTAGCGGAATTTGTCGGTTCCGACGGCCTGGCCATTCGGCACGTAGACGTTGACGACGGTGACGTCGGCCACGCGCGCGGCGATGAAGCGGCGCTGGTCGTCGTCGAGCCCGTCACCCATCGTGGTCGTCACGTCTTCGAGCGGCAACCGACTGAGCAGGGCGACGCCGTTGTACGTGGGTTGTCCCGTCCACGCGAGGTGCGGGTAGCCGAGCGAGCGCAGCGCATCGGCGGGGAAGAGCGCATCGGTGAGCTTGGTCTCCTGGAGCGCGATGACGTCCGGCTTTACGGTGGCCACGAAGTGCTCGAGCGGACCCATCCGCGCCCGCAGGCTGTTGACGTTGAAGGTCGCGAGCTTCACGGGAGCCGGCGCGGGTCCGTCAAACGGCCCGTGACGGCCGACGCCGCGGCGACAGCGGGCGACACGAGCCAGACGGGGCCGGGCGCACCCATTCGGCGCGCGAAGTTGCGATTCGTCGTGCTCGCGGTCGTCTCCCCATCGAGCGGGATGCCTGGGCCGTTGCCGATGCAACTGCCACAGCCAGGTGGGGTCACTACGGCGCCGAGGTCCGCGAAGAGCGCGAGGAGGCCCTCGGCTTCAGCGTCGCGGGCGACGTCGGCCGACGACGGCGTGACCGTCAGGCGGACGCCGTCGGCGAGGCGACGGCCGCGGAGGACCTCCGCGGCGGCGCGGAGGTCGGCAAGCGAACCGCCCGTGCAGGAGGCGATGACGATGTTGTGGACGGCCACGTCGGCGTTGGCGTCGAGGCATGCGCGGTTGCGGCTGTCGCCGGGCGTGGCGACGGTGAGCGGGACGTTCGCGAGGTCGACGCGAATCACCCGCTCGTAGGAGGCGCCGGGGTCGGCGTGGATCAGCGTGTCGGTGACGTCCACCCCACGGCGGGCGCGGAGGAAGTCGACGATCGGCGGGCAGGGTTCGACCACGCCCGTCATGAGGCCACCTTCGACGGTCATATTCGTGAGCACGCTGAGTTCGTCGACGTTCCAGTGGTGCAGGCCCGAGCCGCCGAACTCGATGATGGCGGTGTCGGTGGGGCTCGACCGCCATTGTTCGTCGCGGAAGTAGGGGTCGCCGATGAGGTGAAGGATGAGGTCCTTCGGCGACAGGCCCCCCGACGGCGTGCCCGTGACCTCGACCCGGACGACCTTGGGGACGGTGACGGGAATGAGGCCGGTGCGGAGGGCGAAGGCCATGGCCGTGGAGCCCACGCCGAAGGCGAACGCGTTGAGGACGCCCGCGGTTGGAGTATGGGAGTCGGTAAGGACGACGATGTCGCCAGGCAGCGCGTAGTCCTCGACCACGATCCGGTGGCAGACGCCTGCGGGCAGGGCGCGGCCAGGGCCGTGGAGGCGGATGCCGTTCGCTTCGGCCGCGGCGACCATCTCGTCGGTGAGCGCCATCGCCGGTCCGAGCCGCGCCTTCCGGGCGTCTTCGGGCACCGCGTTGTGGCCAAGGAGGACGAAGTGGTCCTCGAAGGCTGCGACTTGGTCGGGGTTGGCGACGGGCGCTTGGCCCCAGGCCCGTTGGTAGAGGTCCATGACCATGCCGGTCGTGTACTCGTGCATTCCGCGGAAACCGGCGCGGCAGAGGACCTGGTCACCGGGAGCCACGGCCGCGATGCCGTCTGCGCGGTCGACGCCCCCCCACGTGCGACGGGCGATGATCTTCTCCGCGATGTTGAGCGGGCGGGCCGGGACGTCGACGGCGTAGTGGGGGCGCACATCCCCGGCGAGCAGGGCGGTGCCGTAGGCGAGCAAGCCACCCCTCGCCGCGACGTTGGCGAAGAAGTCTGGCAATTCGCGGGCGAGGGCGGCCACGTCCACGTCTTCGCCGTTGCTCAGGCGCGTGAGGACGCTTCGATCCGTCGTGAACGGCATCCCCGAGTACACCATGTTCTCTTGGAAGATGCGCTGAAAGGAGTCGGCGACGACGAGGCGGATGCCGGCCCCCTCGTGGGCGACGACGGCGACTTCGCGGCTGGATCCCGAACCGTAGGCGTGGCCGCCGACGATGACCTGGAACCCACCCTTCAGGACATCGTCCTTCGCGATGGCCTCCTGGAAATTCTCCAGGAACCAAGGCCCGAGAATCTCGGGGGTGTAGCCGTAGGTGCACGCGCGGCCAGAGATCATCGCATCCGTGTTGACGCCGTAGGTGTACGCGCTGGATTCCGGGACGTGATCTTTGCCGCCGAGTTGGCTGCGGATCAGGGCGGGGTCATCGGTGAGGTGGAGCACTCGGCCGGTGAGTTTCATGGGAACTCCGAAGGAGAAGCTTCGACGAAGGCGCGCGCATGCCGCGCGAGATCGGGATGGTGGTGGCGCGCCAGGGCTTGGACCCGCCTGCGCACGTCGGCCACCTGAAAGCGCTGCAATTGGCCAAGCGCGAAGACCGCCTTGCGGATGGCCGCCTCGTCGGGCCCTCCCCAATGGAACCAGTTGCGGCGCTCGGACGGCAGCGTGTCGAGGAACGGGGCGGCGGATGCGTGGGGATTTCTCAGGAGGAGGTTCTCGATCTGCTCGCGACACGCCTCCCAGTCTGGCCGCGCCAAAAGCGTCCGGACGGCCTTGTCGACGTCGGGCGCAGCCTGAACCGTCGACCGCGTCCGGTCCAGGAAGGCGAGGTCGGCGTACTCGGGGTGGTCGACGAGCGGAATGCGCCGCCGACTTGCGAATCGGGGCCCGATGACTTCTCGCGCAAATGTGGGGAGACCAAACGGCAGGTCATTGCGGCCGAGCCAGCGGTCGATCGACGCGATGGCCTCCGCATGTGTCGGCCGACGCTTGGGCTCGTAGTGGCAAAGGGACGCAAGCAACTGGCGGAGGCTGGCCACCTCGGCCGTGGGCAATCCGCCGGGCAGGATGCGCGCGAGATGCCGCTCGAGGGCCTCGTCGTGGTGGGCCCGGTGGAGCGACAACTGGGGGTGCTGGCCGACGACCATCTCGAGCATCGAGATGCCAAGCGCATAGACGTCACAGCTCGGTGCGTCGTCGTGCCCGTCGAGCCGTTCTGGGGCGAGGTAGCCACGCGCGCCGAGGACGACGGAAAGGGTCGACGAGCGCTTTCCGTCGAGGTCGGCGTGGGCGATGCCGAAGTCGACAAGGCGGACGTCACCGTCGATCGACACGAGGATGTTCGACGGTTTGACGTCCCGGTGGATGAGGTGGAGGGGGGCGTCGGCGCCGGCCGGGATGTCTTCCCAGGCCGCCCGAAGCGCGTCGCTGACCTGCCGCCCGATGCGGAGCGCCACGCCAACGGGAAGGGGGCCCACGCTGTTGAGGACTTGCTCGACGGAGAGGCCGCGCGTCCATTCCATGGCGAGGACGGGACGTCCCTCGATTTCGACGAGGCCGTGCACCCGGACGATGCCGGGGTGGTCGATACGTTGAAGCATCGCCGCTTCGTCGCGGGTCCGGTCCAGCACGCGAGGGCGGGTCAGGTGCTCGGCGCGCAACACCTTGATCGCGTCAAGGCGTCCCGTGGCGCGGTCCATGGCCACACAGACCGTGCCGAAGGTGCCGGCAGCCGCCACCTCGACGACCTCCCAGCCCCGCGTACCGATCGTCATCCCTCGACCCGGTGCCCGTTCATCTCGTTGGCCAGCACCCAGGCCACGATGTCACCGATGGCGGGATCGACGGCGGGAACGCGTCCGTGATCCAGCGCGTGGCTTCCCGAACCCGCGGTTCGCAGGCCGGCGGAGACCATGGCGCCTGCGCGGGCCTTCCAACGGTCCACGTTGGAAGCGCGCAGATCGATCCAGCCTTTGACGGCCCAGGTGTCCCATTGCGCGCGCGACGGCGCCTCGACGCGCCGGTCGAGGCCCTTGAGTTCGGGCACGTTGATGCGCGGCCCGCGCAGCAGCGATTCGCCGTCTGGCATCAGGAGGGGAACGCCGATGCTCACCGCGAGGCTGGCGATGTCCGTCGAGGTGGCGAGGTCGGCCAGCGCGCCGCTCACCGCGGTCGGGTCCATGGCCGCCTGCGCCTTCAGATCGCCCACCGCGGTCTTCAGCAGCCAGGCCTCGAACAGCAGCTTGCTCAGTTCCGGCGGTCCGAGTTGTCCGAGAGCGATGCTCGGGCGGCCTGCTGTGCGCTCGGTCTCGGCGAGGTCGCGAAGGGCCAGGTCGCGCAGGAGGCCGGCCTTGTACGACGGCCCGAGGACCGACGCGTCGAGCGCAGCAACCATCTCGCGACCCGTCGCGTGGCCGGTGGCCTCGCGGACGACGAGGCCCGCGATCTCCTCTGGCGTCACGAATTCCATTTGGCCGAGGGCGGTGATGGCCGCGAATTCGCCGTGGGAGAACACCCCGTTCTCGCCGGTGTCGACGACGGCGACCTCGAGCGGGCCACGGTCGGGCCAGGTCGTCGGATCTTCGTCGAGTTCCAACGCGGCGCCCAGCGGAAGGGGTCGGGGCGAGGTGAGCCGGATGGGCTTGCCTTTGCGGCTGACGGGCGAGACGGCGATGCGTTTGTACCCGATCATCGCGCCCGGCTTGATCTCTTTGACGACCGGGCCGCCAGGGGTGCGGGCCATCAGGAAGAGCAGGCCCGTGTGCCCGAAACCGGCCTCCGTCTTCGCCATCAGGACGCGCGACGGGCGGTCCTCGCCGTGGGTGTAGGGGATGTTCAGGCCCATGCCGCCGGTCCCCGTCGTTCCGACCTTCACGTAGACCGACGTGCCTGCGGCGCGAAGGGCGCGGTCGAGCAGGGTCACATGCCGGACGATCTGGGGAACGGATTGGCTGAGGAGGAGCGCCTCGGCGTCGACAGAGGCGGCGTCCGACCAGCCGCGACCGAGGTGGTCGCGCAACCGTTGGGCGCCGTCGAAGACGTCCTGGTACGACAGGCCCGTCGCGGTGTTGACGCAGTCGATCACGCCGTTGGGGCGGGTGCTCGCGATGAGCGTGCAGAGGCGGTTGTCCCGGGCCGCGGAGTCGATGTCGCCGTAGAGCGCGTCGAGCAATCGACGGCGATGGGCGACAGAGGCCATGAGCGCGGCGCGCGGGGTGTCCGCGAGATCGGAGGGCAGGAAGAGGTCGCCCCAGGCGCCGTCGATTGCGGCCCCTTGGAATTCCGACCGGAGCGCGGCAAGGACCGGCGCCACCTCAGATTCCCGCAGGCTCGCGATGACCACGCGCGCTGGCGCGACGTCGCGCAGCAGCCGGCGCGCGACCTGGACGCCGACGAGCCCGGCGCCGCCGAGGACGAGCCAGGTCCCGCCATTCATGCGGGCTCCACCCGCGTCACGTGGTGGGCGAGGGCAGGCACGCGGCCGCGGACGGCGTCGGCGTAGGTCTTTTGCACGAGCCGAGTGATGGGTCCGGGACGGCCATTGCCGATGCGGCGGCGGTCGAGTTCGGCGACCGGGGTGATCTCGGCCGCCGTGCCACAGAGGAAGACCTCGTCGGCGACGTAGAGGGCGTCGCGGCCGAGCGTGGCCTCCACGACTGGAATGCCCGCCTGATGCAGAATCTCGAGGACGCTTGCCCGCGTGATGCCAGGCAACAGGTTCGTTGCGGAGGGGGTGACAACGCGGCCGTCGGCCACGCAGAACAGGTTCTCCCCCGTCCCTTCGGCGACCATGCCAGACGCGTCGAGCAGGAGGGCCTCGTCGTAGCCGTCGTCATTCGCCTCGTAGCGGGCCAGCACGCTGTTGACGTACTGGCCGATGACCTTGGCGCGCGGCATCGCGGCGTTCGGGTGATGGCGCGTAAACGAGGATGTCCGCAGGCGGATGCCCTTGTCGAGGCCCTCGTCGCCCATGTAGGCGCCCCAGGCCCAGGCCGCGACGATGACGTGAACCGGGTTCGTCCTGGCGCCAAGGCCCATCGCGCCCATGCCGAGAAACGCCAGTGGCCGGAGGTAGGCCTCCGTCATCCGGTTGGCGCGAAGCACCTCGCCGCAGGCGGCCTCGATCGCCTCGATCGAGAACGGCAACGGCGTGCGCAGCACGTGCATCGTACGTTCGAGGCGGACGATGTGGTCGTGCAGGCGCCAGATGCCAGGGGACCCGTCGGGCTGGGTGTACGCCCGGATGCCCTCGAAGCCACCCATGCCGTAGTGCAGGGTGTGCGAGAGGACGTGGACCTTGGCGTCGGCGAAGGGGACGATGCGCCCATCGAACCAGATTGCGTCGGACTCGATGCCCATCGCCCCCCCCTGCGGCCGGGCGGTCTAAGTCGCGGGTCGCGTGGGCGCGACGGCGAACGCGGCCGGCGATAACGGAAGCGCGAGAGGGGGCTGATTGTTGGCGCTGGTGCTGATGGCCGGCTGCGGCGCGTCGTGGACCCTTCGCGAAGGAGACACGCTGCCGATCGGCTGCATGTCCACCTGGATGTACCTGGACGCCGACGCCGACGGATGGGGGGACCCCGACGTCCCGCCGCAGCTCCTCTGCGCCGCCGACCAGGCGGCGGGCCTCACGGCGACGAACGGTCGCGACTGCGACGACAGCGATCCGAACGTCACCGGTTTGGTCGGCCAGGTCTGTCCCGCGGCCTTCGTTGCGGCCTCGGCCGGGACCGTCGAAGCGGGCGGGGTGGTCCTCGAATCGGTGGAATTGGCGTGGGTCCACGGTCCCGTGGGAGCCCCGTGGGTGGACCCCGTCGTGGCCGAATCGACCTGTGCGGCGTGGGGACCTGGGGCGACTCTGGCGTCCTTCGACGACGCGTCGCACCTGGTGCCGGTCCAAGATCGTGTAGACATCGCGATCGGTACGCGGACCTTTGCCGCGTGGGTAGGCGTCCTCTGGCAGGGCGACCTCGACGACGGCGCATGGGTCACCGCCGACGGCGTGGGCGACACGCTGTTGGGGGCCGAACTTGCCTGGTGCGAAGGGGAGCCCGGGCCCGCCGACTTTTGGCCCGACCTCAGGGTCGAGGATCCCGAAGGCGAGGCCGTGATGAACGACGGCTTGACCGACGTGCGCTTGGCGCTGGTGGCTCCGGCTGCCGGCGGCTGGTGTTTGGGGTGGCCCGATGTCGCGGGTGAGCCCTTCCTGCGCGACCGTGCCAGCCTCGTGTGCGAACGGCCCCGGCCCGATCCGGTCGACTACGCGGTGGGCGCCGCAAGCCCATAGGCGCGGGAGACAGGATCGTTTGTCGCCATTAGGCCCCGCCCCCCTGCGGTGGAGGCCCCATCGACGGCCCAGGCCGTTTGGCGCGCGCGTCTGCGATCCTGACCGCCGTGACGTGGGTGTTGCTGGTGGTTGGCGCGGCCGTGCGCGTCAAAGATGCGGGCCTCGCGTGTCCGGATTGGCCGCTCTGTTTCGGCCAGATCGTGCCGAAGTTGGACGTGTCGGTCGCGTTCGAGTTCGGCCATCGCGTGTTGGCCGGGATCGTCGGGCTCGCCTTTCTCGGTCTCGCCCGCGCCGTCTACGTCGAGCGTCGACGGCTGCCGGGATGGCTGCCGCGCCTGACCTTGCTCACGGCCATCGTCTTGGCCGTCCAGATCGTCCTCGGAGGGTTGACCGTTCTCGAGTTGCTCGCGGAGTGGACGGTGGCCAGCCACCTCGTGACGGGGACGACGTTCTTCTGCTTGCTCGCCGTGCACAGCCTGGTGTTGCGCGATGCCGCGGCGCCGCGCGTCCGTCCGTCCCAGTCGAACGTGATGCGCTTGGCCGCGGTCGGTCTCCTTGCGCTCGTGCCGTTTCAATTGGCGTTGGGAGGATGGATCGCCGGCGCGTCCGCCGGGCTCGTCTGCCCGACGTGGCCGTCGTGTGCGGGCGGCGCCTGGTTCCCGACCTTCAGCGGGACGCTCGGGGTCATGGTCGCCCATCGTGCACTGGCCTGGGGGTTGTTCGGAGCGGCGCTCGCGATGGCGTGGCGGGCGTCGGGTTCGATGGCGCTTCCGGCCCGTGCGCTGGCGGTGGCGGTCATCGTGCAGATGGCCATCGGCGTCGCCAACGTCTTCTTGTTGTTGCGCGCCGAGATCACGCTTCTTCACACCTTTGGTGGCGCGGGCGTGGCGCTCTGTGCGACATGGCTCGCCTACGAGGCAGCGATGGCTGGGCCCGATGACCGCTGAAGCGATGTCGCATTCGACCGCGGAATGGGCGCGCTTGCTCGTCGGCATCGCCCGGCCACGCGTGATGGCCCTCGTCGTCTTCACGGGTTTGCCTGCGCTTTGGATGGGGCAAACAAAGCCCCTCGATCCCATGTTGGCCGCGTCGGTCCTGCTCGGAACGGCGCTCGCCGGCGCCAGCAGTTCAGCCTTCAACGCCTTCATCGAGCGGGACGCCGACGCGCGGATGGCGCGCACGCGCCAGCGGCCGCTGCCAGCGGCCATGGTGTTGCCGTCGGCCGTGGTCGCCTACGGCATTGCCGCGGCGGTCGGCAGCGCCGTGATTCTTGCCGTCGCTGGCGGTTGGCAGGCGGCGGCGATCGCTTGGGCGACGATCGCCTTCTACGTGCTTGGGTACACGATCTACCTCAAGCCGCGAACGCCCCAGAACATCGTGATCGGCGGCGCTGCGGGGGCCACGGCGCCGTTGATTGCGTCGGCGGCCGCACACGGCGTCGTCACACCCGCGGCCTGGTGGATGTTCCTCGTCATTTTCCTTTGGACCCCGCCCCATTTCTGGGGCGTCGCCATCTTCCGAAAGGCCGAGTACGAGGCGGCCGGTTTCCCGATGATGCCGAGCGTCGTCGGCGACCAAGGGACGCGCTGGCGGTCGCTCGGGTACGTCGTCCTGCTTTGGCCTCTGACCCTGGCGCCGGTCGCTATGGGCTGGACCTCGTGGGTCTACGGTGTGGCGGCCCTCGGCCTTGGGGCCTGGTTCGTCGCGCTCGTCGTCCGGGCGCTTCGCGCTCGTGAACCGTCCGTCGACTACGCGGTCTTCAAGGGGTCGGTCGCCTACCTGGCGGCCCTCTTCTCGGTCCTGCTGCTCGACCTCGCCCTTCGCTGAACGTCACCAGGCCGACATCGGCCCGAGGTCGAATACGCGCGTCCGGCCTTTGGCTTTGAGGGTGGCGGTGGCCGCAGCGCTGCGACCGCCGCTCCGGCAGTAGACGACGACGGCCTTGTCTGCCGGTCCGATGGCGTCGACCCTGGACGCGACCTGGTCGACCGGGACGTTGATGGCCCCCTCGATGTGCCCCGATGCGAACTCCGCAGGGGATCGGACGTCCACAAGGACGGCGCCGTCCGCCACCCACTGTCGCGCTTCGGACGGTCCGCGGGAGCGGCCCATCGCCCAGGCGAGGGCGGCGACGACCGCAAGGCCAAGCACCCAAGGCAGGATCTCTTTCATGTGTGCTCCGTGCGCCGAGGTTGCTCGCGGTCCGTAGAAGGGCTCCGTCGAACCTGCACGACGAGCAATACGGCGCAGGTGAACCAAAAGCCAGCGTAGCCGAGGTGGGGGCGATGGGGCGGCTCCAACGGCCACCCGGGGGCCAGCGATCCGCCGGGCGGCGTCGGGGCGTCGGAATCCACACCCGGGCCTTGCAGGACGTAGGCCAGGCGCGCGTCCAAGGCGGTGGCGGCGTCCATGGCGTTGCCGTAGCGGACGAGGCCTTCGGCGTTGCGCACGGGCGTCCACCCCGAGGGTTCGGGGAAGGGCTCGCGAATTCCGTCGACGTCGAGCCTGGCGGGCAAGCTGGCCATCGCCGCGACCGGGTCGGGGGTCCAACCCACGTCGACGAGGACGCGGCCGACGTCGGGCCATTGGCATGGGACGACGAGACGGAAGCCCGACACCATGCGGCGGGGCGGAGCCGGAATCACGGCGCCGACCGGGTCCGGTACGCAAGAACCGGCGACCCGAGCTGGGACGACATCGAAGCTCTGGGTCGGCTCGGCCAAAGCCAGTGCACGGCGCTCGGCGACGATGCCCTTGCGCTCGGCGTGTCGGAGGAGTTGCCACGTCCCCAAGCCACAGAGGGCGAGCGTGAGGCCGACGAGAGCCACGCGCATCATGGCGAATCCGTCGGGCCGCCGAAGCGCGCATGGAGGCGAAGGCCGCCCGCTGGGTGGGGCCTCCGGTGGATCAAGTCGACGCCGCCGTCGACCGACAGGCCAAGACCCGCCTGTTTGGAAGCGCGCCACGTGAGGCCGGCGCCGGCTCGCGCGCCCGCGCCGAGGCCGTCGCTGGTCCAGATCGGGCCCGCGGCGAGGCTGCCGTGCCACCCAGCGACGACGAGGTCGACGCCGCGCCGTAGCGAAATCATGGTGCGGACGGTGGGGTTGTCACCAGCGGTGGCGAGGTTGGCGACGACGCCAAGGGAGACGTTTCTACCGAGAACGAAGTCGGCGTCGTAGCGGCCCCACCACGCGTGGAGGTCGAGTTGGGCGGCGCCCGCCAAGCGGCCCGCCTCATGGCCCCCCCCGGCGCCTACATCGAGGGTCAGACCGTTCCGGTCCTCGGTCAGCGCGGCGGCTGACAGGGCCAATGTCAACCACATCGCGGTGCCCCACGGCCACGGCGTTAGCGGGGCGCGTCGCCGAGCGCACGGGGGAGCCCTTGAACAAGATTGAACGTCTGAGTCGGGCCTTGCGGGGTGAGCCGGTCGATCGTCCGCCGGTGTGGTTCATGCGCCAGGCCGGCCGGTACTTGCCGTCCTACCGGGAGCTGAGGGCCCGCAACACCTTCGAGCAGATGGTTCGCGACCCCGACCTGTGCTGCGAGGCGGCCGTCCAGCCGATCGACCGATTCCCGTTGGACGCGGCGATCATCTTCTCGGACATCCTTGTCACCCTCGAGGCCGTGGGTTGTCCGGTGGCCTACGAGTCGGGCCGGGGGCCCCAGATCACGGCGCCCCTGCGCGATCCGGCCGACGTCGATCGCCTCCGGCCGACGTCGGATGCCGCTCGATTCCTTGGCGTTGCGCCCGAGGCGATCCGCCGGTTCCGTGGATTGCGGCCAGAGGTCCCGATCTTCGGCTTCTGCGGCGCGCCGTGGACCCTGTTCTGCTACCTGGTGGAAGGTGGCGGGAGCGATGATTGGATCGCGCCAAAGCGCTTCGTCCAGGAGCACCCGGCCGCCGCCCGCGTGCTGCTCGACCGGTTGGCCGACATCGTTGGCGACCTGCTGCAAGCCCAGGTCGAGGCCGGCGCCGCGGCCGTCCAGATCTTCGACACGTGGGCGGGTTGCCTCGACGGCGACGGCTTCCAGCAGTGGGCCCTTCCCGGCGTCGCGCGCGCGCTGTCTCGGGTGAAGGGTGCGCCGACGATCTGGTTCACGAGGGACGCGTCGCCGTTCCTTCCCTACGCCCACCAGACCGGAGCGTCCGTCATCGGGCTCGATTGGCGGACGGACATTGCCCGGGCGCGCACGCTCCTCGGCAACGTGCCGGTGCAAGGCAACCTCGATCCCGTCGCGTTGTTCACGCCCGAGACCGTGGCGGAGCGCGTCGACGCCATTTGTGATGCGGCCGGACCGACCGGACACATCTTCAATCTCGGGCACGGCGTGTTGCCGGGCACGCCGGTGGAAGGCGTCGAAGCGATGGTGCAGGCCGTCGTTCGGCGGGGCGAGCGGCGGTAGAGAGGTCGAGCGCCGAGCCCGGAGACCTCACTCCGCAGCGGCGTCATCCTCGGCGCCCGGGCCACCCAGCCGTCGCCTGAGGTCGCGGTTGTGTCCCAGAACGGCCTCTTGGACGTTCTCCAAGGCCAGCGTCTCGCTCGGTTTCCACGACAGGTCGCGGGCCTTGCGGGAGGGGAACGGGGCCGCGATCATGCCGCCGACAAAGGCCACGGCGCCGACGCCGGCCACCTGCGACCAGGTCGCGTAGTCCTGCACGGTTCGCGCATTGTTGGCGCCGATCAGGCCTGCGATGCCGGCGATGCCGCCCGCGATGCCCACGCCAAGAAATGTGCGCCCGAGCTTCTGGTTCTTCTCGATCCGGTGCATCAGGGCCGTCTGGCCCGCGGTGTCGCCGATGGTACCAAGGTAGGTCGGTACGTCGAGCCGAACCGGCCCCTTGTAGACGGCCCAGTCTTCCACGGCCGTGATCATCGAGGGGCCCGCGACGCTGACGCCGCCCCAGCCCCACCCGTAGTGGCTGACCACCGTGGGCCCGGTGTGGAACTCCGCCACCGTCCTGACGATGAGCTTCTCGGCTTCGTACCGGGCCGCCGTGTCTGCGTCCATGCGTGGACCGCGGCGCGGCGCTTCCGACCGGGGGCCGGGGGCGTCAGCAGGAATCGCCAGCGGCTGATCGCCGGCCTCCTGGGCGAGCGCGGTGAGGGCCAATGTCGCGAGAACCATCGTGGCTCCTGAACCCGTAGGCCGTTCCCTTATTCCGCTGGGGGCAGGCCAAGTTGGCGGCGTCGGGCTTCGCGCAGCCAACTAACGGCGGCCGGCATGTCCCAGCCCGTTTCCGACATCAGCTCTTCGATGGCCTTCGCGATGCCGATCTGCTCGACGCGGCGCAGAACGGCGTCGGGGTCGGGCGCGCCGCGGAGTTGGACGGCCGCCGCTTGGACGTGTTCGACGACGTCGGGAACGGTCGGGGCCCGCTGCGGTGCCGGCGCCGGCGCGGGGTCCGGACGCTTGCGCCGCCGCGCGGCGAGGCCGAGCTGAGGGTCGTCCCAGCCTTCGCTCGGCCAGTCGGCGGACGGGCTCGGGGGGTTGCGCCAGGGCGTCAGGGACGGCCACGTCAGCTTGTCGGGACCGAGGTCGAGCGGGGTGAAGCCTGGCCGCGCCACCTGGGCGGCTCGTTCCGAGGTCGTGGGCGGTGCCGTGCGCCGAAGGGCGCCGGGCGCCGCCAGCGCCGTGGCCGCGGGAATGCCCAACAACATGGTTCCCAACGCGACGACCGCCGACAGGGCGAGGGTGAGGGTTTCGATCATTGGGCCGCCTTCGCGCGCACTATAAGACCTCCATGGACACGGGTATGGCCGAGCCGTACGTGCTCGCCGCGCCACTCATTTCAGTGGTCCTCGCATTTGTCACCCGGCGCATCGTGGCCTCGTTGGCCGCTGGCGTCGTCGTCGCGGCGATCGTGGGGGCCGGGGGCGTCTCCGACGGGCTTCGCCTGCTTGCGGGCGTCACGTGGGGCAACCTCGTCGACCGAGACAACCTGCTGTTGACGGCCTTCTCGACGGCCGTGGCGGTCCTCGTGGCGCACATGGGGCGATCGGGCGGCACTCGTGCACTCGTCGGCGCCCTCCTTCCGCTGGCCCGGGGTCCCCGGTCCGCCCAGTTGTCCATGGCCGGGGCGGGTGGGTTGGTCTTTTTCGACGACTACGCGAGCTGCCTCGTCGTTGGCACGACGATGGGGCCTGTGGCCGATCGCGCGGGCGTGAGTCGGGCCAAGCTCGCCGCCTGGGTCGACGCCATGGCCGCGCCAATTGCGAGCATCGCACCTGTGAGCACGTGGATCGGCTTCCAGCTCGGGCTGTTGGCGACGGCCCTGCCCGTCGGCATGGGCGCGATGGACCTGTTCCTTGCGATGATGCCATGGCGCCTGTACACGTTCGGCTTGCTCGCGGTCCTGTTGGGATCGGCGATCTTCGGACGGGACTTTCCCGCGATGGCGGCGATGGAACGGGCGACTGAGCGGCGAACGACCGTGGATGCGTCGGGCCCTCCGGGTCGTTGGGAACTCGCCGCGTGGCCCCTGTTGACGCTTGGGGGAGGGGGGTTGGGGCTGTTGTTGCTGAGCGGCGCGATGACCTCCCCATCGACGTCACCGGTCGATTGGCTCCGCGAAGCGGACTCGGCGGCGGCGCTGTTTGGGGCGGCTATGGCCGCGCTTGGGGTCGCCGCGTTGACGGCTTGGCGTGGGGGCGTGCCGCGCGGCACGATGGGAGCGGCGGCGACGGCTGGCGCGGCAACGGTGGCCGAAGCCCTTGTGATCCTGCACCTGGCGTGGGCGATGTCGGATGTGCTCGCCCATGCGGGCGCCGCCGAGATCGCCGCCAACGCGCTCCGCGGGGAACTCTCGACCTGGGCGCTGCCGCTGTCCGCATTCGGGGTGGCAACATTCACGTCGCTTGGGACGGGCAGCTCGTGGTTCACGATGGGGACGTTGTTGCCCGTCGCGTTGGGCGTGTCTGGCGCGCTCGCCCCCGGGGAGGCACTGTTCGCAACGGCGACGGCGGCCGCGGTCGTCGAGGGCGCCCTGGTCGGCGACCACTTGTCGCCCGTCTCCGACACGACGGTCCTGTCGGCGCTCTCCTGCGACGTGGATGTCTGGACGCACGCCCGGACCCAGTTGGCCTACGGCGCCACTGCGGCGACTTTGGCGGCCATCGGCTTCGGGGTCGGCGGCTGGGTCGGCGCCGTCGGCAGCGCAGCCATCGTCATCGCTGGCGGAACGGCCGCCATCGCGCTCCAACCGAGGTCGTCTTGATTCTTCGCCTTTGGGAGCTCGCGACGCACTGGGGGGTTCGCGCTCTGGGGTTTCGGTCCACCTACGCCGAGACCCCTGTCGGCCGCGTCCATGCGATGGTGCGCGAAGACGGCGGACCTCTGCCCGACCTCGTCTTGATCCACGGCATTTCGGCCAACCATGGTCATTGGCTGCGTGTGTTGTGGTACCTGCGGGGACACTTCCGGCGCATCGTGGTCATCGACTTGCCTGCCCACGGGCACTCGGACACGCCCGAGACCATTGATGGCGAGTCCTTGAGGAAGGGCCTGTTGGCGGCGGCCTCGGCTTGGTTCGACCGACCCGTGCTCGTCGTTGGCAACAGCTTGGGGGGGCTCGCGGCGTACCGCTTTGCGGTCGAGATGCCAGAGCGCGTGATGGCGTTGTACCTCAACAGTCCGGGCGGGGCGCGGGAGGAACTGAGCGTGTTCTCCGCATGGGCCGAGGGATTTCGACCGCGGAGTTTGGCGGACGGGGCGCGCTTCGTCGACCGTCTCCACGTGCGAAGCCCTTGGTACCGGTGGATCATTGCGCCCTTCGTGATCGCGAAGGTGTGGTCGCGGCCAGTCCAACAGATTTTGGCGACGATCCAGCCTGAGGACTTCGCCGACGCTACCCTCGTACGGGGCATCCGCGTACCGGTCCGCCTCGTATGGGGTTCGGCCGACACGCTCTTGCCAGCGCACCATTTCACGTGGTGGCGGGACGCCATGCCCGAAGGGGCGGAGGTCGCCGTGCCCGTCATGGGACACTGCCCCTACCTGGATACGCCTGCGGAGTTCGCGGCGGACGTGGTGTCCTTCGCCCGACGTGTCGAGGAGGTCAGATGCCGGCAGTGACGGGATTGGGTGGCGTGTTTCTCAAGTCTTCGGAGGACGCGGCCCTTCGGGCCTTTTTCTCCCAGGGCCTCGGCATGGACATGGAATCATGGGGTCGCGTATTTCCATGGCGTGACCGGGAAAATCCGGAGCGCAAGGGCTACACGGTCCTTGGAATGCACTCGCCCGAATCCGATTATTTCCGGCCATCCACGCTGCCGTTCATGCTCAATTTTCGCGTCGACGACTTGGACGGCGTGTTGGCTCGCTTGGCGGAATTGGGCGTGATGCCCGTCCGGACGTTTGAGCCTGAGCCGAATGGGCGATTCGTGCACGTGTCCGCGCCGGGCGGCCTGACGATCGAGCTGTGGGAACCGGTCGTCGAGGACCCGTACGACCCCTGAGGCACGAGATTCGGCGCACGCCCGCAGCCGCAACGGACGGAACCCGAGGCGTGTCGGCGGCTGCGAACGCGTCGGCTCGGGCGCCGGTGAGGGCTAGTGATGGTCCGCGCGACCCCGTGCGGCGGTCGGAGTCCAAGGGACGGACGTACCTGAGGAACCGCCCGAAGCCTGAACGCCGGGTGGCCGAGCGCTGAGCGCTGCCCGCTTCGTCACCAACCGCAGCCGACGGCCCACAGGTCGTCGCCAGCCGCCGCGAATTCGTCGGCCCAGGCGCCGGTGAAATCCGCCGCGCGCGCCACGAAGTCGGCGACGTCGGGGTCGTCGGCCGCGGCCGTTTGCATCGCGTCGCCCTCCGGGTCGATGAGGCCCGTCGGGCTGCCGAGGCCCGGAATCCGGTCCGCGAGTCGCGGAAAGCCGGGCGCCTCGGCCCAAGGGTCGGTTGCGGCGTCCAAGGGCAACAGGTCGGGCTGGTCGGACCAGGCTTCGATCCACGTGATCTCGCCGGATTCGTTGAAGGCGAATTCCTCGTAGATGGGGCAGCCGAGACCGTCGTGCTCGTCGTAGAAGAAGCTCACTCGGCAGCGGGCAAATGGCGCGACGTCGAAGGCGCGGCAGTCGCGCGCTTCGACGATGGAGGGCAGGGTGAGGCGGAGCACGAAGTCGGACGCCTCGATGACCTCGCGCGTGTAGGCCGTCAGCTTGAGCCAGGGCGGCCACTCCCACCGCACGACGAGCGGGCTGTAGGCCGGGTAGGACAGCGGGACGCGACTGTCCATCGTGTCGAAGTAGGCGAGCGCGGCGGTGACGTAGTCGTCGGGCGCCAGGGTCGGGACGCTGCACGGCAACAACGCGTCAGCGTCGCTGTCCGCACAGGCGTCGGGGGCCGGTCCGGCGTCGGGGGCCGGAGTGCAGGCACCCAAAATAGCGACGGCTGCAACAACCCACCACGGGCGCACTTGGGCCGAGCGCGTCGGCATGAATCACCTCGCCGGCGGTTTACCCTCGTTCGAGGGCGAGGAACACCGGGGAGCCGGGCCGCCGCGGGCGTTAGAAACGTCCATGACCACCCCGGTCTTCCTCGCGCCGCACATCCCAGCCCTGCTCGGCGTGGCATTTGCCGCGCTCGTCGGGGCGGCGGTGGGTAGCATCGGCGCGTTCCGCGAACGCCTGCACAGTGGTGGCACATTCGGCTTTGCCGCGTCGGCGGGCCCGCTTGCCGCGGCTGTCGCGGCCGCGGTCACCCTCGCGACGTTGGAGCCTCATGCGGGCGCCGTAGGAGCCGCGCTGGCGCGTTTCTGGGTCGCCCTCGTCACGGTCCCGGCGGCGGCGGCGATCGCGTTCGTCGCGGCGGCGCTGCCGTCGAACGGAGATGGGGACCGC
>SXGS01050513.1_pt1 | contig 50554 bp, 35 predicted proteins | sample 3174681 | NCBI WGS metagenome assembly SXGS01 (sample SAMN11356861, study PRJNA531348) | freshwater metagenome | isolation source: freshwater sample F1-80 | place: China: Fuxian Lake, Yuxi | collected 2017-12-25
ATGCCGAAGGATTTTTGGAAACCGCTGATCGATGAGCGGCGCAAGCGGGAGGACGATCTCGGCCAGCGCCGCGGTGATCTCGCGTACTCGCTCGCTTCGCAGGGCAGCCCCTTCGTCGAATCGCAACCGCTCGCCGCTGGAGAGGAGCGCGTCGATGGCGACCACATGCTCAACCGTGCGCCCGTAGAGCACGGAGTTCGCCCCTGCCGAGTTGTTGCCGATCATCCCACCGAGCGTGGCGTGCGATGCGGTCGCGACATCGGGGCCAAAGGCGAGCCCGTGCTTGGCGAGCGCCCCGTTGAGTTGGTCGAGCACGACGCCGGGCTCGACGCGCACGCGCCGCGCGGCAACATCGATCGAAGCAATGGCGCGGCAGTTGGCGCTGAGGTCGATCACGACCCCGCGGTTGACGGTCTGCCCGGCGAGCGCGGTGCCCGCACCTCGGGGCACCACGGGCGTTCCCGTGAGGAAGCACGCACGGGCCGCTGCCTCGGCATCGTCCACATCGGCGGGAATGACGACGCCGAGGGGTTCGACTTGATAGATGCTCGCGTCGGTGGCGTAGAGCATCCGATCGTGGCGACCCATGCGGACATCACCGCGGACCGCGCGGGCAAGTGCCTCGTGGATGGGCGCCCCCACGCTCACGCGCCGATGGGGTGGAAGTGAGCGCCGTGCAGCGCCCGTAGCCGGTCGAGGTAGGCACGGCCGGGTGCAAGTTCTCGGCGTGACATCATGGATGTGATGGCCGCGGCGAACCGATCAAACCGATACGACTGGGAACGCTCCGATGTGAGCCACGCGAATCGTTCGACGAACGCCGGGGGCCGCGAGTGGGCGATCATGGCGCCGGTCCCGATTGTGGATCCGGTGGTGAGCGCGACGAGGATGCCGACCTTGGCGTGGTCGCCGATGATCCCGCCGTAGAACTGCCGTCCCGTGCGCTCCATGCTTCCGGACGCGTCGAGACGCGTGGCGACATCGCCGTAGGTATTGAGCAGGTTTGAGTTGCAGGCGCCGGCACCGATGTTGACCCACTCGCCTACGAGTGCGTCGCCCAAGTGGCCGTCGTGCGCCTTGTTCGAGTACGCCTGAAACACGCAAGAACCAACCTCACCGCCGGCCTTGCACCACGGCCCGATCACCGAGCGGGCCTTGATGAGTGCACGATCGATGATGGTGGCATGGTGCAAGAGTGCGCAGGGCCCGCACACGACGGCGCCGGGACGGATGACAACTCCAGGACCAACGAGCACCGCCCCATCGGTCGTGTCGATCACCGCCCCAGGGAGGACTTTCGCTGTGGGATCCATGAGCAGCGGACCATGGCCGAAGCGGTGGAGCCCATGCACGCTTCGATCCGTCATCTCGCCCGAGCGCGCGATGGTCGTGATGTCTGCGGCGATGGAAGTGCCGAGCCGTTCAAGCAGTTGCCACGGCGCCCGCACGACCTGTCCCGACGAGAGCGGGCGCTTGACGACCTTGGACGGCAAGTGATCGAGCGACACCCCTCGCTCAAGCGCTCGCACGGCATCCGCGCGAGAGAGCCGCGCCATCGCAACGGCGCCATCTGCCGAGACCATCACCTCGCCGAAGCTCAGCGACACCGCGTCGTCGAGACAGTCGAGCGCGCCGTTGATGAGAACCACCTCGGCCGCATCGGCGGGCAACGCGCCGACCTTGATCGACGAGTTCGCATGCCGCTCGGTGAGAAGCGCCAAGAGGTAGTCGGGCGGATACAGAGCGTCGACTCTCCCGAGCACGAGATGCGCCCGCTCGACGCACGACAGCACGCCGAGCCGCTGTTCGAAGGTCGCGCGGAGATCGCACAGTGGACCAAACCTTGAGCGGCCATCGTCAAAGAGGGCAACCACCGTGGCCGCGCGGTCCATGTGCGCACTCTACTGCCGCGTGATGCGGGCGGTGCCGCCCTGCGTGCGGGAGCGGCTGAGCACGCTGGGGAACCCCCAAAGCGGAAGGGACTTCGTAAGGAGCCATCCGAGCCCCACCGCAACGATGCCGGTCGACAGCGACTGCAGCACTTGGCGACCGAACTGCCCGAGCGATGACGCGTCGCCCCACGGCGCCGGAGAGTCTGGATACCACGAGCGGACCGTCCACAGCGCGACCCACACGAGGCCGTCGGCCAGGCAAAGGACGCCGGCCATCGCGCCCATCGCGAGCGGGTTGCGACGGATGACGCTTCCGCGGAGCACAACGAGCGCCTGTACGCCGAAGGCCAACCCAAGCGCGTGGGGCCCGAGCAGGAAGTGCGGCGACCTCGGGCCCGTCATCGATGGCTCCGAAAGGTCCATGAGTCCGCCGGCGAGCAGCGCGACCCATGTCGCGGTCAACGGGTCCGTGTTGAGCGCGACGAAGGCCACGAGTCCGATCGTCAGGCGCGGCCAGATCCCGCCAACTTCGAGCGCACCCGTCAAGGACGCATCGGCAACGATCGCCACGAGGACGGCCACGAGAAAGGTCGGCCACTTCATGGCGTCGGCCCCGAAGCCAGTTTGATCACCATCGTCGCGAGCGTCGAGGCATCAATGACCGGGACGACCACCACCTCGCCACGAAGAGGCTGCGCCTCCTTGCGACGAACTTCGACGACGCGGCCCACGCGCATGCCCTGCGCCCCTCGCGGCCAACTCGGATCAGCAACCCGAACTGTGTCGCCGGGCGCTGTACTGAGTCCGAGGTCGATGTCGCCCACAAGCGCTCCGGTGCCATCGGGCACCAGCTGCACCTGAATCGTTCGCGGTGATCGTGCCCGCTCTTCAGCGGCGCCCACGATGATGGCATCGACTCTCGGGGTCCCCTTGGCGGCGATCGAGGTCACGAAGCACGAGAGTTCTCCCACATCGGCGGCGACGCGTCCAACAAGCGCGTCACCGCCCACAATGGCCACATCGCCGGCGCTGACCCCCTGTCGCCGCCCCACATTGACCTTGATCGCAATGCCGCCCTGCGTCGCCGTGCGCGCGAGCACATCGGCCCCGATCATCCGCAGCGCACCGCCGCCACGGTCAGCTCCAGTCGTGGCTTGGTACTGGGCCACTCGTCGTTCGAGTTCCTCGACGCGCAGGCGTTCAGCGTGCCAGAGTCCACGGTAGTGATCCCGATCGGACTCGAGCGCCTGTACGGATGCGCTCACGGCCGCATCCCCCGGGCGAAGCCAGAGTCGAATGGCTGAAGCTGCGTGCGAGAGCGGCGAGAGTGGCACCCAAAGTACCGCCGAGAGATCGGCCGTTACTGGGGCGACCCACGGTGTCGGCAGAAACACCCCGAGCGTGAGGGCGACGAGAACGAGCGCGATGGGTGGGATTTTTCGCACGAGGACGGATGCGCCCCTCGCGGTCAGAACTCCTCGACATCCGATTCGAGGGTGGACTTGTACTGCTCGAGGTTTTCGAGGTAGACAGAGGTGCCGCGTGCCACGCAGGTCAGCGGATCTTCAGCGATCTTGACCACGAGGCCGGTGCGATCGGCGAGCATCTTGTCGATCCCCCGCAGCAGCGCACCGCCACCGGCGACGGTGATCCCGTTGTTCGCGAGGTCGGGGTTGCACAGGTCGGCCGCGAGTTCGGGGTCAGCTTCGCGAAGGGTCTTCACGACCTCGTCGGCCACCTTCTTGAGGGGTTCGGCCAAGGCATCGCGAATCTGGATTGAGTTCACCTCGATCTGCCGCGGGAGCCCCGATTGGACATCTCGACCGCGAACCTTCATCGCCAACTCTTCCTGAAGTGGCCAGGCGCTTCCAATGCGAATCTTGATCTGCTCCGCCGTCTGCTCCCCGACGCGCAGTCCGAGTTTCTCCTCGAGGTACTTGATGATCGACTCATCAAAGTCGTCGCCGGCCACGCGCAGGCTCGAAGCCTTCGCGATGTCGGCCAGGCTAAGAATCGCGATCTCGCTCGTGCCCCCACCGATGTCGACGATCATCGAGGCCGTTGGCTCGTCGAATGGGAGGTTGGCGCCGATGGCGGCGGCCATCGGTTCCTCGAGCAAGAAGACCTTGCGCGCCCCAGCGCGTTCGGCACTATCAAGGACGGCGCGTTTCTCGACGGCCGTAATCCCCGAGGGAATCGAGATCACCACGCGCGGGCCGAAGATCCGGCTTCGGCCCATCACCTTTTGGATGAAGTACTTCAGCATCGCCTCAGTGATTTCGAAATCAGAGATGACGCCGTCCTTCAACGGGCGAATGGCCTGAATCGACCCCGGCGTGCGCCCGAGCATCTCCTTGGCCGCGAAGCCCACAGCGGTGCCATTCATGAGCACCTTGTTGGTGCCCTTGCGGACCGCAACGACGGAAGGTTCGTTGAGGACGATGCCCTCGCCCCGGACGCACACAAGCGTGTTGCAGGTTCCGAGGTCGATCCCCATGTCGACGCTGAACCAGCCCATCAACTTCTGCAAGTCCATCATTGGTTGTTGCCCATGGTTGGCCACCTCCTTGGCCGAGTGCGCGTCGGAGTCCTCAGTGCGAGGATAGTACTGCGAAGGGATTGCCTTCGTCCCCGGTGCCCTCAACGCCACTGAGGTTGTCCATCGCGACGAGCACGCATCCTGCGGCGAGCGCGATGAAGGCGGCGGCCAGAACGGCCGTATAGATGTCGAGGTCCCCACTGAACTTGCGCGACACCTTCTTCGCGGCCACCGGCGGCTTTGCTGCTTTCCCGGAACGGCCTCGCTTGACGGGAGGTGTTGGAGCCTGAGCACCACCCTCGCCAACATCGGCCGTAGAGGGTGCTGCGAGATTCGAGGACTTTTTCTTGCCGATGCCGAACATTGCCATCTGTACTCCCGCGCGAGAGCGCCTTACTGACCCTTGCGCGCGGTGACGCGCTGCCCAGCGCTGACAGGTCCGCGACTCGCTGCGTCCTCAAGTTCAACGATCCCGACCGACGAATTCATGTCGACAGAGGTGATCCGTAGCTTTCCGATGAAGCGCGACCCATCGCCGATGGTGAGCAACCATCCGACCTTCACGCCGTCGCGGCTTCCCGCGTCGATCTCCGCATAGGTCGCAGTGTCTGTCCTTCGTACATCAGTCACCCTCGCAGAGAGGTTTCGGTCAGCCACCGAGGAGGCCGAGCCGGCTGCGGCGGACTCGTCGCTCGGAGCCTGACCAAACTTCGCCGTGTAGTCGCGCACGACCTGATCGGACTTCGTCTTCTCGGCAGCGAGACTGCTGACTTGCTCCTTGAGATCGGCGAGGGCTTCTTGCGCGACGCGGAGGTCGCTGTCGCTCTTCCCAAGGCGCTGCTCAATGTCGATGCGGACCTTTTCGCAATCGAGCGCGAGCTTGCGATGGGCATCGAGTTCTTCGCTCAGTGTCTTCGTGAGGTCTGTCTTCGCTCGATCGGTCTCCGTCATCACGGCGAGCGTCTGCTCCAACTGAGCAAGTCGCGCCTTGCCTTGCGCGGACTCGCCTTCGATCGTCTTCAGGCGCGTCGCCGCCTGCGCGAGTTCGCTCTGCAGTCGGATCTTTTCGCTATCGAGATCCTTGATCTGGAGGGCGGTGTCGTTCTCTGACTTCGCGCGGAGTGCGCGCTCCGAATCAAGTTCGGCACGGGCGGCACGCACCGCAGCCTCCTTGTCGGATGCCTGCTGCTTGAGAGCCGACTGATTGCTGCTCTGCACCGCCGCGAGCGGAACGAGGGCCACCGCCAAGAGCGACACCAGGACGACGAAGACTTTCGTGAGAATGTGCACTGTGGACCTGAGAAATGGGACAGCCGAACCTACGCAATCCGCTGGCACTGGATCCAACCCAGTCGGTGCGCTCGAGCGGGGTTTGATACCTCACTCACCCCAGACTGTCAATCATCAGGCGCATCACTCGATCTCAAGAGGATCCAGCCGCGCGAAGGCAGGCGACGGCGGCAGTGAGACGAACCATCGGCACCGGATCGTCCAAGAGGGGCATGAGGACCGCAGTCGCCCGCTCGCCCCTGACCCAACCAAGCGTTGCCGCAGCCTGCGCACGGATTGCTGGCGACGGATCCTTCGTCGCCGCAGACGCCACCTGAAGAATCGGTTCAAGATTGGGCTCTCCGATTCGTGCGAGCGATGCACCCGCGATCAGGCGCACTTCGATGGGCCGCTCGGTGGGGCCCTTGCTGTTCCAAATCCCGATCAGGTGCGGTCGCGCCGCGCGATCCTGGGCCTCCCCGACCATCTGGCACGCGAGTGCAACGATCTCGCTCTGCTCGCTCGGCGCATACAGCGCGGCGCGGATGGGGTCGTATTGGCGGTAGTCGCCCATCTTCGCCATGGACTCGGCCGCTTGGAGGTCCACGATTCGGAGCCGTTCGGGGTTCTCGTTGTCGAGGCGCCGACCGACGACGCTCTCGACGAGCGCGATCGCGCTTGGATTGCCCAACTCGCCGAGGACAAAAAACGCATTCGACCGAGTCTGCGCATCTTCGCTCATGGCCAACTGGGCAAGCGGCGAGAGGTCGACGATGCGGCCCAAACACACAAGCGCGTAGAGCGCCGCAGCGCGCACTGAGTCGTTGGGGTCATGGACCAGCGGCTCCACCAGCTCCGCGCAGGCGACGAGACGGCGCTTCCCCACGACGACAGCGGCGGCGAAGCGCACGCCCTCGTTGGGGTCGACGAGGAGGCGGCGCGCGACGGCTTCGATGACTTCGGGCGCGCAGTACTCGAGGCCCTCGATCGCGTGGGCCCTGTAGATCGGCTGATCACTCGAGGATGCGGCGACGACGATGCTTTGCGCGCGCGAACTGGGCGCGCCCGCGGACGGCGCCTCTGTCGGGGTTGGCGAGGAGACCGTCGGGTCGACTGCAGGAGCGACTGCAGCGACCGGATCGGAAATCTCTGGCGACTCAAGAACCGGGGCCGCCGGTGGCGCGGAAGCGGCTTCGACCGCCACCGGGGGCGTGATGGGCTTCGAAGGAATCGCGGTGACGGCAGGTCCAGTCGTCGGGGCCGCGGATCGGATCAGACTCGGATCCGGCGCGGTGGTGCGCGAACTCCATGTGCCGTCTGGCACCGGCGCGAAGCCGCGACCGTCGCCCGAGCACGAGGGGATCGTCAGGAGCACCGTGAGCGCGAGTGCTGCGGACGCCACCCCAGCGAGCGCGCGACGAGCGCGGGGCGCGAAGGCGAGCATCAACGCGATCACACACATCGCTGGCGATAGTACCTCTCCCCATTTGCCATACACAGTGGACGCATCGTCGAAGTCGCATTGTGCGAGCAGGCTTCCGGTCTTGCGCGACGGGAGGACTGCGCCCGCGATGGGCGCGCCGCAACTGTCGTATGCGCCGCTGATCCCGGTGTTCGCCGTGCGCACCATCGGCACCCTGAGTTCGATGCAGCGCCACCGCGCCATGAGCTCATGGTGCGCACGACCCGCGTCGCTGTCGCCGAACCATCCATCGTTCGAGAGATTCACGATGAGCCCGGCACGCTTGACGCCATTGTCGGCGTACACCATCCGCCGCACCACACGCGCCACAGTGTCTTCGAAGCAGATCGGTGTCGCGATCTGGCATGTCTCGCGCGCCGAAGGCGGCCCCCACTCGAGCGCAAGAGGGGCCGCGGCGTGGCCCTCGTCGAGGTCGAATGACATGCCGACCGCGCTCACCGTGAGCAGTTTCGACTCGAGCCACGGCCACGCGGAGATGTAGGGCATTCGTTCGCCGAAGGGTGTCAGGAAGACCTTGTCGTATCGCTGCCGCGATCCCGAGGGTTCGACGAGGTACGCGCTGTTGTAGTGCGCTGTCCACGACCACCGATCACCCGATGGGGCGAGTCCGAGATAGACGGGGCTCCCGACGAGCATCGGCGCCCCCGTGGCCTGCACGATCGCGGCCGGGATCCTCGCGAATCGATCACCTGGCCACCACGCGCCGTCGCGCAGTGTGGCGAGCGTCGGTTCCTCGAGCCCGAATCCCGGGAGAATCGTTTCCGGCCACACAATGAGGTCGACGCGAATGTCTCGATCGGCGAGGTCTCGCCACGCACCAAGTGTCCCGCGCGCGAAATCCGCCACATCACTCTCCTGCCTCTCGCGCGGCCACGGCGCGACATTGCTCACTGGCAGGTTGGTCTGGTAGGCAAGGATCGCCGGCCCCAGAGTTCGATGCACCGCGCGCTCACCGATTCGCCACGATCCGTAACACCACGCGCCGCCGAGAACAGCGACGAGGGCCCCCAGCGAAACCGCGCGGCGCACACTGCCGCACCATCCGGTCAACTCGCACACGGTCGCACAAACGAACACAACGAGCGCCGTCACAACTGGTACGCCTCCGAGATCGGCAAGCTGCGCCCACGGCGTGTCGATCAACGGGTGGCCGATCATGAACCACGGGTACCCGTCCATCACGACCGTGCCCCGCAGCCACTCGACCGCGACGAGGACGACCGGCGCGAGCACACACACGGGAAGCCTTGACCCGATCGCACTCGCGCGGCACCGTCGGAGGAGCCATGCGGCGAGGGGCCAGTAGATGGCCATGAAGGGAGCGAGGACTGCGTACCCGAGCGCGGCCACTTGGGTGAGCCACGCCTCGAGGATGAGCCAACTCACAAGGGCGCTGACGAAGAGCGCGGCGACGGCGTTGAGTCCGAGGCGACTCCCCGACCCCAGCAGAATGATCGCCGCATAAGCGCCCGGCGCAAGCCACCACCAACCCACCGGGGGAAAGGACAACACGAAGCACGCCGCGCTCGCCAACGCGACGATCCACTCGCGGAGCGCCCTCGCCATCGCGCTCTCGTTGGCCACTCAGATCCCCGAGTAATCGATGACGCGGCTGATCTCGCTGCGCAGGTTCGCGCGGTGCACGATGCGATCAACGAAGCCGGCGGCAAAGAGGAATTCACTGGTCTGAAATCCCTCCGGCAAGTCCTGCCGAATGGTCTGCTTGATGACGCGTGGCCCCGCGAAACCGATGAGCGCGTGAGGCTCCGCGAAGATCACATCGCCGAGCATGGCGAAGCTCGCGGTGACGCCGCCCGTCGTTGGATCTGAGAGGACGGAGATGAACAGCCCACCGTCAGCGTCAAGGCGTCCGAGCGCGGCGCTGGTCTTGGCCATCTGCATCAGCGAGAATCCGGACTCTTGCATTCGTGCGCCGCCGGAACAACTGACGATCACCAGCGGCAACCGCTGATCCAGGGCCTGCTCGATCGCGCAGGCGACCTTCTCGCCGACGACCGAACCCATCGAGCCCGCAAGAAAGGTGAAGTCCATCGCCGCCACGACCACGCGTCGGCCCTTGATGAATCCAAAGCCAGACTGGAGGCCATCATTCTCCCCCGTCATCCGCTGGGCCTGGCGAATGCGGTCGGCGTAGGGCTTCAGGTCGACAAACCCGAGCGGATCGTGCGGAACCATGTCAGCGTGAAACGGCTCGAACGAGTCCGGGTCGAGGAGTTGCTCCACCCGCTGCGTCGCGCTGATTCGGCCGTGGTAGTCGCAGCGCGGGCAGACATGGAGGTTTTGCGCCAGCGCCTTGGCGAACAGCGTCTCCGCGCATGATGGGCACTGCGTCCAGAGTCCTTCGGGAACACCGCGCTTGGTGGCAGGGTTCGGCAGTGTTTCCCAGGTCGGTTCAGCCACGGTCGCGCAATCCTAGCTTCGTCGTCGCAGGGCGAAGTGACCGGATTGCCTTCGCGTAGTTGCTGGATGAAAACACGAAGTTCCCGGCGACGAGCGCATCGCCGCCGGCGCCAACGCAGCGGCGCGCCGTGTCGGCGTTGATGCCGCCGTCGAGTTCGATGCGTTGATGGCGCGATACGCGCGCGCGGAGTGCCCGCACCTTGGGGAGCGCGCTCGGGAGAAACGCCTGACCGCCAAATCCTGGATTGACGCTCATTACAAGAAACAGGTCAGCGTGTGCCAGGAGCCCCTCGAGCGAACGCCAAGGGGTCTGCGGACGAATCGCGACGCCGCCGCAGATGCCGTACGCGTGAATTCTCCGGAGCAACGCGCGAGGGGATCCCTTCGCTTCGACATGGAAGGTGATGTTGTCGGCGCCGGCGTTTGCGAACGGATCGATGAACAATCCAGGGTCAGTCACCATGAGGTGGACATCGAGAAATGCCCTCGGCGCGGCGCGGCGCACGGCGGCACACACCGCCGGCCCCATCGAGAGGTTGCCAACAAAATGCCCATCCATGATGTCGATGTGGATGAAATCGGCGCCGCCACGGAGCACACTCTTGACTTGAGCGCCAAGACGCCCAAAGTCTGCCGACAGGATCGATGGACCGACGAGCGGGCCTTTGAGTGCACGGCGGAAGAGCGATTCCGCGCGCGGCTGCGGCTTCACTTGCCGTCGGCGGGAACCGTCGCCGGAGTCGAGTCGCCCTTCGAAGGAACGCTTGAGGTCACGGGCACCTTGGTCCCCCGCTTCTGGGCCAGTTCATAGGACTCAAGCGTCGACTTGAACGCACCCTTGGCTGATGGCGCTGCCACACGCACCGCCTTGCGCTGGTTCTCGACGGCCTTGGTGAAGTCTCCTTTGGCGTACCAGACCGAGGCGAGCGTGGCCATCGGCCATGGGTCTCCGCCTGGGCTGGCCTTCTGCATGGCCTCAGCGCATCGAAGTGCGAGGTCGAGATCGTAAACGGACACTCGGGGGTCGGTCGAAAGGGTGTTCGCAAGGTCGCGAAGCGCACCCGCGTCGGCCGCCTCCGTGAACTCCCTCAGAAGCGCATTGGCGAGCGCGTTGGCGCCGGCCGTGTCGCGTTCGTCATTCACCATTACCCGGTACTTCTCCAGCGCCGCATCCGTAAACACGCTCGGGCTGAGCGCAATGACCTCGTCGTATCGCTTGTACGCGTCCTTGAAGTTCCGGGTCTTGACCGCGCGTCGCGCGGCCTCGAGGATCGGCTCCGCCTTGCGCGAAAGCACCGGGTCGTAGCGCCCCTCGAGGGAGAGCTTCACGGCACGCACGAACTCGTCCTTCATCGGATGGCCGATGTAGACGATCTTGTTGTTCTGGCCGATCACGAATGCGCACGGGATGCCGTTCTGACCCGCCGCCTGCATGAACGCCTGCGACATCTTCTTTTCTGGATCGATAGCGACCGTGTAGCTCATCCGACCGCCCTGCTTTCGGATGAACGGCTCCACTTTCTCGCGCGTCTCATCGCTGATCCCGATGACTTCGAGTCCCTTGCCGGCGTTGGCCTGGAAGAGTTCGTTGATGTGGGGGATGGACTGCCGGCACGGGCCACACCAGGTGGCCCAGAACTCGACGACGCGGACCTTCGGCGTCGCGACGAGCTCGCCCTGCACGAACTCGAGACCATCGATGGCTGGTGCGTCAGAGCCGACCTTGAGCTTTGTGTCGTCTTGAGCGGCCGCCGCGGCCGCGAGCACGAGCGAAGCGAAACAGGACAGGGCGCGCATCATCATGGGGGTCTCCTCAACGGAAACTATACCCGCGCCGCAGCAAGGCGCGTCACGAATCGAGAGCGGCGAGGCACTCGAACGACTTGCCCTCAAGGATTTCGAGTGACGCGCCCCCGCCCGTGGAGATGTGACTGAATCGCTCAGCGAAGCCGGCCTTCTCGACGGCGGCTGCCGTGTCGCCACCACCGGCGACACTCGTTGCCCCCGCGGAAGTGGCCTGAGCGATCGCCTGCGCAAGCGTGAATGTCCCTTCGTGAAACGGCTCCATCTCGAACACCCCGACGGGCCCGTTCCAGACGATGGTCCGCGCGGCGCGCACGGCCTTGCAAAACGATGCCCTTGATGCGGGACCAATGTCGAGTCCCATCCAGCCATCGGGAATGGAGCCCGCGCAGACTTGCGTGGGGGTCCCCCCTTCAAGGGCTCGACCGCACAAATGATCCGTCGGAAGTTCGATCCGTGTCCCTTTCGATGTCGCGAGCCTGAGGATCGCCTGCGCTTCGTCAATCATTTCCGCCTGCACGAGGCTCGCGCCGGTGGCCATCCCCTGCGCGCGCAGGAATGTGTAGGCCATCGCCCCGCCGATCAAGATCACATCGACTCGACCGCAGAGATTGCGCAACGCCGCAAGCTTGTCCGACACTTTCGCCCCACCAATGATGGCGACAAACGGCTTCCTGGGCGCATCGATCACCCCCTTCAAGTAGCGGATCTCGCGATCCAACAACAGACCAGCTACGCATCTCTTGCCCATCGCGTGCATGGCCTGGGGCAGCGCCAACATGGAGGCATCAGACCGGTGTGAGGCGCCGAACGCATCGTTGCAGTAGATGTCGGCGTATGAGGCGAGCGCGAGAGCGAGCGCCGGGTCGCCCTTCTTCTCGGCCTTCTCGAAGCGAAGGTTCTCAAGGAGGATCGCGCCGGGCGCACCCAGTGTCGCTGCAGCCCGAGCTGCGTCCGCGTCGGTGCAACGCGACCCCACGAGCGTGAGCGAGCGCAACTTTGGGGAGAGCCGCCGAAGCGCATCCGCCACGCAAGAGAGCGAGTACTCGGCCTCGAACCCCTTGCCCGCTGGGCGGCCGAGGTGGCTCGCCATCACGAGGCTTCCGCCGCGTTGGAGCACGGAGTCGATGGTGGGCAGCGTGAGACGGATGCGCCGGTCGTCCGTGATGGCGCCGGTGTCATCCTGCGGCACATTGAAATCGGCGCGGAGGAAGACCCGCTTCCCCTTCACATCAACTTGCTCGATCGTCGTAGGCATTGGAGGGCGAAGGGTACAACTGCAAGTCGAATGCAACCGGCCACGGCGATCCTTGTCCTCGGTACGACCGCGAGCGGGAAGAGCGCGTTGGCGCTCGCGCTGGCCGACTCACTCGCAGGACGCGCCGAAATCGTGAGTGCGGACTCGATGCAGGTGTACAAGGGCATGGACATCGGTACGGCGAAGCCGACCCCCGAAGAACGATCGCGTGTACCCCATCACCTCCTCGACATCGCCGATCCGCACGCGGAGGGATTCTCGGTAGAAGCATGGCGAACCATGGCCTGGGACGCCATCGCGCAGATCCACTCGCGCGGCCACTGTGCGATTGTGGTCGGTGGCACGAACCTCTATGTGCAGGCGCTGCTCATGGGACTCTTCGAGGGTCCACCGGCGAATGAGGAGCTTCGCGCGGCACTCGGCGTCGTCGAAAGCGCGCGGCTGCACGCGCGCCTTGCCAGCGTCGATCCTGTGGCGGCCGCGCGCATCCATCCCAATGACCGAAGGCGATTGACGCGCGCGATCGAAGTGGCCGAGTCGACGGGGCGTCCGTTGAGCGAGCACCAGATCCAGTGGAGTGCGGGACCGCCGCGCCTGCATGTGGGCTGGCGTTGCGCCGGACTGCGCCCGGACGCCGCGAGCAACGCGCGCGCCATCAATGCGCGCGTGAAAGGGATGATGGATTGCGGATTCCTCGAAGAAGTCCGGAGGTTGCTTCGCTCTGGTCCACTTGGCCCCCAAGCCGCAGAAGCCGTCGGCTACCGAGAACTCTCCTCGCATCTCACGGGACAGGCCACCCTCGATGGCGCAGTCGAAGTGATCAAGGCGCGTACGCGCAGGCTCGCGCGGCAGCAGCGCACTTGGCTCAAGCGCTTCGCCCAAATCGACGGGTCGACCTGGTTCTCGGGTGATCGTGGAGAATTCTCGCCATCCCAGTTCGCTGGCGAGTTTCTGCGGGGAGAATGAGGATTTGGCCGACGCGTGATCAGCGCGTGAACTCCGACCGGACTTGACAACACTCAGAAACCGCCCATGATGCCCCCCTTCTATGGCTAAGCGAATCGTGCGAAAGCCCTCCGCAGCACCAAAGGGTGCCTATCAGCTCGTGATCGTCGAGAGCCCGGCGAAGGCCAAGACGATCGAGAAGTACCTCGGCAAGGGGTTCGAGGTGCGCGCGAGCATTGGTCACATCCGGGACTTGCCGAGCCGCGCTCCCAAGGGCACGAAGCAACCGGTGCCCGGCGTCGACCTTGAGACCTTCGACCCGACCTATGTTGTCCACGAGGGAAAGGGTGCCACCGTCACCGAGCTCAGGAGATTGGCCAAGGCCGCCGACGATGTGTGGTTCGCCACCGACCTCGATCGCGAAGGAGAGGCCATCGCATGGCACCTCGCGGTCGTGCTTGGGATCGATCCGTCCGCGGCAAAGCGCGTGGTCTTCGATGCGGTCGTGAAGGCCGATGTGCAGGAGGCGTTCACCCGTCCCCGCGCCATCAACATGAACCGTGTCGACGCCCAGCAGGCGCGGCGCATCCTCGATCGTGTCGTGGGCTATCTCGTTTCGCCAGTCTTGTGGAAGAAGGTGGCGGGCGGCCTGAGCGCAGGGCGCGTGCAGACGCCGGCCACGCGACTCATCGTCGACCGAGAACGCGCGATCGCTGCGTTCACGCCGGACGAGTCGTGGGAGTTCCATGCCACGCTGACCATGGACCCGAATCGTGCCACGGAACTTGGCCGTGCATGGGACGCCTTCCTCGCACAGCGCGACGACCGCGACCGCGGACCGCTCGTCCGCGACCGAATGAAGTGGCTCGCTGACCATGCCTCCCTCGAATGCGAGCTCGTGGAGGTCGGCGGCGCGTCGCTCAAGATCGCGGCGGAGGCCAGTTCGAAAGCCGATCTCTCGTCACTGGCGAAGACCGCGGCGACGGCCGCCGGGCTCCTTGAGGTTTCGGTGACGCACGCCGCCAACGACGAGGGGCGAGGTCGTGCACAACGGCGCTCGACACTCAGTGGTCGGGTCGATCCGAAGGCGCGCTACACGGTCTCGTCCATCGAAACAACGAGGACGAAGTCGCGTCCCTATCCCCCGTTCACCACGAGCACGCTGCAGCAGGCCGCGGCCGGTCGGCTCGGGTTCGCCACAGATCGCACCATGCGCGTCGCGCAACAGTTGTACGAAGGCATTGATGTCCCCGGCGAGGGCCGAGTGGGCCTCATCTCCTACATGCGCACCGACAGCACGCACCTGTCGCGCGAGGCGGTTTTGCTCACACGGGGCTTCATCAAGGACAAGTTCGGTGAACCGTACCTTCCGGCGGCACCACGCATCTACAGCACGAAGAGTCAGGGTGCGCAGGAAGCCCACGAGGCGATTCGGCCGACCGACCCCAGGCGCACGCCCGAGTCGCTCGCGAGCTGTCTCACTGAAGAACAGCAGCGGCTCTACGGCCTCATCTGGCGCGGCTTCGTCGCGTGCCAGATGGTGGACGCCGAGTGGGACTCGACGACGATCCGATTTCTCCGCAGCGATGCGGGGACGGGCGCGGTCCTCAAGGCCAACGGGCGCGTGCTCGCATTCGACGGTTGCTACCGGGCTGCTGGCGTCCCGTCATCCGACGCTGAGCAGACGCTTCCTCTGGTGAAGGAGGGCGCCATCGCCGCACCGATTGCCCTCGAAGGCGAGCAGAAGTTCTCAAGCCCGCCGCCGCGCTTTTCGGAAGCGACGCTTGTCAAGGCGCTGGAGTCCGAGGGCATCGGACGACCCTCGACCTACGCGTCGATCATCCGGGTCATCCAAGAACGAGAGTATGTCGAGCAAGTCGATCGGCGCTTCCATGCCACCGACCTCGGGATGGCCGTCACTGATTTCCTCGTTCAGGGGTTCGCGACCAACTTCGTCGAGATTGATTTCACACGGCGCATCGAAGAGGAACTCGACGAGATCGCGCAAGGCAAAGAGGACTGGCGCGCGATGCTCAAGGGCACGACGAAGATCCTCAAGCCACTCCTGACTGCGGCCATGACATTGCCTCATGCGAAGTCGGTTCTCGAGCCAGCGGCATACGCATGCCCACAATGCGGCGCGCGAACCGAGTACCGCCTCGGCAAGAATGGGCGGTTTCTTTCCTGCTCGGCCTATCCCGAATGCAAGTTCGCGAATCCCGTCGACCGCCGCGGCCAACCGCTGATGCCGGAGCAACTCGATCTGCTCTCGCCCAAGGGTGTCCCGATGATCAAGCGTCATGGTCGCTTCGGTGAGTTCCTCGTCGAGGATCTGCCCTACGCTCCGCCGCCTCGGAAAAAGGCGGCGAAAAGGCAGGCACCCTCACCGGTCGTCGATCGCTTCATTCTGAACATCGACAAGAAGGGCTGCCTCAAGCTCCCGGCCCCCAAGCCAGTCGTTGTCGATCAATCATGCCCGCGCTGCCAGTCGAAACTGAACCTGCGCGAGGGAAAGCGCGGACCATGGCTCGGGTGCAGCGCGTTTCCCAAGTGCAAGGGCCGCGAGAGTTTCGCGAAGCTCGACGAGGCACTTCAGGCCACGCTCAAGTCAGAACTCGCCGAGCACTTGCGCCATCAACCCAAAGTGGTGGTCACCCGGCGCGATGGCACGCCGGTCGAAGACGGCACACCCATTGACGCGCTCGCCATCCCCGGAGGCGTCGTGACGCTGGCGACCCACCCCGATCACTTGCGCGATCGGGCTCGGACTCCGGCGCGGAAGTCGTAGAAGAGTCCGAGACCCGCGAGCACAAACTTTCGTGATCAGCGCACGGTGCCGTGTTGGCGAGAACCGCGCGCGAACCCCTGCCGAGGCTGATGTGGAGGCCAACGAATACGCCATGCTCGGCGGAGTCAGTCCGCACGCTTCGATCGACGGCCCGGCAGATAGAACAGCACGAGCATGACGAGGCAGAAGAGCGCTCCCCACATCGGCACACTGAAGAGCGCCGAATAGTCCATCACGCCGTTCGTACTCGAGGCGCTGGCGACACCCGCAGCCACCTTGCTGCCGACGATGATGCCGAAGCCGACGATGACGAGATTGAAGAGACTCTGGGCGCTCGCGCGCACATCGCCCGTCGTTTCCTCGTCGACGATCATGAAGGCCACGAAGATGAAGCAGCCGAAGCAGAAGCCGTGGAGCGCCACGCCGGTGGTCACGACCACGATTTCAGCCACGCCAGTCGCCGCAGCGATCGCGGCATAGTGCGCAAAGAGCGCCATGCGCAGCGCATACGCCAAGAGTCCGATGCCAAGGAGCGTCTTCCGCGAAAACCGCACGGCGAGGATGGGCATGAACGCGAGCACCGCGATCTCGCAGATCTGGCCGACCGTCATGAGCCCCCCGCCGCCGACGCCAAAGATCGAATTGAAAAAGTTGGAGAGCCCCTCTCCGCCGGCATGGCGCTGAACCGCACCAAGGAAACTCGAGGTGTGCACGAAATAGAACTGGTGAATGCACGACACCGGAACCGCGAGCATGAAGAGTGTGACGAGCGGCGCGAGCCGGATCTCACCGATGGCCTCGGCGACCGCGCTCGCACGTCTCCCCTTGCTCGGCGGCGTCGCAGGGAGTCCGACGAGGCAGAAGATGCCCATGATGATCCCGAGCACTCCGCTGAGCCGGAAGGCATCTGCCATTCCCGCGGCATGTGCAGCCGCGACTTTGGCGTCGGCCGCCTCAGTGGCGAGCCCGTGAAGCACCGCCGCGTCGGGCGTGTGGACCCGAAGGAGCCATTGCCCGATCGCAATGCCAACAAGCACCCATCCAATCGTCCCCCACACTCGGACCCTTCCGAAGTCCCGATCACGGTCCTTGAGGTGGTGGAACGAGAGCGAATTCGTCAACGACAGTGTCGGCGAATAGATGATCGAGTAGCAAAGACTGAACCAAAGAAACCCGGAGTACGAGGTCAGGGTCGCGAGTTGCCAGACAAGGAAGCCACCAACAATGTGGCTGATGCCGAGGTATCGCTCGGTGTTGAAGTAGCGATCGGCGACCTGCCCAGCGATCCAAGGAGCGACGATCGCTCCGAGCGCACCGACGGCGAAGAGGTTGCCAATCTGCGCGGGCTCGAAGTGAAGGTGATCACTCAGGTAGGGCCAGAAGAGCGGGAGCCACGCCCCCCAAATCGCGTATTGCAACAGCATCATCACTGAGAGGCGACCGCGGAGGAACGAAGTCGTCGTGGTCGCGGCGGTCGCTGATTCGGCGTGAGGCATCTGCGGGTCTCCTTGAATGTGGGGGAGCCTATGTTCGCGACCCGGTTCGTGTCGGACCCGCCCTACAATGCCGTGATGGTTCCTCGTCGACCCACGCGTCAGATCTCGGTCGGTGATGATCGCACGGGCCGGATCCTCATCGGAGGCGATGCTCCCATCTCGGTACAGACGATGTGCGCGGGCTACACGCACGACATCGACGCGTGCGTCGCTGAGATCAACCGATACCACGCCGCCGGAGCGAACCTTGTGCGAGTCGCCGTGCCCGAGCGCAAAGACACGGAGGCCCTCAAGTCGATCATTCCGCAGGTGCGCGTGCCGATCGTCGCCGATGTGCACTTCCACTATCAGCGCGCCCTCGAAGCCATCGAGGCTGGGGTCCACAAGATCCGCCTCAATCCTGGCAACATCAATGACCGCGATCAGGTGAACGCGGTCATTGACGCCTGCAAGGAGCGTGGGATCCCCATCCGCGTCGGCGTGAACGAGGGATCCATCATCGAACGGCGCGACAAGCAGCGACGCATGGAAGAGTTGGGCAAGTACTTCGCCCAACACCGCTCGGGGCACTTGCTTGCGCTGATGATCGCCAAACTCGAGGAGTACCTCGAGATCTTCGAGGACCGCCGCTTTGATCAGGTCGTTGTGAGCGCGAAGAGCATGGATGCGTCGCTGGTCATCGACATCTACACCGAGATCGCCGCGCGATTCGACTACCCGCTTCACCTCGGGGTCACCCATGCGGGGACCAAGGACAGCGGCGCGATTCGAAGTGTGGTGGCACTGGGCACACTCATCGCCAATGGGATCGGCGACACGGTGCGCATCTCCTACGCGAGCGATCACATCGACGAGGTGAAGGACGCGCTCGAGATGCTCTATTGCCTGGGCAAGCGCGAGCGCAAGGGTGTCGAACTCATCGCTTGCCCGACATGCGGGCGGATTCAGGTCGATCTCTTCACGCTCGTCAAGGAAGTCGAACGCACCCTCATGCCCGCGATCACGCTGCCGATCAAGGTGGCGGTGATGGGTTGCATCGTGAATGGCCCCGGCGAAGCCGAGGGCGCCGATGTGGCTGTGTTCGCCGGTGACCGACGCGGGATCATCTATGTTCAGGGAGTCCGAGTGGCCAATGTGCCCGAAGAGGAAATCCTCTCGAGACTCCTCGCCGAGTGCACGGCCTTTGAGGCCAAGGTGAAGGCTGGCGAAGCGCGCCTGGGAGAGAAGAAAGTCGACATCGTCCCTCCCGATCCCATCGGCGAACTCGGCAGCGGCCACCACAAGATCCGCGCTGGACTCGTCGAGTCAATCACCGTCGGGCAGACCGCCAACAGTGGAGTCTCCACATGAAGCCAAGACTCATCCGTGCCTTCACGATTGTCGAACTCCTCGTCGTTCTCGCGATCATCACCGTTCTGCTCGGCCTCCTCGCGAGTGGCCTCGGGAGGGCGATCATGGGCGGCAAGAAGACGAAGGAGCTCAACCGCCTCAAGCAAGTGATGACGGCGTGGACCCTCTACTCGGGGCAGTACGAGGACAAGTTGCTTCCGGGTTTCATTGATCCGGGCGTACAGACGGCGTGGGGAGTCAACTACCGAAATCGCGCGGGGCAGGTTCTCGACGCACGGCTCGCGCAGGCCTACTCGTGGCGGCTGCTCCCGTTCCTCGACTTCAACTACGAGGCGGTGATGGGCTACCGCGAGGCCGACGAAGAAGATGTCGACGACTCGATCTACGAGGCGCAGGATCCTCCAGTCACACTCCCAGGAACGCTCGCCGGGGTTGACACCCTTGCCGGTGCGGGTGTCGCCGTGGAACCAGGGTTTGGCTACAACGCGTACTACTGCGGCGGGTGGTGGACGACCGTCGGCGGGGTGCCAACGCTCGCGTTCGGCGATTCGAGCTGGACTGATGTCGGCGGCGCCACCGTCCGCGGAAGGCTCGTCGCGAGGACGCTTGGGTCAATCTCGAAGCCGAGCGAGTTCGTCGCGTTTTCGGCCAGCACCTACCTTGATCCGGGCGACTACCACGCCTTCCAAGACCAGCAGCCCGGTGCCGCGTGGGTCACGCCCAACCGACTCGGTCCCACCGCAGTCTGGGGCATCGGCGGTGCCACCATGCAAGATGTCGGCGGCATTGCGTTGGGTGGACCAACTCTGTTCACCGACCCAATGGCGTCCTTGCTCGCACCTGTGGCACCCGTCAATCCGATGGGGGAGGCTGGCTTCCTCCAAGTGCAAGTGGCGCAGGCCGTCCCCCTCGCCCGCTTCAACGAGGCCGTGTCTGTCGGCATGGCCGATGGCAGCGTGGCTTCAAGCGGGCTCCGTGAACTCAGCGATGTGCGCCGTTGGATTCCCTGCGCGAACACCGGCGACTTTGCCCACGGCCCGTGACCCCCACTCGTCGCCCTCACGCCGGGCCGTCAGTGCGTGATGTCACTTTCGCTGAAGGTGATGCTGGCGATCGTGACATCATCGATGTACTTGGTGTTTCCGGCGAAGGTCTTCAGGTGCGATGAAAGCCGATCGATGTCCTCGGCGCAGGATCGGCTGCCTGTCAGGGCAGTCGCCGCGCGATCCTTGCCAAGCATTTCGCCAGCATCATTGGTCTGCTCAGCCACACCGTCGCTGAAGAGGACGAGTCGATCCCCACGACCCATCGTGATCGGGTTGCGATCGAACTCGAAGTCCTCCACAACGCCGATGGGAACCCCACCCGAGACTTGAATCTCCTTCGCGGCTCCGTCTGGCCCGACGACGAAGTAGTAGCCGTGGCCGGCGTCGAAGAGGGAGAGGGTTCGTGAAACATTGTCGAACTCCGCGACGACGAATGTGGCGAATTGCCCCGACACAGCGCGCGCCAGAACGAAGTTCGAGAGTTCCACAAGCGCGCGACCGAGGGGGCGACCGCCCGAAAGGCTGGCATCGAGGTACGCCGTGATGGCCGCCATGAGGAGACCGGGACCGAGTCCCTTGCCGCTCACATCGCCGAGGAACACGACGGTCGACTCCCCCTTTCGAACAGGCTTGACGCCAAAAATGTCTCCCGCGACCACTTGACCCGGAATGCTCGCCATCTTCCACTCGATCACGCCGTCGCGGCCCGCCTCAGATCCCATCATGCGCTCTTGGACGCGCCGCGCTGAGGTGAGTTCATCCATGAGCGCCCGCTGGCGCTGCTCGAGTTCGTGCCGCTGCAGCTGCGCGAGCGCGAACGCGCTCATCCGCGCGAGGGCCTGACTGAACGACGCCACCTTGTCGAAGTGGTCGAGCGAGTCAAACTGGTCGAGGTAGAGAAACGCCTCCGGAGTCGCGTCCATCATCACCGGAACGCACAGTGCCCCGTTGATCCCCGTTCCCACAATCGACACAGCGGCACCGAACGAGTCATCCTCACACAGCCGGACAGACTTCCCTTCGTTCGCGGCGCGCAGCAGCGTCCGGCTGACCGGTCGGCGATTCTGAGCACCTGGGGGGTGAACTCCGATGATCTCGATGCGATTGTTCCCTGAAAAGAAGCGCACCAAGAGCGCGCGCTCGGCGCGGGTCCCCTCCACACACGCACGGGTGAGTTCCTGCGCGAGAGCCCCCTCGCTCTGCGCTCCCTGAATCGCCAGCGATGCCCGAATGAGTCCGTCCAGTTGGCGCTCGGCGTCGGTCCTTGCCGGCTCGGTCTGGACGACCTGCACCGTGCTCGACCCCACACCGGAATCGGAGGTGTGGACGACCGTCTCCGAAATCGACGGTGCGCCGTGCTCGACTCGAATGGTCCACGGGCGCAAGGAGATGCGGTCGGCATGCTTGAGCGGCGTAGGTTGCCGAGGCAAGATCGCCACACCATTGACGAGAGTGCCATGGCGACTTCCGAGATCCGTCACCGTCCAGATGCCGTTCTGGAAGGCGACCGACGCGTGCTGCCGCGAGATCGAGGGATGGTCAAGCCGCACAGACGCCCCCGCCGCGCGCCCAATGATGATGGCCTTGCCCAAGGGATCGAGCACGATGGCCGTCATGGGGCACGCGCCCACGGGGACGAGCGAGAAGTCGGTCGAGCTCGCACTCATCAAATGATTGTCATCGGCGTGTCCGCGCTTGTGGAGCGCAGCGACGAATTTGGATCGCCGCCCTGCTTCTCAACGCCCAGCTTCGCGCTCGCGATGAGCCCTTCCATGATCCCGATCGCCTTGTCGGAATGGCCGCGAAAGTACATGTAGGGGAAGAGTGAGACGAGGGCGACGACGAGCCCGCTGGCCGTCGCAACGAGGGCCTCGGCGATGCCCGCAGACACAAGGCGCGGATCGCTCAGCGTGTCCTTTCCGCCAAGGAGTTCGAAACTTCGGATGATTCCCGACACCGTGCCAAGAATGCCCAACATGGGCGCCGCCGTCACGATGGTCGACTGCACATTGAGAAATCGTTCAAGCCGCGGCCGTTGGCGCTCGACAGCGGCGATGGCGATGGCGTCTGACGGACCGTCGCACGCAAGATCGGCGGCCACGGCAGCGTAGGGACCGTCGTCCTCCTTGGCCAAGAGCACCACCGTTTCCGCATCGTTCATCCTCAGCGCGTTCACGAGGGCACGCAGCCGCACGCGGGTACCGCGCGCGCTCATCCTGTGCCAGAACCAAGCGCGCTCAACAGTGAGCGTGACCGAGAGGATGCTGAGCGCGAGGAGTGGCCACATGACTGGTCCACCCCGCTCCATGAAGAGTTCAAGATTTGAGTACAGCGCGGACATGGACGCGATCATAGTGATGCGATCGTCGGCAATGGGGCTACACTTCGCACGATGCGCGCAGCACTCACGCAGGAGTCGGAGGTCTTCCCTGCGGCGCTCATGACGCCGATTGAGCAGCGGCTCGCGCGGTTCATTGCCGAGGCAGGCTATTCCCAGAATCTCGTGGAAGCGGTTGCCTACTCGTTGCTCGGAGGCGGGAAGCGGCTCCGTCCCCTCCTCGCTCTTCGGTGCTGCGAGGCCGTGGGCGGGGATCCACTTGCGGCCCTCGAGGCGGCGTGTGCGGTCGAGATGGTGCACGCCTTCAGTCTCGTCCACGACGACCTCCCAGCCCTCGACAACGACCGACTGCGGAGGGGAAAGCCCACCGCCCATGTCGCTTTCGGCGACGCGATGGCGATCCTCGCCGGCGACGCCCTTCTGGCGCTCGCTCTGCATGCGGCCTGTTCCGCAGCGACCGAGTCCGGGCGAATCGCGCACGAGGTGACGAACGCCACATCCGCGATGATCACGGGACAGGTGCTCGACACGCTTGGCGGGTTTTCTGCGGACCAGTCTCCCGAGGATCGCCTGCGCCAAGTTCATAGCCACAAGACTGGTGCGCTCATCCGGTGTTCGTGCCGGATCGGGGCCATTTGCGCCGGAGCGCGACCGAGCGCGTTCGCGCTCTGCGACCGCTGGGGCGACTTGATCGGACTCATGTTTCAAGCCGTCGATGATCTCCTCGATGTCACCCAGTCGGAGGCGCAACTCGGGAAAGCCGTCGCCAAGGACGCCTCGGCGGGCAAGCTGACATTTCCAGAGGTTTACGGCGTTGATCGCACGCGACAGGAGATCGCGCGCCTGAGGGCCGACGCGCTCGCGACACTCGAGCCCCTGGGCCAGAACGCTGAGCACCTCCTCACGCTCACGGAGTTCCTCGCGGGCCGCACGAGATAGCGGGCTATACTCGATTCGGAAGCGCCATGACCCACTTACTCGGTTCGATCCGTTCTCCATCCGATCTCAAGGCACTTCCTCCGGCGGACCTGGCGCAGGTGTGCGCCGAGATCCGGCATGCGATCTGTGATCAGGTCTCCCGCAGCGGCGGACACCTCGCACCAAATCTTGGTGTTGTCGAACTCACCGTGGCATTGCACTATGTGTTTGATTTCTCGCACGACCGGCTCCTCTTCGATGTCGGTCACCAGTGCTACACCCACAAACTCTTGACCGGCCGACAGCATCTCCTCCCACGCCTCCGCCAGCGCGGCGGCATGGCTGGATTCCCCGAACCACGCGAATCCCCCTATGACTTGTTCTCGGTGGGTCACGCGGGAACGGCGATCCCGACCGCGGTCGGCATGGCTCGTGGCGATGCCCTCATGGAAGAGGGATGGAGCCCCGAAACGCCGCGCGGCCGCCGCGTGGTCTCCCTGATCGGCGACGCGTCCATCGTGAACGGCGTGGCGATGGAAGGGCTCAACAACGCGGGAACACTCAAGCGACAGTTCCTCGTCATCCTGAACGACAACGGGATGAGCATCGCGAAGCCCCAGGGGGCGGTCGCGGCCTACTTCGACCGGCTCAGGATGTCCCACACCTACGGCGAGTTCAAGCGACGGGCGAAGGCGATGGCAGGCCACATGCCCGGCGGCGAGTCGCTCAAGGGGCTCTACCACCGAATGGGCGAGTCATCCAAAGCGTTCATTGCTGAGAACCACTGGTTTGAGCACTTTGGACTCGTCACGGTGGGGCCGATCGACGGCCACGATCTACCGACACTCATTGACTTCCTCAACGAAGCGAGGCACTTCGATCGACCCATGGTGCTCCATGTGAAGACGATTAAGGGCCGCGGCTATGAATTCGCCGAGAAAGACGCCACCGCGTTCCACTCCCCGAGCGCGTTCAAGATTGAAACCCTCGAGAACGAGGGCTGTCGCGTCGAGGTCAAGAGGGGCGGGCGCTCCTTCACGGCGGCGTTCGGCGATGTCATGCGCGATCTCTTGGCGCGCGACCCGAAGGTCGTTGCGTGCACCGCCGCGATGCCCGACGGCACTGGAATCAACAAGGTCATCGACGAGTATCCCACGCGAGTCATCGACAGCGGCATCTGCGAGAGCCATGCGATGGACATGATGGCCGGCTTCGCGAAGACGGGTTGGAAGCCATTCTTCGCGGTCTACTCGACCTTCCTGCAGAGGGCCTTTGATCAAGCGTTCCAGGAGGGCGCGCTTCAGGGACTGCCGATCCGGCTGTGCCTTGATCGAGCCGGTTTGGTCGGCGGTGATGGCGCGGTGCACCACGGATTCTGCGACATTTCGCTTCTGGCGACTCTCCCCAACGCGTGCATCATGGCGGCGATGGACGAGCCAAGCCTGCGCGGCGCCATCGACTTCATGGCGGGTTGGTCCGAGGGCATCTCGTCCGTGCGGTACCCACGCGACTCGGTGAGCGAACGGTTCACGGCCTCCGCCTGCCCCGCGTTTGTGCTCGGACGGGCGCGCGCGCTCGCGACGCATGCTGATCCCGAGGCGGCCATCCTTGGGTTCGGCGTTTCCGTGATCGACGCGGCAGCGGCCATTGACGAACTCGGCGGCGAATTCGCGGTCGAACTCTACGACGCACGATTCGCCAAGCCTGTCGACGGTGAACTACTCGAGCGATTGCTCAGTGCCGGAGTGCCAATCGTGACGGTTGAGGACCACTCCATTCGCGGCGGGTTTGGTTCGTGCGTCCTCGAAGAGTGCAATCGACGCGGCCTCGACACGCGGCTCGTCACGAGGCTCGGCCTGCCGGATCGGTGGATTCATCAGGGCGAACGCAAGGAGCAACTCGCCGAAGCTGGGATTGACTCGCACGCCATCGCGCGCACCGTGCGCGCCCTCGTGGAGGCGCAGCGCGCACGACGAGATGCCTTGACCGCGCACGCGGCGGCCAAGTAGACCGCGCGCGGCCTCTGGTGCCGCCAGAACTTTGGAACCACTTTTCGATGGCGTCGCGGATCGTCGTAGCGTGGCACGATGTCCGGTCGACAACTCGAGATTGCGCGCGCGGGCGAGGTGGCAGCCGAGGCCCATCTGGTGCGGGCGGGATTCATTCCCGTGGCGCGAAATGTCCGAGTTGGACGCGATGAAGCGGACCTCGTGATGCGCGATCCCGACGGGCGAACGATGGTGGTGGTCGAGGTGAAGACGAGGACCCGTTCATCGGTGTGGCCGGAAGAACGCATCGACCGCGCCAAGCAGTTCCACCTCCGAAGGATCGCTCGGACGCTCGCGGCCCGAACTCCGTCAGGCACCCCTTGGCGGATTGACGCGATCGGCGTCACCCTCATCGGCGATGCCCCCGCCGTGATCGTGCACCACACAAACGCGGTCGAAGGTCAAGCCTTGGGGAGATAGCGATGCCACGCGATGTCGGTGAGGCGCCTCGTCATCTGTTTGATGTCAGTCGTCACCCACCGATCCCGTAACTTCGCGAGGTAGCGGTACTGCTCGCGCTTGCCGCGCTGCTCTTCGAGCGCGAGCCGGATCTGCCGCTGGAGGATCGGGTCAAACAGCCCTCGACCCTGCGCCGACTGGATCCGCACCACGCAGTACCAGGTGACACCCGACGGTTTGCGATGGGCGGCGGTCAGCGCGCCCGTCGTCGAGGCCTTGAGAAGCGACTTGATATCGTCAGCGAACTCAAGACCGTCAATCCCATTGGCTGGGAGGTCGAACTTTGTCCAGATGCCGTCATCAGGCAGCGCGAGTGCCTTGGCGATCTCCGCGAACGACTCGCCGCGCGCGATTCGCGTCTCGACATCCTTGAGCCGCTCCACCTCCGAAGCGGCCACCTGAATCCTGCCAATCCAGATGACCGGCGCGGGATTGAACTCTTTCTCGAACCTGACATACTCGCGCTCGATATCGCGCCAGCTCACGATGGTGCGCGGCTTCACGCGGCGGCGAAGCAGATCCTGCGCCAACGCCTCATCGCGCTTCTCTCGCAAGTACTCCTCCATCGACATCCCGAACTGGTCCTGAAGGGTTTGGCTCGCCTGCGCGAGGTTGCCTCCATACCCGGCGACCGTCTGCTGTTGGACGGAGTCCAGCCAGGCAAGGATCCCCAACTGCATGTCAGGAGTCAGCATTCCCTCGGCCTCGGCGATGATGAGTTCGTTGTTGATGTACTGCTCGAAGCGCTCGGCCACGAGATTCTCGATCATCATCTTTGCCGTCACCTGAGGATTCTCGGCCACGATGCGCAGGATGCGATCCTCCACCGATTGAAGGAACTGGCTCGCGTAGACGGCGCGACCGTTGATCTGGCCGACGAGACTGTCGACGGTCCAGCGCTGCCCCGGCTGCACACGGATCTCTTCTCGTGACGCCACGGGAATGTCCACTTCCTTACCGTCGGGACCTTGCTCGACCCGCGATGTCGTTGTCGTCACTCTCTCGGCGCCGTCATCCGACGACTCCACCGTCTCCGTCACGACGCGCTCTGGAGCGAACACTTCCGATGGCACCAAGATCGCGGTCGACGAGGCCATCATGGGCAACGAGAAGTCGGCGGCCGAGACTTCCGGTGCGGTGTCAGGACGATCGACAAGCGAGCGGCAGCTCGGCAGTGCGATCACCGCAGCGCACAGGCCTGCACAAGAGAGCTGGCTCAATGGCATCGCCGGAGTCTAGGTCCTACGGTCTATACTCGTGGAGAACGGACAGAACGATGGCAAACGAAACACCAAACATCCATGTCGACAGCGACTGGAAGGCGCAAGCCGAGGCCGAGCGCGAGCGACTTCAGAAACTCGATGCCGCTCACGCGAAGGGGCAACCCGCCGCTGCGGCGTTCCCCCCTGCGGACCTCCGGAGTCTGGTTGGTCTTCTTGCCACGCAGGCGCTCGGCGGTCTTGGTGCCTACGGTGACCCGAAGACCAACCGGGTCATGGTGGACCTTGATCAGGCGCAGTTCGCCATCGACCTCCTCGCCGTGCTTGAGGCGAAGACGAAAGGCAATCTCTCGACCGAGGAGGCCGCTGAACTGACGGCCATTCTCGCCGAACTCCGGAGTCGGTTTGTCCAGATTTCGAAACTCGTGGCTGCGCAGCACGCGGAAGCGGGCGGACGCATTGCTCCGACACCCTCTGCCGCCGCAGAAGCATCGCCGGCGAGCCCGACCAAGCCCAAACTCATCATTCCGAGCTAGGGCGTCGCCGCGCCGCGCGCTGCGGCCGTGAACAACACGATCCGCCCCACCATCACGGCACTCATTCCCAATTGCATGACGGCGAGAACGACCGGCGCCGCGACCTCGGGCCACGACGACTGGCGACGCGAAGGGTCTTCCGTGTCTCCCGCGGCGACGAGGAGCGGGAGGAACATCAGGATCGGAAGGTCGATGTATCGCTCGAAACACTGCGTGTTCGCCGTCGCCGCGGCGACGAACGAGAGCATCGCGAGCACGAGGAGTCGGCCATCGCGAGGCTGCCATGCGCGCGAAATGAGGGCCGCGAGGACCGCTCCACCGAGACCGGCGAGAGCGATGACGACCACGCTGTGCCCCATGGGAGAAGGGAACGATTCGATCACGCTCCAGATCGGTCCGCCCCACCTGCCGGACTCGCGCGCGTAGTCCGTTTGTGGCAAGAGACCCACGAGGAGCCCTGCGCCAAGGCCTACGACGGGGACTCGCCATGGACCGTGACGATCTGATGTGACATGTGTCACCACGAGCCAAGGGCTTCCCCACAATCCGAGCAGGGCAAGGAAGAGCGAGGGGGTCGCCCAGTTCGCCCCTGCGGCGTGCTGCGCCCGGAACGATGGCGGCACCAGACCGCCCCAAATCGCCACAAGCCCTGCGAGGACAGCCAGTGGAAGCGCGATCGCCAGAACCCATGCGATCCAGTGCCCTGGACTCCAAGCCTGATGCGAAGACCTCCAACGAATCACCCCGAGCGCCGCAATCGGGGCGACCATCCACACGGAAGGCTGCCGGACGAAGACGGCGAGCGTCGCAAGCACGCCGATCGCAGCGAGCCTGCCAACGCTTGGCGTCGGCCCGAGAATGAGAACGAGCGCACCAAACTGGAGCATCCACGCCGCAACATCCGTCGTAAGCCAAATGCTGCCACCGAGGAAGTAAGGCGACAGGAGAAGCGGCATCGTCCATCCCAGCGCGTGCCAGCGCGGCATGGAACGACCTAGCGCCGCGCAGACCGTCACCGCCAGTACAAGCCCGCAGAGACTCGAGACCAGTTGGAGTCCCAAGAGCGAATCCACCCCGGCAACGCGCACCACGGCGAGTACGGTGTGGAATCCGGGGCTCGTGGCTGACGGGTAGTCCTTGAGCAGCTCGCTCGGCGTCCGCGAGCCTGGATCTCCCCTCAAACTGGCCGCAATCTCGTCGATGACCACGGCGTGATGATGGTCCTGGTCGTAGGCCTCGCTGCCCTCATGCGATTGCATGAGGATGGCGCCCCACACCAGAACGAGGTACGCGATGCCGACGACGGCGCAGGGCTGGAGTCGATCGCGCAGAGTCCTCGTGTGACCGGCCATTGCTGGCTAGACCACAAGGAGCACGCGCCGAATGACTGAGTCGACCGCCTCGCTGTACAGCGCTCCGTAGACCCCCAGCACGAACAGCCCGACGGCCCACGCAAGTACGCGATCGTCGCGCAACGCGGCCAGTGGTGAGTCACTTTCTCCATCGATCGCTCGTCGATAGAAGCGATGGACAGCCATGAGAACAAGCGGACTCAGGAGCGCGAGCGCGAGGCTGCGCGTTCCGAAGAGCGACATCGCGTGCGCGCTGAGGGTGTACATCAGATACATCAGCACCGTCATGCCCCCGCTCACACTCAGGAGCCAGTTCAACTCCGCGAGGCTTCCGTATTGCGCCCGCTGCGACCACTCAGAACCGGCTTCCTTCGCGGCCGCGGTGAGGTCACAGGTGCGCTTGATGAATCCCAAGTATGTCGTGAGGAAGAACACGCAAAGAAGGAGCCAGATCGACACGGGCACCGAGATCGCCACGGCCCCGGCGATCGCACGAAGGCAGAATCCACACGCGATCGTCCCCACATCCACGAAGCCGACACGCTTGAGCCCAGCGTTGTAGAGCACCTGAAGGAGGAGATAGAGCGCAATGACCCAGGCCACGGGCTCGCCCGCGAGTCGGCCCACCGCGAGCGAGACGATGGCGAGCCCGACGCCGATCGCGATAGCGGTCGCGCTTCCCATCGCCCCGCTCGCAACCGGTCGCATCCGCTTGCGGGGGTGCAAGCGATCTTCTGCGGCATCAAGCGCATCATTGATCGCGTACCAACCACTCGCGGCGAGACAGAATGCGGCGAAGGCGATCACGGAGTCCACGAGCATCGCGTTGAGCGACTCGGCGGTGGCCCCGCGCCCGGCACCGCCAAGCCAAAACACCAGCGGCGCCGCCACGAAGACATTCTTGACCCAGTCGCCGGGCCGGAGGAGACGCAGGACAGCGACCGTCATGGGAGGATTATCGGCTCGCGCGCAAGAAAATCGCCACTAATGAGATCCACTCATCAGACGAGTTCGCAGAGCACCGTGTCGGCAAGGAGCAGGCCGCTCGCCGAGAGACGCAACGCGCTTGCGTCCCGCACGAGCAGTCCCTCGCGCGTGAAGCGGGCCAACGCGTGCCGGCGCGCGGGCCCCCTCGACCCGACGGTCAGCAACGACTCAACGCGGTCGAGCGGGATCCCGTCGATGAGACGCAGGCCCAGCATGAACACCTCACCCACCCGAGCGTCGTCGTCGAGCACTTCAATGTCCTGCACACTCGCCAGAGGCCCCTCGCTGAGCCAGTCCGAGAGCCGAGGAACATTCTTCCACCGCACGCCGCTCGCGTGCGCGCTGGCGCTCGGGCCCAATGCCCACCAGTCAGCGTTTTCCCAGTACAGAAGGTTGTGTCGGCAGCGGTGGCCTCGCCGCCCCCAATTGCTGATCTCGTATCGCTCGAACCCAGCCGAAGCGAGACGACCGCACGCGGCGGCGCACTGGGCAACCTCCAGTTCTTCCGCCAGCTTCGTCACCTTGCCCGTGCGCAGTTTCACGGCGAGGGGGGTATTGGGTTCGTACACGAGCCCGTACGCACTGATGTGGTCCGGCTTGAGCGCGATCGTGCGGTCGAGATCCAGTTCCCACTGCTCGATCGTGCTGCCGGGGATGCCATAGATCAGATCGAGGTTGATGGAGGGGATCCCCGCCTCTCGGAGAAGACCGACGGCACGCGCCACGGACTCGGGATGATGCCAGCGCTCCAAGGTCGACAGCAGTGCCGGATCGAACGACTGGGCACCGAGGCTCACTCTCGTGGCACCGGACTCCATGAGCGCACGCGCCATGGGCGCGTTGACGGTCTCGGGATTGGCCTCGACCGTGAACTCGGCGCCGTCGATCATCGCGAATCGGCGACGCAGTCCCGAGATCATGCGTCGAACGAGGGACTCGCCAATCAGCGTGGGCGTGCCTCCCCCAATGAAGACTGTCTCCAACGGTTCAACGATGAACTTCAGGGCCTCGTCCATTTCCGACTCGAGCCTCTCGACGAATGCCTCAGCCCGATCTTCGCTATCGACGATGGAGTAGAAGTCACAGTAATGGCACTTGTGTGCACAGAACGGCACATGAACATAGAGCGCACGGAACCGCGGCGCCCCTGCGTGAGTGAGGGCGTCGACGGCGGTGCGTCGCGGTGATTTCCCGCCGATGCTGAGGGCGACTCGTTCCAAGGGCCACAAGGTATCGGCGCGAACTGGAAACGCCCCCCCGCTAGACTCGAACCGTGACCCCCGCCCCCTTATCGCGAAGTACGAATACCGCCGTTGTCGGGCTCCAATGGGGCGATGAAGGCAAGGGGAAGATCGTCGACCTATTGACATCGCAACACGATGTGATCGTCCGCTACAACGGCGGGGCCAACGCGGGCCACACCGTCGAGGTCGGCGGCGAGCGATACGCGCTTCACCTCATTCCGTCAGGGATCCTGAACCCAGGAAAACTTAATGTGATCGGCAACGGGGTCGTCGTTGATCCTGAGAAGCTGCTCGAAGAGATGGACCGCCTGCGAGCGCGCGGCGTCTGCGTGGGGGACAACCTCAAGGTTTCCGACCGCGCTCATGTGGTGATGCCCTACCACAAGGAACAGGACGCGGCGCTCGAAGAGTTCCTCGCTGGGGTCGCCAGCGACGAGCGGGGATCACTGGCGATCGGCACCACGCGACGCGGGATCGGCCCGACCTACGCCGACAAGATCCAACGATCAACCGCGATCCGCATGGGAGACCTGCTCGATGGCGCGCATCTGCGTGACCGGCTTCGCGTGATCTGCCGACTCCGCTCCGCAGAACTCAAGGCACTCGGCGTCAACACCGAACCGCTGGACCCCGACGCCTTGGCGACAAAGTTTGCGGCCTTGGGCGAGCAACTCAAGCCCAACGTCACGGACACTGTGTATGCGCTCCACGGGGCGCTCGCTCAGGGCAAGTCGCTGCTCTTCGAGGGGGCCAACGCCTGCCTTCTCGACATTGACCACGGGACCTACCCCTTCGTCACGAGTAGCAACTGCTCGTCGCTTGGCATTCCACCTGGCACAGGCGTCCCTGGTGCGCACATTCACCGGATCCTCGGCATCATGAAGGCGTACACGAGCCGAGTCGGTGCGGGTCCGTTCCCAACGGAACTCCATGACGAGACGGGCCGCCTCATCCGCGAGCGCGGGCGCGAGTACGGGACGACGACAGGACGCCCTCGGCGCGTCGGGTGGCTCGACCTCGTGGCGGTGAAGTACAGCGCCATGATTTGCGGCGCGACGGCCGTGGCGTGCACGCTCTTGGATGTGCTCACCGGGTTCGACGAACTCAAGGTGTGCACCTCGTATCGGATGCGCGATGGTTCGGAGAACGACCGCTTTCTCCCCGATGCGCGCATGCTCGCACAGGCCACGCCGATCTACCGGTCATTCCTAGGGTGGGACGAGGAGATCCGTGATGTGGCCGATCGCGCGTCGCTCCCGGCCAATGCCGCGCGCTACATCGAGTTCATCGAAGAGGCCCTCAACCTCCCCATCACGATGATTGGGGTCGGTCCGGACCGACGCCACACGCTCGTGCACGCCTGAGTTGCCGGCGCGCCGCTACTGGTCGCACATGAATGCGGCGAGCTTCACGCACGCCTCGTCCCAGGCAATCGTGCAACACTCGGGCATCATCTTGCCGCAGATGAGCGCACAACACGAACCTTGACTGCAGTAGGGAGTCGTGTGCGGCGTGAAGCACGATCCCGTCGTCGGGTCGCCGCACCCTGGGGCGTCGCACACGCGACACTCCTCTTGGGCGAGGGCAGCGCACTGCGAATCCCACGACACCGCGCAACAAGTCGGCGCCAACTGGCAGACGGCATCGCAGCACTTGAGCACGCTGCACGCGGGCGAAAAATGCGGGATACAACAGTTGCCCGCGTCAGGGTCACCGCACTGCGGCGGAGGGCAGGCGGGGGTCTCACCCTTGACGCAGAGGGCGCGCGCGAGATTCGCGCATGTGACATCCCACGCCGTGTCGCAGCAGTACTCGTCTTGAGCGCACACAAGTCCGCAACAGGCCTCATCGCGGCAGTTGGGAGTGGCATGCGCCTCGCAGCAGTCCCCGGCGCACAGATCGCCACAGGGCCGCGTGCACCCACAGTCGGCGATTCCTGCCGCCTCCGACGCGCAGGTCGCGTCCCACGCCATGTCGCAGCAGACCGCGTCGATCTTGCACACGGCTTCACAGCACGCGCTCGAGCGACATGCCGGGTTGTTCGGGTGTGCGGTGCAGCAGTCGCCCGCGAGCGCATCGCCACACTCCTCAGTGGGCTCGCACGCCGACTCGGCCTGCGCCATGGTGGCGCACGCACTGTCCCAGAGGGTTTCACAACAGAACGAGTCCAGTCGGCACACCGTCACGCAACACATCCCGTCCGAACAGCCAGGATTCGAATGCGCTGACAAGCAACTTCCGGCATCGTCATTGCCGCAGCCGCGACCGCAGCGCTGGTATGCGAACTTCACACAGTCGTAATCCCATCCGACGCTGCAGCAGTACGGATCCTGCGCGCACACCGCGGCGCAACAGAACTGGTCATCGCAGAATGGCGCGTCGTGAGGGAGCAGGCACTCACCGTTCGCCGAGCTTCCGCATCCGGGGAATCCGCCGCAGATGCCGCGAGCGAGTGAGGCACACTCCTGGTCCCAGATCACGACACAGCAGTTGGCATCCGAGAAACACACCGCGCTCGCGCAGGCAATGTCATCGCACGCCGGGTTTTCGTGCGCCTCAAAGCACGACCCCGTGCAAGGGATGTTCCAGTCGGGGTCCGGACGGCAGCGTTGATTCGCGATGGAGACGCACCCCGAGTCCCACGCCGTCGTGCAGCACTCGGGGTCGACGAAACAGACAGCGTTGCAGCACGAGGCATCGATGGACCCGGGTGTCGGATGCACCGTGAATGGCGAGTCCACGCCTGGGCAGCCGCCGACGGAAATGCAGACATACCCAACGAGGTCGGCGCACATCTGGTCCCAGGCGATCCGGCAGCAGTTGGGCTCGATGCTGCACACGGCGGTCGAACAGTCGAGGTCCGCGCATCCCTTCTGGGGGTGCGCCACGAGGCAGTCGCCGCGCCCTTGCGCCCCGGTGGGCAGCGTGCAGCCGATTCCCAACTCAGCGAAGACCATCGCCTCCCCGACGCAGATCGCGTCCCACTGGACTGTGCAGCAATAGGTGTCGTAGAGCTCGCAAATCGTCCCGCAGCAACCCGGGTCGTCGCAGCCCCTCAGGAAGCTGGCGACGAAGCAAGTCCGCCCCCCCGCATGGGCGCAATTGTCGCCGTCGGGCACGCAGGAAGCTTCGGCCTCGGTCGCGCAATTGCCATCCCACGCCACCTCGCAGCAGAATGGATCCCTCGCGCAGACAAGGAGGCAGCACACCGCGTCATCGCACGCCGGTGTCTTGTGCGGCTGGCGGCACGGGCCCGCGAAGACTTCGCCGCAGCCTTCGCACAAGAGCGTCACTTGGGCCACACAGTCGGCGTCCCACCCAGTCGTGCAGCATGCTGGATCGGCGGCGCACACGCGGTCACAGCAAGCCGGGTCCGCGCAGCCGGGATCGACATGTTCCACAAGGCAGTTGCCCGTCGCACCCTTGCACACCGGGTTCGTCGCGCACAGGGCGTCGGCGGCAGCCACGCATGACGCATCCCAGGTCACGCCACAACAGAATGGGTCGGAATTGCAGACAGCGTTGCAGCAGACGAGCGAGGCGCACCCGGGCACCTCATGCACCTCAAAGCACGGTGCCGTCGCGCCACCTGTGCCGCACGGGCACGACACATCGACGCAATACTGGAGCACACCATTGACGCACTGGACATCCCACACAATCTCGCAGCAGAATGGGTCAAGTCCGCACACCGTCTCGCAGCACTTTGCGTCCCGGCAGAAGGGATTCCCGTGCGTGAGGCAGCAGTCTCCGGCCGTCACGCTCCCGCAATCGGCCTCCTGACACAGCAGCGACGCCCGCTCGACGCAGACGGCATCCCACACGACGCTACAGCATGCCGGGTCGACCACGCACACCGTGCTGCAGCACGAGGCGTCGTTGCAACACGCGGTGGTGCCAACAAGGAAGCAACTCGGCAGCGCGTCACTCCCACAACTCACGCAGGCCGTCATCGCCACAGCGACACACGCCAAGTCCCACTCGACCACGCAGCACAGCGGCGCTTGCGCACACACGGCATCGCAACACAAGGCCGACGCACAGTACGGCGAACCGTGAGGGAGGAAGCAACCTCCGGTTCCGGGGAGCCCGCACGCGCCGCAGTTGACCGTCGCGATGTCGACGCACGCCTGATCCCACGACAGCATGCAGCAGCTCGGACGCAGCGTGCAGGTGTATTCGCAGCAGTCCCTGTCGGCGCAGAACGGTGTCGCGTGCACTTGGCTACAGAGTCCCGCAGTCGGTGAACCGCAAAACAGCCCCGCCTCGCTGGTCGGATTGATGGCTCCAGGCGTATCGATACCCGTTGTGACGACCTGGTCGAACGCCGAGAGCACCTTGTTGTCGGCGTTGCGAAAAATGTGCCTCGGCGTTTCGAGTGCTCCCGATCCTGGGTCGACCGGGTCGATCTCGAACAACGCACCGTGCGAGTAGATGCACCCGGCGCCCCCCGCGCCGGTGGTGATCGGGCTCCGAACGGCGCTCACGGCATCGAGGACAACATCCCATGGCGGGAGCTGGTTGGGAGGCGGCGGCCCGAACACGGGGGTGAACCGCGTGTCGATGGCGCAGTCCTGATTGCGGTCGATCGCCTGACCGACCGCCGGGACGGCTGTCTTCGCGGTGTAGCCGCTCCCCGAGGGGCGTCGGTAGACGAGCAGCCATGTCGTATTGAGATCGTGCTGCTGTGCGAAGGGGATCGACTGGGGGATCATCTGTGGGACGACGCCCACAGGCACCGGCAAGCTGAATGAACTGTCGATGATGAGAGCGAGACCGTCAGCAGAAAACTCAGCGCCATTCAAGTCAATGACGCGGCGGATGAGCCCGTTGGCCAGCGTCGTCGAGTTGTTCCGAGAGACAAGGATCAGGTAGTAGCCCGCAGTGAACTTGCGCAAGAACGGATAGTCCGAGGGCAGCGGCGACGGGACGCGGAACTCGACATAGCACTGCTGCGGGTCAGCCGGGCTCGGCTGTCCGCTGCGAAGCTCCGATATGGTGAACGCGGGGACGCGCCCCTTGTTCGAGCCGAGCCCGCCCTGCGTCGTGCCCGTGAAACTCACAAGGCGTGTGAGCTGAATCTTGTCGTCGTTGTCGAGGACTCCGTTCCGGTTGATGTCAGCGCACGGCGAGTACTGCCCCTGCGCGACCAACCCCTGCCAAACGACGATGTCGGAGTTGTTCACGAGACTGTCTTGGTTGAGGTCCCCGATGAAGCTGGCCGGGGCGCAGTACTGCGCGGCGGAGGGAGCCACCGCGAATGACAATGCGACCAGCAAGCCTGAGAGGGCCCTGAAACACCACCCCCCAATCAGTTGACGCCCTCGCGGGCCCTGCTGCACAGCCATCACAACTCCTTCGTGCCCAACGATTCGGTCAATCCTAGCGGGGCGTTCCCCAAATCCATCGTCGCATCGGCAACGCACCCAAATGTCCGGCGACGCGCCGAAAAGTCGGCAATGGCCCCTTGAAGGTCCGTTGGCGTGAACTCGGGCCAGAACCGATCCACGAAGAGGATCTCCGCATAGCTCGCCTGCCACAGGAGGAAGTTCGAAAGTCGACGTTGACCGCCGGTGCGGATGAGAAGGTCCAGCTCCGGCAGTCCGGCCGTGGCGAGGTGTCGTGCGATTGAAGCCTCATCGATCGAGTCGACGCTGCGGCTGCCCTTCGAAACTTCGGCGGCGAGCGATCGCGCTGCCGCAGTGATCTCTCCGCGCGCCCCGTAGTTCATCGCAAGCGCCATCGTGATCCGTGTCCCGGCCGCCGTCGCTCGTTCGACCTCATCGAACGCCGCCAAGACTCCACTGGGCATCCCCTCGCGGCTGCCAATGCGCCGAAGTCGAACGCCGCTCTCAATGAGCATGGCACACTCTTCGGCGAGCTTCTCGCAGCAGAGCGTCATGAGGCCATCGATTTCCTCCGTCGGACGACCCCAGTTCTCGCTGGAGAAGGAGTAGAGCGTCAGCGCTTCGACGCCCGAGTCGGCGGCGGCTCGCAACACCGGGCCGATCGCCAAGGCGCCCGCGCGGTGACCCGCGAGCCGCGGCAGACCGCGCGATTGCGCCCAACGGCCGTTGCCATCCATGATGATGGCGATGTGCCGAGGTGTGTCAACGCGGTGCGCCATGTCACTCCAACACCTTTTCGAACATGAGGATCTTCGGTTGGTCGCCAGGACGATTCACTCCGCTGCGATCCACAACGAGCACGAACCTCGACTCCTCGAGAAGGGTCGCTGGATTCGTTGCGTCCCATACTCCCGTGGCAGGATTGACCGCGACCGCTCGCACCTTGAGGTACACGGTGAACACATCGCTGCGCGTCGTGACGAGGCTCGCGATGCCTTTGAGAAGGGCATGCTGTTCGGCAATGTCGCCGGCCACTGTTGTCCGGCCGTAGCTCGTCGGTTCGACCACGGGGGTGCTCACGAGATCCGCCTGGATGACATCGATCCCCATGCGCTCGGTCGAAAGTTGGGCGCCGAACTGGGTGGTGCCTGATCGCCAACCGATGCCGCCATCGGCGGGAACTGGAACAACCGGAGGAGCGTGGCCGGTACTCGGCGTGCCCGCAGGCACCGGAGGATCCTCGCTTCCTCGGTAGGGATCTCGTCCCGCGTACGAAATGGACCACGACTTGTTGTCGCTCCAGCTGACGCCAGCAATCGACTCGGCCTCGGGGTCGGGTTCCTGCGCCGTCCCTGCCAGCGACGGCCGGTAGGCGCGATCCATGATCGAAAGTTCACCGACCGAGACGATGCCCCGCTCCCGACGCATCCCCGGATGGAACGGGAACAGTTCCGTCGCCGGCGGCGTCGGGAAGAACCCGCGATCGTCGTACTTGGGGCCATCGGGGGCGAGGGCGGCGGAGGGCATGCGATCGCGATAGTTCACAATCGTCTCGGGAATGCGAACCCGCCACACGCCCGGCGGCGCGATGCCGACGGCACCCCCTGCATTCACGGGGTCCTTGTCGTAGGCGAGTTGCTGCATGTGGGGCATCGCTCGCATCACCTCGATCGGTGCCGTATTGATGTTCACGAGGCCCGGCGTCGCTTTCCCCGCAAACCCCGAAGCGAGGCGAGTGCGCCGCTGGTCGGCCGTGAGCCGCTCCGCGTCGGTCGTCGTCAGATCGAGGTTGGCATCGATCGTCGCCACTCCCGCTCCATCGAGCGTGAATCCGTCGAGGATTGACGCGCCCGCCGGCAACGGCGGCACGAAGCCAACGACACTCAACACGGCCTCGCGAGCGCGATCGTGCCGGAAATGCATCGGCGCGTACTCGTCAGCGGCATCGGCCCCGAAACTCGGGAAGGGCACGATCGGATCATCGTTCGACTTCCTGGCGCCGCTGGACTCGCGCGTGCCCACCATCATCTCGCCTGCGGTGGCGTGCATCTTCCAAACCCCTTGGTCGAGTTTCATGACGGGCCCCCACACGGGCACATCGAACACTTCGCCGACCTGCTCGAACGGTCCGTCCCGTTGAGCCAGGCGCACTGGGTGCTGGTAAAAAGTCAAGGCGCGCGTGGGAATGCCCGCGCCGGTATCGCCAAAGATGTCTGTCGGTACAAGGCCGCCGTCGGGATCGCCCGGCCACGATGCCGGTTGCACCAGCGGCCAGCCCGTGTAAACGCGATCGGCCCCGACAAGCTGCGTCCGCAGCGTAAAGTTCGTCGGCTTGCCGCGCGCCGCGGTTCCAAACGGGGTCTTCGCGCTCACAATGACGATCTTGTCGGGCTCGGTCTTGAGTTCCTGCGCTGTGAACACAACACCCGGGAAGGGCGACGAGTCGCCAGCGACAAGTCCAACATAGTCAGGAAGGCCGCTTCCCGCCTTGACCACCATCGGTTTCGAGTTGGACGCGAAGACGAAGCGTGGCGAACGCTCGTTGGGCGTGATCGCCATGTTGCCGTCGACATCAAGTGTCCAGGGTCGACTCATTCTGGCCCAAGTCATCAAGAAGTCAGCGTTGCCGACGGCCACATGGGCGAAGGTCTGCGTGGCGCTCCCGGGATTGGGCGCCACATACTTTGGCGGCACCATGTAGCCAGCGCCCGAACCAGTCTGGGAGCCCCCGGGCGGCGCGGCTGGTGGCGGATCAAGGAGGCGCTTGATCGTCTCTTTCCATGGATGATCGTGCTCTGGCTGTCCCATCGCGTCGACAAGCGAGAAGTCATTCTCCAAGCGGTCGACAACAACCGTGGCACTCGAATTGGGGTTGTATGGGTCGGCGACCATTCGCACGAGCGCAATGTCCGAATCGTCCTCGTTCGCCGAGTTGATCTTGTCGAGATAGAACTTCGGGTGGAGGTCCCACCGCATCGAGCCCGCCTCCGTGATCGGCTCGCCGCCTGTCTGCTTCGACGCGTTGAAGAGCATCGAGTCCGCGTACACGGTCGACGCGTCCTCGAACATGTCCGATTGTGTTCCACCGACGGGAAAGACTTCGTTCTGTGGGACCGCAGAGAACTCTTGCACCAGCCGTTGCGGAACCACTGCACCGGCGGGCGCACCCGAGGCCTTCATCCACGGGTGTGTCAGGTCGAGCATGGCCATCATCCGAGCGCGGAAGTTGGCATCGTCGGGGAAGGACTTCGGGATCGCGAACACGACCGCGCTCCGTGGCCCTTCTTCCGTGGCGGGCCCAAGGACGGGCGTGAAACCGTAGCCCCACCGACCATCGGCACCTGTCGCGGGCTGAAGGAACTGGAACGATTGACCGAAGGCACGCAGCTGGAACGGCCAGAGTTCGATCGGTTCGTTGTACGGATTGGCGATCTGCACGGCGAGCACGATGCGTGCCGCATCACCGTTGGTTTGGTCGTAGCACACATAGCCGCCGCCGGCACCCGGAACTCCGGCAGGAATCGTCCCCGTCTTCGGGTAGACGACCGCGAAGAACACCTGCACGATGAATGGGTGCTTCTCCTCGCCAATAAAGCTGTAGGTCTCGCTGCCCTCCTGAAGAATGATCCCACGCTCGGGATGAAGCGGCGGGTCCGTCGGCACATTGAGACCCGCCTGCAGGCGCGGACCATCGCGTGCGGCAAGGATGTTGGCGGCCCAGCTCGCGCATGCGCGCCGAGCCTTGTCGAGGTCGGCGATCTCAGAACCAAACACGCTTGTGCGTGTGTCCACATCGAGGAGCGATCGCTGGAGCACCTTCATCGCGTCGCGGGCGAAGTCGTGCTGCGCCATGAGGAACTGCTGAGCCGTCGCGTGGTCGTCGAAGAGTTCGCGGTTGAGGTCGACCTTCTTGTTCCAGTCGAGGAACTGGCTCCGCGCCAACTCGACATCGGTCTGATCCACAATCCCGTCGCAATTGCCATCGCCAACATTGGCTCCTGGCTGCGCCGGGAACTGCAGCGCGAGGTCGGGCGTCCCCTGCGGCGGCACGCTGCGCGGCGCGGTCACTTCGAGGATGCCGTAACTGGTTTGGTAGAGCGGCCGCCACGAGCGGACTTGCCCGGCAGTCCATGGGTTGTTGACATCGACTGGAGGCGCCGGAGGGAGCGTCCAGAGCCATGGCGGCATGAGTTCATTTCGCGCGCCGCTGACAGTCGTCAACTTGCGTCGGTTGTCGAACAGGAGCTGCCTCGCATCGAGTTGGTCGAAGTATTCACTCGTCTCCTCACGCTGCATCGAGGAGCGCAGAAACTGGAAGTTCTGATCGGCCGCAACGGTGTCCGGATCGATCGCGCGCTCCAGCCGGCTGCGCAGATACGGATTGTTGTGGCCGGCGAAGCCGCGCAACTCCAACTCGTCGGCCATTGTGAACGGATCGAGCTGCTCGACGGGCAATCCGGATGAACCCCGCACGATGGCGTTCCCGCCACTGTCGAAGTATCCATCCACAGCCCCGCCCTGCGCCATCGACTTGAAGTATCGCGTGCGCTCGACATTCGGCTTCAAGAAGTTGGGGAATGCGGGGTTTGCCGCGGCGACACCCGAGTTCGACTCCTTGACGAGGCTCAACTCTCGCAGGACCGTCGGATCCGTGACCGACCCGGGAATCGTGGCCGTCAGCATCGGCGCACCGAATCGAGAAGGCTGAAAGTTGACCGCGATCTGCGGGTAGGCCCCCGTTGTCGCGGTGTTGAATGGCGAGCTGAGGAACCCGACCTCTTCGGAGTTCCCCGCGAGATCTTGCCGACTCACGAGCGCGAGGTCCGACGGAGTGGCTCCAACGGTCGTGGCAGCATCGCTGCGCGTGGCGACATTCACATTGAGCAGCGCGCAGTTGTCCACGACCGAGACGCCGACAACATGCCGCACCGATCGATCGAGCGATGTTGGCGCGAGGAACCAGAAGCTGTCGGTGAATCCATCCCCGTCGGTGTCGCACATCGTTCTCGTGATGATGTTGCGCGGCGAGTCCTTTACGAACTCATCGCCCTTGGGGCCGAACCATTTCAGCCGAAGAAAGTTTGGCAGTGCCTTCGCCGAATCGAGAACGCTCTCCGCGTGCGCGGTCGAGAACCACCCGCCGGGCGTCGTCGCCGGAGCAACCCCGAACGCCAACTGCTGGAATGTGAGCGCCGCATCACCCTGCGGAGTGGACGGGTTTGGATACGGCCCCAACGGCGCGGGTGGTATCGCCCCAATCGTCGTCGGGATCCACAGATTCGCATCGGGCGCCACCGACGGCAGCCACTGCTCGTAGGGAATCTGCAGTCCATACCGGGCTGGCGTGCCGGGAAAGAACTGTGCGGCATTGATTGGCGCCACTGCAGTCAGCGTGTTGGCCGTCACACTTGAGATATCTGTGACGAGTCGCCACCCGTTGCTCGCGGTTGGGATCCATGAAAGGTGCGACCAGTGCGAGAAGGCTGGCATCCCCTGAAAGACGACTCGGACCGGCTCGGTCGAGCGCAACCATCGCGCATCGCCGAACCCGGGATTGCCCACGGGATTCCCCTCGGCGCCGCGGATGTCTCCTGCTGGCGCCGGAGGCGCGTTGTAAGCGTCTGGCCAATTCGTCCACGGCCGGACCTCGTAGGGTGCGAAGTTGTAGCCATCGACGATGCCGTCGGACCCGGGCGCGAGCGTCGAGTTGTTGACCATGTCCAGCGGATCGACGCCGAATCGCGTCTGCGCGCCTGGAATGAACGCGCTTCCCGACACGGGAACATCCGATGTGGGTGACAGTCGCGGGTACGCACTCGACGCAATGCCGCTCCCGACACCCACAAGCGCCGGATCCGCCGAATTCACCGGCTTCACGAAGAGCGCCTGAGCGATCTCTTCGGTCACCCCGTGCGCGATCGGGCCGATTCGGTCCGTTTGGGCGGCCGCCTGCTGCTGCGCGGTCGCCGTCAAGCGGCTGCCCTGCGAACGGCTCACGAATGCCGACGCGAGGATCACGAGCAGCACGAGGATCGACACCACGAGAATCATCGTGCTGCCCCGAGGTGCACCGCGAAGATGTCGTTGCCCTGAGTGGGTCATGGGTGCCTCCGTTACGACACGGGCCTCTGCGGCAGTTCGATGATGAGTTGGACGGTCCGCCCTTGCTCAAGACGCTTCTCTGGGTCGTGGAGGGTCATGGTGATGCGGAGCGCCGTTGGCCAGGGCGTGTAGTCCTGATTCGCGATTGGAACGCCCGCGAGGTTGGTGTAGAACGGCGTGTCGGCGTTGAATCCAAACGCCGCCGTGTAGACCTTCACTGGGACGGATGCTCCCAATGGCTGCGACACCGGCTCCGGGAACAACATGGGAAAGCCCTCGATCGCTTCAGGGAGGATGGGCAGGTGCACATAGAGCGGGTTCCCACCACTGACAAAGTTGTCGCGGTACTCGGTCAATGACATCACGCCGCGGCGCGACTCGGCCTGCGTCGCAGGCGCGTGCGCATCGGGGAAGCCCCACCAAGGGGTCGGCAGCAGCGACGACGGCGTGAAGCCAGGGAACAGGACCGTGCCACCAGGGGTGGCGAGGTAGGTGCGGCCCGTCGCGTTGGCCCAGGTCCAGTCCACCATGAAGCTCGAGCAGTTCGAGGCGAGCGTCGGCGAGGTCAGCATGACATCCAATCGGTGCATGCTTGGCGAACGCTTCTCGCTGCGCACATACCCGCCGACCTGCCCGAACGCGGCCGGCGAACCGAAGAATCCGTTGATCGCACGGGTGCGCCAATTCGCATTCCCAACCGGCGCGAGCACGCGCCGCAAGTCATCGAGATTCATGCTTGTGACATCCACGCGGGAGTTCACGACATCTGGACTGGGACTGAGCGCGCCGTCCATCAAGGTTTGGTGGAGGTTGGCCTGATTGAACAGACTCACCGCCGAATTGGGACCGTAGGTGGGCGTGGTCTGCTGAAAAAGCGTCCGCGTACCGCCGTCGTCGGCCAAGAGCACCGCCTGCCGTGCGAGCGTCCACTCGCGGGCCTCCGGCTGCGTCCCGTTGGTGCGCCCGCCGCCGCCACCGATCCAATACTGATAGTCGAGGCTCGGTCCATCTGCAATCGTGTCGTAGCTCCACGGCGTAAGCGGTCCGAAGTCGAACCCCACCGGATCCGGGCGCAGCGTCTGCGAGGGTCCTTCGGGCACGAGATCCGGCAGCTGAATGCCGTGGCCGTAGATGACCCGGCTGACGGCGCTGCGCGAAAGCCCGTTCCCTGTACCAAGGTCATTGCCCCCAGAAAATCTCGCCGAATCCTGTGTGCCCTTGGCGAAGAAGACGAGTTGGTCAGCGCGGATGACTGCGTCGGGCGGACGCGTCGGATCCAAGAGTGGTGCCGTGGGATTCGAGAGTTGGTTGATGTTGTTGCCAATCTGCACGCACTGGATCAGGAGGACCCCGTCGCGATCGAGCCGGGCGATATCCGTGCGGATCTGTCGCTCGATCGCGCCGATCTCCTGGAGCACGCTGGCGTTGGACTCGCCGATTCCAGCGACCTTGCTCGCGGTCGAAAAAATCTTGCTGGTCGCCGCGATGACGACGAGGAGCAGGCTCACTGCCACCATCAGTTCGACCATGGTGAATGCTCGTGGGCGCATCGTTAGAGTTCCTGCACCGTGGCAAAAACCGGAACGAGCGAGTTGCCTGCCGCGTCAACTCCGGGAATGAACCAGATCGCGCGCACCGCGGGATTGAGCCCGGTCGAGGAGCCATCGGCTCCGTACCCGAGTTGTGAAGGCACGGGCAATGGATCAGGGATCGGCCGCGAGAGCATCACCGGTCCTTCGCGAGTGTTCCGTCGACCACCGACGACCCGATGAACTGTGTTGTACTGATCGACGAGCCACTGGCCTGGATACTGCCAAGTCAGATCGACGGCGAAGTCCACCGGATTGCCGGTCAGAGCGGCCGTCCCTGGAACGATGTGATTGTCGGCGGCCGTGGCCGCACTCGCATCGAAACCGCCGGGTGTCCAAGGAGCCACAACCACGATGCCCAGAGGAAGCGGTGGTGTCGCGGAGTTCACGGGCATCGCCGCCTGCGCCACGCTGTAGGGGCGCGGTTCTCCGCCGCTGACGATCCGATAGACGAAGATCGCAACCTGAATGCGGCCCTCAAACCGTCGGAACATGCACTCCCAGTGGTACGCAGGCTTCTTGGAGCCCTGCCCCGCCGTCCCTGGCTGCGGGTAGCCGCGCTCGGCTTGCGTAATGATCACCAGCGGTTCGCCCTCGACGCTCGAGATGGTGTGATCGAAGGGCTGGAAACCGCTCTCGAAGAGCGAGCGGTTGTAGGGAATCCCGTAGAGGGTCGCTCCGGAACCGCCGCCCGCATCTCCGTCTGGCGATTCATTGCCGACCTTACTCACATTGACGGTGCCACCGAGACCACCACCGTCCATCTTGCTTGAGTACAGCGCGCTAAAGACATCGATCGCACCGAGTTCGTCAATCGCGGAGCTGTTCAGGTCGTGGAACAGGAACCCGGGGCGCTTCCAGCGCCAGTCGCCTGGGATGGTGCTCCCGAGTACCAACGAGGAAGTTCCCGATGGCGGCATGATGAAGTCGACTTGACCGAAGTCCTCGTAGGTACCGAACCACTCGGGCTTCAACTTGAGGCGCAGGAGCGCCATCGCGTTGTCGGCGACGATGGGACCCATGATGTCGTCGGCGGCCTGTCGCTGCTGCGCAATGCCCACAGGGAACAGAGCGGAGATGCCGATGATCCCGATGCCGAGAATGAAGACGGCCATCAGCAGCTCGACGAGCGAGAAGGCGCGGCGGACGATCACTTGGGCATCACCTCCGCCACTCCAGTAAATCGATTGAAGTGGATGCGGTCGGCGAACTGGTTGACGAAGTCGGTGCGGGCGGCATTGAGCGTGGCCCATGCCCCGTACCCCTGCCAGTCGGCTGGAGTCCCCTCTTCATGCATGCGCTCGTCGTCGTAGACGGCGAGGAAGAGCGTGTGGTCGCCCAGAGGTTCGTCATTCCCTTCGTCGTACGCGAAGTACTTGCCGTTGCTGCTCCCTGTCGTCGTGCCGATGTCGATCCGCGCGTTTCGATTGAAGTCGATGTAGGGGGCCACAACGGAGGTGTCAGTCCCCGACGCGGTGAGGTTGCCCGTGAGGGAGGGATTCCGAGTGATGGTTGAGCCATCAGCCCCGTAGCGAACAACGACCATGCTCGCGCGCTCCGTGTTCTTGAGTTCGGGCTGTCCGAGCCAGACGGTGTCCTGCCCGATGTCGTTGATGTCCGTGACATCGGCGGCCGACCCGGCGACCTTCACACCCGACGGAAGGAGCCGCGGCGGAACGCCTTCGACGGGCTCGAACTCCTCGATGAGAAGGTCATCGATTCCTGCGGCTGGAAGGACAAGTGTCCAGGCTCCGGCGGTCGCGGCACCTGGGAATCCGATCCGACCGGTCGGCTTGGCGATCACGATCTCCACCTGTTGAGGCTTCGTCTTGTCGACCTGAACGACCCCCGATCCGTCTTTGTACACGGGCTGGCGAACCTTGAACGCCACGAGCACAGTCGAACGGTCCCGAATCGCGATCGCCCGCGCCTGGCCAAGTGCTGCGAGCACATGATTGGTCGCACCCGCGACCTTCGCGTCCTTGGCGATCCGCTGCGCACTCATCGTGACGGTGATCGCCAGAACGGCGATGACGCCGATGACCGCCAACAACTCGGCGAGCGTGAAGGCGCGGCACTTGTGCGTCGCTGCGCTCATGGTCGTGGCAGCGGCTCATAGGAGTAGATGTTGTCTTCGGCGGTGTTGAAGTCGCCGTCGGGTCCACAGGAGACAAAGTATGGGCGACGGTTGCGGCACACGCCGATGGTCTGCTCGTCAATCGTGCGCACGCTGCCATCGTTGGCATCCGTGTAGATCGTTGGATTGGCAAGCTCGGCCTTCGTGGCCGCGCGACCCGGGAAGCAACTCGAGATGCGTCGACCCCATGGGTCCACGAGTTCGCGAATCAGCCCGAGCGCGTTCGCCGGCATTCGGTTGGGCAACCAAGTCGCCGGCAACGGCTCCCCGAGAACGGTGGCGCCGTTCATGGGGACGAAGCGCAGGGCCGACCCGGGGATCTTGGCGAGGATGTCCGCTGACTCCGAACCCGGCGCGGCCAGTTGCTCAAGCAGGATGCAGATGATGTACGCGCTCGTCGCATTCAACTCATAGATGTCGTAGGCCACATTCGGGGTGGTGCCCGTATAGTCGGGAGGTCCACCGCCTCCGGCGGGAACGGCCCGGCGTCCGTACGACATCTCGCGCCCCATCTGTGCCTGCCATGACTCCATGGCCTGCTCAAGAAGTTTGAAGGTCGTCTCAGTCGTTCGACGGTCGTTCGAGGCAAGGACGGCGCTCGTGACAGAAAGCGCGAGTGCCATGAGGATCAGGATGATGCCGATCACGACGACGAGTTCGAGCACGGTGAATGCACGGCGAATGATCATTGGCCGATCTCCACGACATTGTCCTCGTTGAATCCTCCCGCATCGACGCGTGCGGTGAAGTCCGCGTCGCGGTCGGGTCCCATTGAGAAGAGCGCGAACTCGGCGCCGACGAGTCCCTTTGACGTCGTTGTGTCACCGTTGGCATCAGCGAGTCCATCGATGCCGGTCCCGGCCTCGAACCGCTGCGGTCGAAGCACGAAGATGTCGCTCAGATCCCAGCCGAGACCGAGACTCCCAGTGCTGCCTCGCCCGCGCGTCATGCGAGGATCCGCGTTCATGTAGCCCTTGCGGTAGTAGCGAATGGGTTGCCCCCAGTAATCGACGATGCAGCGCGGTGCCGTCTCGATGAAACTGTTGTCGCCCGGGCGAGCAACAATCGGTGCACCACTGGGAGCGAAACCAACCACCGCGCCGAACATCGAGGCATCCTTGAGCTCGAGGTAGGGCCCCAGGGCGCGGCCAGACACATTGGCCAGAGTCGAAGTGTTGGCCGCAACGCCCTGCGGAAGATTTCGTTGCGCGAAGGTGCCCGGTGGCTGTGTGGAATTGAGTGGAGTGAGGTACGACCCCCATGCGCCGTCCTTCAGCGGCGCTCGGATGCCAACCGCAGGAATCTCCTTGGATCCAAGCGAGTTGGCCACTGGAGTTCCGACCGCACCATATCCGTCCTGGTCGCGCCCGCCGGGGCCGATGAGGTACTCCACAAGCGTTGTGATCGAGCAGTAGTTCTGCGGCGTGACCTGTTGGGGGAGCGTCGGTCCGCCGATCACCTGAGGGATCAAGAGGTCGCGCAGGTGTCCGGAAGATCCGACGGCCGACGGCATCGAGGGAGCCGCTCCCAAGACCGGTGGGAAGTAGCCGAGGTCCGTCTTGAACCGGGCAAGTGCACTGGAGATGGACCCCATGAGCGCGCGGGTGCTCGCGGCCTGTGCCGCCTTCGCCGAACTCGAGAGCACCGTCACCAGAATCCCGACCAAGAGCACAATGACCGCCACGACGACGAGCAACTCGACGACCGTGAACGCGCGGATGCCCCGCCCGGTACGCACTAGCCGCCACCCTTGGAGACCGACTCGATCATGGCGACGAGCGGGAGGAAGAGTGCGAGCACGATCGTTCCGACAATGCCGCCGAGGATGACCACCATGAAGGGCTCGAGCAACGAGAGGAGGCTCGCGACGGCCACATCTACTTCTTCGTCATAGTTGTCGGCGATCTTCATGAGCATGGCATCGAGGTCGCCCGTCTCCTCACCGACATCGATCATGTTCACGACGATGGCGTCACACACTTTCGCCTCGCGCAGCGGCTTGGCGAACGACTCACCCTCGCGAACCGAGTCGTGCACCTTCGTGAGAGCTTTCTCGAAGACATAGTTCCCCGAAGTGTCACGCGTAATGAGAATCGCTTCGAGGATCGGCACACCCGCGGCCACGAGCGTGCCGAGCGTTCGCGTGAACCTCGCGATCGCCGTCTTGCGGATCAACATGCCGATGACCGGGAGTTTCGTGCGAATCACATCCGTGGCCGCACGCCCGAACGCCGTCTTCCTGACCACCTTGAAGAAGAAGAAGATGAGGAAGGGCGAAAACATGACCCAGACCGCGCCGGGGACGCGCTGACCGTCTTCCTGGCCGGCCACCCACTTGCTGGCGGCGATGAGCCACTTCGTCAGCCCAGGGAGTTCCACCTCGAAGTCGTTGAAGATCTCCTGGAACTTCGGGATCACGAAGTACATGATGCCGGTCACGATGGCGACGGCAATCGTGATGACCACGGCCGGATAGATCATGGCGCCGATGATGCGCCGCTTCAGCCGCTGCCCCTTCTCCATGAAGTCGGCGAGCCGCTGCATGATGACATCGAGCACGCCGCCGATCTCGCCGGCGGCCACCATCTTCACATAGAGGGTCGAGAAGACCTTGGGGTGTTGCCCGAAGGCGTCGGAAAGCGACGAACCTGAACTCACCGACTCACAGACCTCGCCGAGCACATTCTTGAGCTTGCCCGGCTTCTGCTGATCTTCCAAAATCTGCAGCGATCGGAGCAGCGGAAGGCCCGCGTCTTGCAGCGTGGACATCTGCCGCGTGAATGTCGTCAGCACCTTCGTGCTCACCCCGCCGATCGAAATGGAGAATCCCTTCTTCTTCTTGCGGTCGAGGTTCGGAGTCTTCTTCTTCTTGGCCGCGCCTTTGCGCTGCTCACGAACGGAGGTCGGAAAGAGTCCGCGCGCGCGAATCTGGCGAATGGCGTCTTCGCTCGAACCCGCCTCGACCATCCCCTTTTCTGTCTTCCCTGCCGCGTTGGCTGCCTCGTAGGCAAAGTTCGCCATGGGTTTCACTCCTCCGTGATCGTCTCGCGGACGACCTCGTCGATGGTGGTCTGACCCTCATAGAGCGCGAGCAATCCCGACTCGCGAAGCGTGCGCATGCCGCGCTTACGCGACTCCGCGCGCAACACGGCCGTGGACGCTTGCTGCATCACCAGTTCGCGGACTTCGTCGTCCATCATCATGATCTCGAAGAGCGCCATGCGCGACTTGTAGCCCGACTTCGTGCACGCGTCGCAGCCTCGGCCGCGGAACAACTGCCGACCCTGCACATCCGCCGGACGAAGATTGAGCTCCATCAGGTGCTCCTCGCTCGGGATGAACTCTTCCTTGCACTGGGTACAAATGCGTCGGACCAGCCGCTGCGCGACGATCGCCTCGATCGTCGCCGTCAAGAGGAAGCTCTCGACGCCGAGATCGAGAAGTCGCAGGATGGAACTCGGCGCGTCGTTGGTGTGGAGCGTCGCAAACACAAGGTGCCCCGTGAGGCTCGCCTGGATGGCGATTTGTGCCGTCTCGAGGTCACGGATTTCGCCGACGAGAATGATGTCGGGATCTTGGCGCAGGAAGGATCGGAGCAGTTTCGCGAAGGTCAACTCCTGATCCATGTTGACCTGGCACTGGACCATCCCTTCGATGTCGTACTCGACCGGATCCTCAGCGGTCAGGATCTTGGTGTCCACTTGGTTGAGCTCACGCAGCGCGGCGTACAGCGTGGTCGTCTTGCCCGAGCCGGTGGGCCCCGTGACGAGCACGATGCCGTTGGGCTTGTTGATGATCATCCGCATCGTTTTGAGCTCGTCGTCGCGAAGCCCGATGCGATCAAGTTCCAATTGCACCGCGGAGCGATCGAGCACACGAAGCACCACCGACTCGCCGAACATCGTGGGCAACACAGCGACACGAAGGTCGATCGGCTCGGCCGACACGCCTTCGTAGTTGATGCGGCCGTCCTGCGGGAGGCGGCG
>SXGS01400666.1_pt1 | contig 50532 bp, 33 predicted proteins | sample 3174681 | NCBI WGS metagenome assembly SXGS01 (sample SAMN11356861, study PRJNA531348) | freshwater metagenome | isolation source: freshwater sample F1-80 | place: China: Fuxian Lake, Yuxi | collected 2017-12-25
CAGTTCGACCTCAGGGCTAAAGGCGTTGGGGGAGGTGCGACCTTTTCTGCGTTTGTCAGTCATCTCGATCTCCATGGGAAGGGGCTCGACGCCCTATTTTACCCCAGGGCTATCTTACACACCTCATCATACAGTCCCGCGATCTTGGCGATCCAGGGTCGCCACAAGGCAGGCGATCCATCGGACCTCGGCGTTGTCCAACTCATAGGGCAAGGCCCGGCGAGGGACGATGGGCCGTTTGTCCCCTTGAGCGCCCAACCGAAGCGCCAGACTCAGGACAGCGCGCGAGAGTCCAGGGATGGAGGGTGGCGTGTCAAAGACCAGCGTCAAGGACGGCTCGTCCCTGTACAAGAGTAGCAGCGCCTCCATCAGGTACTCCAGGCGCTGCTGGAGGAAGGCCGTCCGCTCTTCGTCGTATACCACGGAGACGATCGCTTCGACGTCGCGCGGCAGGGCGCTGCTGGGGATGATCCGCAAGGCTTCAGGACCTCGCTGAAGGCGCCAGAGGAGCCCGACGGGATCTGCGTCCTCGATGTCGACCCTCTCAGGGGCCGGGAAGAGCAGAAAGTCGTTGAGGTAAGGGGGCGCACCAACGCCCCTCAACTCTTCATCCTGTCGCAACCTGACGCGCTCCATCGTCTCTTCGTGACTGGAGAACCCATCCGATGGCCCCTCAAGCGCTTTGAGGACGGGGTGCTCAGCATTCCAGCGGGGCGCCTCCAGCTTGAGGACATCACCCAGGCTCGTGCCCGTCAGATCCATGTCGATCAGGACGACAGGCTCCCCGTCGCGCTCGGCCAGCGCCAGCGCGCACGCCGTCGCCAGAGTGGACTTGCCCACCCCTCCCTTGACTGAATGAAATGAGTAGCAGCGCAGACGCATCCCCACCTCCGTCAAACTGGGCCGAGCCTGCGCAGCTCGCGCCTCAATGAGTCGTGGTCAGCAAATGGGGATCGTGACGCCAACGCCAGCAAACGATCCTTGAGGCGCGACAGCGGCTCCGACAGGCGCCCCCTCGATCGCTGAAGACTCCGCGTGGCGAAATAGGCGGCGTTCAGGCTCACGGACTCTCCCTGCTTCCCCCTGGTCGCCTCAGTCTCCGCCAGATGCACCAATCGAGCAAGCGCCATCGTCACCAGCCCTTCGTCCTGCGACCACCCGTCCGCGCAGCGGCTCCAGAGCGAGGCCTGCCATGCCACGTCGCAATCCTCGATCAAGGCGGCGACGCGCTTGATCTGAGCCTCCTTCATCTTCCCAAGCACCGAGAGCCCTGTCATCGCTTTGAGGTGCGGCGTGGCGTGGCTTTCGGCGATCCGCCCCCAGCGCTTCAAGATCACCCTTTGGAGAGGTTCCGATAGCGATCGAGGATCCATGCTCAGCGCTCGCCCCAGCCACTCCATGCCTTGCGGGTGTTGCGCCATCCAGTCCAGCCATCCACCCAACCTCGCAGGCTTGCTCATTCCAACCCAGTTCACCCCGCGCCCAGTCAGCACCGACTGGGCCAGGAGGGTGGGGGAGACATGGTCAAAGGGCCATTCATCGAGCGGATCCTGCCCGCGCACCAGCCCTTTCTCCTTGAGCGCGAGGCCAAGGGCGATCTCCAGCTCCTTCTCCACATCCGACATCGGTCGAAGCGCCACCCGACTCAGCGCCTGGATCAACGGGAGGGGGGCCGGCGTCAGCACGCTCTCGGCGCCTTCGTGCTGCGCTGCTCCCGTCGTCAGCGCCACCTCCTTGAGCCCAAGCGCCGCGATCCCAACGGGATCCAGCAGTCCAGTTCCGGCTGAGGTCGCCTCGGTCGATGAGGATGGCGTAAGCATCGCCTCCAGGCGGGCCACCCAGGTCTCGATGTCTTCCCCGAAAAATGGGCTGCGAAGGAGGCACTGGTGGAGCCACCGGGCGACGCGCCATCGCTCCTGGATCGTGAGGTCGGACCTCTGCAGCGTCAGCTTGCAGGCGAAGTGCAGAAGCAGCTCCTCCAGCCGAATGGAGAAGCGCTCAGGCGAGGCTTCCCCTTTGTGCGGGGAAGGGAAGGCGATCGCGATCGAGGCCGGCAAGAGGCTCCTGAGATCCTGTTGGAAGTCCCCCAGCTTGAAGACGGGTTGCTCGGCGGCGCGCCCGAGGAGGAAGGTGAGGGCCGCGCCACGCATGGTGATGGGGTCGCCCGTCTCCATGATCTCCAAAGCGCCGCCGATGCCCCGAGCCGGCGCCCAGCCCGCGGTCAAGCCGGGGACAGAGAGGTGAAGCCCAAGCCAGTCAAGCCAGGCTTCGTGGGCGCGCTTTGGGAGTCTGGGGGTGCGCTCGCCAGGGGTCTCGCCAGGGACGACGCCCGCAGCGCTCAGGATGCGCTCCACGGTCCACTCAACCGCACCGTGTGGACCTTCTCCTTCTTCGGGGGCATGGCGAAGGAGACCCGGATCCTGCATCAGGCGCCGACCCGGGCTCGTCAGCCATTGTCTGGCCAGTTCGAAGGGCTCGTTCCCTGACGTCCATGACTCCTTCCAGTGGGCAAAATCCACCGCCCAGAGATCGCCGAAGGGTTCCTTCGACGGCTTTCTCCTGGTCGCTCGCTGGGCAAGATGGCGCGCCCAAGCCGGGTAGACTTTGACAGCCGGTGGCAGCGCTGACGGATCGGGCTCCAGCCAGTAACCCATACGCGCAGGTTCAGAAGCCGCCGCTTCGGTGGGATCATCGATGCGAAGCTCCGGCGATGGATTCAGGCACAGCGCCAACCAACCCAACTCGGCCCCAGCGTGTGGAGGATGGGCTCCTCCCAGATCAGGGAGGTCGAAGCCCACACGCTCCAGATCTGTGAGGAAGGAGCCGCGATCACCGCCGCCCAACACCTCAAGCAGAGCCCGCTCCAGTCTGTATGTCGGGTGTGGGTCACTCAAAGTTGAACCTTGATCTGCGCTCTTGACCGAGGGCGGCGCCACCGCCAAGATTGCCCCAGCGTAGACGACAACAGCCCGGACGGCCAATTAACAATGACCACCCTCCCAACCTTGACCGACCTCAGCCTGCAGTGGGGCCTCGACCTCAGCGCCGCAGACAAGGCTCCCGAGGCGCTCACCAGCGCGCTGACCGAGGCATCTTCTCCAGAGCTGGCCCTCAGCGCCCTCCAGATCCTCTGGTTGGATCCAGAGCAGCCCCACTACGACAACCCCGCGATACAGAGGTTGAAGGAGGTGCTCAAGGAAGCCTGGCCCACCGTCGCCACCAGCCCGGACGGTCGGACCAGAACCGTCCTCATGCCCATCCAGGCGGTAGTGCTCTGTGGTTGGACCCAGTATGTCGAGGACGTTGCGTTGGTGGAGGCAACGCGGATGGTAATGAACCGGAAACAGCCTCTCCCGTCCCAGAGTGAGGCCTACAAGCGGTGGCTCCAGGTCACGTTGGGGAAGATGTCCTGGCCAGAAGTGCCATCGGACAAGCCGCCTGCTGCTCCTTCTGCTCCCGTTTACGGGCCAACCATCGATGACATGACCTTCAACCCTCACCCAGCACATCTGGAGGACAACAAGACGAAACTCAAAACAGTACTTGGGCAAATTTCAAACCACACGACTCAATCCTTCACGACTCTCCAAGGCTGGACCAAGGATGCCCTTGATCGTCATCGCGCTCAGGAGGGGGCGCTGTCCCGGATCCTATGGTGGGGGCAGTCCAGGTATTGCGTGGGCCTCGAACGACCCTTTCGGAAGTTGCTTGATGAGCCAGCCCGCCTTGTCTGGTGGGCCGCGAGCGAGCTGGCGCCGCTGTGTCATGGGGTGCCGTTGGCCCCGGCCAGCTCCTACCTCGTGGAGGTGTTGAGGAGCATGGGGCTCGGCATCGAGGAGAAGCGCTCGCTGGCCGACTGGATGCAAGAGACAGCGCAGGTGTTGAGGGCGGATCGTAAGGAGTTCCCAAAGCCTGAAAAAGCGCTGCAGAAGTTTGTGGCGGTGAGCCCGCTTGGGCTGCCTGTGTTGTGGTTGCGTTGGAAGTGTGCTGGAGAAAAAGAGACGTGGGACGAGATCGCTCAGGACGCTCGTCAAGAACTGGGGCTGGATCTGGAGGTCGAGATCGAGAGGGCGGAGTGGGCCGAGTGGCTCCTGCATGAGCTGGTGTTGGAGCAACGATGGCGTCGTTGGGGTGAGGCATGACGGAGTCCTTGCCCTCACCTCTGAAGCCCCTCGCTTGCAACAACCCCGACTGCACGCTCCCGACTCGTCCGAAGGATGGGCGCTGCGCGCTGGCGCAGCTCCACCCCGAACCTCTCCTGACCTGTCCCGATCTCAAGCGCCAGGAGCCGGCCCCCGAACCCCGATCGACCGTGGCCGTGGCCGAAACAGGGCGCGAGGTCGCCTGGACGGGGAGGCCCCTGGGGCTTGACCAGTTCGGGGGGATGCTGGGCGCTTCACCGGCCCGGCTCATCGGGATCTTTGGCCACCATGATGCGGGTAAGACCACCTGGGTGGCCTCGCTCTTCTTGCAGATGGCCAACGGGGCGCTCGCTCAACACTATCGCTTTGCGTCGAGTCGGACGCTCCTGGCATGGCACGAGATGACCCAACGCGCGCTGGAATGGAACGGCTCGCCGCAAGCCAATGTCGTCCCTCACACCGTGTACGAGTATTCAAAGGAGGCAGAGATCTTCCTCCACCTCGGGCTGGTCCCGGTGCGCCACCCCGATCGTTGCATCGACGTAGTGCTCACCGACATCCCCGGAGAGTGGGGCGAGCGCTGGGCGACCTTGGACAACGAGGTTCATCAGGAGCGCCTGGCCTACCTGGATCGCTGCGATGCCTTCGCGCTCGTTCTCGATGCGCAAAAACTGCGATCTTCTGAAGGGGGCGTGGTGGTCAGCCAGCTTCGGGGCCTCTTGAGGCGGCTGTTGATGCGAGCCCGGGATCGACGCTATCCCTGTCGTGCAGTGGCGATCCTGTTGAGCAAATACGATCTGGTGTTGAAGGATGTCGGGACGCCGCCAGCGCCCGAGGACGCTCTGGATCTGGCCTCATGGGGTGATCTTGGGGTTGCGTTGAGGCCGCTGGTCGTTGCCCTTGAGCAGGTCCGCGAGCACCTGGGGGCCACCATCGGGATTTTTGCTCTGAGCGCCTTTCCGGGCGCGCTGGACACCGGGCAGCCCGTTGGCGTCGTCGAGCCTTTCTTGTTCCTAATGGCGCAAACCGACGTGCGCGCGTCGCTGATCTGGCCTTCGAGTGACCCGCCTTCGGACGCACACCCGTTCTTGTTGATGGGGCGAGGTTGATGGGTAAGAGCGCGTCAGTGATGCTTCTGGGTCTGGCGGGGAGCGGCAAGAGCACCTACCTGGGCGCCTTGCTGACCGCTCTGGAGTCGGATCGCTCGTCAAGCGTCGAGGAGGGCCTTGATCTCTCGAAGGACAGCCAGCTCCGTCAGGCGTTGACGGCTCCATTGCTGCGGGGAGAGTATCCGCCGCGCTCGAACACGGCCAGCGAGGTGAGCGTCCAGCTGCTGTTCAAGGGTCAAGACAAGGGCCCCTCTTCGGCCTTCTGGCTGCAGGCCCTGGATCTCCCGGGAGAGTCCATCCGGCGAGAGTTCGAGGACAGGCTCGGGCATGGCCCCTGGTACGAGCCCGGCGACGCGCACCTCTTGTTGCTGCTTCATCCAGAGCGCCTCTTCCAACCTTCGAAGCCAGCGCCTGAAGGGCTCGACTGGGAGGGGCAATGGGCGGCGCTGGGCGCTCGTCTGGAGGGTGCGAAGCCCAGAAAGCCGCAGGGCGGGCGTCGTCGCGTGAAGGGACTCCAGCCCGAGGACTTGACCCCGCCCTTGCAGCCTGCAGAGCGAGCGCTGGTGCGTCAGGCCGGGGATTCGGTGCGGGTGCCGGGTCAGCTTGAGGTGATCGAGGCGCTCCAGATGTTGAGGCACTCCAAGGGCTGGCCGGAGGGTTGGAGGCCCCCTGAGGGGCGCTTGCGGGTGTTCGTCTTGCTCTCGCATTGGGACGCAGTGCAGAAAGAGTGGAGCGAATCGCTGGGGCCGAAGCGATTCTTGAAGGAGCACGTGCCGCTCCTGGGGGACTTTTTGAGGAGCAACTTTCGCGACGAGGATGTCTGCGTCATGGGGCTGTCGGCCACGGGCGGGGATCTGCGAGACGGGGCCTACTCAAAGCGATACCGCTCAGAGCACGCTCAAGAGGGCCGAGGGGGATACCTGGTCGAGGAGGGTGCGGATGGTCAACTGCGGCGACACGACGATCTGGCCTTGCCCATCGCGTGGCTGTTGCGCGGCGATGGGGTCCTTCCGATTGCAGATCCATGAGCGGCGAGCGGATTGAACAGACCCTCCACGGCTATCGCCGGGGGCACGAGCGCATGGCTTCCAGCGTTGACCTGGATGTGGCGACGCGCGGCCTGATGGACAACCTGAGCGACCTGTCGGGCTACATGCCCTCGGATATCGTGTGGGCGTCGTACCTGACGGGTTACCCCTGCGGCGAGCATTACGCTCTGGCGCGCACATGGCCGGACTGGAGCGCCCCACGTTCGGGGGCGGTGTGGACGCACACGCTCCTGGTTCCACCCTCCTTGTTGGGGCGCCTGAAGGATCCATGGTCCCTGACTCACCTCCACCACCCCCCCGAGTCCCGCGATGATCTGGAGGTCTACGGGCGCCCGCTGAGCTTTGCTGAGCCGGCCTCGGCCCAGGAGCCGAGCGGGATCGCGGAGCCCGTCCGGCGCCAGATCGCCGAGTATTTCTTCGGCCTGGAGCACAGGCCCTTGATCCTGCGGCGAGAGCGGGCCGACGACGCGACGATGGGGTGGTTGTGGTCTCTGTTGTGGCACGAGCCGCGCTGCGAACTGGCGTTCTGCACTCTGGCGCTCCAGCCTCGGCGCGTGCAGGGTCGCGTCTTTGACGTGATGATCGTCCCGGACAAGGTTCTGGGCGGCTTCAGCGCCCATCTGCCTCGCCAGACCGACATCCCCCGCACGGGCCCCTGGGTCGAGGCGCTGCTCCAGGAGGGCAGCGCGCTGACGGAGCGCCTCGGCCGCTGGTGTCAGGCGCGGGGTCTGGCGATGCCGCATCCGACGCAGCTTGGGACCCTTCATCGTTTGGTACAGGTCGACGATGGCGCCGGGATGCGGTTGGCCGCGGCCCGCGCTCGCGCGGATCTGTTGGTTTTGTTGTGGCCCGAGCTCCCGGCGACGCACCCCACCTGGAAAGAGGCCTTGGAGTCGTTGGTGGGGCATCTGGGGCAGATGAAGGGTGAACCCTCGTTCTGGTGGGAGTTGGAGGATCTGCTCGGCAGGCCCCAGTGGTCGAGCCTGTCGACGCAGGAGGACGCATGGGGAGAGGCTCAGCGAGCTTGTCTGAGCCGAAGCATCCTTGAACAACACACCCTCGGAGTTGGGCATGAGAGCGACGGGGGCGATCCTCTTCACCTCTTCTTGAACCAGCGGGGGGATGAGGAGCGTCAGAGGTGGCTTCGCGCGATGGTCGAGGTCGCCGGGCGTGCTGAGAGGCGGCTCGATCCCATCCAAGGGCTTGAGCCGTGGATCGGCGCTCTGGTGCAGAGCGCCGCAGCGCGTCGCGATCTCGGGTTGTTGATCCGCCTCGCGAGGTTGACGCGGGGGAGGGCGGGCTGGCTTGAGCTTCGAGATCTTCTGCCGCGTGATGCGCTCCCCAAGGTGAGCCTTGAGTCGAACCAGTGGGAAGATCTGCTGGTGCTGGTCGGGCAATTGGCGCGGATGGACTGGTATGGGGTGCGATGGTGGGCAGAGGCGCTGGTCGAGGCTTGCCCTGCCGAAGTCCTGGCCGGGGAAGAGGTGCTGCGTCAGGTGGAGGATGGCCTCCCCACAGAGTGGCGCAAGGTGCTCTTGAGCCGCGTCATCCCAGCGGGGTTGAGCGCCGTGGCCAACAAAGGGCTGTCTGAAGCGGCGATGGTGGCGTGTCTCCAGATCGAGGAGGTCCAGGCCTGGTGTGCATCCTTCGCAGAAGGTCCAACCTCGTCGACGCCCTTGCGCGGCTATCCGCTGGGGGCGGCGCTTCGCGTCTCACAGCGCGCGCTGGAGGGGCAGGATGAACGAGGCCCCTGGGTGTGGGCGTTGTGCGCGTGGCCGCTGAGGGAAGAGAAGGTCAAGGACTGGTCCCCCTGGGTCAAGACAATCGCCTATCTCTTGCGCGACGCGATCAAGAGCCGCGCGGCCTTGAGCGAGGGGCTGATCAAGGCGATCCAGCGGAACGAGGCCAAGGATGCGGACGACTTATTGGTCATGGTTCTGCCCGTCGCGCTGGAATCGACGTCGATGACAAGGAGCAGGCGTCGTGACCTCTATGAGTGGATGATCCAGGAGTGGACTCTCCGTGCGTGGTCGATGGGGCCTTTGCTCTTCAGGCTTCACGACGACAAGATCTTGCGCGAGGAGTTTCTCGAAGTCCTCTCCAGGAGGTGGTCCAAGGGAGGGGAGAGGTTTCGTGAGGAGGCGCTGCGCGCTCTGGAGGGCGAGGGATCCGCGTGGGCCTTGAGATCGTCGCTGGTTGAGGAGCTTCGATTGCTACGGCCCCACAAGATCTGGCCGTGGGATGGCTGACGCCGCCTTCGTTGGCGTGGAGAGGCGTGTGAAATCGACATTCCAGGTGGCCTGGAGTGTCGATTTGCGTTTGGAAATCGTGACTCCAGGTGGCCTGGAGCGCCGATCCTGGCACAGAAGTTGTGACTCCATGTGACCTGGAGTACCGATCCCTGACCCACGATCGTGACTCCAGGCGACCTTGAGCGCCGATCCTGGCACGGAAGTCGTGACTCCAGGTGGCCTGGAGTGTCGATTTGCGTTCTGGATCTTCCCTCCCGGTCGTCTGGCGCAGTCGGTGCTCGGGTGCTCGGGGTTGCGCTCAAAGGCAGGCGGGCATAGAGTGGGCTCGGTGATGTGCACACAAGGGCCTGGGTGACATGTTCGAGGGCCGCCAGCAAGTTCGGCTCGACCTGACGAGACACCCCATGAACGGCAAACCGGCTTCCTTGGCGAGCGCGCTGGTCTTGTGTCTGCTGTCCGCCGCCCCCCTTGAGGCGGCCACGATCCCCGTCAACACGACCCTGGATGGTTTCTTCAACGACGGCCTGTGCGGCTTGCGCGAGGCGATCGAGGCGGCCAACCGGGACGAGGCCCTGTGGGGCTGCCCGGCGGGTCAGGGCGCCGATCGCATCGAGCTTGGGCCGGGCGACTTCGTGCTGGGGCTCGAAGGGTCCAGGGAGGACGACAACCAGACGGGCGATCTGGATCTTCAAGGCGAGCTGGAGGTCGTCGGGGCGGGCATGGACCTGACCTGGATCGACGGGGCGGGCCTGGATAGGGTCTTCGATCTGCACGGGTCGGGGCCGTGGCGGATCAGCGATCTGACCATCGCCCGAGGGGCCGCGCCCGACGCGACCCTGGCCTTGCCTCGGGGCGAAGAGGGCGGGGGGGTTCGGCTGGGCGCGGGGGCGCTGACCCTCGGTCGCTGTCGCATCACAGACAACAAGGCTGGTCGCGGTCCTGCGCTTCGGGATGAGGGGACCTACCATTGGAACCTGACCCAAGGGGGCAACGGGGGAGGGCTCTTTGCTGGAGCGGGTTCGTCGGTGAGGCTCGAAGGCTGCGAGGTCCAACGGAACCGGGCAGGGGGCACGGTGTTCATGGATCTGACATCGGGTACATCGTCCTCGGGGGATGGTCATGGGATCTTCGCGCAGGGCGTTGGGCTGTGGATCTTTGGTTCGACGATCGCCGACAACGGACCCGAGTGGGGGTGGTCTTCCTTTGGAAGCGAGGGAGGAGGGATCTACAGCGCCTGCCCGCTGGTGATGGAGGACTCCATCGTCGAGCGCAACGCCAGCGGGAGTCTCAACTCTGTAGGGCAATATTACGGCCCTTGGTACATGCTGGGGGGCGATGGAGGTGGGATCTACGCCACCGATCGGGTGTCGATCAGGCGCTCCTCGTTTGTGGACAACCCTCCGGGACGAAGACCTGGTGAATGGAGCTTTCATGGCCGTCGCGGCGGCGCCCTGTTCACCCAGGCAGAGACCTTGATCGAGGACTCTGCCTTGATCAGGAACTCGGCGGGCGGCTTCGATTTGCGGGAAGGATATCGGGGAGGAAGCGGGGGGGCGATCCATGCCCAAGGCCCACTGACGCTGCGCCGCGTGGCCTTGATCCGCAATCTGGCGGGTCCGGGCCCTGAAGGCTTCCTTGAGCGTCAAGAGGCCAATGGCCCCGGTGGAGATGGCGGCGGGGTGTACGCCGCCGGCAGCCTCCTGGTGGAGGGGAGCTTTGTGATCGAGAATCGAGCGGGGACCGGTGGGGGGGCCTACTACACCACTGGAGATGCTTTCGAGTTGTATGGCCGCCCAGGGGGCGACGGGGGGGGGATCCTTGCCAGGGGAGATGCGACGATCTCTCAGACGCTCTTCATGGACAACGAGGCTGGAGTGGGTACAGGGGGGGACCTCTACAACAACTCAGAGACTCCCTTCTGGGGGCACGGAGGACACGGAGGGGGACTGGCCGTCGGAGGGCAAGCCCGAGTGGAGCGATCCACCTTTATCCGCAATCGAGGCGGGCTGGGAGAGTCGGGTGGCGTTTGGATCGATCAGAACTACCACGGCGGTGTGGGAGGCCATGGTGGCGCCATCTTCGTGGGCCAAGGGAGCCAGTTGACGCTCATCGGGAGCACCTTGAGCGGCAATGTGACGGGCGAGAGCGATGCTCATGTGGAATCGGAATGGGTGATCCCCATCCCTGCCGATGGTCAAGGCGGAGGGATCTACAATCTGGGACACAGCACCTTGATCGACTCGACGGTTGCCTTCAACCGCACCGGGGTCGATGCGCGCCAACCCGGCGGGGGGCTTGCAGGGATGGGCACCTGGGATCTGCTCAACACCCTCGTGGCCCGCAATGAGGCCACGCCTTACCCCGATGGGGTCATCGATCCTGAAGGTCTGGTCTTGAGCGGACCCGACTTCATCGGGGACGCGGATCTGTTTGGAACGCTTCGGCCCGATGAGGAGGTGTTGAGGCAGGAGAATCCGGGCTTGCTTCCCTTGGCATCCACGGGCGGTGTGCTGCTCAACCACGGTCTTGCCCCTCAGAGCCCTGCGCTCGATACCGGCCCCTCTACATGCACCCCCGCAGATCAGCGTGGAGTGTTGCGCCCCCAAGGGGAGGCGTGCGACATCGGGGCCATCGAGGTGGTGGCGCAGGGAATCGTCGCGCGTTGGGATCGCTGGGTGGGGACGCAGCAGGAGCCCCTGACCGTCGAGGCTCCAGGGGTGTTGCGCAACGACAGCGCGCCTGGAGGAGAGGCCCTTGAGGTGGTCCAGGGGCCCTTCAATGGTGCGCTCGCCCTCGGACAGGACGGGGGCTTTGTCTACACGCCCAGAGAGGGCTTTCACGGCCTCGACCTCTTTGTCTACAGACTTGGGGATCCCATCGACGGCCATTCGATGGAGGCGCTGGTCAAGTTGGAGATCCTGCTTCCAGACTATACCATCGCCAACGCCGTCGAGCCGCTGAACCTGATGGCCTTCGACAGCGATGGGGGAGGCATGGGCGATCAATGCGAAGAGGCGCATGGCTTTGATCCCCATGATCGCGATGACGACCAGGGCGATCGAGATGGCGACGGCCTGGACAATGTCGACGAGTGTCGGGAGGGCACCGACCCCATCTCAGGCGGCACAATCACAGGTCTGGAGGCTGTGTGGCCCCCTCACGAGGCGAGGCTGCCCGCTGACGAAGCCCTTTTCTTGATCGTCCAGAACGCGGTCGACTCTGAGGGATTGCCTTTGACCTACCGCTTTGATCTGCACGACGCTCAACCGCGACCGGGAGCAGGAGACGCTACCAGCGGCCCTTGGCCCGAAGATCCAGGGGAGCAGACCCGCTGGGCGATCTCCATCCCGTTGCTGGAGGATCATCTCTACCAGTGGTCGGTGACGGCAACCAGCCCCAACGTCGCGCGCACGACGCCCTTGAGGACCGTGCTCATTGACACCCTCAACGAGGCCGCCCCCAGCCCTGTCCCGCGATACCCCTCAGGGCCGGTGAGATCCTTGCTTCCAAGGCTCTTGGCGCGCACGGAGGAAGACGGCGATCCAGAAGGCGACCTGACCTGGGTGGTCTTCGATCTCCAGGAGGGGGAAACCCTGGTGGCGTCGGGCAGGGTCCCGTGGGTGGGCGACATGGACGTGCGCTGGTCGCCCCCCAACCCGCTTGAGCCCAACCGCACCTACCGGTGGCGAGTCTCCACGCTGGATGAGCTCGGCGCGCACAACAGGTCATCCTGGCTTGAGTTCACCACACCAGATCCTCCCGAAGCCGACCCCGAACCGGATCCACAGCCCGAGCCCGTCTCTGAGCCTGAAGCCAGCCCTGAACCTGAACAGGATCCCGGCGCTGAGCCCGAGGTGTTCCCTTCGCCTGAGCCTGGCCTCCCTCTGCAGGCGCCCAGCGCTTTGTCCCCATCGTCCGGCGCGCGTCTTGAGCATGGCCAGCCGCTCAGGGTTGTGGTGGGCCACGTCGAGGGCGAAGCGGGCGCTGGCCTCACCTACGGGGCCGAACTTGTCTGGCTCAGGCCATCGGGGGCGGCGCGGGTGTGGGAAGTCAATGGGATGGAGCCTGCAGACAGAAGTCAGACTGAGGTAGAGGTGCCGCCTCTGCCTGCCACGATGGTGGGAGACTTCGTGTGGCGCGCCAGCGCACGACGGCCCCAACACACCTTGGCCGTGGCATGGTCCGAGTCGATCCCCTTCTCAATCGAGGTCGCCTCCGACCCCGCCTCAGGAGGGTGTCAGAGCCTCCCAGGGCGCCCAGGCTCCGCCCCCGGCGTCCCGATCTTGTGGGGGCTGATGGCCCTGCTGACGCTCGGCGCTCGGCTCGCAGGCGCCCGCCGCCGCGCAGCCTCGCCCGCGAGTCGATGAGCGCACGGCGCGACGATCGGTCGCTGGGTGTTTGACCGTCGCCGTCGAGGTGCGGGGCAAGGGCGTCGGGTCCTTCAAGGAGCGGCGGGGCTCAGGGTCGCAGGTGGCCCTCGAACACGAAGACATCCAGCTTGAGCATCGTGTCCAGGTGGATGAGGTTGAAGGAGCTCTCGTCGCGGAGCGCGTCGCGGATCATGTCGGCGTCGATGTGGTAATCTGCTCCCAGCGCGGCCACCAAGGGCGCGACATCAGCAAAGCGCAAGCCCGCTGGACCCGCCGTCGCGCCGCTCCTCGATCCCTTTCGGTCGTCTGGCGCAGTCGATCCTCAAGTGCTCGGGGTTGTGCTCAAAGGCAGGCGGGCATAGAGTGGACTCGGTGATGTGCACACAAGGGCCTGGGTGACATGTTCCAGGGCCGCCAGCAAGCGCGGCTCAACCTGACGAGACACCCCATGAACGGCAAACCGGCTTCCTTCGCGAGCGCGCTGGTCTTGTGTCTTGTGCTCTCCACTTCCCTGCACGCGGCCACGATCCCCGTCAACACCACCCGCGACGGCTTTGTCAACGACGGCCTGTGCGGTCTGCGCGAGGCGATCGAGGCGGCCAACCGGGACGAGGCCCTGTGGGGCTGCCCGGCGGGCCAGGGCGCCGATCTCATCGAGCTTGGGCCGGGCGACTTCGTGCTGGGGGTCGAAGGGGCCAGAGAGGACGACAACCAGACGGGCGATCTGGACCTTCAAGGCGAGGCGGAGATCGTGGGGGCGGGCATGGATGTGACCCGGATCGACGGGTCGGGCCTGGATCGGGTCTTCGATCTGCACGGGCCGGGGTCGTGGGTGATCCAGAGAGTGACGGTGAAGGGGGGAGTGGCACCTCCAGCGACGGTGGCGTCGCCTGTGGGGGAAGACGGCGGGGGGATTCGACTCCGTCAGGGGGCCTTGACCCTTCGAGGTTGTCGGCTCGCAGACAACCAGGCCGGGTTTGGTCCCCAGATACGCACTGAGCAGGGCTACGACTTCCTGACGCAAGGAGGCAGTGGGGGAGGGATCTTTGCAGGAGGAGGCGCCGCGTTGGACCTGGAGGACTGCCGGGTCGAGAGAAACTCTGCAGGCGGAACGGAGTTTGTTGAGTTGTCGTCGGGGACTTCGGCTCCAGGCCATGGTCACGGGATCCATGCTCTGGGAGTGAGCCTGCGGATCCTGCGCTCGACGATCGCGGACAACGGACCTGTGGAGGGTCATTCGTTTGAAAGCAATGGGGGAGGGATCTACTGCACCTGCCCGCTGGTGATGGAGGACTCCATCGTCGAGCGCAACCGATCTGGAGATCTCGCAGTCTTTGGGCAGGAGTACTCCCCGTGGTATTGGTTGGGAGGCGACGGGGGGGGGATCTACGCGACCGACCGGGTGCTGATCAGGCGCTCTTCTTTTGTGGACAACACCGCGGGGACTTGCCGTGGGGAACGCTGCGGGGGTAGTCGAGGGGGAGCCCTGTTTGCCACCGGAGAGGTGCTGGTCGAGGACTCCTCATGGGTCAGGAACTCGGCGGGCGTCTTCGATGAGCGGAGAGGATATCGGGGAGGAAGCGGGGGGGCGATCCACGCCGAGGGTCCGCTGACGCTGCGCCGCGTGGCCTTGATCCGCAATCAGGCGGGTCCGGGCCCTGCGGGAAACATCGAGCATGGGGAAGCCACAGGTCCCGGTGGAGATGGCGGAGGGGTTTACGCCGCCGGGAGCCTCCTGGTGGAGCAGAGCTTCGTGATCGAGAACCGAGCAGGGACCGGCGGTGAGGCCCAAAACACCATTGGAGATGATAACGATTTGTATGGCCTCCCTGGAGGCGACGGGGGTGGGATCATGGCGTTGGGGAACGCGATGATCTCCCAGACGCTCTTGATGGACAACGAGGCCGGGACGGGTCCTGGTGGGGATTACTACAGGCCTCCCGTTGAGGGTGCGGGAGGGCATGGAGGGGGGCTGGCCATCCAGGGACGAGCCACGGTCAACCGCTGCACCTTCTGGCGCAATCGCGGCGGGCTGGGGGAGCCAGGGGGATTCTGGCCCGACCAGCACCATCAAGCAGGAGTCGGGGGTCATGGTGGCGCCATCTATGTGAGCCGTCGCGGCATGCTGACGCTCATCGGGAGCACCTTGAGCGGCAATGTGACGGGCGAGAGCGACGCCGAGGTTGGCTGGTGGGTTGAGCGGCCTGCGGATGGCAATGGTGGTGGGATTTTCAACAAGGGGCACAGCACCTTGATCGATTCGACGGTGGCCTTCAACCGCACCGGGAGCGACGCCAGACACCCTGGTGCTGGGCTGGCCGGTATGGGGACCTGGAGTCTGGTCAACACCTTGGTGGCACACAACGAGGCTCTGAGGGACGCCGATGCGATGATCTTCGGCGCGGGCTTCGCGTCCCGAGGCCACAACCTCATGGGCGATATCGAGTTGTTTGGCCCAGGGGTGCTCGACTCGACCGACGTTCAGGGTGTGGAAGCGCGCTTGAGCCCCTTGGGTCTGACCGGAGGGGTGTTGCCCACCCACGGCCTTGAGCCCGGCAGCCCCGCGCTCGATGGTGGTGCAGCCGGATGCGCTGTGGTGGACGGGCGAGGGGTGGCGCGCCCCCAGGGCGGGGCGTGCGACATCGGGGCGGTGGAGATGGCCCCCCAGTCCAACGTCGCGCGCTGGGATCGGTGGGAGGGGGCCAAAGATGCGCCGCTTCGGGTGGAGGCTCCCGGCGTCGTGAGCAATGACACCCTGGACGGGAACAGCACGCTGCGGGTGCTTCAGGGGCCTTTCAACGGCGCGGTGGAGGTGGCGCAAGATGGGGGCCTCGTCTACACGCCGCGCGCGGGCTTTCACGGCCTTGATCTCTTCGTCTACGGGGTCGGCGCCAGCGTGGAAGATGTCGGAACCCGAGCCCTCGTCCAACTCGAAGTCCTGCCCCTTGAGGGCCGCGCGCTAAGCCCCGTGGCCTCGTTGAACCTGACGCCTTTCGAGCAACTCGATGGCCCTGGCGCTGTGACCGACAACGATGGCGGGGGGATGCGTGATGATTGCGAGGACGTCCACGGTTTCAATCCCTTTAATCCCGAAGACGATTGGCTGGATTCCGACCGGGATGGCCCTTCCAATGCCGACGAATGCAATGTCGGGACCGATCCGACCCTGGCGGGGTCACTGACGGGCCTTAAAGCCCTCTCGCCCGAGGACGGCGCCGAGTTGGCAGAAGGAGAGGCGCTGAGACTGGTGGTCCGCAATGGGGTGGCCAACGATGACCTTCCGGTAACCTATCGATTTGCCGTGTGGGGTAACGGCGTGGACGGTGTTCAGAGCCCGCTTCTGCCGGCCGGAAGACAGGGGGTCACGTCCTGGCTGGCCCCCGTGTCTTTTCGTCGGGGGACCACTTTCTTTTGGAACGTCACCGCCACCCACCCTCATATCCAGGTCAAGACTCCCGGAAACAGGATAACCATCGTGCCTTCTACGCCTCCCAACCCCTTGCGCCCCTTTGGGGCCATCTCGACCCTTGAGCCGCTCCTGGTGGCGTACGCAGGACAAGGTTACACGGCTCGCGTCGGCGATTTGCATCTGGCCTTTGAGCTGCTCATGGAGGGGACGGTGGTGATTGAAGGGCGGGTGCCTTGGCAAGAGTACAAGGAGCTCGTCTGGCCTCCTGGTGTGCTTGAGCCAGAACACACCTACCGATGGAGGGTGGCGGTGGTGGACGATACAGGGCCTGTCGGGGTCTGGTCCAACGTGCTGGAGTTCACCACACCCAAGTTCGAGGCGATCCCAGAGCGAGATCCACTCCTGAATGCATTTGTGGCTCGGTCTCCGAGGTCTGGTGCTCGCCTGCGTGTCGGGTCTCCGCTGGCCTTGGTGGTGGGTCACGACCAGATCGACGAGGCCCAGAGCTTTGAACTGAGCTTCGAACTCTTCAAGGTGGATGCCACAGGGCGGCTGTTGCTGCTGTGGCATATCGAGGGGATCGAGCCCGGCCCCGAAGGGCAGACCCAAGTGGCCGTTCCAGACCTTCCTCCTCGGACGGCGGGCGACTTCGCCTGGCGAGCCATCGCTCGCCGAAACCCCTTGGACCAGTCACCCGTCTTCACCGACACCATCCCATTCTCAATCGAGGTAGCCTCCGACCCCGCCCCAGGAGGGTGCCACAGCATCCCAGGGCGACCAGGCTCCGCTCCCTCCACGCCGGGCTTGTGGGGGCTGATGGCCCTGCTGACGCTCGGCGCTCGGCTCTCAGGCGCTCGCCGCCGCGCAGCCACGCCCGCGCGTCGATGAGCGCCCGGAGCGACGATCGGTCGCTTCGTGCAGTGACGCGTGTGGTGATCGTCGCCGAGATCGATGTCCAAGGTGGCGCGCGGCAGGCCATGGGCCGAGCTGGCGACCGAACCCCCGACGCAGTAGGGGATCCGAGCCTGGATCAGCGCCTCCACCACGGGCTGGAGCGCGACGAGGATGTCGTCCGTGTTCAAGACGCTCCCTGGTTCCTTTGACGCTCAAGTCTGGCCGCAACGCGCCGGGCCAGCGCCTCGCCGTAACACAGCGCCACGAACTCCAGCCGCAGGTCTTGCTCCGACAGATCGGGGCGGCGCTTGCGTATCGCCTCGCGGGACAGGGCGATGGTGGTCCTGGACAATGAGAAGGCCAGCGCGAGGCGCTTGCTCAAGCCGGCCCGGCGCAAGAGCTCGATCTGGACCGCTTCAGCCTTCGGGTGCGTGTCTCTGGATTGGGTTCTCACCTCTGAGGCCCCTCCCGGGCCCAAGAGCGCACGAGGAACAAGCGGGCCGCTCGACGCCTCCCTTGGAGGATGCAGCCCTCCACCATGATAAGCAAGATCCGCCCCCCTTGCGATCCCTCTGGATCCGCCCTCCCGAAAGGCTGCGGCCCCGATATGCCAACGGGTTCCTGCCGAGTGGGTCAAAAAGCGCTTGACTCGCCCTCCACGGCGAGAGACAACCTGCTCGTCTGTTCAAGTGGAGGGCGTGTGGGCATTTATAGAATACGGGGATCGCTCTGCCCGGAGGCCCTTTGATCAGACATGGACCCGCAACCGTGCAGCGCAAGGTGTCTCATGGGAATCTACCTCGAACTCCACATCGCCCCCAGCCGCATCGACGCCTCTGAGTGGGCAAAGGCTTGGGATCTGTCGCTCGATCTGCTGCGTCGATATCCCCTGAAGCTGGTCCGCTTTCAGGCCGAGACATTCGGCCGCACCCGTCGCCTGCTCTACACCCGCCAGATCGAAGTGGACGCCGACGACCCCAGGCAGCGTCATTGGCGCATCTCGGGGGATCTGGACAGCCGCCGGATGGCCGAGACCTTCGCCCTCCCTCGCCAGCTGAATGTGCGGGCGACCCACAAGGGCGAGGAGGGCGATCTGCTCCTGTCGATCCATGGCGAGATATACGGGGGCTGCGATGGTCCCTCGTGTTGGGATCTCTGGGGGAGCAAGACTCAGGGTTATCCGTACCACCACGCGCTGATGGTCGTCGGGATGATGCTGGAGGACCGATTTGGCCCTGACGTGGTGATTCGAGGAGACTTCGATCGAGCCCAGGCCGACCGAGCCGCGCGGTGGGCCAAGGACTTTGCGGGTCTGGAGCTGCCCCTCCCCGTGCTCGTCGATCCCGCTCGGCTCGTCGCTCGCCTTGATGCGACGCCGCAGGACAAAGCGAAGCTGATCGATGTGGCCTCTGAGCTCTTCATCGGGGAGCGCCGCCACATCCTCAAGACCTGCCTCGACAGGTGGGGATCCCAGCGGCTGCGCCAGTGGATGGCGCTTGGGTTGGGATCCTTCAGCGCCTCGATGGTCGGCGCTCTTGACCTGATGTCCGACTGGCTCGACGTCACCGGCGACGTGGAAGGGCTCTGCCGACTGGCCTGCCTGGACAGCGACGGACCCGGCTATGAGCCCGGGGCCTTCGTCGAGGCGTTGCTCCAGAGCAAGCTGACGGCTCCGGCCCATGTCGGAGACCCGCTCGATGCCCTCTCTCCTCCCCCCGGTGAGGCCGACAGCGTCGAGGCCATCCTGGCGCGCTTCATGCTGACTCAAAGCCTGACCCCTCGACACATGGACTTTCGCATCTCAGCCGACGCGCTCGCCTCTGTGTTGCAGGAGCACTTCGGTGAGCAAGCCGGGCACTGGCGCCATCGCATCGAGCGGGCGACGGACTCGCACGTCAACACGGCCCAACGCTTGACGACCTTCTTCGATCGTATCGACGAGCGAACCGCGCGCTCTCCCGTGGCCACAGTGGCCGATATGGCCGCCGCCTCCTCGCTCGCAGACCTCCACCCGGACTGGCAGATGACCTGCCTGCTCTCCTGGTGGAGAGCCGCGCGCCTTGTGGCCCAGATCCCCGCCCAGGCCGCCCAGGCCCGATACTTTCCCTCCGAGCCCAACGAGCTGCGCGAGCGGCTCGCGACCCTGACGCTGGACGCTGGAATGATCCTCACCGAGGACGCCTGGGCCTGGATCGATCAGGAGGATGATCCGCAGATCCTCCTCCGTGCCTTCGCCTTGCAGCTCGTGGCCAGAACCAAGGGAGTGTTGCGGGACCTGCAATGGGGGCTGCTCGAAAACCCCGCCCTCTGCCGTGAACTCCAGGCGGCGCTGGCCGACCCGGAGAAGATTACGTCCTTGCGCCGCTGGATGAAGGAGAAGGGCTTCGAAGAGGAGGGGGATCTGGTGTGACGATCCGCGCGAAGGCGATGAAGCTGGCGGGCTGAAGCGCGATCGGGGCGCCGAGCAGAGCGGGGTCGCCGCCGTCGGCGTCGCGGTGGCGCCGCAGGGCGATCAGGGCGCCTCGGCGGCCTCGAAGACCAACAGGTGTCCGGCGTCGCGCAGGGCGGTGAGCGAGGCGGCGGCGAAGCGATCGGCGGTCGGCGCGTCGGGATCATCGGCCAGCGCGTCGAGGCGGGCGCGGAGGGGCTGCCCGGGATCGAGATCCTGGGCGAAGGTAGCCATCAGTCGGCCGTCGGGGGCGGCGTAGAGGCTGTCTCGCAGCTTGCCGGGTCTCAGGGGTTGCGCGCCTTGTCTCGGGGAGGTCCACGCACCCAGGCAGGCCCGGCGCAGGAGGCGCTCGATGGCGGCGACCTCGTAGAATCGGGCGCACTCTTCGGCCTGGGCGACGGTGAGGTCGAAGCGCGCCATGAGGGCCTCTTCGAAGCTGTCGCGGGCTTGTCCTGCGGTCAGCGCCTCGATCAAGGCGTCGAAGGTGGCTTGATCGGGCGCGGCGCCGAGGCAGCGGCGGGCCTGTCCGACGTCCTCGCGCCAGATCCGGGCGTTGGCCTTGTGGATGGAGGGGTAGGACTCCAGCGCCAGGGCTGGGTCGCTGGCTCTGTCGCGCAGAAGCGCAAGGTCGCGGTCCCTGGTGAGGTTGAAGGTCTGCTCCTGCATGCTCAAGCGCACTTCGCTTTGGGCGGGGGTCAGATCTGCGGGCAAGCCCGAGGCGTCAAAGCCGAGCAGGCTCAGGCCGAGCGCGCGGGCTGGGGCGGGGTTGTCGAGGTCGAGCAGGCGGGCGTAGAGGATCGCGGCCAGGTGGGGGTGGGTGGGCTCCAGAGCGACCGCGGCGGCGGCGGCGCGGGGCAGCTGGGAGTCGGTCAGGGTGCGCAGCGAGGCGGCGGCGTCGACCGGCGGGCGCAGGAGCCTCAAGAAGCGGGCGGCCAGGTTCGCTCTGGGCCAGTCGGGGCTTTGGAGCAGGAGCGAGGCGGCGCGCGGAGGGTCCTGGGCGTAGATCTGGATCAGGAGGCGCTCGCAGAGGGGCGGGTAGCCCGCGGCGGCGATCTGCAGGAGGCTCTGGGCGAGCCTCGGTCGCAGGGTCTCGTCGAGATCGGCGAGCCAGGGCAGGGTGGGCGGGGGGTCGTCGGGGCGATCGAGGGGGGCGGTCGGGAAGCCGAAGCCGAGGGTCACATCGACGGTGTCGGCCTGGACCTCGGCAGGATCGGGGCAGGCGTCGGGGTCGAGGAAGAGGCGCGCCATCGCCTCGGTCCAGGTGGCGCGGGCAGGCAGGCCGTGGACCTTGTCGCCCATCCAGTCCAGCGCGCTCTGTCGGATGCGCCACATGTCGGCGGGGGTGGCGGCCAGCGGTCGCTCCAGGGCGCGCAGGACCATCGCCTCGGGATCGGGGCCTCCGGCCTGGGTGATGGCGGCGTCGACGGCGGCGCGGTTGGCGGCCGAGCGGACCTGAAGGAGTCGATCGACGGCCTCGTCGCCGCCGTGGGTCGCCAGCGCCTGGCAGGCGGCCTCGGTGCGGTAGCCTCGTCGGACCATGGATTGCCAGACGAGCAGCGCGCTGGCGTCTCCGGCCGCCCCGGCCTCGTCCCAGGCTTTCTGGCGGGCGGCGTCGTTCGGGGCAAAGAGGGGGCCGTGGCGCTCATCCATCGACTCCCAGAGGGGTTTTTTGCAAGCGGCCAGCGCGATCAGCGATGTGGCCAGCAGCAGCGCGGTGGCGGCCCGCGTCATGGCTTCCTCGCGTTGGGGCGGGCCGAGGACCGGGCGAGGGTCTCGAGCAGGGTGCCGGAGAGGCGCTGGAGGGGTTGGCCGTCGGCGAGGATCTCCAGGTCGGGGTGGCGCCGGCCGCGCTGGGGCTTGAGGGAGGCGCGCACCATCCCCTGGCTGTCGCTGGTGAGGGTCTCGGTGGGGCCATCTGACCAGCGCAGGAGGATCGCCACGTTGGCGGGCGCGGGGTCGGAGCAGGGCTGTGGCGGGCTCGGGTGGCGGAGGGTCTGGATCCCGAGGTTGTCGCGGGTGTCGATGATGGCGGTGCTGTCGTCGACCAGGATCGCCAGCGAGGCGGCGCCGCCGAGGAGGAAGACGGCGCCGACCACGGCCAGATCCTGGGGCTGGCCGGTCTCGGAGTCGTTGGGGGGAGAGAGCAGGAAGAGTGTCCCGAGGGGGATGCCGAAGGCCGCGAAGAAGGCTTCGCTGTAGGCGAAGAAGTTGAAGAGGCCGGGTATGGAGGCGGCGCGCTCGCGCGTCTCGGAGCGGTCGACGCGGACGACGCGCGCAGGGCGGCACATCTGGACGCGGGTGACGCGGCCGACGAGCTGATCGCCCTCGACCCACCAGCGGGCCTCGATGCGCTCGCCCTCGGGGGGAGATTCGAGGTCGTGGGACAGGACGCGGTCGTGCGTATGGATGCGCTCCTCGACGGGGAGCAGGCCGATGCGGACGCAGCCGCAGAGGGTCGGGGCCAGGGCGAGCAGGGTGAGCAGGAGGGGTCGGCGCATGGGCGTCTCTGGCCATGAGGGCGAGAGAGGGGTAGAACAACGGGTGAACGCGATGATAGGTCGATTGTGGAAGCGATGTCCATGGTCAAGTCTCTCTCCATCCTCCTTGTAGCCCTGGGCGCGGGTGTCGGGTGCGCTGCGTCGCGGTCGCCGGGGTCGGAGCTGCCGGTGGTGGTGATCCAGCGCGGCCACGCCGAGGCGATCGACGCGGTGTCCATTGGACCCGAGGGGCGGCTGGTAGCGACGGCCAGCCGGGATCGAACGGTCAAGATCTGGGACGCGTGGCAGGGGCGTGAGGTGCGGACGCTGGCGAGCTTCGCGGAGGCCCCTGGCGCCATTGCGCTGGATCGGGACGGGCGCATGGCGGCGATCGGCGAGCGCGGCGGTCGGGTGGGGTTGTGGTCGCTGGAGGATGGGGTCGAGGTCAGGGCGCTGGCGCGGCACCAGGGCGCGGCCAGCGCGCTGGCCTTTGCGCCTGGGGGCGATCGTGTGGCGTCGGGCGGGGAGTCTGGCGAGGTGCTGGTCACGGAGGTGCGCACGGGTCGGACGGCGTTGATCTTTGAGGGGCACACGCGGGCGGTGGTGGCGCTGGCCTTTGATCGGGAGGGGCAGATCCTGGTGACGGCCAGCCAGGATGGCCGGGCCAGGGTGTGGGATCTGGCGCGGGGTGAGTCGCGCGGCGAGCTCGACGTCGGGGCGCCGCTGGTGGACATGGCGCTCAGCCCGGAGGGTGGAGCGGCGGCGCTGGTCACGCAGGGGGGGGCGGTGATCCTGTGGTCGATCGACGGTGGCGCGGGGTCCCGGCGAGAGATCGCGGCTCAGGGGGCGACGTGCGCGGCCTGGGTCAGCGCCGATCGGCTCGCGATCGGGGATCGCCTGGGTGGGGTGGGGTTCACGGATGGCGCCGGAGGGCCGATCGTCAAGGGGTCGAGGGTCGAGGCGCACAAGGGCGCGGTCTTGCGCCTGGCGGTCGCGCCGGGCTCGGGGGTGATGGTCAGCGTCGGGGAGGACGGCGAGGCGCGGCTCTGGGATCCGGGCCTTGGGCAGGTGGTGAGGACGCTGCGCGGGCGTTCGAAGCCCGTGGGGATGATGGCGATCGATCCTCAGGAGAGAAGCGTCGCCACGGCGCTCGGGTCGGTCGTCAGGCTCTGGGATCTGGCCACCGCGCAGCTGATATGGTCCCGCGAGGTCGGGCAGGGGGGGCTGGCCTTCAGCGCCGACGGGTCGATGCTGGTGCGCGCCGATCGGGTGTGTGAGGGGGCGGGCGCGTGCCGAGGGCGTCTGCTGTGGATCGACAGCGCCACGGGCCGGGTGGCGCGCAGCGTCGAGGTGCCGAGCGGGTCTGTCATCGCGCCGACCTTCAGCAGGGATGGTGGGGCGCTTGCGGCGGGCCTGGAGGGCGGCGGGATCGGGATCTGGGATTTGGGATCCGGTGCGATGCGGGCGGGGCCGCGCGGGCACCTCCGGGAGATCGCGGCGCTGTCCTTCAGCCCCGATGGCGGGCGGCTCTTGAGCGCAGGGCGCGACAAGGCGGTCAAGCTGTGGGCTCTGGCGGATCCTGGGAAGGGTCGGGCCAGGGATCAGGAGGTGCTTGAGCTCAAGGGGCACACCGGTCAGGTGCATTGCGCCGCCTTTGACCCGCGCGGCGAGATCGTGGCCACGGGGGGCCAGGACGGCGAGGTGCGGCTGTGGGACTTGAGCGACGGGGGGGGCAACAAGGTGTTGAGCGGGCACGAGGCCGCCGTCGAGGCCCTGGCCTTCAGCCCGGACGGCGCTCTGCTGGTCAGCGCCAGCGCCGACGGCACCCTGCGCGTGTGGGAGGGGGCCACGGGTCGGCTGGTGCGGGTCTTGAGGGGTCACGAGGGGCCGGTCAGGGGGGTGGGCTTCTTGCGCGGTGGGGCGGAGATCGTCTCGGGGAGCGAGGACGGGACGGTGCGGATCTGGGATGCGGCGGGGTGGGTGGAGAAGGTGGCGATGCTGGCCATCGACGAGGAGGACTACGTCGCCTTGACGCCGGACAACCACTACCGGGCCTCGCGGCAGGGGCTGCGGGGCATCGCGCTTCGGCAGGGCGCGCGGGTCTTTGGCTTTGAGCAGTTTGATCTGCGGCTCAACCGCCCCGACGTGATCCTGGAGCGGCTGGGCAGGCCGGCGGGTTTGGCGCTGGTGCCCCTGTATGAGACGACGTGGCGTCGACGGCTGAAGAAGATGGCGGTCACCGAGGCGATGCTCTCGGAGGACTTCCACCTGCCGGAGGTGAGGCTCTTGAGCCGGGATCTGCCGCTGTCGACGCGCCAGCGGGCGCTGAGCTTCTCGGTGCGCGCGACCGACAGCCAGCACCCCGTCACCCGACTCCAGGTCTACATCAACGGCGTGCCGATTCATGGCGCCGCCGGCCTGGATCTGGGCCAGGGCGCGGCCCAGGAGGTTTCCAGCGAGGTGAGCGTGGAGCTGTCGCGGGGTTACAACCAGGTGGAGGTCTCGGCGCTCAACGTCCAGGGGGTCGAGTCGATCCGGGAGTCCTTCGCGGTGGTGCTTGAGGCGCCCGAGGTGCCTGCGGCGCTCTATGTGGCCGTCGTGGGGGTGTCGGACTACCGCGATGATCGCTACGATCTGCGCTACGCGGCCAAGGACGCCCAGGATGTGGCGCGGTGGTTCAAGGCGCAGGGGCAGGGTGAGGTTCACGTGGTCCAGGTGCTCGACGCCCAGGCGACGCGGGAGGCGATCGAGGGCCTGAGGGCCTTCTTTGAACGATCGGGGGTGGACGATCGGGTGGTGCTCTTCCTGGCCGGCCACGGCCTGCTGGCGCCCTCGATGGAATACTACTTCGGCACCACGGACATCGACTTCGAGGCCCCCGAGGGGCGCGGGGTGATCTACGAGGACATCGAGGGGCTGCTCGACGGCATCCCGGCGCGGCGCAAGCTGCTCCTGATGGACACCTGCCACTCCGGGGAGGTGGAGGTGGTCGAGTCGCAGGATCGGCCGGCGGCCCAGGTGCCCGAGGGCAGGGTCAGCGGGCGCGGCGGGCGATACCTGGGGCAGAAGAAGTCGCCGGGCCTCGCGCCGCAGGAGGGTCGCGCCGTGGGCCTTGATCTGCTCGGGGAGCTGTTTGCCGACGTGCGCCGGGGATCCGGGGCCACGGTGCTGGCCTCGGCCAACGGCTTCGAATTCGCGCTGGAGTCGCCCCGGTGGCAAAATGGCGTCTTCACCTTCGCGCTGCTTGAAGGCTTGCGAACCGGCGGCGCCGACGCGGACGGCGACGGCCAGGTGCGCCTCTTCGAACTGCGCCGCTACGTCATCCAGCGCGTCAGGGAGCTGACCGATGATCAACAGAACCCCACGGCTCGTCGCGAGAACCTCTCCTTGGACTTTGTCATCGCGACGCCGGGCCCTTGAAGGCGCGGCCCTGGCGGCGCTGCTCTGTCTGGTGTCCGGGTGCGGCCTGGGGGTCGACTTCGGGCTCCTGGAGCCCTATCCGACCGAGAGCACCTTCTTGAGCTGGTGCGACAACAGCCGAAGCGCGCTCGAGCGGCGCCAGGGGCGCCTGATGGACGCGTGCCGCGACACCAGCCGGTCGACGCGAGAGCTCAACGCGTGCATCAACCAGGCCGAGGCGGCCGAGATCGCCGAGGCGCTCGCCGAGCTGGAGGGGTGCGCCGAGCGGCCGACGGTCTGGCGCCATGATCTGAGCGCGCGGGCGGGGGTCTCGATCGTCGAGGTGGCGCCGGGCGACAGCCCTCCGTCGAGCGGCTTGGGTTCGCACGTCGGGGCGCGCTACGCCCTGACCACCACCCGGCACACCGCGCTGGTCCTTGGGGGCTTTGCCGACTTCGTGGAGGCCGGATCCACCCCGCTGACCTTCTTGTCGGCGCGGCTGACTCTGGAGAGCCGCTTCAACGGCTTCTTCGTCGGGGGGGGTTGGAGCCCCTGGTTCTCAAGCGACGATCTGGAGTCCTTTCGCGAGCCTTCCTTCTTCGGCGGCCCGCAGCAGGACACCGCCCCGAAGCGGCCGGGCTTCGTGGCAGGCGGCTACACGCTGGGGCTGGGCTACGCGGTCTCGCTGGGCGGGTCGTGGGTGCTTGCGGCGGCGGTGGACGGCAGCCTGCTGGACGTGCCGGGCGAAGGGATCGTGACGCTCGCCAGCGGCTCGCTCCAGGTGCAGTGGGGGATCTATTGAGGGTCGGGCGAGCTGCGGATCAGCATCAGCGCTCGTCGCCCCAGTCCTCGTGCGCGCGGGGCTTGCCCTTGGGCGCGGCCTGCGCGGGGGCCTTGTCCTCTTGAACTACTCTGGAGGTGCTGGCGCCGATGCCCTCGTCCGGCGCTCTGGGGGCCTCTCGTTTGGCGGGCTCGGCGCCGACGCCGCCGCTGCCGCTCAGGTAGAGGTCTTCGGCGAAGCAGAGCCCGAAGGCGAGGACGCAGAAGGGGATGTTGATGCGCAGATCGACCCCCCGCAGGTAGGGGTCGTCCTGCTGGAGCCCCCGGATGATGGCGCTGACGTCCTGGGGGGAGCGGTAAAGGGCGCTGAAGCGCTTGTTCGGCGTCTCCGTGGCGGGGCGCTCGATGGGCCGAGCCGGGATCTTCGCGGGCATGGTGTAGGCGACGTAAGCCAGCGGCGCCGGATGCTGGACCATCGCCTCGCACCCGCCGAAGAGGGCGGCGGCGGCGCACAGCGCGCCGATCGCGATCGCGCGCTTTCTCATGGCGTCACCTCGATGTCTGCGGTCATCGGCAGGTCCTTGCTGCGAAGCGCCTCCCCCTGGACCTGGACGCAGTTGCTGAAGATGAACAGGCCGGTGGTCGTGGTGACATCGACGTTGATGAGCGTGTCGTAATCGGTGCCCTGGAGCGCATTGCGGAAGGCCTTGGAGAGGTAATGGACGGTGAGGCAGTCCTCGCCCTTGAGGGTCTTTTCGCCCTTGGCCCCTTCGAGGGTCCGCCCGGCCAGATCGCCGTCCGAGATAAGCGCAATGCGCGAGGTGTGGGTGCAAGCCATCGACCCCGCGGCCATCGCCGCCAGGGCCATCCAGAGCAGCCTGTGCCGAGTCATGGCGCGACCTCCAGCGGGGGGGGGGGCGGTGTGGGCGCAGAAGTGGCGCCGCGCCCGTCGCGCAGCGCCCCCATCTTGATCTTGACGCGGTCGGCCTCGCCCAGCGCGCCGTCGAAGGAGAGCACGGCGCCCTCCCAGGGGCCATAGGCAGGGTTGGGCAGCAAGATCCAGCGCGCGCCCCACAAGTCGTCGTGACCCTCGGCCAGCGACCTTCGCTGCGCCGCAGGCACCTTGTGATCGTCGATGAAGTCGCCCAGGTCGTCGCCGATGACCATCAGGATCCGGTGTGTCCTTGCGATGTGCGCCCTGCGCGTGGACTTGCCCGAGGCCCACTGGGGATCCTCACCCCGGGTCAGGATCGTGTCGGTCTCCTCATCGAGCGGAAAGCCCAGCGCGGCGAGCTGTGCTCGCGTGGTCGCCTCAAGCGACTTGGGCCGGTTCGTGACGTAGAAGACCGCGATCTTCAAGTCCACCGCCGATTGGGCGAAGCGCTCCGCACCTGGCATCGCCGTGGCCTTTTGCTCCTGACACCACGACGCGAAGCTCTCGGGCGCAAAGGAGGCCCGATCCTTGATCAAGCGCGCCTGATAAGGGCTGTTGTCCAACAGCGTCTCGTCGACGTCGAGGATCACGGCCGGGGGCAGGGCCTCGTAGTTCGCCCCCTGCTCCCTCGGCGCCGCCGTCCACCGTCGATCATTGAGCGCGTCCCGAAGTCGGCGCTCGGCCGAGCCGAAGGTCTGGCGCACCATCGCGCGGTACTCCGCCGAGGTCTGCATCCACAAGGTCGCGCTCAGAGCAGCGTTGCCCCCGTCCACCTCGGGCTCGATGGCCGCGACCTCGCCTTTGGGTGGCTCGCCCGCCATCCACTCGGCCATCGAGAAGGTGATCGTCCGGTTCTCCCTGGCCTTGACGGGCTGGGCCCCGCACGCGCTCACCAAAATGAGCGACGCCAGAGATCCACCGCACAGCAGGCGGATAGAGTAACGGGTCATGGTTGCTCTCCCACGATGACTCGAACCCATAGGGCATAATGAACCCTTTGTAATCCAAATCCCTGCGCCTGACAAGTTCCGGACCGGCCCCTCTTTTTTGTTGCGACGGGCGATGCCAATGGGCTTGACAGCAAGGGTCGGGCTCAGGGGCGCAGGTGGCCCTCGATGATCTCGACCTCGGAGGGCTCGAAGACGATGAAGTTGGCAGACTGAAGCGCGATCAGGGCGCCGAGCAGATCGGGGTCGTCGCCGCCAGCGTCGCGGTAGCGCCGCAGCGCGAGCAGAGCGTTGCCAGGGTCGTCGATGGCGGCCAGGTGGAAGCGGGCGGTGAGCTCGTGGCGCGTCAGCCGATCGGGCTCCAGGTCCAGAGAGCGGTCGAGGGTGTGGAGGGCTTCGGCCTCCTCGCCGGCGTAGGCCAGGATGAGGGCCATGTTGAAGTGCGCCGCCGAGAGGGCCGGGTCGAGGGCGATGGCGCGGCGGACGTGCCGCTCGGCCTCCGCGACGCGATCGAGCGAGAAGAGGGCGGCCCCGATGCGGTTCTCGACCTCGGCGCGGTCAACGACGGAGCGGCGCCCCGAGGCGTCGGAGTCGAAGCGCCGATCGGAGTCGGGCCGCCGATCGGAGGGGGGCGCGTCGGAGGGTGAAGCGTCGGAGGGGGGCGCGTCGGAGGGGGCCGCGTGGGAGGGCAGAGCGTCGGAGGAGATCGCGTCGGAGAGCGCCGCGTGGGAGGGGCCAGCGGGGCGGTCGGCCTCGGTGGGCGCCATTGCGGCGCTGGCGCGCCTGTAGGCGCCAAGGGCCTGGCCGTAGAGGCCGCGCCGGTAGAAGCCGTCGCCGCGGGCGATCACCTCAAGCCAGGGGGTGCGGGGGGTCGAGAGGGTGTCCTGGATGGCGTGGATGCAGCGCTCGCAGGTCCGCGTGCCAGGGTGGATCTGGGACTTGTCGGTGATGCCGCTCATGAGGCAGCCCTTGGCGGGGCAGTGCTCGACGCCGAGGGTGTGGACGAGCTCGTGGAAGGCGATGCGCCCGATCTGATCCTGGGCGGCGGCGCGGCGCATCGGGTCCGCGTCGCGCAGGCCGTCGAGGAAGCCGTGGAGGCTGACGACGGCGACGCCCTCGCGCAGGTTGGCCAGGCCGTAGAGGTGGTCGGTGTCGTAGGTGGACAGGGCGTCGCGGGTGAGGGCCAGGGTGCGCCATTCGCCCGGCTGGCGGGTCAGAAAGAGCCAGTCGAGGACGGCGTTGGCGTCGTAGCTGCTCGACGGGAAGTCGAAGACCCCTGCGGGAAGCGCCCTCGGGGGCAGGATCTCGACGTGGACGCCCGTACGAGCCTCGATGGCACGGGCGATGAAGTCCACGTCGCGCTCCTGGAGCTGGCCCAGGGGCAGCAGCAGCAGGGTCTTGTCGGGGGTGACGTCGAAGGGCGGGATGGACGAGGCGAGGTGGGCGGTGCTGGGCGCGCGCAGCCAGGGGGCGGCGATGGTCATCAGGAAGCATGACAGCGCCATCGTGCCGCGGAAGCACCACAGCACCCACGGCGACGTCGCCAGCGCCCCGGACCCTCTGGCTTCGTAATCCGGCACTTCCCCCCTCGTCGCGCGTGCTGGGATGGATGGTCGCCCGATGGGGAATAGAACAGACCCCAACTCACCTAGGACAACGGCTCTGGCGACAGGTTCCTTGAAAAGTCGCGCGGCGGGCATTTATCTGCCATCGAGCGGCGGCAGTGGTGCGCGCGCCGGTCAGGGCGAGCGACGACTGCTGGGCGCGCGCCGCTCGGGGCGGACCCTGAAGCGTGCCGATCCCAGGGGCCTGGGCGCCCGTGCGCGCCGGTAGACACGGGATCGGCGGCGATCTGGACGCCCGTGCGCGCAAGTCGAGGCGGGATGACCGTCGACCTGGGCGCCCGTGCGCGCCGGTCGAGGCTGGATCAGCGCTCCTCCTCGATCTCGAGGTTGAGGCCGCCGGGGTAGGCGTAGGAGACGTGGCAGTCGTAGCCGTAGGCCTCCAGGCCGAAGGGGGCGCTGCCCGTCAGAGTGTGCGGGCCGTCCTCGACCAGGACGCGGGCGACGGAGTGGCCAGTCAGGCCGATGGGCTCGAACATGTTGGGGGGCACGGGCGCGCCGTCGAGGAAGACCGAGGTGCCGTCGACGATCATGATGTTGAGGTAGTCCTGATCGTAGTCCAGCGGGACGAGGACGATGTAGTCGGCCCGATACTGGTTCAGCGGCACCGCGATGCTCAGGGCCGGATCGCCGATGCCGGTGGGGTTGCCCGCGTCGACGCCCGTGTCGCAGATGCGCGGGATGCCGAACCAGTTCGAGCCGACCATGTAATGGGCCAGGCTGACGGGCTTCGAGGCGTTGAGCAGAAAGTGCCCGGCGGTCTCCAGCTGGACGAACTCGCCCCGGTTGATGACCAGCCGATCGATGACCCGGCCCAGCTCGTCCAGCGGCGGCGGGTCAAGCGTGACGACCGTGTTGTCCTCGCTGCCCATCACGCGCCAGATGTCGTCCTCCGCGCCGCGCGGGAAGAACTTCGTGCCCAGGTAGGTCGTCCCCCAGGTGTTGACGGGGAAGAGCTGCGACTCGATGTGATCGCAGCGGTCGATGCCGACGACCACGTTGGCGCACTCGTGCCCACCAAAAACCCCGATGGGCTGCGTGGCGCTGATGATGCTGCCCGTCAGGTCGTCGCCCCCGTTGGCCGTCTCGATGTTGAGCACCTGCCCCGGTCCCAGCGAGAAGGTCCGCGTCTCTCCCGCCGTCATGCGCGTGATCTGCGGGCCCGGCGCCGTGTTGCAGGCTACGGTCACGGTCACCTCGTTGTCCTGACCGCTGGTGTTGACCACGGTCAAAAAGCCGCGCAGCGGCGGCGTCGTGCGCTGCTCCCAGCTCGTCACGATGTACTCGGTGCCCAGCGTGTTGGTCGGCAACAGGAGCGAAGCGTCGTTGGAGAAGACGTCGACGTTGTTGAGCGGGTTGAACTGGTGCGCCGTCACCGGGATGTTGCTCGTGACCACGAAGGCCTTGTCGCTGATCTCGATGACGCTGATGTCCGAGTCCGTCGGCATCTGGTAGATCCCCAGGCCCAGAGGCGGGATCGAGGCTGGCCCCTCGTGGGGCACCGGCGCGCCATTCGGGCGCGTGATGGTGATGTTGGCCGTCAGCTCGGGGTTCGGGTTGCTGACCACGATCGCGTGCGGCTGGCCGATGGCGTCGTCGAAGTTGTCCAGATCCAGCGACCAGTACTCGCAGCCGATGTAGCTCGACACCTTCTTGTTGAGCTCACACAGCTCCTTGCACTCGCCCGCGTCGCATTGCTTCCCCAGCGGGCAGGGCTCGGGCGCACCAAAAGTGCCCCCCGGCCCGCAGGTCTCGATCGCCTCCAGCCCCGCGCAGCGCGTCTGCCCCTGCTGGCACAAGGGGACCTCGCACTGGTCGTCCACGCACGCCGAGCTGGCCGGGCAAGGGGCCGTGAAGGTCCGCGTCCCGGTCTGGTTGCACACCTCGATCGAGCGCTCGTCCGCGCACCCCAGGATGTCGCCCGCCACGCACACCACCTGCAGGCAAGCTTGCGCCTCCTCGTCGCACCGCTCCTCGCCCCGACACCGCTCCGGCCGCCACGTCAGACCGTCAGCGTCGCAGATCTCGATCCGAATCCGATCCACGCACCGACTCTCTCCCTGCGCGCACGTCCCGTCGTCGATCTCCTCATCCACAACGTCCGCGCCCACATCCGGGGCCTCGGGCTCGCCGCCCACGTCCGGCGTCGGGCGATCCCCCCCCGGCGCGGCCGGGTTGCCGCCTCCGCAACCCCACGCCCCCGCCGAGAGGATCAGGGCCAGGAGAGATGAGAGCGAGAAAGTGTGTCGGATCATAGGCTTCCACGGGTAAGGTCGCGCGAGGTCGGGGCGCACGGGCCTGCCGCCCTTCTGGACTTCAGAGAGTATTGTGGTCGCGGCGGCCGGCGTCAAATGGCCCTCAGCGGCGCTCAAGCCGCTCGACGATCTGGTGTCGATCCTTTTCACGACGGTCTGGCGGCCTTGCCTCCGGCGGCCAGGGGCGAGCCGCCCCTGGACCCCTCCTTTTTTTTTTCAACAGACCGCGCGGCGCCTTGCATCGGCTCAGGGCCGTCAAGGAGGGCCACCTCGATCTGGGAGCGTCAGCGGGTCTGTCGGTCTGTGTTTGTCAGGAGGGGGTAGAGCCTGGCCTCGATCTGTTCCAGAAAGGCGACAAGCCCTGTCGCGACGCCGCGCTCTCTGAGAAGCGCCAGATCCGAAAAGCACCGCTCAGCCACCGCCGCCTGACGGTCAAGCTCGATGGGTCTGGATGCGTCTTCGTCATGGAGGATCCTGCGAAGGACGCGCTTGGCGTCCGTGTTGGCCGTGTTCGGGCTTGAGGTCAACCTGTGTGGCTCCTCGCAGGGATCGAAGGACAACTCGCCGCGGATCTGCTCCAGGCGAACGCTCTCTTCAGTCCCCTCCTCAGGCCGAAGGCCCGCGACAAACCACGCCTCGGCGTCTCGATGAGGTGCCGCCAGGATGATGGGCCGCGAAACGATGTCGATGACCTGCCACAGGCCATCGAGGCTCTCTGACTTGCCGTCGGTGTCCTTGACGAGGATCATGGCGTCAAGCGGATATTGTTCGCTGTAGGCCCAGAGCAGCGCCTTGCGATAGGCCGCTGCACCCGTCTTGAGCGGCTGGCCTTTGTAGTGCCCGCGTGTCTTGAGGCGCACCCCGTCGATCTCAACGACCGGAGGCAGGCTGTCGCTTTCGGCGAAAGCCCTCGGCCAGGGCGTGTACCTCACGCCCTGAAGGTGAGGCTCAAGATCCTTCTCGCCCTTCCAGCGCATCAGCAGCGACAGAGCGTCAGCGATCCAGTCCGCGTGGCGCTCTCTGGCGACCTCGCAGAGCACTGCGTGCGTCAAGCCATCGGCGATGGCCGCGTGCGCGGTGTCTTCAGCCAGGATCAGCACTCCAAGGGTCATGGGTGACCAGAAGCCTGCTCAGGGAACTCGCCCAGCCAGTCCTCGCCCACCGTCGACCAGAACTCCCCGGCGCGGACCATCTTGAGCCACTTGCTCGCCTCGGGATGATCTTCAAGCCGACGGACCTTGACGTCCCCCAGCGAATCTCGCCCAAACACCCGGACTTGTTCAGGTTTACAAGCGTCGATCAGATCGGGCGAGTGCGTCGTCAGGACCATCTGGCAGTCTTTGTGGGTCGTCGCCAGGATCGCGCTGAAGATCTCGATGAGCCGCTGCTGCGCGCCTGGATGGAGCCCGCGCTCCACGTCATCCATCAAGATCAAGCTCGCCGGGTGCATGTGGAGGAAGGTCAACAATCCCAACCCAAGCAGCGTCCCCTCGCTGACATGGGCTGCTGGAATACGCCCGATCTTGTCAAACTCCAGCTCAAGCTTGAAGCCCCCGACCTTCCTCGTTGAGAACTCAAAGGTGGACGAAGCGCCCTTGGTTGCGAGCTGCGAGGCTTCTGTTTCCTGGACCTCGACCGAGGGCGTGAAGATGCGGCGGAAGTCGGGGACGAGGCGCTGTAGTTGCTCCTCGATACGCTCCAATGAGCCATCACGGAGCACCGCGAGGTGCGCCAGGAGCGTCGCGAGCCCCTGCCCTGTGTTCGTCATCTCTGGATGGCCAGTGGCTGCTGGAGAGGGCGATGCCAACGCCTCTGGATCAAGCCTGAGTCGATGGGCGACAGGCAGAGACTTCAGGTCGTTGCCCTGGGTGAATCTGGAACTGCGCGGCGGGTACATATCTGTGGTGAAGTCTGCTGTCTCTCCATTTGGCATCTGAAGTGTTGATGCGGTGATTTTGTTGTCTGAATTTTTAATCGCCCATAAGAAGCGACCCAGAGGGTTGGCCGTGATGGAGAGGGAGACGCCTGAGCTTCGATTTGGGGAGAACCAGTGGTGTGCGTCAACCCAACCTTTACCGAAGAGGTTGTCGTCGGTGTCGTTGAGGTTCCCTTTGTCGATCGTCTTGAGCAGCCCGAGGATCTTGGCGAGGCCGTCGAGGGCGGTGCTCTTGCCGATCCCGTTGGGGCCGACGAGGACGGTCATCTGTTCGAGAGCGATCTCGACGTCGCGCAGGGCCTTGAAGTTCTGATAGGTGACCTGGGTGAGCATGTGCCGTCCTCTGGCCCTTGGGGTGTGCTGGACCATCCACTCCTACCTTGGGGGTTCTGGAGGCGCAATTCAATGAGGGATCAACGGCGCTCAAGCCGCTCGACGACCGCGAGGCGCTTGTTGTCGCGGGCCAGATCCAGGGGAGTCTTGCCGTTGGCGTCGAGCAGCCGGGGATCGGCGCCCTTGGACAAGAGGTGCTCGACGACCTCGATGTGGCCGGCCTCGGCGGCGGCGTGCAGCGGGGTGAAGCGCTCGGGGATGGGCTCCCCATCAGGGCCGAGCATCCCGAAGGAGTCGCAGGGCCGAACCGCGCGGATCCCCGCCCGGACGTTGACCCTGGCGCCGCGCTCGATGAGCAGGCGCGCCACCTCCAGTTGCCCAAAGGTGGCCGCCGCGTGCAACGCCGTCGTGTGATCCTGATCGAGCGCGTCGACGTCCATCCCACGCCTCAACAGCGCCGCCGCGACCGCCACGCGTCCGTGCCTCGCCGCGACGTGCAGCGCGGTCCCCTCGTAATCCTCCAGTCGGGTGCGCGGGGAGACGCCGCGCTTGATCAGCAGCTCCACGATCTCGGCGTGCCCCCCGCGCGCGGCGTGATAGAGCGGCGGCATCCCGCCCTCATCGGCAGGCCCTCCGCGCGGGTCGGCGCCCCTGGCGATGAGCAGGGCCGCCACCTCGACGCTCCCTCCCGCCGCCGCGTAATCAAGCGCCGTCAAGGCCCGCCCGTGCGTCGCCTTGAGCCTGTCGGGGGTGGCCTGGAGGATGCGCTCGACCTGCTCCAGATCCCCAAGCCCCGCGGCCGTGAACAGATCCTCGGGAGCGCCGGCCTCGCGCAAGGCCGCCACGATCGGCGCGTGGCCGTTGAAGACGGCCAGGTGCAGCGGCGAGCGGTGGTCTCCCGACAGCGCCGCCACATCAGGGTTTTTCTTCATGAATCGCTTGAAGATCTCCACATCTCCCCGCTCGGCGGCGATGTGGAGCGGGGTCGTGCCCCTGTCGTCCAGCGCGCCAGGATCGGCCCCTCTGGACAGCAGCAGATCGATCATGGCCAGCGGCGCCCGCTCGGCGGCGGAGTGCAGCGGGGTGTGGCCAGGCTGGCTGCGGCCATGCGGGATGCCCGGGTAACGGATAAGCTCGGGGAGCTTGTCGAGCAGGACGCGGGCCTTGTCGACCTCGTCACCTCGGAAAACCCAGGTCAGATCCCAATCCTGCAGACCAGCCTCGGCCATCTTCGGGGCCAGCGCCGCGCGGGTCCGCGCGTTGAGGTGGCTGTGGGCCGCCAGCGACATCGCGTGCGGCGCAAACCAGCCCTGCCTGTGCACCACCTTCCCCTGCACGTCGATCAGCGCCGCGCTGTTCGGCCCGCCTCCCAGGCTCGCCCACACGAGATCCTTGAGGTCGTCAACGACGACGCCCGTCGTCGTTTTTTGAAGTGATTTATAGATTTTAGCGTGGGCGATCCTGTCCGCAATGGTCGACGCGGCAGGATAGATGAAGCCCTCCTCGACATTGCGGTCGGTGATCCACTCGCCGCCGTCGAGCGCGTACGGCGAGGGCGCGCCCTTGGGGTGGGCCTCAAGGGTGTAGACGACCAGGACGGTGAGGCGGCCGTCCAGAGCGCGCGCGATGCGATCCAGCGCCGCGCTGTTGTCCCGCGAGATCGGGCAGGTCAACGAAGAGGCCACGAGCAGCGTCGGGCCCTCCTTCCAGATCGACGACAGCCTCGCCCGCGCGCCGTCCAGCCCGACCACCCAGGCGTCGGGGAAGGCGGAGCCGGCGATGGCGCCCCCCTCGTTGAAGCTCGGCGGGTTGAGCACCTCAGGTCGATTCTCGGCCTGCGCCGCGCTCGACAACGCGGCCAGGACGACCAGCACGGGCCACACCTTCACCTTCATGAAACCACCCTGCGCGCAGTCCTCGCGGAACTTGTCGCCATTGTACCTCCCCTCCAGTTGGACCTCCACCCTTGAATATCTTTTGAGATTCAAGGGGTTGCGTGGGGTTCTACCCCACACCCCGCCAGGGGCAATCTGCCCCTGGACCCCTGCTTCAGCCTTCGCAACGAAGGCCAAAGCAGGGTCCAGGGGCGAATCGCCCCTGGTGGGGGTCTGGGGGTGAAGCCCCCAGGCAGGCCGTCGATCTTCAAGAAGAAGAAGAACTCAAGAGTGGGGGGTCATCGAAGAGGAGGAGCGGCGGCGGAGGGCGAAGAGGCCGATGGCGAGCAGCAGCAAGGGGATGGGGGCGGGGTTGCCGGGCGCGGTGGCGCAGCCGATGGTGGGGTCGAGGGTGCCGCCGGAGGGGATGTCGCGGGGCTCCTCGGCGTTGTCCCGGGCGTCGAGGACCTCATCGAGGATGTCGACGCCCGAGTTGATGTCGCGGACGACGGTGGCGGGGCCCTCGCCGCCGGTCTGCTCGATGAGGTCGGCGGCGGGCTCGGTGCTGTCGTCGACGTAGACGCCGTTGTCCCAGAACTGGGTCAGGATGCGGCCGTCGGACAGAGTGATGGTGACGGTCATCTCCCGGGGGTTGTTGGGATCGCAGTTGGCGTCGGCGTCGGCGGTGCGGACGTTGGAGACGTCGGCCATGTTGGGGTTGTAGGCGAAGCCCGGATCGCGGGTCATCTCCTCGGCCGAGAGGGTCGTGAAGAGGCGCGAGAGGTAGGGCGCGGCGTCGAACTGCGACTGGGCGTGGCGCAGGGGCTCGACGATGGCGGACTCAAGCTCGTTGGCGAAGGCCGCCGCGTCGAAGCCCTCCGCGTCGATGAACTCCGCATAGCACGACACGCAGTTGTAGAAGTCGCGCTCGTCCACCTCGCCCTGGAGCTGGGCGGGCAGCGGGAGGTAGCGCCGGAGCATGGCCAGGAGCTGGTTGTTGCCCAGGAAGCCCTGGCGCATCAGCTCCTCCATGAAGGCGACGGGGTCGCGCAGCCCAGCCAGGCGAGCCGTGTCATACTGCCCCTCGCGGAAGAGGACCTCGGCCATGACGGAGGAGGGGCCGGCGTACTCGGTGGTGAAGCCCTGTCCGCCGGCCTCGTTCATGGCCTCGGTGACGAGCTGGTTGTAATTGCTGCCGGAGTTGAGCCAGTCGATCCGGGCCTCGTTGACGTGGACGTGGAGGTAGTTCGCAGGCACCGCGCGGGCCTCGGCCAGGACGTGGACCCGGACGCCCATGTCGGGCTGGCTGGCGATGGCGGTCAGCTGGATGGGCACCATCGGCGCCGACGCCCTGTAGCGCATGCGCACCGGGGCGATGTCCCCGACCTCGCGGTCGCTCTGGAGGCGGAAGGCCACGAAGTGCATCTCCGGCCCCATCGTGACGTAGGGCTCGACGAAGGGCATCACGTTGCTGGGGATGTCGTAGTTGTTCTCGCCGAGCCAGCCAAAGAGCGCCTCGGTGCTCGTGGCCTGCAACACCGCGAAGTCATAAGGCCCCACGCTGGACTGCTGCACCACGGTCACCTCGCCGTCGTTTCCGGGGTCGGCCTCGGGCATGCCGGCGTCGTCGATCGGGACGACGAAGCACTCGGCGTCGAGGAAGTTGAGCGAGTAGCGCACGCCGGTCGTCTGATCCAGCCGCGCGAAGACGTCCTGCGACGAGATGTTGATCTCAGGCCGCGAGGGCGTCGGCACGATCCACGCGAAGTCCTCAGCCTCGCCCTGGTAGAGGATGTTGACGTGGGCCTCGATCTCGTCGCCCTCCTGGACGAAGAGGATGTTCTCGCCCGTCTGGTCGACCGGGACGCGGCTGCAGAAGAAGCCGCCGCACGCCTCCGCGGGTGCGGCGCTCATCAACGCGCCCGAGGCAGCGCCCAGCGCCGCCGCCGCGCCCATCCAGCCCTTGATCCTCGCGCTCATCTTGCCCTCCTGGTTTGGGTTCAGGGATCATGAAAATCTGACGCTACCGACAGATTGTTGAGATTTGGCGGGCGCTTCGCTCGGTTGAGGCGGCGCCCGTGTGCTCGAAGTCGTACTCTGCTTGCCAGGGTAGCGCAGGAGCAAGGCGTGTGCCACCGGGCGTGGACAGCCTCATCAGTCTGTGCCACCTTCTTGGTCGGAGATCCGCCAACCCAGGGACGCCTTGAGCGCGCCGAGCAGACCTGAGCCCATCCCCCTTGGACCCTTCTTCCTGCGCGCCCGGATCGGGCGCGGCGGGATGGGGGAGGTCTGGCGAGGGGTGCACGGGGGGCAGGGGGTGGAGGTGGCCGTCAAGGTCATCACGGGGGCCTTCGCGCGCGAGCCGCACTTCATCGGGGCCTTCAGGCGCGAGGTGCAGACGATGGCGGGCCTGAGCCACCCTGGCGTGATCATGGTGCTGGATTACGGCGAGGTGGGCCAGGAGGCGGCGGCGCGCTCGCAGGGGGCGCTGGTGGCCGGCAGCCCCTATCTGGCGATGGAGATGGCCTCGGGCGGCTCGCTGTCGCAGTGGATGCGAAAGGGGCTGTTGAGCTGGGTGTGGGTCGAGCGGGTGTTGACCGACATGCTCGACGCGCTTGGGCACGCTCACGCACGCGGGGTCGTCCACCGGGACTTGAAGCCGGGCAATGCGCTGTGGAACCCGGCGCTGGATCGCTTCCAGCTGACGGACTTTGGCATCGCGGCGGCGGCGGACGATCAGAGCCGGGGGGGGAGCGTCGAGCAGTCGCTTGGGACGCCGAGCTACATGGCCCCGGAGCAGATCCGAGGGCGCTGGCGCGACCACGGCCCCTGGACGGATCTCTACGCGCTGGGCTGCCTGGCCTATGAGATGGCCTGCCAGCGGCCGCCCTTTCGAGGGGCGGACGCGGCGGCGATCGTGGGGGAGCACCTGTGCGCGGTGGCGCCGCCGTTGGAGCCGGTCATCCCGGTCCCCGAGGGCTTCGAGACGTGGATCCACGGGCTGCTCAGGAAGCGGCCCGAGGATCGCTTCCAGCGGGCGGCCGACGCGGCCTTCGCGCTGGCGTCGCTCGGCCCGCCGGTCGGGGACGTCGAGGCGCAGCCGGGGCCAGCGGTCGGCAGGGTCAGGGGTCAGACGCGGGAGGTGGTCGTCGAGGGGGGGGCGCGGACGGTCGGGGGTCCCAAGGGTCGACAGGGGGCCTCGACGCAGGGCTTGAGCGAGGGAGGGGAGGTCGGGGAGTCGACGGGCATGGAGGACGCGCCGATCGACACGGTGTTGCTGGCGCTCCAGGGGGGAGGGCGGGGCAGGTCGGGGGATGAGCCGCCCATCGGCATGGTGGCCTCGCGGGCGCCGCTGCCGCCGACGTGGAGGCGTCAGCGGCCGGGTCGCCGCGCGGCGGCGCTGGTGGGGGCGGGGCTGGGGCTCTTCGGGCTGCGGTCGATGCCGATGGTCGGGCGGGAGGTCGAGAGGGATCACCTCTGGGGGCTGCTCAGGGCGGTCCAGAGCGAGCGAGGGGTGCGGGGGTGCGTGTTGACCGGCCCGACGGGGACGGGCAAGAGCAGGCTGGTGCGGTGGTTGTGCGAGCGGGCGCATGAGGTGGGGGCGGCGACGGTCCTCAAGGCGACGTGCGGCGAGGGGATGGGGGTGGCCGACGGGGTGCCGCGGATGATCGCGCGGTCGATGGTGAGCGTCGGGCTCGACGGCGAGGCGCTCTTGAGGCGGACGGAGCGGGTGTTGAGGCGGCTGGGGGTCGACGATCCGTGGCAGTGGGAGGCGCTCTCGGGGCTGATGGCGGGCCGCAGGGAGCGGCTGGCGGGGCCGCAGGCGCGCTACGCCCAGGTGGCGAGGTATGTGGAGCTGCTGGGGTCGGACAGGCCGGTGATCGTGTGGTTGGACGACGTGCACTTGAGCGTCGACGCGCTGGGGCTCGCCCGCTACCTGCTGGAGCGGCTGGAGGGCTGCCCGGCGCTGTTGTTGTTGACGGTGCAGCAGGAGGAGGTGGCCGAGCGCGAGGAGGTGATCGCGGGGTTGGCGGCGGTGATGGGCGAGCCTGGGGTGACGTCGATGGAGGTGGGCTTGCTCAAGGAGGGGGATCAGCGGCGGCTCGTGGAGGGGCTGCTTGGGCTGGAGCGCTCGGCGGCGACCCGCGTGGTCGAGCGCAGCGGGGGCAACCCCCTCTTCGCGGTCCAGGTGGTCGGCCAGTGGATCCAGCGCGGGGTGCTGTGCGTCGGCGAGGGAGGGTTCGAGCTGATCGAGGGGGCGGACGTGGCGCTGCCGGATGACATCCACCTGATGTGGTCGGAGCGCGTCGAGCGGCTGCTGGAGGGGCAGGGCGCGGGGGCGCGGGGTGCGCTGGAGGTGGCCTCGGCGCTGGGGCAGGCCGTGGTGCTCAAGGAGTGGGTGTCGGCCTGTCAGAAGGCGGGGGTGATGGGGACGGTGGCGCTGGTGGACGCGCTGGTGGATCGGGGCCTTGGGCGGTGGACGGAGGACGGTTGGGCCTTCGCGCATGGGATGGTGCGCGAGAGCGTGTCGAGGAGCTGTCGGGAGGCGGGCCGCTGGGCGAGCGTCCACGGGGCGTGCGCGGCGATGCTGGCCGAGGGGGAGGGCGACGCAAGGCGGGCCGAGCGGGTGGGCCTCCATTGCTTCGAGGCAGGCGCGCTGGAGGCCTCGCTGCGGCCGCTGCTCGACGGCGCCCAGGAGCGGGTCGACAGCGCCGAGTATGGGATGGCGCTGGCGCTGCTGGACAAGCAGGCCGAGGCGCTCGCGGCGCTGGGCGGGGGCGAGCGCGCCGAGGCGGCGGAGGGCTGGCGGCAGCGGGCGCGGATCATGAGGGTGCAAGGTCGCTTCGACGAGGCGCGCGCCTGGGGCGACAAGGCCGTGGAGGTGGCGGCGCGCCGCGGCTGGCGAGGGGTCGAGGCGCTGGGGCTGGTCGAGCAGGCGGAGTTGATGCATCGGCTGGGGCGCGTCGAAGAGGCCAGGGTGCGTTTTGTCGAGGCGGCGCGGGTGTTTACGGACCTCGGTGACGAGGGCGGGCGAGATCGGACGACGCTGGGGCTGGGGGCGGCGGCCTATCGCCAGGGGGACATGAGGCAGGCCGAGGCGAGGTACCGCGAGGCCTTCAAGTCCTTCCAGGCGCGGCGGGACGAGGCGGGGGTGGCTCGGACGCTGCGGCTGCTGGCCGAGATCGCGCAGGCGGACAGGCAGTGGGAGCGGGCGCTGGAGCTCTACGGCGCGGCGCTCTCGCACCACCAGGCGCGGGGGGATCGCTACGAGGTGGCCGCGATCCTCAACGGGATGGCGGAGATAGCGCGCTTCCGGGAGGATCTGGATGGGGCCGAGGCGCAGTATCGGCAGGCGCTGGAGATCATGGAGGCCATCGGGTCGTCGGAGCGGGACGTGACGCGGATCAACCTCGCGCTGCTGCTCCTGGCGCGGGGGCGCTACGCGGAGGCGCGAGGCAACCTGGAGGCGCTCAAGGGGCGGCTGGAGCGCACCGGACAGCGTGCGCTGCTGGGGGGGATCCACGCGGAGCTGCTGCCCTGCGTGGCGGCCGCCCAGGACTGGGCGGCCTGGGACGGGCACATGGCGGCGGCCAGCGGGATGATCCTCGACAGCGGCGTGGCGGACGCCGACGACGCGTGGCCGGCCCAGCTGGCCGGGGATCTGGCCGCCGAGCGCGGGCAGCGGGCCCGGGCCGAGGCGGCCTGGGGGCTGGCGCGGGGCATCTGGTCGGCGCTCGGCAGGGCGGATCGCGTGGCGGAGATCGACGCGCGGCTCGGAGGTGGCGATGTCTGAGGGCACACCCGCGGAGGATGGGCCGAGCCCCTCCCTGGTCGGCGTCGAGATCGTGGCGGCGGGCGGGTCGCAATGGCGCGGGACGGCCGGGCTGGTCCTGGTGACCTTGCTGTGGGGCACGACCTTCGTGGTGATCCGGGCCGCGGTGGGCGAGGCCGGAGGCGCCGCAGGCCAGATCGACGCTGGAGCGCAGGGGGCAGCAGGGGAGGCGCTGGCGCCCAGCGCGCTGCTGGCGCTGCGCTTCGGGATCGCGTCGCTGGTCTTCGCGCCCTTCTTGCGGCGCGGTTGGCGGCTGTGGCGAGGGGGCCTTGAGCTGTCCTTCTGGCTGTGGGTGGGCTACGCGGCCCAGACGGTCGGGCTCCAGACGACGACGGCCAGCAGCAGCGCCTTCATCACCTCGCTGAGCGCCATCCTGGTGCCGCTCTTCTTGCGGGCAGCCGGGCGATCTGTCGGGCCGGTGGTGTGGCTGGCCGCCTCGCTGGCCTTCGTCGGGGTGGGGCTGCTCTCCTGGGATGGCGGCTCGCCCGTGATCGGCGATCTCTGGACGCTCGGGACGGCGCTGGCCTACGCGATCTACCTGATCCGGGTCGAGCGGATGACCTGGGATCACGACGCGCTGGCGCTCACGGGGGTCCAGATGGTCGGCGTCTTCGCGCTGTCCGGGATCTGGTTCGGGGTCGATCGCCCCGCCGTGGGCGAGATCCCCTGGGTGGAGCTGGCCTACCTCGGGGTGGTGTGCTCGGCGGCGGTGGTGTGGCTTCAGATGAAGGCGCAGCGCCTGATCAGCGCGGCGCGGGCGGCGGTGATCTTCACGCTGGAGCCGGTCTGGGCGGCCCTCTTCGCCTTCGCCCTGCTGGGCGAGCGGCTGGCGTGGATGGGCTGGGTGGGGGCGCTGATGGTCATCGGGGCGACCCTCCTGGGTCAGCTGCCCGACCGCAAGAAGACCTCCGAGGCCGTTGTCTCACGAGGCTGATGGGTTTATGGTGCGCCGTCTCTCATGATGATCGTCCAAGCGGTGGACACAGCGGAGCACAACCATGGACAAGTACATCGTCACGACGGAGCGAGCCCCCGGCGCCATCGGGCCCTACAGCCAGGCGGTGGGCTTCGGCAACCTGCTCTTCCTCTCCGGCCAGATCCCCCTGAGCCCCGAGACCGGCCAGATCGTCGGCGACACCGCCGAGGCCCAGACCCGACAGGTCATGGAGAACCTGCACGCTGTCCTTGAGGCCGCCAACTGCAGCTTCGAGAACGTCGTCAAGGCCACGATCTACCTGGCCAACATGAACGACTTCGCGCGCGTCAACGAGGTCTACGGCTCCTACTTCCCCGAGAACCCCCCCGCGCGCGCCACCGTCGAGGTCAGCCGCCTGCCCCGAAACGTCCAGGTCGAGATCGACATGATCGCCGCCTTCCCCACCCACCCCGCGCCGACCCAGCTCTGACCCTCACCCCCCCGACCCCTGACCCGACACCGCCACCCTCGGGATGCGGTCGTTGATCCGCGTCGTGACCTCGTAATTGATCGTGTTGGCCCACCCGGCCATCTGCTCCGCCGTGATCACCTCCTCCCCGCTCCGACCCAGCAGCACCGCCTCGCCTTCCAACCTCGCCCCGGGGATGTCCGTCACGTCGACCATCGTGATGTTCATGCACACCCGCCCGAGCACCGGCGCCCGCTGGCCCTCGATCAAGACGTGGGCGACGTTGCTCAACCCCCGGTCGTAGCCGTCGTAGTAGCCCACCGGCAGGATCGCCATCCTCGTCGGGTGCGTCGTCCGGAAGCTGCACCCGTAGCCGATGAACTCCCCCGCGGCCACATCCTTGACCTGCGCGATCCGACACCGCCACGTCAACGCCGGCCTCAACTCAAGCCGCCGCCTCCCCGCCAGCACCGCCGCCACCAGCGTCTCGCTCGACGGCCACATCCCATAGGCCGCCACGCCCGCCCGCGCCATGTCCTGACACCTGTCCGGCCACAGGATCGTCGCCGCCGAGTTCGACATGTGCTTGATCGGCGCCGAGATGCCCCGCGCCTCCAGCCGCCGACAGAAGGCCGCGAAGCGCGCCAGCTGACCCTCCGCAAAGCGGTGGTCCGTCGTGTCCTCGACGTTGGCGAAGTGGCTCGCCACCCCGACCAGCTCCGCCCCCTCCGAAGCCTGGATGCGCTCGGCCAGCGCCATCGCCTCCTCCTCCCTCAAGCCCTGCCGGTTGTTGCCCGTCTCCAGCTTGACGTGGAACCTGGCGACGAGTCCCGTAAGTGCATGCACTGAAACAGCTTTCTCAAGCGTCTCGGCGTTGTAGATGACCGCGTCGCACCCCAGCGCCATGGCCTGCTCGATCTCGTCCAGGCCGACGTAGCCCAGGATGTAGATCGGCGCCACGATGCCCTCGTCCCGGAGGATCTGGGCTTCGTTGACGGCGTTGACGCACAGCCAGTCCGCGCCGGCCGCCAGGAAGGCCCGGCTCGCCAGCCCGAGGCCGTGCCCGTAGGCGTTGCTCTTGACCGTCGGGGCCAGCAAGGCCCCAGGCCCGACCAGCGCGCGCAGCGCCCGGATGTTGTGGCCCAGCGCGTCCGTGTCGATGAGGCAGGAGGTCAGCGTCATGGATCCTCAGAAGAAGCGGCTCTTGCGCCCGGCGAGCCCTTGATCGATCAAGCCCTGGGTGTGGCTCCAGATGTCGGCGTGCGCCGGCAGGAGCTCCTCGACCGGCGCGTCGGCGTCGGCCTCCGTCAAGCCGAAGCGGCGCGGATCGATGGGCGGCGCGAAGATGAAGCGGAACTTGACCGGCAAGGGCATCAAGCCCAGCCCCACCAGGATCGGCAGGTCGTAGGTCGGGCCTCCCAGAAGGCGCCGCCCCAGCCGGTGCTCTCGCCCGATGGTGATGAAGGCGTCGTCGATCCCGATGCCCGCGATGGGCACGATGGGCACCCCCGCCGCCAGCGCGCACCTCAAGTACCCCAGCCGGTTGTGCCACTTGAGCCGGTAGCGATCCTCGGGCCGCTTGAAGGAGTCGTTGACCCCCCCCGGGTAGCAGATCGCCCACTCGCCATTGCGCAGCAGCCGCACCGCGTTGTCCCGGTTGCCGTCCACCGCCCCGAAGCGCACGAAGAAGTGGCTGATCAACGGCAGCTTGAACAGGACGTGCTCGCCCAGCCCCCGCAGCATCCTGCCCGTGCGCTCATGCACCGCCGCGAACAACACCGCCGAGTCCAGGCCCAGCACCGCGTGGTTCGACACGCACAGGCACCCCGAGTCCCACGGCAGGTTCTCCAGCCCCTCGACCTCCGTCCGGAAGTACCTCACCATCGGCCTCGCCAGCGTCTGAAGCTGGCCGATGAGCCTGGGATCGAGCTTGTCGTGCTCGGGATCGTAATCCCCCGAGGCCGACAGCTCGTCTGGCAACAGTGACGCTATCGGGTAGTCTTTGGTCATCTCGCCTGGATCTCCTCACCACCGACCCAGTGTGATCCCAAACTCCCCCGCGGCGCAACCCCCACACTCCACCCCCAAACTCCACCCCCTGTCCCCCTCCTCCCTCCGGAAGGAGGGGGGACGCTCGTATTACGGCTTCGGGTGGATCGGATCCCGCCCCGGCGACCTCACGATTGTCCCCGACGGGGTCTCGCCCCAGGCGGCCAGTGATCCCGGCAATGGCTCCTGCGGCCCCCCCCGAACCATCGAGCCCACCCTACGATCCCACCCCCGTCCCACCTTGCCCGTACTCCGAGCGTCCCCCCTCCTTCCGGAGGGAGGAGGGGGACAGGGGGTGGAGTGCGATCCACCGACACCCGTAATACAAGCGTCCCCCCTCCTTCCGGAGGGAGGAGGGGGACAGGGGGTGGAGTTTGGGCGCGCGGGTGGCTATGATGCCATTCAAGACCCCGATGACGCCCGATTCTGGAGGTAAAGGCCAATGATCTCAAGACTTTCCATGGCGATGGTTGCAGCGGCGGCGCTGGCGATCCCGGGCTGTCAGAGCAGCGCGGGGCGCTTCTGTCTCGACGACGAGGATTGCGACTCCGGGCAGTTCTGCCAGCAGGACAAGGAGCAGTGCGTCGAGCCCTGCGAAGAGGACGCCGACTGCGAGACGCTGCAGTGCAACGCCGAGCCTGGCGATGAGAGCTTCTGCGAGCCGCCCGAGGTCGATCTTGGCGGGATCGCGGGCGGTGTCGGCGGGGGGCGGACGGGCGGCGTCTCTGCGAACGAGGTGGCCGACATCCTGGCCGGCGACAACATCTTCCTGACGGCGGTGGTCACGCTGCTGACGACCCTCTTCATCGACGAGATCCGCGGCCCCTCGGGTCAAATCGGCCAGGCAGGCCAGCAGGGCACGCAAGGCCCGCCGGGGCCTGCTGGCCCGCCGGGGCCGGCAGGCGAGGCCGTGCGCCACCGGGCGTCCTTCCTCAACGTCGAGGTGGTCGAGGCTGGCCCCGTCGAGGGCCGCGCGCTGACCTTCGATCGCCGGTCGGCGCAGGGGTCACTGCGCGTGACCTGGTTCGACGTCCTGCGCGCCGACACCGAGGGCGAGCCCTGCCTCTGCGCCTGGAGCCTCCTCTTCGACGGCCAGCCTTGCAGCGATCCCGGCCCCATCGGCACCCTGACCGCCAGCGGGCAACCCCGCGGGGACACCGTCACCGGCTTCTGTGCGGCGACCGGGAGAGGCCCGCTGGGTGAAGGCGAGGTGACGATCTCGGTGTCCGTCGAGCCGCGGGGAGGGTGCGCCTGCGCCGCTGGCGATCCCATCAGCGCCGGCTTCATCGAGGCCCAGGAGGTCGATCCCTGAGCGCCTCGGCGGCGAGCGCCGCGGCGCGCTGTGGATGCCCTGGCGCGAAGCGGGACGCTGTGGGTATCCTGGCACGAAGCGGGACGCTGTTGATGCCCTGGCACGAAGCGGGACCCTTCAGGCCGATCCCAGAACCTCAGCGGCGGGCGAGCACGACCCCCATCTCGAAGCCGAAGGGCCTCAAAATGCGGTGGAGCGTCCCGAGGGTCGGGTTGCCCCGGTCGGCCTCGATGTTCTTGAGCGTGCGCTCCGAGACGCGGCAGACCTTCGAGAAGTCGAGCTGATCCATTCCGAGCAGATCGAGCCTCAAGCCCCGCACGAGCTGGCCCAGGGTGATGTCCCCTCGATCGAGGCTGGCCTTGAGGCCCGTCAGGACCCGCTGGCGCTCTTCGAGGCTCAGGCGGCGACGCTCGATCATGGCAGCAGCCCCCACATCCTGAGATCGCGGTCGAGGTGGCGCAGGCGGACGCCGGGGAAGTCGAGGACGGCGTCGGGCAGGCCCTCGTCGCGCAAGAAGTCGGGCAGGATCAAGAGCTTGAGGGCGAAGGCGCGCAGCCTTCCGAGCAAGTAGTCAGGGTCGACGATCCCCTTGAGGGCGTCGCAGGCCGCGCGCCAGTCGAAGCGCCCCCCGAACTCCGCTGCGTCGGGCCAGCGCGTCGTGCGCGTGACGATATCCGGGTCCATGACCATCGGCGCCAGATCGTAGATGGGGGCCAGCGCCAGCCGGTCGCCGAGGCGCAAGATCGACGTGTTGCGCCCGTGGTTGTCGCTGTTGCCCAGCACGACGTTGAGCAGATCCCGACAGACAAGCTCCGCGACGACAGACGGGATCTCGGCCTCCTGGCCGTTGGTGCGGAGCAGCCCGGCCAGGGCGCGGATGAAGTCCAGGTGAGGGATCGCGGCGCCGTGCCGCGTCGATCCGATCATCGAGTAGAAGGACTCCACCGGCACCCGGACGAGGCCCTCGGGGCCGACCTTCCGATCAAAGCGCGGCGACCAGAGGCTCGCCCCACTGGGGATTGCCCCGCTGGGGATGGCCCCGCTGGGGATGGCCCCGCTGGGGATGGCCGCTGGATCATCGCCGCCCTCGAAGTGGAGGCCGTCGAGCGCCTCAAGGCCCAGCAACGGGAGCGCCTTCATGAAGAGGTGCTCCCCGACCAGGACCAGCCGATCGCGCTCGGATCGAGAGCCGCGCGGAAACTTCACCAGCCAGTGTCGCCGAACCTCCGCGTCGGGGATGCTCCCCTCGGGGGCAAACATCCCTTGCGCGTCTTCGGACAGGAGGAACTTCGGCGCGTCTCCCCCGGCCCCGGTGGCGCCGCCGACCGAGGCTCCCTGGCTGGCGGCCGCCTCAAGGAAGTCCACGTTTCGATTCAGGATCTCCGTCCTGGAGAAGCGCTGGCTCTCCCCCTTGGTAAAATCCAGCGATTCCTTGATGCGGCTGTGCCCGATGGGGTTGGAGGTGCAGCGGCGCAGCAAGTCGAGATCGTGGCGCCGGGGGTTGCCGGCCGGAAGGTTGAGGCGACGCTCCCAGAAGCGGCGGCTGGCTCCGGCCGGGGCGATGTCCAGCAGGAAGGCCGGCCAGCTCTCCAGCGTATCCGTGTTGAGGGAGAGGGGGTAGCGGGCGCTGACGGCCCATTGCCCGACGCTCGAAAACCTGTCCAGGAAGGACAGCGTGTAGTCCTCGATGTACCCGAGGCGGCATGCGCCGTCGAAGCCCTTGTCGGGCTCAAGGAACTCCAGATCGAGCGCGTCGTGCCAGCGCCCGTCGAGGTGAAGTTGGACTGTGAGTGACTCGACCATCCTTCGTTGCCCTTGAGCGCTTCAGGTCAACCTCCGCCGCGCTCCGCCCCTCGTCGTCATCCCTCCTCGCGGACCTCGCCCATCTTGCCGACGGTGGCGCTTAGAGGCAATCTAATACCCCAAGCCAGGAAACTCAAACGAGCGTGTCGCGATCAATGCTTGGGTCGCGAAGGCTGTTTAATTGTTTGTTATCAATGGTTTATAGGTGTCGAGTCGCGGCGTGGCGATGTCGGGTGGCTCTCCGCTGAACTCCAGATGGGTGCAGATCGGGGCAATAGATTGCCTTGTCTGGGTGAGGCTCGGGCGTTGGAGGGGGCGGGGAGAGTGGGGGAGAGAGGGGGCGCGGCGTCATGCGGGGCAGGGGAGACGAGGGAGGGGCGCGGACGGTCGGTGGTCCCAAGGGTCGACAGGGGGCTTCGACGCAGGCCTTGCGCGAGGGAGAGGGTTGCGCGCCCTCGCAGGATCGGGTGGTTCAGCGTGGAGGTGATCGAAGGGAGAGAGGGGGAGCGCGATCAGGCGGCGTTGTCCTTGGGGGCGGAGGCTGCGGGGGTGGTGGGGGTGGTCCTGGGTCGGCGCCGGAAGAAGAGGCGGGCCATGAGGTAGAGGCCGCCGAGGAGCACTCCGAGGGCGATGCCGACGGGCAGGAGGGCGGCGGCGACGCGGATGATGCCGCCGCAGACGTCGACGAAGAGGCCAGCGCCGTCGCTGAAGGCGCGGCCGATGGCGCTGGAGAAGGACTCGGAGTCGGGGTCTGCGGGCTGGAAGGGCGAGGTGGCGGTGACGCGGATCGTGGACATGGAGACGCGATCCTGGAGGAAGCGGGCGCGGCCTTCGAAGCGCTCGATGTCGGTGCGGACGCGGGAGAGCTCCTGCTCGATCCTGAGGGTGTCCTCGACGGTGGCGGCGGTCTGCAGGAGGCTGAGGAAGCGGCTCTCCAGCTCTCGCTTGGCCTTGAGGCGAGCGGTGACGTCGACGAACTCCTCGGTGACATCCTGGCCGGTGATGTTCTCGCGCAGGACGACGCCGAGTTGACGGAGCTCGGCCAGGGTGGACTCGAACTTCTTCGAGGGGACTCTGACGGTCACGTCGATGCGGGTGACGTCCTTGCCGGTGCCGGTGGCGTCGGAGGTGACGACGAAGCCGCCGGCCTTCTCGACGGCGCGGGTGACCTCGACGGCGGCGGCCTGGGGGGCGTCGGCCCGCAGCTCCAGGGTCGCCTCGCGGATCACCATCCGGCTGTCCTTGTCCTCCACTCGGGTCTGCTCGCCTGAGCCCCCGGTGTTGTCCGACGTTTGGAGATCCACATCGCCGGTGTCGAGGCTGCCGCGCTCGTTTCGGGAGTCGCCGAGGCCGTCGCCGGCCTGTGCCACCTCGGCCTTGGCCTCTTCGAAGGCGGCGGGGGACATCGGCTCGGCGCTGCGGGTGAAGTCGGACTTGTCGGCGCAGGCGGTGGAGGCCAGCAGGGTCAAGGCGAGCAGGAGGGAAAGAGGTCGGTTCATCATCATTGCCATCTCCTCATTTTGAAGGGCCCTCAGGTGGGCTCCGAGGGCTGAACGCGCCAGCCCCGCCGGAGCTTACGCTCCGTGTTCTGGGCATCTTCGGCAAAGGGCGAGGTGAAGTCCAGGGGAGGGGGGGGGTCAGAAGCCGAGGTAGGCGGCCTTGACCTCGGGGTCGGCCAGCAGATCGCGGGCGGGGCCGTGGAGGCCGACGGCGCCGGTTTCCAGGACGTAGGCGCGGTCAGCGATCTTGAGGGCGACGTGGGCGTTCTGCTCGACGAGCAGGATGGTGACGCCCTCGTCGCGGATCTTGAGGATGATTTCGAAGATCTGCTTGACCAGCAGGGGGGCCAGGCCCATCGAGGGCCCGTCCAGGAGCCGAAGGCGCGGGCGGGAGAGGAGGGCGCGGCCGATGGCGAGCAC
>SXGS01154898.1_pt1 | contig 50412 bp, 38 predicted proteins | sample 3174681 | NCBI WGS metagenome assembly SXGS01 (sample SAMN11356861, study PRJNA531348) | freshwater metagenome | isolation source: freshwater sample F1-80 | place: China: Fuxian Lake, Yuxi | collected 2017-12-25
CATGTCCGGATTGCCATCGCGACCAATGATGAGCGCTCCGCGAAGCGGATTTCTGACGCGTTGGGTACCACGACGGAACTTCGCTCACAGAAGAACTATACCGGTCACCGGCTCTCCCCCTGGCTGCCCCACCTCATGCTTTCCCGGCAGGAAACGCAGCGGGCGCTGATGACACCGGGCGAGGTGATGCAGATGCCCGCAGACACCGAACTCGTAATGGTTTCAGGCGCCGCCCCCGTACGTGCCAGAAAACTTCGTTACTATGAGGACCGGAACTTCACCCGACGAGTGATGCAGCCTGCCGCAACGGCTGGCATTCGCCTTGGCACTGCAACTACGTGGACGAACTGCATCGCTCAGGCAGATACAAATGAGCATCCTGCCGGTTCTTTTGGAGAGCGCGGCCATGCCCCGGCAACTGGCGGACGGGACATCCAGCCTGAACTTGATCTGGCGCCTATGCCGGCACCGTCCCGGGACGAGTCGGACGTATCTCCGGATACCGATGATGCGGAAGGTGCGCCGGCCCCGGGAACAGACGCTGTTCTCCGCCGGGCAGCCGGGCTCGACCGGTCCGACGATGACCTGCTTCCGGGTTTCTGATGACGAAGCCGCGCCGCCTGAATATCCGTGTCACGGAGAAGATGAGCCGGCAGCTTGATCGCGCCGCCCGCCTGCACGGTGTGACGATGACGGCGATCATTGAGACGGCACTGGCGAGATATCTTGAAGAGCCGGGAAGCGAGCCTGCGGAGGCCCTCCTGCTTCGCCGCCTTGACCGCATCGATCGGCGTCAGGCCTTGCAGGATCGGGACACGGTGATCATCCTTGAGACGCTGCAGCACTACATTCTCTACTGGCTGACCCTGACCGAGCCGGTCCCAGAGGGAGAGCGGGAAGGCGCGCAGGCGCTGGGACGAAGGCGCTACGATCATTTCGCCGCTCAGGTCGCGCGCAAGGTTGCCCGCTGAATGAAGTTGTCTGTGCTCATTGCGCAAGGTCAGCGGAAGCCGGAGCGTGGCAGCCGGATTGGCATTATCATAATTGATGAACTCTTGAACGAAACTGGCTCTTTCTTGGCGGATGGATTGTGGGATTCAAATGACCTGGATGCATCGTGCCCCGGCTGCATTTGGCCACCTTTGCTTTGTCCGCTGGGGTGCCATCGATCCTTTCAGCCCGCCGTGAGGCGCCGGCTAGTCTCGGCCGTCTCAGGGAGCCTGCCGCCTACGAATCTCGGCAGTTCCTTGCCGAGCAAGCCGCGACCACAGCCAAGGGTTCATCTTCTTACGGGAGGGGTCGCCCAGCCGAGCAGAACTGTTGATCGGGCATGTGTTCCGGGGGACGCTGAGGCTGGCTTAAAGCTGGTTGTTGGTTCCCAGAGCGCGCGGCGGGCCGGCAGCGGGAAAACGAGGGGGAGGGCGCCACCTCCATCTTGAAAACCTGGCCCTTCTTCGAAGCGGTGTCTTTAAGCTTGCGCATGTTAAGCATGATCAATGCTGATCGCCCCATTCTCTGCAATGATAGCTAACTGCGAGGCGATCTTCGCTGACCGATACCGTCCTTCGAGACCATGCAGGGAGCCTTGTAGTGAAGCCGCATTGCTGTGTGTAGATTAGGGTAGCGCAATAAATCTATCTAAAGTAGTTTAGCGCCATGACGGTTAAGTTCCGGCCGGGATTGTTCATGCGAAGTGCCCGGCCGCTCTTTCGCGCCGCCATCTCTCAGGGCGGCACCGCACTGATCCTTGCGCTCGGGTGCGTGATTGCGGGCGCGGCCCTTTCTGCGGCCGCCCCGCTGGCGCTTGCCTGGCTGGTGGACAGTCTGACGGATAAGGCGGCACCCGCCGGACTACTGCTGGGCCTTTATGTGGCAAGTCTCGGTCTCGCGCGGTGCGCGGCGGAAGGGCGGTCTTTCTTTTTTGGCGTGGCAGAGCAGGACATCCTCAGGGACCTAAGCCTCGCCGCCGTCAGACACACGCTATCACTGCCTCTCGAATTTCTGCAGGCGAGGTCTCCCGGCGCGCTCGTCCAGGTTCTTGAAAATGGGCTGCAGGGATACAGGCTGCTGCTTCAGCACGGCGTCTTCACCGTGTTGCCGGGGTTTCTCGAGATCGTTCTGATGGTCGTAATACTTGCGAGTGTACTTGACGCGGCGTTCCTTGCTGTCTTCGGCGCCTGCGCCATGATGTATGGCGTCTTGTTTACGGGGGGCGCTGTGCGGGTGATGCGAACGAGCCGGGATGTTTCAGCGGCCCGGATCGGGGTGACCGCGCACCTTGCCGACTGTTTTCAGAACATCGAGACCGTAAAGGCGCTCTCCGGCGAGGCTTCCGTATCGGGTCAGCTAGACCGATTGTTGCACGAGGTACGGCAGGCCTGGCGAAGATTTTTTATAGTCCGTAGACGGAACGGCCTGCTTGTTGCACTGGTGTTCTGTCTGAGCCTTGCGCCAGCTCTTTCGATGGGGATGGGCCGGGTCGGATCCGGAGCGATGACGACCGGCGAGTTTGTCCTTGTCAGTGCTTACATGTTGCAGGTGATCCGGCCCATGGAAATGCTCGGCTATGCTGCCCGCGATGTCGGTCAGGGTGTGGCCTTCATTGAACGGCTCGCGGAGATACTGGCCGAGTCTCCTGAGGCGGGTTCCGGTGAACGCACCCTACCTGAGGGAAAGGAAGGCCTCGCCGTCCGCTTGGATGCCGTCAGTTACGGACCGGCAGACAGGACCCCGGTCCTTCAGGACATCTCGCTCGATATCCGGCCGGGCATGCGTGTGGGACTCGTTGGGGCGTCTGGAAGTGGCAAGTCCACATTGCTGCGCCTCATGACCGGCCTGCTGACGACACGAGAGGGAACAATCCGGATCGACGGAGCGCCGATAGCGTCTCTGAACCTGTCAAACCTGCGACGGCAGGTCGCCTTCATTCCCCAGCAGCCAGGTCTTTTCCGGGGCTGCGTCCGGTCTAATCTCAGCTTTCCGGATGCGGAGATCCGGGAGGCGGTCATTGACGAGATGCTGTACCGCCTGGGACTTAGAGGTTTGTCCGGCTTTTCTTCTTGCGCTTCACTGTCTGGCGGCGAGCGGCAGAGAATTTCGATAGGCCGTGCCCTGCTTGCGTTCCCCCGTCTTGTCCTTGCGGACGAGCCAACTTCGGCGCTCGATGCGGAAACCGAAGCCGTAATTCTTGAGGAACTGGATACCGCTTTCGCAGGCATAACACTCATCCTGGCAACCCACCGCCTCCGCGCTGTCCGGCACATGGACCTGATTGTCGTGATGTCGGAAGGCCGGGTGGCGGAAACCGGAACGCATGATGTGTTAGTGCGGGCGGGAGGAACCTACGCTGCCATGTGGGAGGCTCAGGAGGCTAGCGGGAAATAATCCGTTTCGAGACGATAGACGCCTGTCATCAGGCAGCCGGTTTGCTGCCGGGTATGATGGGTGCCCGGACCATCAGCCAAACAGGTCTGGCTGGGGTGGCCCTTTCGGGCCGGGGCGTCGATCCTGCGGGGCAATCTCCCAGCCGCCTGCATCGTCGAACGTCGTGAGCAGTGCTTTTGCCTCTGCGGGTGAGGCGCCTGTCTCACCGAGCCAGAGCGGCCAGGCCGGGCGGGGGAGGACAGCCGGCATCCGGTCAGTCAGCGGTGCGATGAGTCCATTGGACAGGGTTGTGACCTGGACAAACGTCCAGTCAGGCGCGCCGTTCTGCCGGCTCGCTTCGCAGATCACGGCGATCGCGACCGGCTCACCATCCTTCGGCGTGATGACCCACTGGCGTGTGCGCCCGTTCGGAAGTTCCTCGCCCTCATTGAAGGTGTGTACGAGGAGAATCCCGCGGTTCCGCGCGAAAGCGTTCCGGAAAGTCGGGAGCTGATCCACAGTCTCGGCGCGCGCATGCATGTGATCAGGGCGGGCCGGTGCAGCCCGGGACGAGCGGGAAAAACCCCAGCGCATCGGCACCATGACGCGCTCACCTGCCTCATCAAGGTGCAGGATGTAGGCGATCCGCATCGGTGTGGCGGTCTGCACGGTATCAGAGGCGACCCTGCCAACCAGGGGGCTGGAGAAGGCGTGGACCTCGCGCCAGGATGCCATCTGGGTAAATTTTCCGCACATCGGAGGCTCCTTCCGCCCCTGGACCTCGAGTGGTCCTGACGGCCAGACGCCAGAATAGCCCGGCTTCCCGAGGTCTGCCACAAATATGGAGTTGCCCTGCCGCTTCATGCATGCAGGCCACAGGCATTGTCAGGCTGGTTCCCGAAGCTATGAAAGAGACGGGGTGGGCCGGCGCAGCGATAAGACCTGGTTCAAAACCTGCGCCCCGTTGCTCATGCTTCGCGGTTTTCCGACGGCCCACCTTTATTTCTGTTTCAGGTTGCACTGCGCGCCGGATTTTGACAGAATCTGAAAAGTTTCTTCTTCGGAGGGGCTCGGGGCGTCGGAAACCCTGTTTGAGCATGAAGCCTGTCAGACGTGTGCTTGTGCGCGCAACGATGAGTCATGCCTGAGGCAGGAATCCGGTTTCCCGTTCCTCCGTGGACAGGAGCGCGGGGCGTCGGAAACCCCGGCAGGTGTGAGCTCAAGTCGGAGAGGATCTCTCCGTTAAAAGGTTCTGCCTGCCTGCTTTCCGGCTGACCTCTGGAAATGAGGACACGGCATGGATTCTTCAGACCCTTACCGGGAACCGCACGCGGTAGCAGGCGTAGAAACCGATGTGCTGGCCGCTCCGCTGCCTGGGCCGGAGGAGACAGGCCAGACGCCAGCGACATCTTCCGGCGGGGCACTGAGCGAGGTCTTCCGTACCCAGTACCGGCAGCTCCTGAGGCTTTGCCGGATGCGTGTCGGCAACGCTGCGGATGCCGAAGATATTGTTCAGGCGGCCTTTCTGTCGGCGCGCCGGTCCTATCCCGACAAAGGGATTGAGGAACTCCGGCCGCTGCTCTTTACGCTCGTCCGGAACAATGCCGTCAGTCACGTCCGGGCGGCCTGGAACCGCCTGCGTGACGGAGAGGACATAGGTCCCTCTGACAGCCGGCTGGCCTGTCCGCGCAGTCCGACGCCTGAGAAGCAGATGATCGACGCTCAGCGCCTCGCGCTCGTTGAAAAGGTAATCGCAGGCATGAGCCCGAGACGCCAGGCGGCTCTCCGGCTTCATCGGTTCGATGGGCTGTCTTATGAGGAAATCGCCCGCCGGTTGTCGATCTCGTCAACCGCTGTCAAAAAGCACGTGGCGCTGGGCGTCGCGGAGATAGCTCTGCGTCTCTCTGGGGCGGAAGGGCCGGATCAGGATCCGGCCGGATAGGCAGGGGCTTATGACCGGGAAATATACAACTGCAGAGAGACTGAAGACGGCCGCCGGCTGGTATGCCGACCTGCAGGACGAGCACGTGCCGGCAGATGTCTGGCGCCGGTTCCTGATATGGGAGCGGGATCCTGCGAACGCCGCCGCGTTCCGTCAGATTGAAGCGGGTCTCGATGTGCTTGACCGAAGCCGGTTTGCCAGGCGCGGGCAAGACGCGCCGGTCAGGCATGCGGCCGTCTGGGGAAGCGCTCTCGCAGCAGCAGCAGCGCTGGTCATCGGAGTCATGCTGATACGCGAGCCTGAGCCGGGCCTGCCGGCGCAGGCTGCGCCCGTGGCTGAAACCTATGCAACCCGGGTTGGCGAGCGGCGGGATGTTGCGCTGGCCGACGGCACTGTCGTCACGCTGAACACCGCCTCGCGGATGGAGGTGGCTTATTCCGATACGGCGCGGGCGGTTACGCTGCTTGAAGGGCAGGCGCTGTTTGACGTGGCGCCCGGCAGGGTGCCATTCGAGGCCAGCGCTGGCGGGAGCCTCACAACAGTGCTCGGGACCGAGTTTGACATCCGGCTGCGCCCTGAAGGACCTGAGATTACCCTGATCGAGGGGCGGGTGAGGGTCGCGCGCCAGGGCGACAGCCGGAGCGACGTCCTCACACCTGGCCAGAGACTGACATTCAGAGGCCCGGAAACAGTCATCACCGACGTCGACGCCTCAGAGGCTACGGGATGGAAAACCGGTATGCTCCGGTTCCGGGACGTCACGCTCCGCGAGGCTATTGAGGAAATGAATCGGTACTCGGAGGTGCAGCTGAGCGCCCCGGATGCCGCCCTGGCCGCGAGGCGTTTCTCCGGCGTGTTTCCGGCGGGCGATCAGGACATCTTTCTGGAGAGCATTCTGCTGCATTTTGAGGCCCGGGCCCTGCATGACGGCAAGGTCATCACGCTTCTGCCTACTGATAAGCCATCTGCTGCAGACAGCCCCTGAAAGCCCGCCTGAAGGTATGGCCGCCGCTGTTCCGTCAGAAGGCTGATGGTTTCCTGCCATCAAATTTTTTCAGTCAGCAGGTTACGATCATCAGACGGCATTCGTTTTCCTCATGATCGCCGCGTCCCGGGAGATGCGGCGGCAGTCCATCTGCCCGGAGGAAAAAAATGGGGTCAGTTCATAGTCTGAAACGCAGCCTTGCCGGGGCTGCGGCGCTCTCACTCATTCTGAATTCTGCGCTGGTGCAGGCAGAGGCTCAGACGCCTGAGGGCGACGGCACGGCCGTGCTGGCCGTTCCTGCCGGAACGCTGGGCGATGTTCTCTCGGAGATCAGTCTTCGTACCGGCGTTCCGGTGATCTTTGCAGAAGAGCTGGTCGCAGGCCGGCTGGCGCCTTCTGTTAGCGGTACATATTCCGCCGAGGACGCTGTGCGCGAGGTGATTGCCGGCACAGGACTTCAGGTCCGGGCCGGGCGGAGCGGCGCCCTTCGGATTGTCAGAGCCGCAGCTCATGCTGAACCAGCTGCCGCAGCAACCCCAGAGCGCCAGTCTCAGCCGGTCCGAACCGGACCTGCGAGTACGGAAGAGGATCTTCGTATTGATCAGGTTGTCGTCACCGGGACCAGCCTGCGCGGGATCGCGCCAGAGAGCTCGCCGCTGCAGATTTATTCGCGGGAGGATATTCTCGGGTCCGGCGTGACGACGACGGAGCAGTTTATCCGGACACTGCCGCAGAATTTCGGGGGCGGGTCGAGCGAATTCATCCGGTCCCTGCCGAATGATGCAAACGCCTCCTCGAATACGACGTCGGGTACAGCCGTGAACCTGCGGGGCCTCGGAGCTGGCAGCACGCTGACGCTGCTGAATGGCCGGCGGACCGCGCCGAGTTCGGCGGTCGGCGACTTTGTGGACCTTTCACTCATTCCGCTGTCGGCCGTGTCGCGCATTGAGGTTCTGTCGGACGGCGCTTCCTCCATCTACGGCGGAGACGCAGTGGCCGGCGTTGTCAATTTTGTGATGCGGGACGACTTTGAGGGCAGCGAAACCCAGCTTCGTTATGGCCGCGTCACCGAGGGAGATCTTGAGGAGGTCCGCCTCAGCCAGACGCTCGGATCGAGCTGGGGGACCGGAAATCTTCTGGGGACGTATGAGTATTTTACCCGGGATGCCCTCTCTCTTGCCGACCGGCCGGACATCCTTCCCTACAGCCGGACCCAGGGGGGCGCGATCCCGGTTGACTTCTTTGATCTTTCCCCTGAGCAGAGCCGCCACAGCGCTGTGGTGTCCGGACGCCAGGAGCTTACGCCGCGTCTTACCGTATCCGGTCTCGGTCTCTATACAGAGCGATCCGGCCGCAATGTTTCAGTGTCCACAAGTGGTAGTATCCGGGATGCAGACCAGGATGCGAAGGTGCTCTCGCTCGGCTTCGGCGCTGAGTACGAGCTGGCGGGCTCCTGGTTCCTCAGTCTTGATGGTACCTATAGCGAGGTGACCGAGGAAAACCGTTCGGCCTTCTTCACGGTGGAGAACCCCGCCCGGCGCCTTTCCGATCTTAAGACTGACTCCGCGCTATGGGCCGTTGATACGCGCGTCTCCGGGACTCTGGCGGATCTGCCCGGCGGCGCGGTTCAGGGCGCTCTCGGGGTTCATCTCAGGCAGGAGGATTTCCTGAGCGGAATTCAGGGCGCGGTGGGATCGCGGGAAGGGGATCGGGAGGTGCGGTCGGTCTTCGCCGAGGTCCAGCTGCCTCTGATCGGATCCTCGAATGCGATGAGGGGCGCCGAGCGGCTGGAGATCAACCTGTCAGGACGCGTGGATGACTATTCCGACTTCGGCACTACTTCAAATCCCAAGGTCGGAGTGCTCTGGGCGCCGGTCGAGGCGCTGAAACTCAGGGGCTCCTACAGCACGTCCTTTACACCTCCCACGCTCGGCCGGGTCGGCGCGCTGGACCGGACAGGGACCGTGCAGCGCTATGGGCTGGTGCTTCAGCAGTTCGGCGCAATTCCCGCAGACCCTTCGCTGCTGGATATGAATATCCTGCGGGCGTTCGGCACCGCTTCCTCGAGCCTCGAGCCGGAGACCTCAACCGCCTTCACGGCGGGTGCCGATCTCGACTTCGCAATGGCGGGAGGGCGCTGGTCAGTCTCCGGCAGCTATTACGACATCGAGTATGAAGGCCGGCTGGGACGCACGCCGGTACCGGGCAATCCGCCGACAACAAATCTTGCCCCGAACATTGCATTTCTCAATCCCGCAGCGTTTCCGCAGGGGGCGGTGATCTTTGATCCGACGCCTGAGGAGGTCGCTGCCGCTCTGGCCACCTTCTCGGTATCTCCGACGTATCTCAATGGCCTGACTCCGGCAGACGGCATCGACATCATCAATAATGTTGACCTGATCCGCAATCTGGCGGTGACCTCCACGCGCGGGGTTGATCTGAACCTTAATTATGAAACCGACACTGGCATCGGCAGGATCAGCGCAGACCTCAACGCGAACTATATCCTCGACTTCAACCGCCAGGCAGCGCGGACGGCGCCCGTCGTTGAAGAACTCAACACGCTCTACAATCCGGTGGATCTCCAGGCGAGCGGGCGGATCGGACTGGAGCGCGGCGGGCTGCGGGGCGGGCTGAGCCTGCAGTATAAGGATGACTATCAGACTGATGGTTCGCCGACGGCGCGCCCTGTCGGTTCGTGGACAACGGTCGATATGTCCCTCAGCTATGATTTCGGTGACGGGGCCGGCGTGCTTAGGGACGTCAGAGCCGGGGTGAGTGTTCTCAATCTCTTCAACAAGATGCCGCCGCGTACGCCCGTCTTCGGCAGTTTCAACCTGCCTGGCTACGATCCCACGAATGCGTCGCCGCTGGGCCGGTTCATTGCCGTTGATATCCGCAAGTCTTTCTGAGGCGGATGACAATGATACGGATACTTTTTTCTGTCAGGGCGATCGCGACAATCCTGATAGGCTCGGTGGTGTGCGCCGCTGGTTTTGCCGACACGCAGAAACTGACCCTCGACGATGTCCTGAAGGTTGCTGACATCGGCGCGGTCACCACGGATCCGGGTGGCCGGTGGCTGATTTTTGAGCAGCAGCGGCCTTATGATCAGAACAGGGATTTCAGTTTCCGGACCTATGCCATGGGAAAATCCGGCCACCAGCTCTGGATGGCCGATCTCTCAGGGAATGAGCCTCCCCGGCTACTGCCGGGTCTGGATCCGGACAAGCACAGCTATCTGGACAGCTTCTCGCCCGACGGAACCTATCTGGCTGTCATGCAGTATTCCCGCGGTGTGCTGACGCTGGGAATTTATGACCTGGCGCAGAGCCGGTATATCCCGTTTGAACGGGTTCCCGCGTTCAGCCGGACGGGGTCCCACAATCCTGTCTGGGTGGCGCCTGACAGAATTGCGTATTCGGCGCTCCCTCCGGGAGATCTGCCGGAGGAAACCAGCGTGCGCGTAATGGCGGCAGATCAGTTTTCCCGCGGCGCTGAGGCGGCGTGGCGGGGCGATACCGTCACGGCCATTGAAGTTCCCCGGGCAGACGCTTACGAAGGCGCCCTTGTGCTCGCGGATGCGCGGACCGGTGCAAGTGAGGTCTTGGCAGAGGGGCTGTATGCAGACCTCCGGCTCTCTCCGGACGGGACCATGCTGGCAGCGCTGAAAGTGGTGCCTAAGCTTCATCAGGAGGGCAACACGGAAACATTCAGCGCGACGCCGCATCACCGGCTTGTTGTGTTCGACATGAAGACCCGGCGGCCGGTGTACACCGCGAGCGCGCTGGATACTTATCCGTATTCGGTTACATGGTCGGAGGACAGTACCCGCCTGGCTGCGTTCAGCTGGCCGGATGGCGCCGGTCCGGAAGCCGGCCTTTTCCATATTCTCGATCTGCAGCAGAATGCTGTCACACCCTTTCCGCACAACGGGCTCGATCTTGTGTCCGAGCGGGAGCGGGGGTGGCTGCAACGCCCGGAACGGGTGCATTTTCTGGGACGACACCTGCTTGTCTTCGCCAGAGCCCGAACGTCCGGCGCGAATTCCGGGCCCGCATTCACGCCAAAGGATACTCGTCCAGAGGCGCTCGGGCGCGCGGACTGGTATGCGATATCCGCGGAGGGCACCAGCCAGAACCTGACCGCCGCGCTGCAGAATGTATCCCCGATACCAGTCGATGGTGGCCCCGACAGTCTGACGGTCCTGTCGGATGAGGGGGTGGTCTCGCTGAAAGCTGACGGAACACAACATATGGTGTTTGAGGCCCGGTCTGCCCGGCCTCAACTCCTGCGGCCAGGCACTTTTGCAACGCGGGCCAGTGTCGCGAGACCTGCATTCACACGGCGTGCTGCCCTCGAAGTCAATGAGGGGGCGGGCCGGCAGGTGCTATTCCTCGATTTTGACGAAAACGGTGACGCTGCGCGGAGAACCGTTCCGCTGCCGGAGGAGTATGGGGTACTCGTAGGCGCAGACCCGGTGAGATACTCAGCCTTTCTCCGGAAAGAGGTGGCAGGCGTCGTGACGTTTTCTGCAGCCGGTGAAAGCAGCAACATCCGGGAGATTGTCACGCTCAACAGGCACCTTGCTGACAGGAATCCCGGTTCCTGGCAGGAGCTTTCCTACCGTATTGAGGCAGGTGACGGAAATTCTGCAACGCTGACGAGCTGCCTTCTGCTCCCGGCGGACTTTGATCCGGCCCGTCCCCCGCCGCTTATCGTGGATGTATACCCAAATGTTTCCTCGCCCTGCCCGGAGGTTCCGCGCGGCCTCGCATTTCCGGATCCGGTCTCCCCCTATGTCTGGGCGGGAAAAGGGTATGCCTATATTCGTCCGGCCACGCCCCGCTCCCTGATCCGGGGGAAGGACGGGCCCCTGGCCGGACTTCCGCCTGTTCTGGCTGCTGCGATCAATGAGGCGGACTCCAGGGGATTTATAGACGCAGACAGGGTCGTACTGCATGGCTTCAGCCAGGGCGCTGTGTCCGCGCTCTATGTTGCCGGCAAATCTGGTACCTACCGCGCCGTTATTGCGCGCAATGGCTGGGCGGACCTCTTCAGCCATTATTTCGGCCCGCTCGGCGCATATGCTTACACGGGCGGACGGTTCGGGGAGTTCGGCCGGTATGACCGGGCGGCAGGCAGCGACTTCAATTTTGGCCGGACGCCCTTTGATGACCCGGAGGCTTACTATCGGAACAGCCCGGTCTTCCTGGCAAACAGGATCGACGCATCCGTGCTGCTGGTCCATTCTGATCTTGATTCCTTCTCGGACCATCAGTTTGACGAAATGTACGGCGCATTGATGCGGGCGGGGAAAGAGGTCAGATATGTCCGTTATGTCGGAGAAGGGCATGGCCCATCCAGCCCGGCCAATATCCGGGATCTCTGGCGCCGGATGGAGCTGTTCCTTGGCGAAGCGGGTGCGGCACCCTGACGTCTGCAGGATCAGCCGGCATCGCGCCAGCGGCGCAACCAGGCCTCCACAGTGTAGTAAATAAGCGCCATATGTCCGTAATTGTGCCGCTCGTCTTCGCGGCGGGCGAAAAACTCAGCGACGGCATTCCGGTCAAGGATACCCCGCGCCACGAGCTCGCCCTCAAGGAGCGCGCTGGCGATTTCATCCCGGTGCGAAAGGGTCCGGCTCCGGTAATAGCGGCCCGCGCTTCCCTTTGTGATCCGCTCTCTGACGATGTCCGGTATCCGATCCTTAAATGCAAGACGGGCGAGCCCGCGACTGAGGCCACCGGCAGCCAGCTGATAGGTCGGGATACGCAGGCACAGTTCCAGAAGCGGCTGGGACATGAGGGGATGAATAACCTCGCCCGGGTGCCGGCCAGGCAGGGGTCTGCGCATATGGACCAAATGAGCGAGAAGATTAATCTGCTGGAACTTCGCGGGGGGAAGGCCAGCTGGCTGCCGCGTCCAGACCGGCAGTCCTGACAGGGTCTCAGCTGAGAGCGGAAGCGAGAGGTTCAGCGCCGTGCGGCGATCAAGAACGGCCCGCGCGAGCGGGCTGGCGGGGACTGGTGTTACAAGGGAATGCGTCGCCTCCCGAATTACCTGCCATATGGATTTTCCTGAGAGCCGGGCGGCTTCAAGGAGGCGCTCCGGCGTTTCAGCAGAGAGGCCGTTCAGTTTGAGGCAATCGGCGAATACCGTGGCCAGCCGGGCAACGAAGAACAGATGATCCCCGCCCTGTCCCGTAAAGACCGGAGACATCTGAGGTGAACCGTCTTTCTGTGCGTCAGCAGCAGCCAGAAACTGGCGGTAAGGGCGAGCGGATGCGGGATGCGTATTCAGCCCGGGAAGACCTGTTTGTGCCGATTGCAGCTCCACATTCAGGTTAAGGCCAAGATGGTCTGCGGTCGCTCTTGCGAACGGCAGCTCGGATTGATCGGTGGACTCCATCACCTGATGCACCAGCTCTATCTTGTCGGGCGGGCAGCACGCAGAGAGGCAGGCTGCAACGATGCTGGAATCAAGACCGCCCGATAGGTTGAGCCGAGCCCTGTCAAAGAGGCCCGCCCAGCTTGCAACAGATGCCTTTGTTGTTTCTCCAAGCAGCTCTGCCGCTTCAGCGACCGCCAGCCTGGAAGTCTGTGCCGCAATCCGGCGGGGATCCCAGAGCAGTTCCGTGCGCGCAACGGAACCACTGGCAATCAGACGTTCTCCGCCCATCAGTTCACGGATCTCCTGAAAGCAGGTTTCCCCCGTCTGAAGCTTATCATAATGAAGGATCAGGGAGATGAAGTCTCTGTTCAGAGTGTAGCGAACGTTCCTGAGGAAGGGGCACCGCTCCAGGTGAGAGAATACCAGCAAAACCCCACTCTCCGTGCGAAAAAAGCATGGAACAGAAGACAGCGGATCAGAGACAGCCCACGGCTTACCATCATGAACGCCAAAGGCTGCATAGCTACCCCAATAGCGATGGAAGAGTTCTTCGCCAGATGACCGGATCACGCGGACCGCTTTGTCGGCCCGCAGGCCGGAAACCGGCGGCGATCGGGCGGTATCATCGCCACGCACAAACAGCCGCCCGAAAACGATGCCGCTCAGTGCGCCCGGCTCATCTCTGAGTTCAATCACGTCTTCACTGGCGGGAGCATCAGACAGATTCAAAAAAAGCAGCCCCGGTCCGGCGCGTTGGGTATCCGCCCTTTTGTTCGTGAGATTAATCCATTCCTGAATCTGCTCGGCCTGCTCAGCTGACCGCGCGTCGGCAGTATTCCAGCACATGGCGAAAAATGCCTTCATGGCGCCGGCTTTCAGGAAACGAGCACGGGGCAATAGTCCCGCGCGATTTCCAGGTGTTCATTTAGGACCATTTCGCCAGCCTGAACCCAGCAATGTGCTCTGAACGGCTGGCTGCGAACGCCGATGACAATATCTGTCGGGAAACGGTTGGCCAGCAGATAGCGGGCCAGTGCGAGACTTCGGAACAGGCAGGCATCGTGCGACGTAAACAGCGCAGGGCTCCACGCTATGAAACGCGCCGCCAGGCTCCGGCCAACTGCAGCAGGTACCGGTCCCGGGTCGCCAGAATCTGATTTCTTGCGAGAATGATGCTTGAGGACAGCCCGGAGTCCGGAGAAGCGTAGCGCTGCAATTGTGAGAGCGGCGGTCCATCCGATCGGTGGCAGGTCTGCTAGTGAAGAGCGGACCTGCTGCTTATGTGGGTAATCAAGAAGCGATGTGCTGACAGTATGCCTTCTGAAGCCAGCGGGCGGAAGCGTCTGCTCTGACGCTTCAGTCAGCAGGCTCATATCTTCGAGCCTTTTGGCAAGGCGCCACTCCGGCGCGGACGTATCCTCCGAGCCGTCTGCCATAAGACGTTCAAACCAGCTGGTTTGGAGTTCGTTCAATTGGAAGTATCGCTCGTTGTTGAGATCGAGAAAAACGATCCTCCCATCTGCTTTGCAGTAGAACACATCTGGTGCGATGGAGAAGTGGCAATACATCAAAAGCGCTCCTGCAAAGGAGAGGGCGCAAGTCGCGCCCTCTCCAAGTGCTGCTCAGTCTAGAGTTCCCGGCTGTTGGGCGCGCCGTCGTCCGACTCGTTCTCGACCTGGAAGATCCCTTTGGTCTCTTCAGAGACCGAGCCGAGCTCGATGGGGGCGAATTCGTCCGTTGCCGGATTTTCTTTGATGAGGTCTTTCATGGTGTTTCTCCTTGGGTTTGAGGTTGCTTGTCGCTGGCCGGGCGACATCGCGGAGATTGTGTGTAATCTAAGGTAGAGTCAATGTGACTTGAGATTAAAAATTGTGAATGTTTTCAGGAGGTTGGCGCATGTGAGCTTGTCCCGCGGGACTGGCCGGGCAGGGCGGGTGGGAGATAGTCTTTTCAATTCGTGGGCTGCAGATACTCCGGAGGCAGCGGCACGGGAGAGCCTGCAATCAGGGCGGTGGCTTTTGCGGTGTCGCCGGAGGTGAGGGCACGGATGGCGCGCATGATCGCGTAATAGGCGCGTGCATGGGGGCTGACGCCGCAGAGGGCGGGAGAACTGACCGCAGACGCGAAATAGGTATCGGGTGTCTGCCAGCCTGGACCATAGGTTTCGGTGAGATAGCGGGCGGGGTCTGAGGGAACAGTCCAGACCTGTCCCCCATAGCTGGCGGACCGCAGGCCGAACTCTGAAAAGCGCCACTGGATGTCGCCATGCATATGGCTGACACCGGTTAAGATATGGGGGCCGGACCGGTCATGCACGAAGATGTCGACGGCGACGCCCTTGTGCATAAGCCCGAAATACCGGTCACCGGGCCTTGCGATCCGGGGCAGGAGAATGCCCGGCGCGGCGCGGAAAATTCCGGCGATGTCGGGGCCGCCCTCAGGAGTGCGGAAGACACCGATGTCGATGTCCCGGTCATGAGGGAGCGGGCCGCCGTCGCGGTGGAAGCCGAGCAGCGTGCCGGCGATGAGAAAGCTTTCGACACCCGCCGCGGAGAGGAGGCCCCGCAAGTCTGTCAGGACATTTTTTGCGTCTGCTGGCTGGAACGTCTGAGGGGCAGTGTCTGCCGGCGGGCGTTCCCGGACCGTCCGCCAGAGACGGGCGGCTTCGAGGAAGGCACTGCGATGGTCTCCGGCATGATAAAGCGCACGTGCCCGGGCGCGGATGAGCCGCGAATCGGAACTGGCGGATAGGGTCCGGGTCTCAAGGACGCGGGCGACTTTTCCTGGCAGGCGCGCTTCGATCAGGGCGCTCGTAAGGTCTGCGAGCTGCGAGGCCGGAGCGGTCCCTGCCTGGCACAGCACGCTCAGTGCATCAGCGGCGCCTTCAATGGCGTGGACGCGTTCATCCTCATGCGGGGTGATGTCGGCGATGGACTGCCAGCTGCGCCAGGCAAGGGGGTCAATTGCCACGGCGCGGCGGAACGCGTCGAGCGCCGCGGGAATGTCCCCGGATACGTGCAGGCAGAGGCCGCGCCCCTGCAGGGCGCCGGTATGTTCCGGATGGTCCGACAGCAGGCTGTCAAACGTCTCCAGCGCGGCGCTCGGGTCTGCGTTGCGGAGCAGTGCGGTGGCAAGGGCGAGGGTCACGACCGGGTCGCCGGGCTCGTTCTCGTGCAGGATCCGGAAGACCGGCAGGGCAAGATCCGGCCTTCCGTCACGCAACCAGCCAAGACCCCGCCGGAGGCGACTGCCGCGCAAGTAAGCCTGGTTAACGGGAACATCCTGCGTCATCCTGCCTGCCCTTTCAGGTAAGATGGGTATTCTATCATAAATAGAAATACAAATCCAGCGGCGGTCGCTGGTGGACAGGGCGCCTTCCCAGACATTCGCCAGACCCGTTCGCCACGGGTTTCGCGCCGGCAGTTTTACCTGCCCCGGCATTCACGCGGTCAACATCGTCAGTGAGGAGATCCCGTCCGTCCGGGTCATGGCGCCGCGTCCCGCCGTGCCGGGAGTGTTTCAGGTTCCGGGCGGCCGGGGCGGCCCTGACCCCGCTGAGGAATATCAGAACCTGTGCCTTCAAAAGAGGTTTCAGCCTGCCTGGCCGCATCCGGTGCGCGGCGCATGCAGGAAGGATCCGGACGTGCCTTTCCTGCCGGGACAGGAAGGGCGCAGGTGGAGCGGGGAAGGGCTGCTGCGGCCGTCAGGGTATGGCCGGCTGAAAGGCGGACGCACCGGTAAGACACAGACCCGGTTGATTTTCCCGGCGGATAGGTGGGTAATCAGACGCTGAAACCAGAGACGCGCAGGTGCGGGCCCCGACAGGCAGACAGCCGGGGCGCTTCCTGTGCCCCTAACCTTTACGCCGGAGAAGGCATGACTTCTGAAACAAAAAAGCCGCCGAGACGGTCGAAAAAGGCCGAGCAGCGCGCAGAGATGACCGAGCAGATCCTCGATGCCGCTGAGTACCTGTTTTCCATTCACGGCCTGCATGGCGTGACACTTCGTGATGTGGCCAAGCGCGTGGGCGTTCATCACAGCCTGCTGAACTACTACTTCACCGACAAGCGTGAACTCTTCGACGAGGTGTTCAAGCGCCGCGCCGAAGTGACCCGGTCGCTCCGGATGAAAGCTCTGGATGAATATGAGGCTTCCTGTGGCGGCAAGCCGACTGTTGAAGGCGCGCTGCGGGCCTTTCTCGATACCGACCTCGACCTCTACATCCAGGGCGGGGAGGGGTGGCGCAATTTCGCCAGCCTGGGTGCCCAGGTTTCCAACACCCCGCTGGGGGCGGAACTTTTCGATGAACATTTCGACGCACTCGTTCTGCGCCTGGTGGGGATTCTCAAGCAGGCCCTGCCGGAATGCGAGGATGAGGACATTTTCTGGGGCTATCACTTTCTGACCGGCGGCCTGATGCTGACACTCGCGCGCACGGGCCGGATCGACCGTCTGTCCGGGGGATTGTGCCAGTCAGATGACTTTGCGGCCGTGAAACAGCGCATGGCCCGGTTCATGGCAGCAGGCTTCACCGACATCTGCAGGAAATCCGCAGCTTCCCGGAGCTGAGCCGGTACCCGGACCGGGGCGGGCGGTCGCTGCTTCCCGAAAATAATATTCACTCACGGGTGAGTGAATATTGACAGCGTGAGCGGAATAGCTCACCAGACTCCCAAGCGCCCCACCAAGGAGGCGCCTCAGGGAGGATCATCATGAAGACCAGAATTCTCGCTTCGGCGAGCGCGGCCGCCGTATTGTCGGTGCTCGGGCTTTCCATGCCTGCAACGGCCATTGCCCAGGAAGCTGAACAGGCACCGGTGAGCCCGGAAGGCCAGGAGACTGAGCGCAACCTCGACAAGGTGGTGGTCACTGCGACCCGGCGCGAAGAGAGCCTTCAGGACGTTCCCCTCAGCGTGACGGCGTACCAGCAGGAAGCGCTCACTGAAAAAGGTATCGTCAGCTATGATGGCCTTGCGCGCGAGACGCCCGGCGTTGTCATCAACCAGCCCACAGCCAACTTCAACAACTTCACGACCCGCGGTATTGCCACCAATGGCTACGGCGCCAATCTGCAGGCCGCCACCGCAATCTACATTGATGAACTGCCGATTTCGTCAAACGGCAACTCGACCATTCTGGACCCGACCCTCTATGATGTGGAGCGCGTGGAAATCCTGCGCGGACCACAGGGCACGTTGTTTGGGGCCAACTCCCTGTCCGGAGCAGTCCGTATTCTGACGAAAAAGCCCAACACACGTGAATTTGAAGCCTCTGCCCTGGTTGATTACGGCCTGACCGATGGCGACGCTTTGCGCCAGCGCTACAATGGCATGGTCAACATTCCGCTGGCCGAAGATACGCTCGGGCTGCGGGTTGTGGGCTTCTACCGCGACGAAGAGGGCTGGGTTGACAATATCGGAACCGGCATCGAAGGCGCAAACTCGCTGACCTCCTATGGCGGCCGCGCAATCCTGCGCTGGGAGCCCACCGATGCGCTTGATATGCAACTCATGGTTATCCATGAAAACAGCCAGCCTGATGATTCCGGACTGACCAATCCGAACCGCGGCAAGTTTGTCCGGCTGACGGAACGCCCGGACCTCTTTCAGTCTGATTTCACCACCTACAACTTCGCGCTCGACTATGATTTGGGTTTTGCCAACTTCACCAGCTCGTCGACCTATTCGAACATCGACGGCAAATTCATCGTCGACCTTGCCGGCACGTTCAACCAGCTGATCCCCTTCGCTCTGGATGCGGTCGGCTATGACGAGACGTTCGTGCAGGAAGCTCGCCTCGCTTCGGCAGATGGCGGCAACTGGGACTGGATTATCGGCGGCTTCTATTTCAACAAGCGGCGCGACATCACCTATGACTACCGTTCCTCTCAGGAATTTCTCGACACCCGCGGCCTGACAGGTCTGCCGGATGAGTACTACCTCCGCTTCACCAGCTATTTTGACCAGTTCGAAACGGCAGGCTTTGGCGAGCTCACCTACCGGTTCTCGGACCAGTTCTGGGTGACCGGTGGCGCGCGCTATACCACGACCTCCGTACAGAGCTTCACCAATGAAGGCGGTTATAACAGCAATTATCTGGCGCTTGCTCTTGGTGGGGCGACAAATGTTCCGATTACGGTATTTCCTGTCGCCGCAGTTGAGGGCCTGAAGGTCGAAAGCGACAAGCTCTCCTACAAGCTCAGCGCTTCCTGGAAGCCGGCCGACACTCTCACGACCTATGCGTCTGTCTCGACCGGCTTCCGCTCTCCGGTCGCCAACGCACGGGCCGGAGCCGTCAGTGTCGTCAATCCGGCGGATCTGGTCATTCCGAATGGCGCAGACTCCGATTCGCTGACGAACTATGAAATCGGCGCGAAAGGCAGCTGGCTTAACGGTAAGCTGTCGGCAAATGTTGCGGCGTATTACATCGACTGGCAGGATATTCAGGTACAGGCAAACCGCCTGTCGGACCAGGTTCAGTTCGCCACAAATATCGGCGGTGCGGTAAGCAAGGGTCTCGAATTTGAAATCGCGGCGTATCCGGCAGAAAATCTGAGTTTCTTCCTCAACGGATCGCTGAACGACTCCGAAGTCACCGACGTGACGCCGACAGAAGCGGCCATATCGGGCGCCGAAGAAGGCATCTCCCTTTCTTTCCCGACGTTCCAGGGGTCAGCCACAGTCCGTTACGACTGGAAGATGGGGGCAGGGGCCGATGCGTTCGCAGCGGCGACCGCCGCCTATGTCGGCGATTTCCCGGGCATGTTCCCGAACGTGCCGGGCAACCCAAACCTCGTGGCACCGACATTCGACTATACCGAAGCCTACACGGTCGTGAACCTTCAGACCGGGTTGTCGCGTGACCAGTGGAATGCTGTTGCCTATGTCGAGAACCTGCTTGACGACAGCTCCATCACCTATGTCCACCCGGAAGCCTTCCTTGATGGTCGGTATGCAAGGCTCCGTCCACGGACGGTCGGTGTCCGCCTGAGCTACGAGTTCTGAGCAGATGTCTGGCCCAGACAGCGCGGTACAGGCCGCCTCCCCGCCCGCAACCGCTGTCCCGCCGGCCGCGCCCCATGCGCGGCCGGATGGGAAGGCCTGGTTCGTTCTCGCCATCCTCTGTTTTGTCTACGTCCTGAATTTCCTGGACCGGCAGATCATCTCCATCCTGGCAAAGCCCATTCAGGACGAGCTTGGAATTTCGGACGGCCAGCTCGGCCGGATAACAGGTCTGTATTTTGCCCTGGTCTACTGCATTCTCGGGATCCCGGTTGCCTGGATCGCAGACCGCACCAACCGGGTGAAGGTGCTCTCCGTCGCCTGTGCCATCTGGAGCGCCGCAACGCTTTTCTGCGGCCTCGCCCGAAGCTATCCGCAGCTGGTCGTGGGACGTCTCGCTGTCGGGGTCGGGGAGGCGGGCGGCGTACCGCCTTCCTATGCCATCATCTCCGATTACTTCCCGCCGGGGCGGCGCGGAACGGCGCTGGCCCTCTTCAATTTCGGGCCGCCGATCGGCATGGCGCTCGGGGTTGCCTTCGGCGCATCCATTGCGGCGGCCTTTGACTGGCGGATCGCCTTCATCTCCCTTGGGGTCGTCGGCATTACCACGGCCCTTTTTGTCTGGTTCTTCGTGCCGGAGCCGGAGAAAGGCAGGCTCGACGTGCCCGTCCCGGCAGTTGTGCCGGCAGCGGGCCTCGACACAGAGCCGGCCAAATCCGGATTCTGGAACACGATGGGCATGTTCTTTACACGGCCGGTCCTGATCCTGACCGCGCTGGCGAGCGGCGCCATCCAGTTTGTCACCTATGCCACGCTGAACTTCACGACCCTGTTCCTGATGCGGGAAAAGGGAATGACACTGCAGGAGCTGGCACTCTATTATTCGATACTCCTCGGCGGCGGCGTTGCGGCGGGTATGTATGTGTCCGGCTGGCTGGTGGACCGGTTTGGTCAGACATCAAAAGTTGCCTATGCGCTTGTGCCCGCCATCGGCCTTGCGGCGGCGATACCCTTCTTTCTTGGTTTTGTCTGGGCACCGGCCTGGCCGCTGGCGCTGCTGTTCCTGATCGGGCCAACCTTCTTCAATTATTTCTATCTCTCGCCGGCCGTTACGCTTGTCCAGGAGGAGGTCCGTGCTGATCAGCGGGTGCTCGCCGGCGCGCTGCTTCTGCTGATCATGAATCTGATCGGTCTGGGGCTCGGCCCGACCTATCTCGGCATGGCGAGTGATATGTTCCGGGCAGACAATCCGGAAAACTCGCTCCAGCTCGCCTTCTACACCCTCACGCCATTCTACGGCGTGGCGGTCCTGCTGTTCCTCTGGCTGGCCCGCGCGATCCGGAAGGAAGAAGCACAAAGGGCAAAGTCATGATACGGATGAAATGGGTTCTTGGGAGTCTGGCGAGCCTGCTGCTGGCCGGGTGCGCAACGCCGGCGGGCGCCGGCGATCCGGTGGTCAGCGCGCCCGCGGGCGTCATCTCCGGCAGCCTTTCGGGAGATGTGCATGTTTACAGGGGGATCCCGTATGCGCAGGCCCCGGTCGGAGACCGCCGCTGGAAGCCACCGGTCCCGGCGGCACCGTTCGAATCGCCTTTTGCCGCCAGAGACTTCGGCCCGGCCTGCGTGCAGCCCCGTCCGAGGCAGGGCAGTATCTATGCCAACCCGCCTGAGGCGATGAGTGAAGACTGCCTCTCCCTGAATATCTGGGCGCCGGCAGGCGCTGCCGCTGCGCCGGTCATCGTCTGGATCCATGGCGGGTCCCTGACGGCCGGGTATTCGGGTGAACCGCTCTATGATGGTTCAAGACTTGCGCGGGAAGGCGCTGTCGTCGTGTCGGTCAACTACCGCCTCGGCGTGCTGGGATATCTCGCCCATCCTGAACTCAGTGCCGAATCTCCCGACGGGGGCTCGGGGAACTACGGCCTGCTTGACCAGATCGAAGCGCTGCGCTGGGTGGCCCGCAATATCCGCGCGTTCGGCGGCGACCCGTCCAATGTCACGATCGCCGGAGAGTCTGCCGGCGCGCTGAGCGTTGCCTATCTCATGGCGGCGCCTGATGCGCGCGGCCTCTTTCACAAGGCCATCGCCCAGAGCGCCTATCTGATCCCGACGCCGGAACTGAAAGCGGCGCGGCATGGCCACTTTGCTGCCGAAGCTGTGGGGAGCTATGTCGCGCAGGCCGTCGGGGCAGGAGATCTGGCGGGACTGCGCGCCCTCGAAGCTGAGGCACTGACCGCGGCGGCGGCCGGGGCGGGCTATGTCCCCTGGGGAACCGTGGATGGCAGGACACTGACCCGGCAGCTGGTGGACACGTTTGACGCCGGAGAGCAGGCTTCTGTGCCGGTCCTGGCAGGCTTCAACAGCGGCGAAATCCGGTCGATGCGGTTCCTGATGCTGCCGGTGCCGGAGAGCGCGGCGGCTTATGAAACCGCCATTCGGGAAAGATACGGCGATCTTGCGGCGGATTATCTGGAACTGTATCCGGCTACGGATCTTGAGGAGGCAGCCCTCGCGGCGCCGCGCGATGCCCTCTATGGCTGGACGGCGACCCGGCTGGTGCGGGGCCAGGCTGCCCTCGGTCAGGCGTCCTATCTCTATCACTTCGATCATACCTATCCGGCCGCTTCTGCGCTCGATCTGAAAGGTTTCCATGCGGCCGAAATCCCTTATGCCTTCGGAAACCTTCGCCTGACGCCGCCCCACTGGCCGGAAATACCCCGGACCGCAGAGGAAGAGGCGCTCTCAGAGGCGATGGTCAGCTACTGGGTGTCCTTTGCGCGTGATGGCCGCCCGTCAGCGCCCGGCGCGCCGGTATGGCCGTCTTATGCGCCGGACGAGGCGCATATGGCCTTTGCCGGAGGCCCGGTACCGGGACGCGACCTTGATCCGGGTATGTTCGACCTGCATGAAACGGTGATGTGCCGCCAGCGCGCCGAAGGTACGCAGCTCTGGAGCTGGAACATCGGCGTCAAGGCAGCGGTCATTCCCCCGGCGGGGGAGGGGTGTCCATGACCCTGGCGAGTATGCAGGACTACAGCCTGACCCTTGAAAAATTCCTGATCCATGCGGCCCGATGGCACCCGGCCGCTGAGCTTGTGACCGCCAGCGCATCGGCCGGCGGCGAGAATGACCGGATCGGCTACGAGGCCCTGGAGGTCCGCTCGCGCGCGGTATCCGCGCTTCTTGCCTTAAGAGGGATAAAACCCGGAAACCGCGTCGCAACCCTCGCCTGGAATACGCGGGAACATGTCGAAGCCTGGTATGGTATCATGGGTATGGGCGCCGTCTGCCACACCCTCAACCCCCGGCTGACTGCGGAGCATCTGGCGGCCATGGCTGTCCAGTCCGGTGCGCGGCTTCTGATTGCGGATCAGAATCTGATGCCGCTTGCCACGCAGGTGGCGGCAAGGGCGCCCGGCCTTCGTGAGATTCTGGTCATAAATGAGGACGGGCCTCCTGCAACGCCCGGACTACAGGGCGTGGTGGTTGCCGGCCTGGAGCGCCTGCTGGCGGAGACGCCGGGGCATCCGGTTGACTGGGGAAACTTTCCGGAGACGGCGCAGTCCGGCCTCTGCTTTACATCGGGCACGACCGGCGCGCCGAAAGGTGTTGCCTACACTCACCGTTCCGGCTTCCTGCATACGCTCCGCGCGCTGCAGGCCGATGTCATGGCCATCACCTCCCGGGACGCCGTGCTTGCAGTTGTCCCGATGTTCCACGCCAATGCCTGGGGCCTTCCGTTTGCTGTCCCGGCCGCAGGCGCAAAACTGGTTCTGCCTGGCCGCCGGACCGACGGGGCCAGCCTGGCGCGGCTGATCGCCGGAGAAGGCATTACCCTCGCCGTCGGTGTGCCAACGGTCTGGCTGGGACTGATGGAGTACCTGGACCAGACCGGCGAGAAGCTGCCGTCCCTGAAGCGCATTATCGTCGGCGGCGCGCCGATGCCGCCTGCGCTGATGGACCGGCTTGAACGGGAGCTCGGGGTGATCGTCCAGACCAGCTGGGGCATGACCGAACTCTCCCCGCTCGGCGTGATCACGCCTCCTGGCGCGTCTGCGCGCGCGCCGGAGATCTCCGGCCGTCCCGCCATCGGCATTGACCTGCTGCTCACTGATTCAGGAGGCCAGCCGCTCCAGCGCCAGCGGGGCGCCGAGGGCCACCTCAAAGTCAAAGGCCCATCCGTCGTCGGACGGTATCTGGATCAGGAAGAGCCTGCTTCCGGCGAGGATGGCTGGTTCCCGACCGGCGACCTCGCGCGGATCGACGAAGACGGCCATCTCATCATTACCGGCCGGGCCAAGGATCTCATAAAATCCGGCGGGGAATGGATTAACCCGGCCGAGATCGAGGCGATCATCAGCACGCTGCCTGAGGTGGCCCTGGCTGCGGTGATCGGCCAGCCGGATGCAAAATGGGGCGAGCGCCCGCATATGGTGGTTGAGCTTCGCGCGCAGGCCGAACTGAGTGACCAGGAACTGCTGGCGGCTCTCACCGGGCGGGTGGCAAGCTGGTGGGTTCCCGATACAGTTGTCCGCGTCGCGTCGATGCCGCTTGCGGGCACCGGCAAGATTGATAAGCAGAAGCTCAGAGCGGAGTTCGCGAACCTGGTCCGGACACCTGCCTGAACCGGAGGAGCACCGTCCATGAAAGCCCTGGCTGCTATCGTCAGCGCCGTATGTCTTCTGACCGGATGTGCGTCCGGTGCGGCAGACGTTGCGGAACCTGCATCCGGCGGGCTCCTTCCCGGATGCAGCGAGGCCATCGCCTATTCCAACGGCCGCCGGGGTTTGTCGGTACTTGTGTTGCAGAACGGAATAACGGTCTGCAGCTCCGGAGGTAAGAGTATCGAAACGCCGTATGAGCTCTGGTCAGGAACCAAGAGTTTCGTCGGCGTGATGGCCGCCGCAGCGGTCCAGGACGGGCTGCTCACGCTGGATGAACCGGCATCGGAGACCCTGACGGAATGGGCCGGTGATCCGGTGAGGTCCGCCGTGACGCTCCGGCACATCCTCTGGATGGTTGAGGGGCAGCCCAGTGAGATCGGTAATCCGCCGGGCTATGCTGGCGCGGTAGAAGTTCCGTTCAATGCGGCGCCGGGAGAGCGCTTTCAGTACGGGCCGGTTCCGATGCAGCTCTTCGGGGAGGTAATGCGGCGCAAGCTGCGTTCTGCCGGGCTTGAAGAGGACCCGCTGGCCTATCTGGAGCGCCGTATCCTGCGCCCGCTCGGAATTGCCGGATACCGGTGGCGGGACGGATCCGACGGCTACCCGCTGATGCCGCAGGGCGCGATCTTCTCCGCTCGGGACTGGGCCCTCTTCGGAGAATTCGTACTGCGTGGCGGGCGCGCGGCAGACGGAACGCTGCTTGTCTCGGCGGTGGCATTTTCAGAGATGTTCGAGGGAAGCGCCGTCAATCCGGCCTATGGCCTGACCTGGTGGCTCGCCCGGCCGTCAGCGTCGCCCGATCCGGTGACGCAGGGCTCTGACCTGCGCCGCAACCTTGAATACCTTCCGGCCGACCTGGTTATGGCATCCGGAGCGGGCGGACAGCGGCTCTATCTCATCCCGTCACGCGGTCTTGTCATCGTGCGGCAGGCCGAACTTGATCTGGATGCACTCCGCGCCGGTGCCGGACCGGAGTGGCGGGATACGGAGTTTTTGAATTATTTGCTGGGGGTCGATCCGCCCGCACCAGCGATTGCAGACACGCTGACGGATGCCAGGGCGCCCGATGGCCGGTACATCAGCTGGCGCGAACATCTCATCGATGCTGAAGATGTGAACGGAGGCGTCCGTATCCGTGGCGGGGACGGGCTGGCCATGGCCGACCTCGACGGCGATGGAAAAGGTGACATCGTGTCCGTCCATGAAGATTCGGGCCATATCCGCGTTGCCTTTGCCGGTTCAGGCCCGCAGGACTGGCAGCTGGCCACGCTGGCACAGGGACCTGCCGCCAGCGCCGTGGAAGATATTGCGGTCGGCGACCTCAACGGAGATGGCTGGCCCGACCTAATCGCGGCCTGCGAAGAAGGCCATCTGATCTATCTCGAAAATCCCGGACCAGAGGCGCGGTCTGCGCCCTGGGCATCGCTGATACCGGACATTACCAAGGGCCGCGGCTCCTGGCTGCGCGTCTTTCTGGCCGACATGAACGGCGATGGCCGTCTCGATGTTACGGCTGCGAACAAGGGGGCCGCCGATATCATTGCGCCCGGGGAGGCAAGCCGGATTGCCAGCACGACCTCACTCCTCCTGCTGGACGGACCACCCCTGGAACAGGCCTCCTGGCGCGAGCAGGTGCTGCTGCGCGAGGGGATCGCCAATACGGCGCAGCCGGTGGATATCGACGGGGACGGAGACTTCGATCTGCTTGCCGCTGCGCGTAACCGGCAGGAGATGTTCCTCCTCGAGACGCTCGGCCCGCGGCCTGATGGCACGCTCGATATTGCCGTCCACGGAGTTTCAATCGCCCCGCCTGCAGGGGCCGCGGATGGATGGCGTGGACGCGCCAACGCCTTTCAATCGGACTGGGCGGATATCGACGGGGACGGGCGCACGGATCTCCTCGTAAATGTCGTGGAAACGGCACCCGGACAACCTGCGCAGCTGGGCCTCGCCTGGCTGCAGCAGCCTGATACACTGGAGCAGCCCTGGACGTTCCACCGCATCGGAGATGTGCTGCCCGACTGGGTCGCGGGGCTGAAGTTCGCCGATATCGACGGCGACGGATATCCCGATGTCATGGCAGGGGGATATTCGGGACTGAATATCCTGTCGGGCACCTATTCGGGCGCGCCCCGCATGACGGATGATCCCGGCGCGACTGCTTCGGACACGCTGGGGCGGATCGCATGGTTCCGCAATCCCGGGCCCGGCGGGGATGCCTGGACCCGCTACGATATCTCCCGCCGGGTGCGCGGCATGTATGATGGCTGGGTCGCCGCAGACCTGGACGGGGACGGGGATCTCGACTTTGTCTCCACTCGTGGCAACAGCGGTGCGTTCGACGGCGTTTTCTGGATCGAGCAGGTGCGCAGCGCTGAGCCACCGGCCGCGTTCACGGCAGCGCGGGCTCAGGACAGCCGGCAAATGGCCCAGCCGCCGCAGGACTGGCGGAGCCGTTATCGCAGCGGACAGACCTATACGCCTTCAGTGAACACGGACTGATCCCCGGCCGGACTGGCCTCTCGGCGTCTTCAGGCCAAAAAAAGCGGCCGGGAGGGAGGGCCCGGCCGCTTCGCTGCTCACCTGAACGGCTGAGCTTTGTGTTCAGGCGCCTGGTTACGCGGTCAGAAGCGCTTGGAAACTTCCACGCCCCAGGCCCGGGGCTCGCCCATGAAGGCGGCAAGCGATCCGGGCTGGAGGGCCGCGTTGAACGTGATCACCCGGTAGCTTTCATCGAGGAGATTGGACCCCCACAGGGCGATTTCCGCGTCATGCGCTTCAAGGGCGACGCCGAGGCGGCCGTTGACGAGGGTGTAGCCTTCCTGCCGTTTCAGAGGATCAAGGTCTGCGCCTGTGACCGTGGCGGACTGGTAACGGGCCGCGCCGGACAGAAAGAAGGACATATCCTGCGTGATGGGACGGTAGTAGCTCCCGCCCAGTTGCCCGGTCCACATCGGCGCGGCGTTCAGCCGGCGCCCGGCAATCGCGGCATCGGAAACATCTTCCCCATACTGAGTGTCAGCATAGGTCACCGAGGCGTTCAGATCGAGCGCTTCTGTTACCCGGAAACGCGATTCGAACTCGGCGCCCTGCGAAATCACCTCGCCCTGGTTGGAGAGGAGGGTCTCCGTGCCGGTGAACACGTTCCGCTGGAAATCGGTGAACTCGATACGGAATGCCGTGAGGTTTGCGCGGACGCGGCTGTCGAACCATTCCGTGCGAACACCCAGTTCATAATTCTCCGACTCTTCGGGCAGGAATGTCTGGCTCGTACGGTTGCCCGCATCCCGGTCGAGGCTGATCCCGCCGGCCTTGTAACCTTTCGAGAAGGACCCGTAGCCCATCAGGTTGGAGGTCAGCTGGTAGGACACCGCCGCTGTGTAGGTGAGCGCAGAGTCGCTGAAATCTGCTTCGTAATCGCGCGTGGCACAGAAGACCCGGGCGGCGGCCGGAACCAGCGGTGAGGTGCAGGATGGCGCCAGGCGGGTGACGAACTGCCCCCCGCCGGTCTTGTTCTCTTCCAGGTAACGCACACCAAGGGTCAGCTTCAGCGCGTCGGTGACAGAAACGGTGTTGTGGGTGAATACGGACCACCCGTCACCGTCCTGGTAGAAGCGCCGCAACAGGTCGCCGTCGCCTTCCCGGTAAAGCGGGATCACGGCCGGGCGGTTGAGCACCCCGCCGAGGAAGGCGCCCAGATCACTGCCCATGACCTGGGACTGCGGATTGTTCAGCGTGCTTTCGAAAGCGTAGGCCCCGACCAGCCAGTCGATCCGCCCGGTCTCGCCCTGCAGGGTTGCCTCGAGCGTATTGAGCCGGTCCTTGGTCACATCATTGTCGATGTTGGCAAGGTCAAGGTCGGTATTGTCGACATCGGCGTCGCGGGCAGAATTGAAGGTCCGTGTGCTGGCGATCACTTTGAGCTGGCCGAGCGCCAGGTCCCAGTCCAGATGCCCGGAAAGGCCCGCTTCCTCAACTTCAGAGCGGGGGCTGGTGTTGATGGCGACAACCAGGTCGTCCTCGCGGGTCGGATTGAAGACCGTGCCGCCGAGGCTCGTAATAAGAGCGCCGCGTGCACCATTGCGGACATACGGGGCCGCGCAGCAGATTTCATCTTTTTCGATATAGTCCGCGATCAGGCGGAGAGAGAGTGCCTCAGTGGGTTCCGCCAGCAGCTGCGCGCGAAGGCTGTAACGATCCCGGTCATTGAATTGAGCGCCGGTGTTTACATCCTCGATATAGCCGTCTCGCTTGTTGACGAGGCCCGACAGGCGGAATGCGAGCTTGTCTTCCAGAATGGGGCCGGTGACGACACCCATGAGGCGTTGCTGCCCGTCGCTCCCAATGCCCGCCATCACCTCCCCGCCGAAGTCGAACTCGGGTTTCCGAGTGGTGATGACGATCGCGCCTGCCGACGTGTTCTTGCCGAAAAGAGTTCCCTGAGGGCCGCGCAGGACCTCGACCTGCTGCACGTCGAGGAGGTCATTGAGGGCAAGGCCGGGCCGCGAGCGGTAGACCCCGTCAACAAAGGCGCCGACAGCGCCTTCCAGTCCGGGGTTCTGGCCGGCGGTGCCGACGCCCCTTATGCGGATGACCCCGCCCGTCGTCTCGGAATTCGACACGGTCACGACAAGGGAAGGAGCCAGCTGCTGGAGGCCGGTCGTGTCGCGGATACCGGCATTGATGATGTCCTGCTCGCTGACGGCGGTGACGGCGACGGGAATCGTCTGCGCATCCGCTTCCCGGCGCGTGGCCGAAACGATTACTGTTTCGGCGCGCAGCTCGCTTTCCTCAGGCGTTTCCTGCGCCTGCGCGAGAGCCGGCAGGCAGACCACAAGCGAAACCGTGCCCAGCAGGCCGGCGCAAAGGGAACTTGAAGAGCGTTTCATGACCTTGTTTTCCTCCAGGTCGCCTATCCGGAACACGTGATCGGCGTTTTTAAATTGTCGACAATCCATAGCGGGTGCTATAGCCCTGTCAATCAGGGACGCGTCGCGGGCCGCCATGCCGCAGCGTCAGACCAGCGGGTCTCCGGACCGGAAATGACAGGAGAGAACTGATGAAACGCCCTCATACCATCCTTGTGCAGACAGCCCTTGCCGCCCTGCTGGTTGCCGGGGGATGTGCGACGTCAGCGGCACCGGCGCCTGCGGCGGTCACGGCCGTTGAACCCGCCAGCGCTGCTGTGACCGCCGAAATGATCGATGAGGCGTTTCTCTATGGCTACGGAATTTACGAGTTCGCGCGGTTTGCCACATCGGGCAGCACAAGTGTTGGACGGAAGGTCAATGTTATCGGCCACCGGCGCGTGCTCTCCGATCACACCCATCGAAATGTCACGGCGCCGAACATGGATACGCTCTACTCCAGCGCTATCCTTGAACTCTCCGGTGGCCCGGTCGAAGTCATCACGCCGGAGGCGCCCGACAGGTATCATTCCATCGCCTTCATGGACATGTTCACCGATAACTTTGAGATCCTAGGTACCCGGAATGGCGGCGGCCATGAGGCCCGCTACTGGGTGGTCGGGCCTGGCTGGCAGGGGGAGGCCCCGGAAGGGGTAAACCTCATCCGCTCACGGACCAATGATGTCTGGATGCTTGGCCGGACGCTGGTGCGGGGCAGCCATGACCTTGAGGCCGCGCTCAGCGTGCAATCGCAGATACGGCTGGAGAAAGTGGCCGGCCGGGGCGAGGACCGTCCGTTTGGGTTTACGGCCCCGCCAGTGGCTGATCCGGAAACGTTTCTGATGACCGTCAACGCAATGCTTGGACGAACCGATTTAAGTGACGGCCAGGGCGCGCGCGCAGCTGCCTTTGCGGCCGTTGGTATCCGTCCCGGCGACACGGAGGCGTGGGCGAAACTCGATCCGGAAGTGCGGGCGATCTGGACAGAGCGATTTGCCGGCAATCTTCAGCAGCTGCGCGAGAATGCCGAAGCCATGATGGTGACCCGCAACGGATGGCGCGCTGCTCCGCCCGGGGTCGGTGACTTCGGCGACAATGACCGGCTGCGTGCCTCCGTCGCGCTCTGGGGGCTCGCGGCGCTCTCCTCCGATGAGGCGACCTATTTCCGCACCTCGAAAGACGAAGGCGGGGCGACCCTCGACGGATCGAAAGCCTACCGGTTCACGATCCCCGCAGAGGGGGTCCCGGTGGATGCGTTCTGGTCTCTCACGATGTATGCGGAGCAGCCCGATGGCCGCTTTTTCCTCGTGGACAATCCGATCGGCCGTTACTCGGTCAGCGACCGCGTCCCTGGCGTGACCCCTGGCCCGGACGGGTCCTACACCTTCTACCTTCAGAACGAGGCGCCTGCAGGCGCCACCGTCGCCAACTGGCTACCGACGCCGGACGGGCCGTTCATGGTCTCCTTCCGGGCCTATCTCCCGCGCCCGGAGCTGTTTGAAACGGAATGGACGCCGCCCCCGCTTGTGCCCTCGACGCCGGAGTGAGCGGGCGCTACGCTGAAGTGCAGAAACGGGAGTCAGTCAGAGAGGGTCCGGCAGGTTGGCAGTAAAAAAGCAAAGCAGGGCAGAAGCGTCCCCGGCGCGGGTCGGGGCCCTGCGGGTCGCCCGGGAACTCGCCCGTGCCATCGAGAAAGGCGAGCTTGAACCCGGCCAGCGGCTCAAGGAGCAGGAACTGGCGGACCGTTTTGGCCTGAGCCGCGCCCCGATCCGGGAGGCCCTCCGACTGCTGGAAAGCCAGGGGCTTGCCATCATCGAGGAAATGCGCGGCGCGCGCGTCGTGCGGCCGGAGGATGCCGATTTTCGCGAACTCTGGCTCATCCGGGCGGCGCTCTCAGGTGTCGTTGCCGAACTGGTGGCCGCCAGCCTGGATGTGAAAGCAAAGCAGCGGTTTCTGGAGCAGGCGCGTGCGCTTGCTGAAAAGGCCCGGGGCGGCGCAGAGGCGAAAGTTATCTATGAGGGCCTGCGTGCGAATACGCGGATGCTTGGGGAAATCACCCTCTCCACGCGGGCCCAGGCCATGCTGCTCGGATTGGCGGCCGGCCGGGAAGCCTTCCAGATGCGGGCGCTCGGAACCGCCGCGCGCCGCATTGAAGCGACCGGCACCTGGGTGAAACTCGCTGAGGCGGCGCTCGCCGGAGACGGGCCGGCTGCCGCCGCTTACATGCAGACGCTCTACCGCAATTCGATGCGCTTCGTGACGAGCGGGGAATCTGAGGTCTCAGATAAGCCGGATAAGGGCTGAACGTACCGCCTGCAGCACCGGCAGAATGAGCTCAGGAGCCGTCTTGTCAGGCGTATCCGCCGCTGAATGATGGTACCGGTGGGCGGCAAAGAGACCGGCCGCCCGCGGATAGCCGGCAGCAAGGATCTCGCCGAGTTCGCCGCCCGCCCCCGCGCTGGCAGGGTAGGGCGATTCCAGCCCGGGGAGGCCCGTGAACGCTGCCCGGAGGTCGGGAAGGAGGGCTTCGCTCGCCACCAGGAAACGTTGCGGGTCCGCGCTTGGGAGCGGGAGAAGCCGCCCGCCGAGTTCATGAAAATCGCGCGCGGCGAACCCGGCACCCAGATGGAACCACAACCTGGTTTCTTCAGGCGGCGGCGCGCCGTCGCGGATCACGTAATGACTGCCAAGATTGTCATACTCGTGACCGCTGTTGACCAGGAACGTCCAGGCGTGATCCGGGAACGCCTCCGGTACCCAGCGGGCGAGGGCGCAGAAAACCGCAATACCCGGGCCGCGTTCTGCCATGCAGGGGCCCCAGCCGGAACGAGGCGTCGAAATAACGATGCGCGGGCCCGGACGGTCAAGCGTGGCAATCAGGTTGAAGGCCGGCCGGGCGCCGCCTTCGCCATCTGTGATCAGGGTCGCCGATGCGCCTGATCCGGCAAGCTCGAGGAGAGGTCTTGCGTCCCGCGGACCGATGACGGCCATCGGCTGTGGCCAGGCAGGACCGGCCGGATCGGCATTGAGCAGGATGCGGTCTCCGGATGGTCCTGTTGTGACGAGGACGATGGCAGCGGCGCCGCCTGCAGAGACCGGCGCGATCGCCGCCTTCAGGGCGGGATGGGCGAGCTGGGAGTGGCGCGCATGCGGCAGCACCATGAGGACGATCGCGCCAGCCGGGTCCGGGACGTCGCCCGCGCCGCGCCAGACCTTCAGGGGCCCGGTCACCCCGTCTGAACCGGACGGGACAACGATTCCCTGGGGATAAACGGGCACTTCGAGAGACCCGGTGCGCAGGACTGCCTCACGCGGTTCGAAGTAAGGTGTCTGAAACTCCTGCCGCCGGACCGCAAATCCTTCTTCCTGAAGGATACGCTCGAGCCACTCGCCGCAGGCGATGTCGCCAGGCCCGCCAGCTCGCAGATCCCCGAATGCCGCAAGTGTCCCGAGGGCTTCTGTAATAAGGTCGAGGTCGCTGCCAGGATCGTCGGGCGCGCTGCGGGCTGCGCCGGATGCCGCGACGGGCCCGCTCGCGCAGGCCGCTGTCATCAGGCTCCCTCCGGCCAGCATAACCCCCCGTCTTGTCAGTCCTGACATCGCTTCCTCCCCATGCGGCGGGATCACCCCCGATTGGTTTTGACATTAGGCCCGGTTCGCAACATTGTCGACAATCATACATCCCTTGCATGACAGGAAGCGGACACACTCATGCTACACAGGTCAAAGATTGTGGCGGCGGTACTGGCAGTCCTTGCGTTTGCGGCGACCGGATGCCTGCAGGCAGCCGGCGCCGGACCTGACCCGGTCCCTGCAGAAGCGTCCGCGCGGTACACAGAAGCGGGAAGCTACAAAGTCGCGTCCCTTCGCGGTATCTGGCACGACACCCGGCGGGAGAGGGATGTGCCCTGGCTGATCCGGTATCCGGAGAACGCGGCCGGGCCGCGGCCGGTCATGGTTTTTTCGCACGGCCTCGGGGGGAACCGGGAAGGCCTTGCTCGCCTGAGTAGTTTCCTCGCCGGCCATGGCTATGTCGTCGTCCATGTCCAGCACAAGGGCTCCGACAGCGCCATCTGGAAAGGCGTCCGGCCTGATCTCCAGTCGGCCGACCGGGGCGCGCTGCTTCGGCTGGCCAGTGACCCGGAAGTGATCCTCAACCGGCTCGCCGACATCCCGTTTGCCATGGAGCAGCTTGCAGACATGGCGCGCGCCGGTGATCTCGCCGGGCGCATGGATCTGGACCGGGTTGCCATGAGTGGTCATTCCTTTGGAGCCGTGACGACCCAGGCCGTGGCCGGGCAGGTCTTTGCCAACGGGGCGTCCATGCCTGCCGGCGGGTTCAGGGCGTTTATCGCCATGAGCCCGTCGGGCGACCGGGACGGCAATGACGCGGCGGCCTTTGCCCGCGTTTCGCAGCCCTTCCTGATGATGACCGGCACGGAAGACAGCTTCGCCCTTAATCCTTCCGTAGGAAGCGCTCAGGACCGCCTGCGCCCGTATCATGCCCTGCCCGAAGGGGTGCCGGCCGTACTTGTGAACCTCACAGGCGGCGATCATTTTGTCTTCAGCGGGAGTATCCTGACCGACGGGCCAAGACCGGGTGACGTGCGCCACCATCAGATCGTGGACGCAGCCGTCCTTGCCTTCCTCGATGCGTGGTTGCTGGAAGACGCCCGCGCGCGAGAGTGGCTGGTCACCGGCCTGCCGGTCCTCGCCGGTGAGGACGCGGCGATCAGTTCCCGGAACATCCTGCCATGAGGGCGCCGGAGGGCTTCTGGTCCCGCCGCCGGCTGCTCCTGGCCGGGGCCGCGACAGGGTTGACGGCCGGTTGCGCGACAGGGGGCGGGGCGGCGCGGCGTTCGGCAGGACTTGAGGGCCGGGAGATTTACTCTGAATCGGTCCAGCTTTCGGCAGCGTCCCCGGATGGCACCACCATGTTCAGTATCCGTCTCTGTCAGTATCCTGAAATCCGGACGGCCTGGGTGTGGGCCTCGCTTCTGACGCCAGAGGGAAGTTTTCTGTTTGCCGACAATGAGGTCACCTGGAACGGCGCTGCAGCTGACGCTGCCAACCGGCCTGAGGCCGCTTACAGTGCGCAGGCCGGCGGCATGAACATCTCCTTTTTGCGGACCGGCCCTCACGGCGCGATCAATGCAGGACAGCTCGTGTTCGAAAAGCGCGGCGAAGACGGGTTCCGGGTGAACGCCGAATTTGTGCCAACCGGGGGATTTACCGGCCTGCTGGCGGGACGCTCGGAAATGTTCGGAAACGTTACGGCTGAGATTTCGGCAGGCGGAAAATCCCTCAATCTGAGCGGGCCCGGCCAGTGGCATGAACAGCCTCAGAGCGCGCCGCGGTTTACCATCCCGTTTGTCTATGGCTCGTTGTGGGGACAGTCCGTCTCCGGAACATTGCTGCGCTCGCCGGAAGGGTCCGGTGCCTACGCGCTCCGCCCGGGCAGGGCGCCGCTTATGTTTCGTGAGGCTGTGTTCGGGCCGCCCGGTCCGGAGCGCCTCGTGGACCTCACGGCCGAAGACGGCAGCCGGGAGTTGCTGACCCTGGAGCTCTTACATCTCTATACACTCCCGATCTATGGCCGCTCATGGACGGGAACCTTCGTGCGGGGTGCCTTCCTGGGCGAACCGGTCCTTGGCTTCGTGAATAACTGGATGATGTGATGATGGTTACGCCAATGGGACTGCCTCTGTTTCCCGCGAGGCCGCAGAGGCAGTCCCCGGCTTTCCCAACTGTGAGAACTCCGTCTCGACGGGTGATGGTCTGCCCTCTAGGATCGTTGTTCCTCCAGAGGGGACCTGAAGAGGAGCAGGATCAGACATGAAGAAGAGCGATGACGGTGCTGGCAGCTCGCGCGCGCCGACAGATATCGACCGGCTGGTCGGGGAAAATGTGCGCCGGATGCGGTTGGAGCGGAAGGCAACCCTGTCAGCCCTCTCTGCTGAACTCGGGATAAGCCATCAGCAGCTCCAGAAATATGAGACGGGGGCTAACCGGTTGAGCGCCGGTATGATTGCGCGCGTCGCCGAGGTGTTCGGGGTGCCGATCACCTCCCTTTTCCAGTCAGAAAACGGCAAGGAAGGCCAGAGCCGCTCGCGGGCTGCCCGGCGTCTTGAGACGCTGAGAGAAGAGGGCGTCTGGCTCCTGGGCAGGGCAGATACGGAAAGCGCCCTCGAACAGATGGTCAATGTACTGCGCGTCCTGTCGGCCAAGGCCTGACGTATTCTTGGAAAAATAGAAGAACTGTTCTAGTATAGGGTGCGAAACCGGAGTGCCCTGACATGAGCGCCTATGACGGCGGCGCCGTTCTTGCCGCCATACGAGACATCCAGGATGCCGACGGCCCGGCGGCCACACTTTCAGTTCTGTCCCGCTTCATCGAGCTATACGGGTTCGAGCGCATCTATCTCGGGCAATTGGTCAATCCCGCCGCCGTCGCGCCTCGTGACCGGTTATATCTGTCGGACTGGCCCGAAGGACTTCAGGCCGAGCGCCGGAGTCAGATGGCGATCCTGCAGGATCCGATCGCCCGCTGCGCTCTGAGCGCGCGCCGGCCGTTTGGTTGGAAGGAGGCGTATGCGCGGGCGACACGTGAAGGCCAGAAAATCATCGACATGGTCCACAATTACGGGATCACGGACGGCATCATGTTCCCGATGCATGCGATTGACCGTCCGATTGGCGGGGTTTCTCTGGGCGCGGGCGAGCGGGTGGACCTGTCTGCAACGCAGATACTCGAACTGGAGATCGTCTGCCAGGCTGCCTATTACCAGCTGGAATCAGCCTATGGGCCATTTCCCTATCAGAAGCTGGCCGAGCTCACCCGCCGGGAAAGTGAGTGCGTTGGCCTTGCGGCCGCGGGCAAGTCGAACTGGGAGATCGCAACCATCCTGGGCATCCAGGAGGACACAGTGAAGAAAACCCTCCGCCGGGCGGGCGAAAAGTTCGGCACCGTAAACCGGACCCATCTGGTGGCGACCGCCATCCGGACAGGACGGATCCTGCCCTGACAAGTCCCCGAAAGGGGACAAGACACACCTCACCGGTTTCCCGACACTCTCCTGAAAGAGCAACAGGAGGGTCGTCATGTTCAGGATCATTTTGCCCGGCGAACACCATCATCACGCCGGCCTTCTCGATGACATGCACCAAATGCGCTACCGCGTCGTGGTGGAAGACTGGGGCTGGAAAATCCCTGGATTATTGCCGGGCTATGACCGGGACCGGTTTGATACGGAGGCAACCGTCTACGTGCTGGTTGAAAGTGAGGCCGGGGACGTCAGGGCCTCTGCGCGGCTGAACCCGACAACGCAGCCGCACATGATGACCGAGCTGTTCGCGGACTATTGTGACCTGCAACCCATACCGGTCGGAACCGATGTGTGGGAGTGCTCGCGCTTCGTCCTCGACGCGCGCGGCGCCGCTGACCGGCTCGAGACCTTCCGCCTGAGGTGCCGGTTGGGAATAGGTATAACAACCTGGTGCCTTGACCAGGGAGTCACCCGGCTCAGCTGGTTGACGCATCAGGCCTTCTACAATCATGTCGGCGAACTCTTCCGGACAGAGCCACTGGGCCTTGCCCGGCGGTATACAGATGATCAGGCATGGGTCGCCGCGGTGTCCGAGGTGGATCTGACGGCGCTCGACCGGCAACTGGACCGGTATCGCCGGGCCCCAGAACTTGTCGCCGCGCTGATTGCGGGCCAGACCCCGTCCGGATCGGGGCGGGCAGCATGATGAATACAGGCAAAGGCGCAGTGACGGCCAAAGATCTGCAGCGATTTGATGAGGACGGTGTCGTCTGCCTTCGGAATATCATCTCACTTGCTGAGGTGGAGGCGCTCCGGGCAGCTGTGGGAGCGCAGCTGGCCAGTCTGGGAACTTCCCCGACGGGATATGATTTTGAAGCACTGTCCCGCGCAGCCTGGGATGAGGGGGCTGCAATTGATGCGGGCGCGGCGTCGCGCTTTGATATGGCGGGCCTGAAACACCTACTCGCCGCAGACCCTTCAGCGCGCCCGCTGCTGGAGGCGGACGCCTCACCGGAAACGGGACTGTTTCTTTATGATGCCGCCGGCTGGCGGCAGGATGAACGTATCCGCGACGTCGCATTTCTGTCCCCGCTCCCTGCGCTTGCAGGGGAACTCCTTCGTGCCCGGCAGGTACAGTTCTGGGAAGACACAACGTTCGTGAAGGCGCCGCACACGCGGCAGAAGACGGCCTTCCATCAGGACCTCGGCTATTTCCAGATATCCGCGGACCAGTGCGTGGTGGCCTGGGTTCCGCTTGATCCTGCAGGCTCCTGGAACGGAGTGACGCAGTATGTCCGGGGCTCCCACCGCTGGGGGGAGGTCTATGCGCCAAACATCTTCCTCTCCCAGACGCCGTTTCCGGGAGCTGACGGCCCGCGCTGCCCCGATATCGAGGTGAACCCGTCTGCCTGGGATATTGTCTCATTCGAGGTCGAGCCGGGCGATGTCATCTTCCATCACGTCCTGACCGTGCACGGGGCAGGCGGGAACCCGTCGGCAAGCTGGCGGCGCGCCATGTCCTTCCGCTATTGCGGGGACGACGTGCGCTTCCTTGACCGCCAAGGCGCCGTGCCGATGGTGGGCGGCGCCATGGGCCACCGGGACGGCGACCGTCTGTCTCCGGACGTGTTCCCGGTGGTCTGGCAACGACCCTGAGGTCAGGGCCGGATACTGATCGAGACCGGGCAGTGGTCGGAAGGACGTTCGGGTGTGTCGTAGGTCGTTTCCCGGAACGAGCCCTCGACCTTTCGGGCCATGGCTGCCTCGTTGAGGACAAGGAAATCGATGAATTCCGTATAGCGGGGATTGCAGGCAGGGCCGGTGCCCGCGCCCGCGATATGCAGGCCTGCCGGGGTGCCGTCATTGAGACCAGCCCAGACCGGATCGCCGTCTGCTTCGAGGCGGCGGTTGAAGTCCCCCCCTGCGATGACCGCGCGCCCGGCAGCGCTGCGCTCATCGATCCAGGATTCCAGTACGCCTGCCTGGCCCACAAGTGTCGGGCAGCTCTGCGCTGTGTCGCCCGCCGCGCAGCCGGACGCCAGATGAACACTCAGGATGTCGGTGGGCACGGCGCCGGGCAGGGAAATACCAACACCGTAGCGGGTGCGGCGCTCGCCGGTAAGATCGAGCGCGGTGAGATCGGGAAGGCGCTCATGGGCGATCCCGTCACGCACCGCAATTGCCGTGTTCTGGGCACGCAGGCGGGATCCGTCCTCGCGGCCGCGGCACAGGGGATACTCGCCGGCTGCTTCACGTGCTTCGACATGGAAGGTCCAGCCTTCCCCGAAGACCCGCGCGAGCGCGGCCTCGCCATCGACTTCCTGGAGCAGCCAGATGTCGGCGTCGACCTGGTCAATGTAATCAGCCACGAGGTCGAGGGCTGCTTCGTCTCGCGGCGCGCAACCCGCGCCGGTGACGGCGGTCAGGTGTTCGATGTTCCAGGCGGCAACACGCAGCGGCGTCTTTTCTGCGGGCGCCGGTGCTGAAAGCTGGCACGCGGACAGCAGAAGGGCGGCTGTGATTAGGAGCAGGCGATGGAACATGATCATGTCTCCGGAAAGAAAGTACAGGCGAGGACCCGGCTTCTAGCCGGAACTGGTCGGTGTTGCGACGAATAATACCTTTGCGGTGATCAGGGGTGTTCCCCGGATTTCCAGCGCGATTGCCCGTATAGGGGGAATTCAGGACAATCGGCGCGTGTCAGATGGTGCTGCCGGGAATCGCCCGGCCAATCCATGGAGACATACATGCGTAACAGGCTTTGGGACTTCAGCTATACGAAGATTGATCTTGAGGATCTCGATGTGTCGGTCGAATTCACCCACCCCAAATCGCTCGCCACGGTGACGGTCAAATTCCGGGTGGACGAGTCCGCCCTGGAAGGCAGGGCCCGTGACCTTAAAGGCCGGATCGATCTGATCGCGCGGGAGCAGTTGCTGAGCCTCGCGGCCTGGCTTGACGTGGCCGGCGAGCTTATCCCCTCAGGCCGAGCATCAGCATAAGAAGAACCGCTGCGCCCACCGCCAGCCAGAACCAGGCCGGAGGCGGGCGCGGTGTGTAGTCGCCTGACTTTTCATGGTCCCAGCCGCTCATGGTCCCCGCCGCCGCGTTCAACATTCGGGATGATAGGGACCAGGTGTGATCAGAGGCAAGTGATGTCCACGAACTTTCTGCCGGCTCTGTTTCAGGTTTCCGGATCTACTGGCCGTTCCCCCCGGCGAAGTTCGAAGATCAATTGCGGCCGGCCCTCCTTGCGGGGCATGTCACCGACGAATTCTCCCTGATCCACATACTGCCCCTCCCATACAGCAGTCCGGCCGAGGCCGCTCAGAATGATGTGACGGGCGTCCTCGGTTTGAAGAATGATCAGATTTCCATACCCACGGAAGGGCCGTGCATACTCAATAGAACCAGCGGCAGGTGCGACGACACGCGCGCCAGCCTCTGTCCCGATTACCATCCATTCGGCCTGCAGCCCGTCGCTAAGCTGGTCACCAAACCTCTGGAGCCTGTGACCGCCCGCCGGCGAGACCAGGCCGTTCGCGAACATATCTCCTTCTGTCAGGATGTCCGCGCTTTCCGCATTGCCCGTCATTTCGGCGGCGACTTTATCAAATGTGGAGGATGCAGAGGTGCCGTTGAAGCTCTCAAACAAGGCCCGAGTTCCGGCCGATTCTTCAATTCGTCCGTATACATATCCTGCGAGAGCCGCGCCGGCGGTGGAGAGCACAATGATACGCCACATTTTCATAGTCATGACCCGGGCGCTTTTTCGACGCTATGCTCCCGGCGAGCTATCCGCCGCGGACTCGGCACGTGCAGCACAAGCATGCCGACGGTTCCGAATAAGAGACCAACAGGAACGGTATAATCAAGAGCCGCTGACAATTCCGCCCGGTTTGGCAGGACCGCCATGCCCAGCAGGAACAGAATGAGCGAGGCTGCCCCTCCCAGGCAAGCGTGAACCAGCATGAGTAAGGAGCGCCTGACGACCCTGCCTGAAAGCAGGTGGTTTGTGGTTCCGATGATGAGTAGCCAGACCATACTCCAGAGCAGGGTCGCAAAACCGGTCAGCGCCGCAGCCGACAGCAGGAAAAAAGGATCCGCCGCGCTGCCTGGCGCAATCAGCTCGCTTGATACCAGAAGCGCAGTGACGGCCAGAAGCCAGCAGGCGGCGATCACGAGCAGGCTCCGCCACACACCATACCATCGGGGCAGGACAAGGGTGCTCAAGACACAATCTCCGGCAATCGGTTCTCAGAGGTCATCCGGCGGAATTATTTTGGTCCGCGGGTTACGGATGACCGGAACGGTAAACTCGCTCGTTTCTTCCTCTCCGTCATGATATAGCTGGCGCACCTGCACGGTACAGTCTCGGCCAGGCTCCATCCGGTCAAGAACGGCAGCTACATCATTCATGTTTTTTACCGGCCGGCCGCAAACAGAAACAATCTGGTCATCCGTCTGAAGATGAACCGGGCGCTCATCTTCGTTTTCTGAAAGCTCGTCTACGGTCAGGTCCGTTGTCCAGCGGCGGACACGTTCGAACTCCTCGATCGTGGTTGCGCCGTTGCGCATCTGCTTCCACGCAAGTGTCCGCATACGGTCTGCGCCTTCCTTCACCGCGATGGCCGAATACAGCCGCGCGGCCCGGCTTTTTGAACCTTTGGTTTCGTACACCTTGCCGAGCCAGTACATGGCGTTGTCAGCGGCATTCCGGTCCGGATATCTCTCTATGACGGTATTGAGATATTTTTCAGCAGTTTTGTATTTCTTCTGGCGATAAGAAACCCAGCCCAGCTCGGCATAGATGTCGTCGATCAGCTCATGGTCGGGGATTTCACTGAGAAACTGGAGCATGATCTTCTCAGATTCTTCCCATTGGCGATTATCCCGGGCAATCGAGGCAAGGACATACAATGCCCGTCCCCGTTCCTCTGCAGAAGGCTTTCTGTCGAGGCAGTAGCTGACCGGGGCGTCTACCCGGCGCTCAGCGCTGGTCCGGATCAAATCGTCACAACTGCTCTGGCGAAGCTCGGCGGCCTCTTCGAGCAGGACGGAAAAAACCGCCTCCTCCTCCTCGTCCAGCTGTCCGGCAAATGGCTTCATGTCCTTTGCCCCGTTCAGGAAAGTGTCCATCAGGGCGATGTCGACTCTCTCTGCGGCGGTTATAGCGCCGTCGGTGAACGCCTGAAAAATTCGTTTGCCCGCAGCGTTGTCGAGGACATCCCGAACCGCTGCGCCGGGCAGCTTGCCTCGAACAGACGTGTATTCCCGGACCAGAAGGCTCGCAGACGCCGGGTCAGTGACATCGTCAACGCGGCTGCTGATCGTTTCCATCACCGCCGTCGCAACATCTGAATAGGCAGATGTCCTCCAGTCATTGCGGCGGTCGGGGTCCATGCCCCGTTTCTGGAAAACCCTGTCGGCGATCTCGATCATCTGGAAGACGCGCGGAACCTCCACCGATTTCACTGATCCAAGCGACAAGGGCTCGATCGGCTGGTCGTCCGGCCTGAGATCGGCAAGAAAGGCCCGGCTTATCAGCAGGGGATCAGGGCCCGCAGTATCCGCAATCAGGGCAAGTCCGGCTTCCAGGCCTTCAATATCGATCCGCTCGACAACCGCCTCGCCAAGGAGGGCCTCCCAGTCCGGTTCTTCTTCATACACCGGTGCAATGTCGTCCAGGAACCGTTTCAGGCGTCCCGCCGGCCATTGCGCACCAGCAGTGGGCAATATCTGCTGAACGATCAGGCCTCGCACTTCCGGAGACAAATCCTTGATGCCTGCTGTGACCAGCTCAGTATGAAACGCGCCAGCATCCAGGAGTGCTGCCCGCGTGTCGAAGAAATACTCCGCTGCTTCTATGAGTTCAGCTGCTTCCCCAGCTTCCCGCAGCAGGGTCACTACAAGCGGCGCCCCGACTGCGCCCCGATCCGTGTAGATCGCAAACAGACCAGTGACACAGCTGCCGGGCGCGTTGCCAGCCACGATCCTGCGGCGGGCGAAGTCATCGATCCCGTTACCGATCGTCATCTCGCAATAGATCTTGTGCATACGGTCCAGATCGACATCGAGCCCTTCCAGGTCCGCGCGCAGGCCAAGATCTTCGCGGAGCAGGCGGCCGATCTTCTCGATTTTGTCAGCCGGGGTGCCCTCCATCATGGCGCTGTCAATCTCAGCCAGATGCGCGATCCGGAAGAGCCCCTCTGCGGCGATTACCGGCTCAAACTCCCCGAGAAAATACCGGGCCACCGGAATATAGGGATCTTCAGGACTCGCTGACGCAATGTAATCCTGAAGATAGTGGATATCATCCGAGCTAGGACTGTATCCGTGCCTGAATCGCGGAACGCCTGCCAGGTAGAGCGTCATCAGTGCCTGGCGGATTCCGACCCAGACCGGAGAGAACTGGTATCCGCAGCTTGCCTGCAGGCGTTTGGCTTCCACGGACGCCGCCTCCAGACCCAGCTCAAGTCCGAGCGATCTCAGGCTGGCATGTATGTTGTCGATAAAAGCATCAGAGTCCGGGGCTTCCTGCTGATAGGTGCAGGCGAAGTCCAGGGCCTCTGCATTTCTTTTTTCCGCCCGCAGCGCTACGAGCAGGAGTTTCCTCTCCTTTGTGTCCACGGGGGCGTGGGCGGGGTCGAGAAGGAAGGAAAGGACATCTGACTGATATCCATTCCGGATCGCCGAGACCAGAAACGCCACGCGCTCGTCGATATCAATCAGTGCGGCAGCGCTTTCCGGGACGTTGGCAAAAATGTCGACGGGCTCGGGCTCGAAAATCGCTCTTACCGGTTCCTCGATCGCCGCTGAAAGCCGGTATCCGGCTATCGCACCCGCCGGAATGAAAAGAAGAAGTAGCACGATCAGTGCGTAGCGTTTCCAGGGTGTTGACGGCTCGTCAGCGACATAGTCAGTATCCGGCTCGACGTTTTCGTATTCATCTTCGAATTCGTCTTGAAACTTATCCTCATCCTCATCCGCTCCGCGATTTAAGTCAGGTGACTGGCGGAGTGTTTCATCCTGAGGTTCAGAGCCCTCATTTCCTGATGTGGCCGAGGGTGCTGCGGAGATGTATACGTCTTCCTCCGATGGGCGTTCGGTATGGGTCTCGTCTGAACTGTCTGATGCGTTCGCCCGGTCCGTTGGCCCGGCGGTTTCGCCCTGATCGTCGCCGGCGGTTGAAAACGCGAGTCCTGTGACCTGCCCGGCATGGGTTTCGGCGCGCGCCGGCTGCGCGGGGCGTGGATGAAGAAGGGCGCCGGTCTGCGGCGGCGCGCTGCGGAGTGGGCGCGGACCGCGGGGGGGGATGATGAGACCGGTATCACGTTCCCGCCAGGCGCGCAGTGCCTGTTGGAACAGGCTTTCATCCTCGTCATCGATGCGCGCAAACAGGAACACCATCACCGCGCCGGCAAGAACGAAGCCGATTAGCAAGTTGACCGATACTGTTATGGGCAGGCGTGGGAGCAGGGCGCCGAGCAGCATGCCAGTCAGCACCGCCAGAGGAATCCGTGACCGTCTCATCTGTGCGCTCCTGTCTTCCACCTGCTTTCTGCCATATCTGCGATTGCCGAACTGACGGCGCCTGCCAGGTCTGACAGTGCTGCGTCCTCGGTAAGGCGCAGCCGGTCGGCTTCCGAAGAAATGAACCCGAGTTCAATGAGGACACCCGGGACCGAGGCCTGTCTGAGCAGGTAGAAATCGGCAGGGACAACTTTCACCGGAACGCCGGCCTTTAACTCGACAGAACTGGCGATCTGCCGCGCTATCTGGCGGGATTGGTATGATTTCTCGTATCGGGTCAGGTCTGCCTTCAGGGTCTTGAGGGATCTGCTTGCATCCTTCGACCTCTGGTAATGCGGGTAATAGATTCTTACGCCGCTCACGGACGGATCAGGCGATATGTCAGCGTGGGCCGACAGGAGAAAAACCGCTTGGGAGCCGGCGACAAAAGCAGATCTTTCCGCGAGCGATATGTCCTTGTTCTGTGTGCGGGTGAGGGATGGGGTAACACCGCCCCCCCGCAGCAAAGCCTCCCTCAGCAGGTGCGTAAATTCGAGCGCAAGGTCACTTTCCCGGAGATCGTTGACTACTGCCCCAGGATCCTTGCCACCATGCCCGGCGTCAAAGACCACAATCGGAATGGACTTCTCCGGCGCTGCCGCCTGCAGCGCGACACCCAGGCAGAATGCAAGAAAGAAGGCGAGGGCTGACGCTCTCAAAAGCACTTCGGGACTCCTTCAAGGCGGCTGCGGATCAGAGCAGTCGGCTGCGTGCAGGCGCAGGGCTTCCTGCCATGTCGCAACCGAGATGGATTTGCAGATGGCCGGGTCCACGCCGTCGGCGCAGAAAAGGGGGAGGTCCGGCTCGGAGGGTAGTGTTTCAATCCTGAAGGTCTGGCGGCCGTCCCTCAGCAGCAACGTTTCCAGGGCGCGATTGGCGTCTGTCGCTGCCAGTACAGGTGCGCGCTGACCGCCAGGGTGAATGAGCAGAGCGCCGCAGGCGCCGCCAGCGAAGAAGCACGCAGTCGCGATCATTAGTCGAGCTCCCTTACCACTCTGAAGCCCTGATCGTTCAGTCTTTCGTTCTTCTGCCTTTGTCCGCGATTTGCGGACCGCGCCAAGGCGGCTCTCTGGCTCCATGCGCCTCCCCTGATCGTCATACTGTTGCAAATGGTTTTGGACAGGGCATCAGTCAGGGACGGGGCATAACAATTGGCCGTCCACTCCCAGACGTTCCCATGCATATCGAAAAGGTTGTAACCGTTTGCCGGATACCGGCCTGCCTCAGAGGGGCCGTATTTGCCAGACTTCGGGTCGGGTGAGCGCGAGGAGCCGGAGAATTTCGCTTCTGCCTGGCTCAGGGAACGGCCGAACGCATATGCGGTGGCCGCGCCGCCCCGGGCCAGGTGCTCCCATTCTGCCTCGCTCGGAAGCCTGTAGGTCTGCCCGGTTTCATCGCTCAGCCACCGGGCATAGGCTCTGGCATCGGTATGGCTCACGCAGGTCACCGGCATGGCTTCTGTCACCACATATCCGGGACGCCTCCAGGAAAGCTTCGTGAAAGCCCGTTCGGCATCTGCAGCACCCGCTGCGCCACAGTCCTGGATTTCCGTGCGCCCGGTTGCACTGACGAATTTCCGATACTGACCGATGGTCACCTCGTACCGGCCTGCTGCCAGCCCTCCGAACAGTCCGGAAACGATGGCTTCATCTTTGTCCCTGTCAGTTTCATCCTCAGGGGACCCGGTACGCATTGATCCGGCCTTCACAATCACAAGTTCCGGTCCCGCCGAGCCATCCTTCAGTGTATCGGTGAACGGGATCGCACTGTCGGGCATCAGTTCAGCGATCGCGGGGCAGCGGCGGGCATAGGAACCGACTTCCTCGCGATAACGGCCATCCGGAAACGCGCGTACATAGCGCCCCAGCGCCGGGCAAAGTTCCTGCGGCGGCGCGCTCAGTGGCACGGCGTTCCATAGCGCCGTATCCGGATCGAGCGTTGCGGCTGGAAGCAGGCAGCGACCGGAAAAGCAGTACTTCCAGTCGATGTTCACGTTCACACCGGGTCGCTGCTGATGCCGGATTGTTCCGGCGATCCGGGCGACTTCGTCCTGGACTTCAAAGGCGATCAGAAGGAGGGGGCGCGATCCGTCCTTCAGTCGTGGGAGCAGTGTACGGGTGAACACCGAATAAGGGCTCGTATCGGTGTTGCCCAGCCGATCAAGAGCTGTCTGTTTCTCGCCCGCGGCATACAGAACGAGCGTCCCGGCCGGGGCGTCAATCAGGCCGAGGCCGCGCGCAAATCCTGATTTTGTTGCTGTATCGAAAGGGTTGTCGCGGCAGGCATCGATGATCGCCACGACGGCGCCGGGCTTACGGGCGGCAAGTTCCTTCAGCACATTGCCCGAAACGGGAACCGTCGTTTCCCTGAGCTCGTACTCCGTGAGAGTTCTCGCGACATCGGAGAAGGCGAGATAGTTTTCAACACCGTCAGACCATCCGTGTCCGGAAAATACGAAGACGACCTCATCGCCCTCATTTACCGTGTCAATGAATTTACCGAATGCGTTGTTGAAATCAGCCCGTGACGGGTTGTTGCTCAGGGCCGTCACCTTGAAGCCAAGGTCGTCCCGGAATGTCCTGACGTACCCGATTGCGTCTCCCTGCGCCTTTTGCAGGTCCTGAAGCTCGCGATAGTCATTGATCCCGACAACAAAGGCTCGCTGCTCCTGAGTTCGTCCGGAAGCAGCCGCAAGCATAAAGAGCAAGAATATCAGGGCTATCGAGCGCAAATTCAGTCCCCACTGGTTAATTAAATATTCATCAGGCGGCCGGGCCCGTCAATCAAAACGCGTTTTGTGGGGCAGGTCCCGCTCAGAGGGACCCGGAACCGTCCGGTATCTGGCGCGTCCAATGGCGACTTGAAGGCCGACGCCGAGCCGAGCCAGAGCCGCAAGTGATTGCGCCGCAGCTCAAGGGATATTCGGCTGGACATGGGCGTTTCGTTCGGCGCGCCGAAGTCTTTCGTCTGCGCCGGCAGGCCATGGGTAACAATTGTAAACCGTTGTGTCCGAATGGCGGCGCGACCGGATACGCACCAAGGAGCCAATGAACTCCCGGACGTCCTGGTCTAGCATGTCGGGGGCAGTGGCATTGCCTATCTCTGGGAGCGGCCATTTCTAAACACCCCTGGTCCGGAAAGGCGATCTGAGCCGAAAGCAGTCTTGCGCGGCGGTAAACCTGTTTGAGAAAGGTGCACCCATTCCATGAGCGCACGGCCTGCGTGCGAAGACTGGCTGCCATCGAACTTGGCAGGCTTTTTGTTCCTCATTTTCTGGCCGGTCGCAAAAGCTGCCTTGACTCTTGATGCCGGAAGAGAACAAAAACAGAACATGATCGAGGACACTGAGAGACGGCGCCTTCGGGAAGTTGCTGCTGCAAGGCTACATGGCCCTGTTACCTTTGGAGAAATCTCCCTTGGGACGGGCCTGGCCCTCGCGCGGGGCCGGGTGCATGAGGCAGTCGGCGACAGCGCCGACATGTTCGCGCTGGCGGCTGCTTCTGCCACGAAAGGCCCGGTGCTCTGGATAGGCCCGACCCGGGATGTGGGCAGTCTTGCGCCGTCCGGCCTGCAGGCCTTTGTCGATCCGGCCCGGCTGATCCTGGTCACTGCCGGAGACCGGGGCGAGACCCTCTGGGCGGGGGAAACCGCCCTGCGGGCAAGGGCGGCGCCCTGCGCTATCCTGGAAATGAGGGACGGGCCGGACCTCACCGAAAGCCGCCGGCTCCAGATAGCGGCCGAGACAAGCGGAGGGGTCGGTATCATCCTTATACATCGGCGCGTGCAGACTTCGGCTGCCGAGACACGCTGGTCATGCAACGCCTCGGCCGCAGGCGGCTGGACCTGGATCTGTACAAAGAGCAAACGCGGCCGGCCCTCGGTCTGGCAGGCAAACTGGAGAGGAGGGACGCATGCGCCGGATCTTGTCGCTCTGGCTGCCTCAGCTTCCGCTTGACCGGCGCGTCCGCCTCGGGGACCCCCGCGCCGCGGGCGTGTTCGCTATCGTTGCCGAGACCGGCAATGCCTGGCGGCTGACGCATCTGAACGCGCCCGCCCGCCAGGCCGGGCTGGCGCCCGGCATGACGCTGCCCGACGCGCGCGCCATCTGTCCGGCGCTGCTCAGCGAGCCGGCCGATCCGGCCGGCGAGGCGGCGCTCCTGCGCGCGCTCTGGCGCTGGGCAGATCGGTTCTCACCGCGGATCGCGCAGGACCCGCCCGACGGGCTGCTGATGGATGTCTCTGGCTGCGCCCACCTGTTTGGCGGCGAGCACGCGCTCGCAGAAACGATCGTGCACGAGGCGGGTGACCTTCAGATAACGGCCCGGATCGGCGTGGCGGACACGAAAGGCGCAGCCGCCGCATTGGCGCGCTATGCCGCCGCGCCGGTCGCCATCGCCGAAGCGGGTCGCACGGCGCAGGCCCTTGCAGGCCTGCCGCTGGCGGCGCTCGGACTGGCTCCGTCTCTCGTGCAGGACATCCGGCGAACCGGTCTTCAGACGATCGGCCAGCTCTGTGGCATCCGGGCAGGGGAGCTCGCCCGGCGGTACGGACTGAGCCTGACGTCTGCCCTGGAGCGGAGCCTCGGACACGCGCACGATCCCGTCGCCCCTAAAGGCGCTGATCCGGTCTATGCCGCGCGGGCGACGCTGCCCGAACCGGCCGGCCGGCTGGAAGACATCGAGGCGATCCTTCTCAGGCTCGCTGGCTCTGTATGCGGCCGGCTCAGGGCGGCCGGATGCGGGGCCCGGCGTTATACACTGACGGTGCGTCCTGTGGATGGCAGCGAGGAGCGGCTGACCATCGGATTTGCGAAGCCCGGCGCCACCGAAGCGGCGGTCCTCCAGCAGTTCGGGGCCCCGCTGAGCAGACTTTCCCTCCCGTTCGGCGCCGATGTGTTCCGGCTGGAGGCAGGCTGCGTTGAACCCATGCACCCGCGGCAGGCAGGGCTTGATGGCCGCAGCCAGAAGGAAGACGACCGCACCGATCTCATCTCGACGCTGGGCAACCGGCTCGGTTTTGACCGGGTGCGGTTGTTCGCGCCGGGCGACAGCCATCTGCCCGAACGGGAGTTCATAACCCTCAGTGCCATGGATCATCCCGGCCAGAGGCCCTGGCAGCCATCGCCGCGTCAGCGGCCGGTGCGGCTCTTTACGCCGGCCGAACGTGTCCGGGTCGAGGTGGCCGGGCGCCCGCCCCTACGGTTTGAATGGCGCCGCAAATCCTATGAAACCGCCCGTGCCATAGGGCCTGAACGCCTCGGCGGGGAATGGTGGCGCCCGGAGGGCGGGGCCTTGCGGGATTACTGGCGCGTCGAGACACGGGCCGGCCCGCGTCTCTGGCTGGTGACCTGGCCGGGTGAGGCCGAGGCGGGCTGGTGCGTGGCCGGACGGTTTCCATGAGCTATGCCGAACTCTGCGCGATGAGCAATTTTACCTTCCTGACAGGGGCGTCCCATGCCGGAGAGCTCGTCGCCCGCGCAAAGGAACTCGGGCTGGCGGGCCTGGCGATTGCCGACCGCAACACCTTTTCGGGGATCGTGCGCGGCCATGCGGCCGCTAAGGCCCTCGGCCTGCGCTATATTGTGGGCGTGCGGCTGGGCCTCGTCGATGGCCCGGATATTCTTGCCTATCCGAAGTCCCGGGAAGCATACGGCCATCTCTGCCGTCTGCTCACCTGCGGCAAGCGCCGCGCGTTGAAAGGCCAGTGCCTGATCGCCTTCGCCGATGTCCTTGAATGGGGCCGCGACTGCGTCCTGATTGTTTTGGACCCGCCAGGCCAGGCGGAGAGCCGAGACGGAGCACAGACGGTCGATATGAGCGCTGCCCTCGCCCGGTTGAAGGCAGCGTTCGGCGAAGATGTCTTCGCCGGGATGGCCCCGCGCTATGACGGGGAGGACGGCACGCGGTTCGCTGCGCGGGCCAGGCTTGCCGGGCGGGCGGGGGTCCCCCTCGTGGCCCTTGGTGATGCGCTCATGCATGTCGCGGGCCGCCGGAGGCTCGCCGATATCCTTTCCTGCATCCGGGAGAAGACCACGATCGACCGGCTCGGGCGCCGGGCCCTGCCGAATGGCGAGCGGCGCCTCAAATCCGAATTCGAAATCCGCCGCCTGTTCAGCGAGTATCCCGGCGCGGTCCAGAATGCCGGCCTGATTGCGGATCGATGCAAATTTTCTCTCGATGAACTCCGCTACGAATATCCCGACGAGATCACCGGGGGAATGGCGCCCGGCGAGCGCCTCCGTCAGCTTACGGAAGAAGGTATCTCGCGCCGTTACCCCGAAGGCGAGACGCCGGCGATGCGCGCGCTTGTCGAAAAGGAACTGGCCCTGATCGCAGAGCTCGATTATGCGCGCTATTTCCTGACCGTTCATGACATCGTCGCCTTTGCCCGTTCGCGCGGCATTCTCTGCCAGGGGCGGGGGTCGGCGGCCAACTCCGTGGTCTGCTATGCTCTCGGCATCACCGAGGCCTCGCCCGATACGATTTCCATGGTATTCGAGCGCTTCATCTCGGCGGCGCGTAACGAGCCGCCCGACATCG
>SXGS01490467.1_pt1 | contig 50396 bp, 45 predicted proteins | sample 3174681 | NCBI WGS metagenome assembly SXGS01 (sample SAMN11356861, study PRJNA531348) | freshwater metagenome | isolation source: freshwater sample F1-80 | place: China: Fuxian Lake, Yuxi | collected 2017-12-25
ATCGGGTGGAAACTTACCAACAGGCACTGGATGCACGCAAGCATCCCGTGCGCGCCGCCACCTTGCGCGCCCGCCAAACTAATTGCCCCGGACCGCCGCCGCCGATAAAATCCGCCCAATGCAAATCGCACCCGCCTTCAAACCGGCGACCCGTCTGCTGATGGGCCCCGGCCCCAGCAACGCCGCCGCCGAGGTTCTCGCGGCCATGAGCCAGCCGCTCGTCGGCCACCTAGATCCCTTGTTCGTCAAGATGATGGAGGAGCTTAAGACCATGCTCCGGGCCGTCTTCCTCACGCGCAACGAGATGACCTTCCCCGTCAGCGGCACCGGCAGCGCGGGCATGGAGTTCTGTTTTGTGAACCTCGTCGAACCGGGCGACGAGGTGATCGTCGGCGTCAACGGCGTGTTCGGCACGCGCATGGTGGACGTTGCCGAACGGTGCGGCGCGCGCGTGACGAAGGTCGAGTCCGGCTGGGGCAACATCATCACTCCGCAGCAGATCGCCGAGGCGTTGCGCACGGTGCCAAAGCCGAAGCTCGTCGCCATCGTCCATGGGGAGACTTCCACGGGCGCGCTGACGCCGGTGGAGGAGATTTCCAAGCTGGTGCACGACGCCGGCGCGTTGCTGCTGCTCGACACGGTGACTTCGCTGGGCGGCTGCCCGGTGCGGATTGATGAGTGGGACGTGGACGCGGTTTACAGCGGCACGCAGAAGTGCCTGAGCTGCCCGCCCGGCCTCGCGCCTGTGTCGCTCAACGCCAGCGCGCTGGAAGTGGCCCGCCGCCGGCGCACCAAGGTGCAGAGCTGGTATCTCGATGTGAACCTGCTCGCGTCCTACTGGGGCCAGGAACGCGTGTATCACCACACCGCGCCCATCTCGATGAACTACGCGCTGCACGCCGCGCTTCGCCTCGTGCTGGAGGAGGGCTTGGAAAATCGCTGGCGTCGCCACAAGCAAAACCATCTCGCGCTCAAGTCCGCGCTCGGGGCCATCGGCCTCGAAATCGCATCGCAGGAAGGCCATCAGCTCTGGCAGCTCAACGCCGTCCGCGTGCCGTCGGGCGTGGACGAGGCGGACGTGCGGAAGCGGCTCCTGACCGACTTCAACATCGAGGTCGGCGCGGGTCTCGGCCCGCTCAAGGGAAAAATCTGGCGCGTCGGACTGATGGGCGAGACTTCCTCGCGCGAGAACGTGCGGCTCTTCCTCTCGGCCTTTTGCCAGGTGCTCAACGAGTGCGGGCGCAAGACCGACGCCAAGGCCGCGCTGGCGGCGGTGGAGTGAGCCGTTGCCCGGATAATTTACTTTGAAGCACCTCTTCGAGTTGCCAGTATCCACATGTGATTTTGACGCCTGCTTTGCCATCGTGAGCTTATGGCCAATACTTCAATGACGCGCAAATTGCAGGACGTGGAGGCGGTCCCCGCCGCCGTGACCCCGCCGGACCACGCGACGGAAACGTCCTTCTTCAAGAAGCCCAAGCTGGCCACCGGCAAATCCCGCAAGCGCGACATCCCCGAGGGTCTTTGGACCAAGTGTCCCAAGTGCGCGACGATGCTCTACGACAAGGAGCTGGATGCGAACCTCAAGGTCTGCCTCAACGTCAAGTGCGGCCACCACTTCACCATCGGCTCCCGCGAGCGCATCAACGCGCTGGTGGAGACCTGCTCCTTCGAGGAGATGGATGCGGGCATGACCAGCGTGGACGTGCTCAAGTTCACAGGCGTCGCCACCTACGCCTCGAAGCTCGAGGCCTACCGCAAGAGCACCGGCCTCAAGGACGCCGTCATCACCGGCATCGGCTCTGTCGGCACGCAGCGGATCGCGCTGGGCGTGATGGATTTCAGTTTCCTCGGCGGCTCGATGGGTTCGGTGGTGGGCGAGAAGCTCACGCGAATGATCGAGGCGGGCACGGACCGGGGACTGCCGGTCATCATCATCTCCACCAGCGGCGGCGCGCGGATGTATGAAGGCATGTTCAGCCTCATGCAGATGGCCAAGACCAGCGCGGCTCTCGCCTACCACGCGCGGAACAAGCTCCCTTACATCAGTGTGCTGACGCATCCGACGACCGCCGGGGTGATGGCCAGCTACGCGAGCCTGGGCGACCTCATCATCGCCGAGCCGTGCGCGATGATCGGCTTCGCCGGGCCGCGCGTGATCAAGGACACCACGCAGGCCGAGCTGCCGCCGGGATTTCAAACTGCGGAGTTCCTCCTCGACCACGGGTTGATTGACGCCATCGTGCCGCGCAAGGAACTCAAGCCCGCCCTCGGCGGCTACCTGGAGTCCATGATGTCGGGCCACCGCCGGCAGCAGGCGGCGTAGCTCCTCACTTCAGCTTCGTCCGCCTCTTCGCCTCGTTGAACTCCCGGCGCAGGTCGCCCATCGCGACGCTGTATTTCCCGTTCACGTTGCCCTTGTCCAGCGCGTCGTTGAGCTGGTTGAACTTCTCCTCGATCATCGGGCGGGTGGCGAAGTCATCCACGCGAATGTTGGGAAAGCCCAACTGCGTGATGCGCGCGATGCAGATGTTCAGGTTGAGCTCGTCCTTGGAGCGGGCGAAGGCGACGGCGGAGGCGAGGAAATACTCGGTGGCGGCGGGGAAGTTCTTCTGCGTCGCGTTCACCGAGCGGATGGCGTAATCGAAGTAGAGCAGGCCAAAGGGGTGCGCGTTGCGGTTCTCGATCAGCTCGGTCATCAGCAGTATCTTCCGGTTCACGTCCTCGTTCTGCTGCGCCAGCGAGTTGCTGGAGACGCCCCCTGCGGAGGCCATCTGCGTGCGGAGCGACTGCGCCAGATCCGTGAGCTTGCGGTCAACCGCCTGCTCGCGCGCGGTGAGGCGGGAGTTGAGCGTGGCGTCCAGGTCGCGATTGAAGGCGGCGTAACGCAGGTCGTTGGTCATCTCCAGCGCCTTCTGGATGACCTGCTTGTCCTGCTCGTAGTTTTTGTGGCTGGCGAACCAGGCGAAGACGACGAGGATGGCCGCCATGCCGATGAGCAGGCCGGCATAGACCTTGACCATGTCCATGAGCCGCCGCTCGTTCTCGTGCAACACCTGCACTTGGGCCTTGATGGTCTCCAGTTCGGAATTCACGTTGCCGGGGTCGGGGATCATTTCTTGGTCCCGCAGAATGGCCTTCGTCCGCGAGCTTGTCCAATTTCAAATGCTCCCACCGTGGGTAGCCCCGCGGTAAGGAGGCGGACTGACTTGCAGCCTATGCCGGCAAATCCACCTCCTCACCCCGGCGGCTACCAACCGATGGTCATTCCGCGATCTGCTCCGGGTCGGTCCCGCCAGCGGGAAGCGAGATGCTCACGGTGCCGGGCGTGGTGCGATGCACGTCGAGCCGGCCGCTGTGCAACTCGACAATCTTCCGCGTGACCGTCAGGCCGAGGCCAAGGCCGACGGTGCGCTGCGAGTAAAACGGATCAGTGGCGTGCGCCGCGCTCTCGGCGTCGAAGCCCTTGCCCGCGTCGCGCACGTCAATCCGCACCCAGCGCGCGCCATCCGGCTGGATTTCCGTCGAAGACGTTACCTCGACCGGCTGGTCGTCGGGCGTGGCTTGGAGGGCATTCAACAGGACTTCGGCGAGCGCGTGCTTGAGGCCGGCGCGCTCGGCGATGAGCGCGATCTGCTGGCCACCGCTCTCGTATTGGAGGCGGGCGGAAGCGCGCGGGTTCTCGGCGTGGGCTTCCGCGAAGGCTTCCTGAATCAACTGCGCCAGCGGCAGGCTCTCCACCCGGCGCAATCCATCGCGCGAGAGGAACTGCATCTGGCGCGCGAGGCGGCTGATGCGGCGGACGCTGTCGCCCATGACGCCGCTGATCTCCTTGCGCGTGGCTGCATCATTCGCGCCCTCGCTCAAGAGCTGCTGGCTGGTCGAGATCGGCACGAGCGAGTTGCCAATCTCGTGTGCAAGCTGCTCGGCCATTTTGCGGACAAGGCGTAGGTTCGCGGCTTCAACTTCCATCTGCTGCGTGCGGTCGGCCTGCGTCATGTCATCGAGCAGGACCAGGACCGCCTCGGTCGCGATTGCGCCACGGCGTTGAAAGGGTTTGAGCGTGGCGCGGAAGCTGGCGTCGCCGGTGCCGGGGAGCCTGCACCGGCTCGGCGACGCAGCAGCACCAGTTTGCAATGCCTCGAACACCTTGCTGCCTAGCGCCTGTGGAAGGTCGTTGAAGGTGAATGAACCGATGGCACCGGCCCGCCGGAACAGCCCGCGCGCCATTTGGTTCGCCTGAAGGATGCCCAGGTCACGAGCGACAACGACGACGGCGCTGCCAAGCTGGTCGAGCGTGTCGGTCATCATGCCGTGCTGGCCGGCGAGCGCGTCGTGCAGCCATGTGTTGCGGATGGCGAGGCCGAGTTCCTCCAGCAGGTGAAAGACAAGGGAGAGTTCCTCGCTGGCAAAGAGTTCGCCGGTGAGCCGTCCGTCGAAAAGCGCGATACCTAGCAGCGACTCGCGGTCGAAGATAGGGATGGCGACCTGCGCACCGAGCAACTCGAACTCGCGGGCGATGTCGGGGTCGCCTGCGGCTTCGGCGGTGCCGCGCCGGAGAATGCGGGCGTGGCACTGGAGGTGCGCGCCAATGCCGGTTTTGGTCGAGAGCGCAAAATGATCGAAGAGCCGTGGGGAGATTCCCAGTGCACAGGCGACGAGCAGTGCCGGCGATTGGCAATCGCCGCCGAGCGACGTGGGTAGGCTGAGCGGCGACTGCAAGTCGCCGGCACGGCGCAGGAAGATGGCCGCGCGGTTGACGCCGAGGATTTCCCTCAGAAGCTGGAGGAACTGTCGAAGCAGCGCGTCGGTTTGCAGGCTGTGCGTGAGAATACCGGAGAAGTCGCGGAGCGCGCCGAGGGCGAGGTCGGCCTTGCGCGAGGGAACGGGAGCGTCGGCAGCGGGAATGAATTGCGGTGCGGGCGTTTGGGCTTTCGCCTTCTGCCAGCTCCGCTCTAGCAGCGAGGTGAGCAGCCGGGCGCGGACGGGTTTCGTCAGGATGTAGTCCACGCCGAGCAAGTAAGCTTCCTCCTCCCATTCCCACTGGCTCGCGGAGGCGTAGAGGATGACGGGGCAGCCAGGCATCGCGCGGCGGTGGTGCTCGATGGCGCGGATGGGGCGAACGTCGGTCAGCTCGGCGTCGAGGATGACGGCGTCAATGCTGCCTTGGCTGAAGAGCGGCTCGGCAGCACTGACCTCGACATGGTGCAGCACGCGGAATTCTCCCGCGTCTAGCACGGCACGGACGGCTTCGGCGAGGCCGGGCTGCGTGGCGATGACGAGGAGGGTTTTCATGCCTCCTCCTCTTTCGGTATGGCTTGCGGCGGGGTGGCCGTCACGAAGCGCACCGGGAGGTCCACGGTGACGGTGGTGCCTTTCTTCTCCTCGCTGGCGATGTTCAGGTTGCCACCGTGCTGGTGGACAATCTTGCGGCAGATCGCCAGGCCCAAGCCGAAGCCGCGGTGCTCATCGCCGGAGTCCTTCGTGGTGAAGTAGGCGGACGTGAGCCGCTGCAAGTTCTCACGGCTGATCCCCTCGCCGTGGTCAATGATGCTCACGCGCACCCACTCGCGGCCGGCCTCGGTGGTGCCGAGCCGTTGCAGCTCGATGCGCACGGTCGCGCCGGTGGGCGAGGCATCAATCGCGTTGGACAGAATGTTGCCGAGGCAGCGCTGGACGAGCACGGAATCCATCTCGATGGCGGTCGGCGGATACACCGGGAGGTCCGCGCGCACTTGGCGGCGCTTGAGCTTTGGCTCGGCGAGATCCACGACCTTGTGGATGAGTTGGTCGAGCGGCGCGGACGCGATCTGGACGGTATGATTTTGGGAAAAGAATAGCGCATCCTTCACGTAGGCCTGGATGGTGCCGACGTTGCGCAGGCAGGTCGGGATCAACTCGTTTGCGCCGTCGGTGTTTCCGTTCACCTCGGCGCTGGTCATCTGAAGGAAGGTGGAAACCGGCGTGAGCAGGTTGTTCAAGTCATGCGCCATACCGCGCGACATGCGACCCAGCAGCTCCAGTTCCTCAGCGAGCAGGACCTGCTTCTTGAGGCGGATTTGATTGAGGATGAGGCTGAGATTCTTGACGAGGCGCGTGAGCAGCGAGAGATCGTTTGGGGTGTAGGGCGTGCCGCTGGACTTCTCGCCGATGAGCAGCAGGCCGAACGGCTCGTCGCCGCTGAAAAACGGGAAGCAGAACTCCGGCTCGAAGCGCTTCAGGAGCTGCCGCGCCTCGCGCTCCATCTCGGTCTCGCCGGGCATGATGTAGGCGAGGTTGAAGGCAAGGTGGGTGGCGGTGGTGTTTTGAAAAATCTGGAAGATGGGCGAGTCGGCGCGCAGCTCGGGGAGCTGTGTCTGCGGAGACTTCGGATGCCCTCGAAACACGGTCAAGACGTGCGTGGACTCGTCGAGCAGGATGATCTGGTAGTTGCGCACGCGGATGGTCTTCACGAAGAGCGCGTCGAGGTCGTTCAGCAGCAGGTCGGCGTTGTTGTAGAACTGCACCTCCTGCAGGAAGGAGCGCACTTTGTCGTGATACTCGAAGCGGTCGCCGTAGCGGTCGCTGAGGATGCGCTGCTCGAGCGAATCGTCACCCTTGCCGAAGAGTCGCGGGAAAAAGATCGAGGCCACCAGCGCGCTGACAAGCAGCACGCCAAGCGATCCGAAGAAGGTGAAGGGCGTGAACTCGCCGCGCTTGAATACGTTCAGCAACAGCAACAGCAGCAGGCCGATGAGGAACAGGAACAGCAGGCGCACCGTGTGCGCGGCGGCCTTGCCCAACGTGACATGGATGTCCAGCAGGTGATGCTGGAGCACGCTGTAGCCCACGATAATGCCGTAGAAGATCGCCGCCGCGCTGCCGAACGGGAAGATGGCGACCTTCGTGAACGGATACGTGTCGAAGCGGACGATGGGGAGAATGTCGTTCCAGCCGAAGGCGATGAGGATGCCGTTGGCCCAGAGCAGCGCCTTCACGCGCGCGCGATGCAACCGTTGGAGCGTGCCGAGCTTCTGGTAAAGGATGACGACGGTTGCGGTGGTGACGACGACGTAGCTCACCATGAACGCCCAGAAGCCCGGCCCGGCGACCGAATAAAAGTAAGCATCGCCGAGATAACGGACGCCGGAGGTGAAGAAGCCAAGGACGTTTGTCAGCGCCAGCAGGCCGAACCAGCCGTAGAGCAAGGGCAGCCAGCGCGGCAGCTTCACCTGCGCGATGAGGATGCTGAGATGGAACAGGCTGATGGGCAGGAAAATCACACCGTAGTGCAGGAACGCAGACCAGAAGCGCGCGGAAGCCTCCTCGTCCACGCTGAACATGAAGAACGTGCCGAGGTTCCAGACCGTGATAGACAGCCCCCAGAGGAGATAGACGCGGTTCAGCGTCGAGCGCAGGTCGCGTGTCAGCACGAAGATCGTCAGCGCGAGGTTCGTGACGGCGGCGGTCAGCGGGATAAGTTCGTAGAACTTCATGCGTTGGGTCGCGAGTTATGGCGACGCTTCACATTCAGCCCGCAGCTTTCCACTCCCTCTCCCTTCATCGGATGAGGGGAGAGGGCCGGGGGTGAGGGGTTGTGTGCGTCGGCGCTGATAGCCGCACCCCTCATCCGGCCTCCGGCCACCTTCTCCCCTCCTCCGAGGAAGGGAGAAGGTGCGCGTCGTGGCCCAAGTCACAATGGGTTGATCATTCGGAGATTTCATGCGCGCGGATACTCCTTGAAGACGAGGCACGAGTTCTTGCCGCCGAAGCCCACGTTCAAGTTCATCGCCGAGCGGACCGGGTAAGGTCGCGGGCGGATCGGCACGTAGTCCAGGTCGCAGCCCTCGGCGGGCGCGGAGTGGTTCGCCGTGGGCGGGATCTCGCGGTGATGAATCGCCAGTGCCGTGATGACGGACTCGACCGCGCCCGCCGCGCCGAGCAGGTGGCCGGTCACGGGCTTGGTGCCGCCGACGGCAACGCGCTGCGCGTGCGCGCCGAAGAGCTTCTTGATGGCCTTGGTTTCAACAATGTCGTTTGTCTCTGTCGCCGTGGCGTGCGCGTTGATGTAGTCAATTTGCGTCACATCCATGCGAGCGCGGCGCAGGGCCTTCTCCATCGCGCGGTGAATCCCAAGGCCTTCCGGGTGCGGCAGGACGGAGTTGTAGGCTTCACAGTTGCGGCCATGCCCGGCGACTTCCGCGTAAATCTTTGCGCCGCGGCCGAGTGCGTGCGCGAGTTCCTCCAGCACGAGAAACGCCGCGCCTTCGCCGAGGAGAAAGCCATCCCGCGACTCGTCGAACGGGCGCATCGCCGTCTTCGGCTCCTCGTTGCGCGAGGTCATCACTTTCGTCAGGCAGAACGCGCCCCAGAGCGGCGCGAGGATGGGCGACTCCGCGCCGCCCGCGATGAACACGTCCGCGTCATCGCGCTGGATGAGGTCGAAGCCCAGGCCCACCGCGTCGTTGCCGGACGCGCTGCCGGTGCTGATGGAGAGGGCGTGGCCCTTGATGCCGAGTTCGAGCGCGATCTCGCCGCTGCCACCGCCGCAGTAGGCGTTGATGAGCGTGAAGGGACTCATGTGCTTGAACCCGCGCAGCTCGAACGTGGTCTGGCCCTTGAACGAGCTTTCCATCCCGCTGACTGTCGTGCCCTCAATGATGCCCGCGCGATCTGGGTCGAGCTTTGTAAAGTCCACGCCCGCATCCATCGCCGCCATGCGCGCCGCTGCGATGCCGTAGCGGATGGACACCTCGAAGCGCTTGGCCTTCTTGTTGTCCATGTAGCGGCTCGCGTTGAAGTCACGGACTTCGCACGCGATTTTGTTCGGCAGTTCGCTAACATCGAAGCGCGTGACCGGGCCAGCCGCGCTCCGCCCCTCGCGCACGCTGCTCCAGAATGTGGCGAGGTCGCAGCCGTTCGGCGCGACGACGCCCATGCCGGTGATGACGACGCGGCGCGATGGAGAATCAAGAGCCATTTCAGCGCGGTTGGTGGAATGACCAATGTCCAAGGCCCAATGTCGAATGAATGACCAAGCCCGAACGACCAATGGTGTGCTGGCCACGGCTGGGGGAACGGGCATTGGGCCTTGGATATCGATTGGTCATTGCGTCATTGGACTTTGGGCATTTCCGTCGGCCCTTTCCACGGGATCACCGTAGGCGTGCTTCGCTGATACGCGCGGTAGGCCTCGCCGAACTTCTCCACCAGCGCCGACTCTTCCAGGCGCACGCGCGAGACCAGCGCGGGCACGAAGAGCAGCGTCACCACCGCCAGCGCGACGGGAGCTTGCAGGATGAACGCGGCGGAGAGCAGTTCCAGAATCATCGAGAAGTAAGTCGGGTGCCGCATCCAGCGGAACGGTCCGCCGCGCACGAACTCGTGGCTGTCGCGAATCTCAACATGCAGGCTCCAGAACTTGCCGAGCGCCGCAATGGCGCTGCGCCGAATGCCGAAGGACGCCAGTCCGCACGCCCAGCCGAGCATGAACGTCGTCGTGTTCCACTCGGGTTTGCGCCAGAGGGTTTCTCCCAGCGCACCCACCAGCATCAGCGTCCCGGTCACGACAAACCACGTCAGCGTCCGCGTCTCCCGCACCTGCCCCGGGATGGTGTCGCGTTTGGCCCGCAGTTCCACCATCCGGGCAAGGTAAATACCCATCACCGAAAGGAGTGCCAGCCAGGTTGCCATTGAAGCCATCACCAGAGGATTCTACCCCAATTAGATGTGGTGGTGCAACTGGATTGACACACTATTTGGTGGGTCGCCCGAGATTATGGCCACAGATGGGCACGGATGAAACTCAGATTAGGAACGGAGGGCAGGCGCGGTGCGAAGAGTTCGGCTTCGGGCTTCGGGCTGGAGCTTTTCTGTGTTTCATCTGTGCCCATCTGTGGCTGAAAACGACTTCCTTGGCTCGCGCTGAATAGCCTCCTTCCAACGCAAGTCCGCTTCCCCATGTTCGTTCGTCCTCACTCCTTCAACCACCGCGCGGCCTGGGTCGCGGCGGCATTTCTGGGCGTCGTCGCCTCGGCCTCCGCCGCTGCGCCGGACTTCAAGGGCACGGCCGTCGCCTTCATGAAGAAGCACTGCTACGAGTGCCACGGCGGGAAGACGACGAAGGCCGACCTCGACCTCACGAAGTTCAAGGACGACACGAACATCCTGAAGGAGCACAAGCACTGGAAGAGCGTCCTTCAGCAGGTCAACTCCGGCGAGATGCCGCCAAAGAAGAAGCCGCAGCCGACGCCGCAGGAACTGACCAGCTTCAACAGCGCCATCGAAAACTCCTTCACCCTCGCCGAAAAGAAAACCAAGCCCGACCCCGGCCGCGTCACGCTCCGCCGCCTCAACCGCACCGAGTATTACAACACCGTCCGCGACCTCCTCTACGTGGACTTCAACCCCACGGAGGATTTCCCCGCCGACGACATCGGCCACGGCTTCGACAACATCGGCGACGTGCTCACGCTTTCGCCGCTGCTGATGGAGCGCTACATGAGCGCCGCGGAGGCAATCGCGCAGCGAGTAATCGTGGCGGAGGTGACCAAACCCTCCAGTCGCTCCCTCTCGGGCCGCTATCTCCAGCCGAACAACGCCCAGACTCCGCAGGGCCGCTACCGACCGATGGACCCCGCTGCAACCGCCGCCGTGGATGCCGGGCCTTTCGCCGCGCCAGGCGACTACATGAAGTTCTCCGCAGACGGCGACTTCATGTTTCGGGCGACCCTCTACGCGGAAGCCAAAGGACCATCGCCGGTAAAAGTCGCCCTGTTCATCACGGGCGCGGCGTTGCCCGCCAAGTCAAGTGACGCAGAGGTGGAACAGCTCGCCGGCGCAGCGCTCGCGTCCATGAAGCCAATCCAAATCCTGAAGACTTTCGAGATCACAGCGCGCGACGCATCCAAGCCCCAGCGCATCGAGGTGCCCGTCAACCGCATTGGCGACATCAACCGCGCCGGCATCGCCGTCATCAAGCCCCCCGCCGGCGAGCCGCTGCCGAAGCTCTTCATCGAGCAGCTTTCCAGCGAAGGCCCTATGGAGACGCGCCCCGCGGCCCAACTCAAGATTCTCGCCTGCACACCTGGCAAGCCCCAGGCCGAGCAGACCCGCGAGGTGCTCACCCGCCTGCTCACCCGCGCTTACCGTCGCCCGGGAACCAAGAGCGAGATCGAGGCTGTCGCGAAAATCGTGGAGCAGTCCGTCGCCGCTGGCCGCAAGTGGGAGGGCGGCATGCAACTCGCCCTCACGGCCGTCCTCTGCTCGCCGAAGTTCCTCTTCCGCGTCGAACTGGACTCCCTGCCGCGCTATCCGAGCGCGCATCCGATTGACGAATACCAGCTCGCGTCGCGCCTGAGCTACTTCCTCTGGAGCACGATGCCCGACGAGGAGTTGCACGCCCTCGCTGCGAAGAACCAGCTCACCCCAAATCTCGATGCGCAAGTCCGCCGCATGTTGAAGGACCCTAAGGCCGAGTCGCTCACGCAGAACTTCGCGATGCAATGGCTTCAGTTGGAGCGGCTCAAGACTTTCGCGCCGGACAACAAACTTTTCCCCGGCTTCGACGAGCGCCTGCGCCGCGCGATGCTCCGCGAGACGGAACTCTTCTTCGGCGAAATCGTCCGCGAGGACCGCAGCGTGCTGGACCTCATTGACGCGGACTTCACTTACGTGAACGAGCCGCTCGCGCGCCACTACGGCCTCACCAGCGGCGGCCCGCAGTCCGGCCGTGGACGCGGCGGCAACCCCGGGCGTGGAGACTTCAACCGCGTAACGCTCACCGGCAAGGAGCGCGGCGGCCTGCTCACCCACGCCAGCATCCTCACCGTCACATCGAACCCCACGCGCACCTCGCCCGTGAAGCGCGGCAAGTGGGTGCTGGAACAAATCCTCGGCACACCCCCGCCCCCGCCCCCGCCGAACGTCCCCGAGCTGGAGGCCCAGGGCAAACTCACCGGCACACTCCGTCAACGCATGGAGCAGCACCGCGAGAACCCGAGCTGCGCTGGCTGCCACAAGCAGATGGACGCGCTGGGCTTCGCCTTCGAGAACTTCGACGCCATCGGTCGCTTCCGCGCCAAGACGGACGAAGGCCCCATTGACCCCTCCGGCACGCTGCCCGACGGCAAGTCGTTCCAAGGTCCGGCGGAGCTGAAGGCCATCCTCAAGGGCAAGCAGGAGCTGGTCGTGCGCAACCTCGCCGAGAAGCTCCTGACTTACGGCATCGGGCGCGGCCTGGAGTTTTACGACAACCGGTCGCTCAACCAAATCTGCGATCAGACCGCGCGCGCCGACCACAAGTTCTTCGCCCTGATCACCGCCATCGTGAAGAGCGACCCCTTCCGCCTGCGCCGGGGGATGGAGCAGGTGAAGCAGCAAGAGGAAGCGAAGTAGCCCGGGACCTAGCTGGTCAGGGTTTGCGATTGAACCCGGCGGCGTTCGATGCGTAAGCTCGCCGCCAGTTCCAAGCATCAGCCCATCCATGAAATCGCCCGCTCTCGCTCTCGCCCTGTTCGTCGCCGCTGTCTCGCTGTCGGCCCAGCCGAAGGAGGGGTTTCCGCTCTGGCCAAAGGACACGCCCGGCACGCTCGGCACCGACCCGGTGAAGGACATTCCCACGCTCACGCCGTTTTTCCCCGCACCGGACAAGGCCACGGGCGCGTCCGTCGTCATCTGCCCCGGCGGCGGTTATGGCGGGCTGGCGTCGCACGAAGGCCGGGATTATGCGCTGTGGCTGAACGCACACGGCATCGCGGGGTTTGTGCTCAAATATCGCCTCGGCTCCGCCGGCTACCGGCATCCCGTGATGATGGGCGACGTGAACCGCGCGGTGCGTTACGTGCGCGCGCACGCGGCGGACTGGAAGCTCGACGCCAAGCGCATCGGCGTGATGGGCAGCAGCGCGGGGGGCCATCTCGCGTCCACGGCGGTGACGCATAACGACGCGGGCAAACCGGACGCGACGGACCCGATTGAGCGTGCCAGCAGCCGGCCCGACCTCGGAATCCTTTGCTACCCGGTCATCTCGATGGGCGTGAACACGCACAACGGCTCGAAGAACAACCTGCTTGGCAAGGAGCCGCCGCCTGAGCTGGTGAAGCTGATGTCGAATGAACTCCATGTCACCAAGAGCACACCGCCGTGCTTCATCTGGCACACGTGGGAAGACAAGGGCGTGAAGATCGAGAACGCGATGGAGTTCGCCGCGGCGTTGCAGCGCAACGGGGTGCCGTTCGACCTGCACGTTTATCAGAAGGGGCCGCACGGCATCGGCCTCGGGGTGAAGGGCTGGGAGCCGGAGAAGACGCCGCTGGCCGCGCTGCACCCGTGGACGCACGACCTGGCTGTGTGGCTGAAGGTTCAGGGCTTCACGAAATGAGCCGCAGGAGAAACACTTGGGGTAAGCCCCTAGCCCATTTTCAGTTTGAAAGCACGGACAGCACAACGGACAATGCGCGGACGATGACGGGAGCCGGTGGTCGCAACCGCCGCTCCGCCACCTCAAAAGACCCATGGCAAAAGTCCTAATCGTTGACGACGACGCGCAGCTTCGCTCGACCATCCAGATGGTTCTCAAGTTGAAGGGCTACGAGGTGATTGACGCCGACAACGGCGTGACCGCCCTCAAACTCGCGCGCGCCGCCCTGCCCGACCTAGTCATCAGCGACATCAACATGCCGCAGGCCGACGGCTACGCCGCGCTGGCCGAGCTGCGCAAGGACCCGACCACCGCCGCCATCCCGCTCATCCTGATGACGGGCGAGTCGAATGCCGCCGGGATGCGCAAGGGCATGGAGCTTGGCGCGGATGATTTCCTGAGCAAGCCCTTCGGGATGAACGCGCTGCTCAAGGCCGTCGAGGCGCGCCTCAAGAAGCAGGACGTGGTGAAGCAGACGGCGGAGAAGCGGCTCGCCGAGCTGCGAGCGAACCTCAGCCTGATGCTGCCGCACGAGTTGAACACGCCGCTGGTGGGCATCCTCGGCTACGGCGAGATCATCAGCACGTGCGCGGCCTCGCTCCAGCCCGCCGAGCTGGCGGAGATGGGCAAGAGCATCCTTGAGTCCGGCCAGCGGCTCCAGCGGCTCATCCAAAACTTCCTCATCTATTCGCAGCTCGAGCTGCTGCGCGCTGACGACAAGGAGATCGCCGCCATGCGCACCAAGCGCGTGCAGGACGTGAACGAGACCCTCACGCTCGTCGCCCGCACGAAGGCGCAGTCGGCCAGACGGCTCAACGACCTGCGCGCCGAGATTTGCCATGGCAGCGTGGCCTGCGCCGAGGACCTCCTGAGCAAGATCGTCGAGGAGATTCTCAGCAACGCGTTCAAGTTCTCCAAGCCCGGCACTCCCGTGAAATTCTCCGTGGTGCCCGAGGGCAAGATGTTAAAGATCGCGATCACCGACCAGGGCCGCGGCATGAAGCCCGAATACATAAACAGCATCGCCGCCTACGTGCAGTTCGACCGCCGCCAGCACGAGCAACAGGGCAGCGGCCTGGGCTTGATAATCGCGAAGAGGCTGATCGAGCTGCATGGCGGCACGCTCACGCTGGAAAGCTCCGAGACCACCGGCACCACCGCCTCCATCCGGCTCCCCGTGCCTCCCGCCTGAGCCGCCGGTCCTATCGTCTCATGTCCACGGGCAAGAAAATCCTCATCGTCTTAGACGACGTGATCATTGCGGACCTCTATCAGCGGAAGTTCGCCACCGAGGGGTTCGCCGTTGAGCTGGCGGGGGACGGCGGCACCGCGATTGAGGCGCTCAAGTCCCTTCGGCCCGACGTGGTCCTCCTTGATCTCCAGCTCCCGCAGGTCAACGGCATCGAGGTCCTGAAATTCATCCGCGCCACCCCGGAGTTGCAGACCCTGCCAGTCATCGTCTTCCCCAACGCCTACCTCGGCAGCCTTGTGCAATCTGCGTGGAAGGCCGGCGCGAACAAGTGCCTCACCAAGGCCATCTGCACGCCGCGCCAGGTCGTGGACGTGGCGCGGCTGACCCTCGCCGAGGCGCAGGCGAAATCCGTTGCCGATCCCGCCGCAGCCGCGACAGCGCCCGTCCCGGAGCTGGCCGTGGAATGTGCTCCGCCGCTCACCGCTGCTGAATCCGAGCGCGACGCCCCATTCCAAGGCGAGGTGCGCCGGCAGTTCATGCACGCCTCGCCGCAGATGCTCGTGGACGTGCGGCAGCGCTTGCAGGCCGTCGTCAAAAGCGAGGCGGACGCGGCGTATCTGCGCTGGCTGGAGGAGCGCGCGCAGTTGCTCCGCGAGATGTATCGCATGCTGCACTCGCTCACCGGCAAAGCAGGTCTGGCCGGCTTCAAGCAGGTCGCCCAGCTTTCCAGCGCGCTCGAAGCCTTCCTCCGCGAGCTGCACGAAGCGCCACAAAACGCGAACTCCTCCTCGCTCCGCACGTTTGCGCACGCGATGGATTTCCTCTCGCGCCTGCTCGAGATCGAAGGCCAGACCGAGCACGATCCCGGCACCGTCCCCCTCGCGCTCATCGTGGACGACGAGGTCTTCTCGCGCCGCTCGATCATCTCCGGCCTGGAGAAGGCCGCATCGCCTACGTCAGCCTGGACAATCCCATCGAGGCCCTCGAAATGCTCCAGCGCCAGCGCTTCGACCTGGTGTTACTCGACATTGACATGCCGGAGATGGACGGCTTCACGCTCTGCCAGAAACTACGGCAACTCCCCGACTACGCGCGCACGCCGGTCGTGTTCGTCACGGGGTTGAATGACTTCCAGATGCGCGCGCTCCTCGCTGGCGGACGGCAGCGACATTATTGCCAAGCCGTTTCTGCCAATTGAACTCGCTGTGAAATCCCTCACGCACATGTATAAGGCCCGCCTGCTGCCGACAGACAAGGCCGCCACCGCGCCGGCCTGAAATCGCCCCCAAACCTTTGCCAACCCCTCCCCGCCAACCGAGACTCGCGGCCCTCGAAGCCCTCTTGAACCGATGAAAAAAGTCCTCATCGTCGAAGACGACGCCATCATCGCCAACATCTACCAGCGCAAGCTCCAGATGGATGGCTTCCAAGTCCAGCACGCCGCCGACGGCGAACTGGCCATGGAGATGATCAAGTGCAACCTCCCCACCATCGTCCTGCTGGACCTCCAACTCCCCAAGGCCAACGGCATCGAGGTGCTCAAGTTCATCCGCAGCCGTGAGGAGTCCAAGACGCTGCCCGTCGTCGTCTTCACCAACTCCTACCTCGGCACGCTCGTCCAGTCCGCGTGGAAGGCCGGCGCGAACAAATGCCTCACCAAGGCCATCTGCACGCCCAAGCAGGTCTCCGATGTCCTCAAGGCCACGCTCGCCGGTGAGGACTCCGGCGGCGGCCCGCCGCCCGCAGCTGCCCGGTCCATCGTCATGCCTCGCGCGGCCGCCTCAGCTCCCGCCGCCCCCGCATCCGCCGATGGTCCGATCAAGATGGCAAGCATGGCGCCGGCCCCCGCCGCGAAGACCGAGGAAACTCCGCTTCTCTCCGGCTTGCTGAAGATGACTTCGCAGCCGAAGCCCTCGGGTCGCGCGCCGCAATTGCCAAAGACCATCGCCCCGGCCCCCAAGCCTGCCGGGGACATCCCGTTGAAACTCGCCGGCGACAGCGCCCCCATCGCGATGAATCTCGCGCCCGAGGCACCCAAGTCGGCCGGAGGAGCCATCTCGATGCCCGGCTCCGGGGCGATCAAGATGGAAGGTTTTGGATTGCCCGGCGCGACCGCGAAGCCCGCCGGGCCCGCCGAGGCCTACGACGCGCCGAGCGAGCACACGTTGCTCCAGGTGGAGGAAAACTTTCAGCACGAGCTGCGGCGCGACTTCGCGGAGAATCTTCCGCAGTCCATCGTCTTCCTGCGCCAGCGCCTCCAGACCTTCGTCAAGAACGAGAACGACACATCGAACCTCCGGTATGTGGAGGACCGCAGCGCGATCCTCTTCGACATGTATCGCAAGACGCACTCGCTCACCAGCGGCGCGGGCGTCGCCGGATGCGCCGGCATCGCCCGGCTCTCCGCGGCGTTCGAGGCGCTGCTCACAGAGCTTTACGAGAACCCCAGGAGCATCAACCCCTCCACCATCCGCACGCTCGCGCACACCGTGGATTTCCTTGCCCAAGCCGCGAACGACGTGGACACCACCGAGGCCATCAGCCTCGCGGACGTGAGCGTGCTCGTCGTGGACGACGAGGCGCTCTCCCGCAAGGCCGTCATGCGCGGCCTGGGAAAAGCGGAGCTGAAGGCCATGGACGTGGCCGACCCTGGCGCGGCCTTCGACCAGTGCAAGAAGCAGAACTTCGACCTCATCTTCCTGGACATTGATATGCCCGGAATGAACGGCTACGACCTCTGCAAACAAATCCGGTTGCAGCCGCAGCACGCGAAGACTCCCGTCGTCTTCGTCACCGGCCTCACGGACTTCGCCAGCCGCGCCAAGTCCACCATCAGCGGCGGCAACGACCTCATCGGGAAACCCTTCCTCATCATCGAGCTGGCCGTGAAAGCCCTCACCTTCCTGATGAAGGCGAAGTATAAGCCCGCCCCCAAGCCCGCTTAACCACGCAGCGCCGCCACCAAAGGCTTCAGCACTGCCGCCAACCGCCGGTTTCGTTTCGTTCCCCCCACGGAGTCCACGCTGCTCACCCAAGGCAGCCGCGTGATCCTGACTTTCGACACCCACTCCTCCAGCAGCCGCGCATTGCTCCGCGCCGCCGTCTCCACAACAGATTGATCCACGAGCACAACCAGCACTCGACCCCGCGCCGACTTGGGCAACGCCTCCAACAGCAGCCGCGCCTGATTCACCGCCCCCAGCCGGTTCGGGATCACGACAATCGGAGTGCCACGCAGTGCTGCAATCAAATCCCTTGAGTCGAAGTCCTCGCCCAGCGGACTCAGCAACCCACCAGCGCCCTCCACCAAGACCACCTCAAACCGCCGCGCCACCGCCCGCACACGCGCGACGACTTCCGCCAACCGCACTCCCCTGCCCTCCCGCCGCGCCGCCAGCACCGGAGCCAGCGCCGCACGGAAATGCCACGGGTTCAGCTCGTCCATCGTGAGCGCGCCGCCACTCGCAGCGTGCAGCGCCACCGCGTCCTCTCGTCCCCCGGAGCAAAGTGGTTTGAGCGCGACCGCCTCGACACCCTCCGCCCGCAGCCGCCGAGTCAGCAACGCTGTGAGCACCGTCTTGCCCACGCCCGTGTCGCTGCCGGTCACGACCACGATGCGACGCCGACCGCTGACCACTGACCGCTGACGGCTCCCCTTCATCAGAACTTCGCCTTGATGCCACGAATCGCCGTCCCCACGCCCGGCACATGCTCGAAGACGCCGGCTGCGCTGTCCCAAAAATCCTGATGCAGCACCACGCGCCCTTGGGCGTCGAAGCGCACCATCGTGATGCCGATCGTGCGGATCGTCTGGCCTTCGCGCAGCTTCTTCAGCCGCGTGTCCATCACCCAGCGGAAGTAGTAGTTCCCGCCCGATTCCGCCACGTCCTCGAACCGCACCATCACGCTCTCCGCGTTGCGCACCGTGGCGAGGAAGTAATCCTCGATGACCGCCGAGCCGTTCAGCGACTTGAGCGTGTCGTTCAGGTAAGCCTCCGGTGCATACACCAGCCGCGTCTGCTGGCGCACCGAATCCTCTGTCATCAACGCGAAGAAGTCCTTCACCCGCTGCACCGCCGCGCGCTCGGTGTCACTGCCCTTCACGATGTTCAAGGTGTTGGTGCGCGCCGCCAATGCGTCGTGGAATGGCTGGGCCGTGTCCAGCACCACGGGCGTCGTGCGGCACGCGGCCAGGAAGAGGGGAAGCAGCAGCAGCAGGAATCCAAATCGCATGAGCCGAAGCTAAGGCAATCATTCCCGCAGGCAAGCTCCCCTCTTGATGCAAATCGTAATCCTGCTCTTAATCCTCCTCGCCCATCTTTTCCGCGTGCAGCGCGCCGCTTCTCCGTGTTTCATCTGCCTCCCGACAGCCCCGCTGCCGGCCCCATTATGGACGACACAAATTCGCTCATCGAACAACGCAAGGCGAAGCTCGCCTCCCTGCGCGCCAAGGGCATTGACCCTTTCCAAAACAAGTTCACGCCCAGCGAGACCTGCGACGCCGCGCGCTCGAACTACACCGAGGGCCGCGCCGTCGCCCTCGCCGGCCGCATCACCGCGCACCGGGACATGGGCAAGTCCATGTTCATCGACGTGAAAGACCAGAGCGGGCGCATCCAGGCCTACGCGCAGAAGAACGTCCTGGGCGACGAGCAGTTCCACATCTTCCAGCACCTCGACCTCGGCGACTTCATCGGCATCAACGGCATCCTCTTCACCACCCGCACCGGCGAAATCTCCGTGAAGGCCGAGTCCTTCACCATCCTCGCCAAGGCCCTGCGCCCGCCGCCCGCGAAGTGGCACGGCCTCGAAGACACCGAGATCCGCGACCGCCAGCGCTACCTCGACCTGATGGCCAACGACGACGTGAAGCGCGTCATGCTTCTCCGCAGCCAGGTCATCCGCGAGCTTCGCAACTTCCTCCACACGCGCGGCTACGTGGAGGTCGAGACGCCGATGATGCAGGCCATTCCCGGCGGCGCGGCGGCGCGGCCCTTCATCACCAAGCACGAGTCGCTGGGCTGCAACTTCTACCTGCGCATCGCGCTGGAGCTTTACCTCAAGCGCCTGCTCGTGGGCGGCGTGGACAAGGTCTTCGAGATCGGCCGCAACTTCCGCAACGAGGGCCTCTCGCGGAAGCACAACCCGGAGTTCACCATGCTCGAAGCCTACGAGGCTTACGGCGACTACGAGACGATGATGGACCTCGTGCAAGACATGGTCTGCCACGTCTCGCAGGAGGTGCTGGACACGCTCGTCATCGAGCACAAGGACGCCGAGGGCAAGGTGACTAAGACCATAAACCTCACGCCGCCGTGGACGCGCATCCGCTACAAGGACATCGTCCGCGAGCGCGCCGGGGCGGACTGGTTCGAAATCACGCCCGCCGAGCGCCGCCAGCGCGCGCATGATCTCGGCGCGGAGATTGGCAAGGAATACGAGGACTTCGAGGTCACCGGCGCGGTCTTCGAGAAGCTCATCGAGCCGACGCTGATTCAGCCCACCTTCGTCACGCACCTGCCCAAGCAGCTCGTCCCGCTCGCCAAGCTCTCGCCCGACGACCCGACGACCGTCGAGGTCTTCGAGTGCTGCATCAACGGCCAGGAAATCGCCCCCGCCTACACCGAGCAGAACGACCCCATCGCCCAGCGCGAGGCGCTCGAACACCAGGCCGGCGGCGAACAGCAAAAACTCGACGAAGACTTCCTCGCAGCGCTGGAGCACGGCATGCCCCCGGCGGGCGGCATGGGCATGGGCATTGACCGCCTCTGCATGATGCTCCTCGGCCAAGAAAGCATCCGCGACGTGATCCTCTTTCCGCAGTTGAAGCCGAAATAGGCTTTGCCCTGCCGCTTGTCACGGACGCCGCCGTCGCGCTACCTTTCGGCCATGCAAGCGAAAGCACTGGTCGGCGGCAAGCTCGTGAGCTTTAAACTCTTCCCCGAACTCGCGCGCGCCCACCGCACAAATACCGGTAAGTCGATGTCCGACTCCGAGGCCGTGACTTTCGTCGAGAAGAAGCGCCGCAGCTTCGCCTTGCGCCGCTCATTCCTCGCCGCTTTGCTATTGCTGCCGCTCACTCTCGCAGCCGCTGAATCCACGAAGAAGCCCGTGCTGCTCTACAGCCGTTACTTCAACGCCCGTGGCGAGACGCGCTACCAGCCGGACGGGAACTACAAGGAAGTGCTCACGCGCCTGCGCGGCGAGTTCGAGGTCCACGTCCACGCCAATCCCCTCAACGCCAAGACCCTGGCCGGGGTGAACGCCGTCCTCATCGCCAATCCCAGCGACAAGGCAGCCGGCACGAACCCGCCGCCGAATCACGTCGCCGCTGCGGACATCGCCGCGCTCACGCAGTTTGTGCAAAGCGGCGGCGGGCTCATCATCCTTGGCAACCAAGAAGCCCACAACCTTGAGACCACGGACCTCAACCGCCTCCTCGCCCAGTTCGGCCTCCAGCTCCTTGACCGCCACACCGACATCAAGTTCCTGCCGCTGCCGAAGGCGACCCCCGTCATCGGCGGCTTGAGCTGGCTCTACTACTCGGGCGATCAGGTCGTCCTATCCGTCGGCCATCCCGCCAAGCCGCGCGCACTGGTGAGCAACGACGTGTCCATCAAGCCCATCAACGGCCCGCGCAACGAACCCGGCTGCCTCCTCGCCACCGCTGAACCGGGCAAGGGCCGCGTCGTGCTCATCACCGACGCCGGCTGGATCACCGACGACTCGCTTGCCGGCAAGCCCATCGGCGAAGTCACCATCAAGGGTGCCGATAACTGGGAGATCATGCGCCGCCTCACCCGCTGGGCCGCGCAGAAGTAGTCGCCGAGGTAAGGAGGCGGACCTCGAGGCTCTCGCAAGTTCCAGAAGCCAATCGTGGACGGCCCAATCCGCCTTCTCACCTCGGCGGCTACCGCATCAGCAGCACGATGAACGCCGCCACGAACCCCGCCAGCAACGCCGGCGCGGTCCGCTTCGCAATCTGCGCTGGTGTCACGCCCACCAGCAGCGCCGTGTAAATCACCACCGCCGCCACCGGCGACATCGTCCGTCCCCACGACGCGCCGATGGCTCCGAACACGCCGAGGTCCAACGCCACCGGCAAGTTCGTCGCACTCAGGCCTGGCAGCACCGCCCACGAGAACGCCACGCTCGGCCCCATGCCCGACCCAGACACCACGCCCAGTGCCATCGGGAACGCGCCGCTCGCCAATGTGCCGATGAAGTCGCTCCCCGCCGCCACGCGCACCAGCTTGTCCGTCAGTCCCGCCGCCGTCATGCCCACGAAGAAACAACTCGCCGCGATGATGAGCGTGATGATGTGGACATACGCGTAGCCCGCGCCGCGCGCGAACTGGTTCAGCAGCTCCACCACCCGCCCGCGCGCCACGACCAGCACGACCACGCCGGACACCGCCATCGCCAGCGGCACGGGCAGGCCGCTGGGGTAAGCGCGGTTCAACGGCGGCAACAAATTCCAGCCCGGCAGCGCGAGGAAAATCAGTGCGACCGGCAGCGGCGGCAACGCAGCCTTTAGCCAGTCCCCCGGCGACGTGAAGTCCACCGCCGCGAACTCCATCGCCTTCACCTTTTCCACCGGCGCCCGCCGCGCCAGCACCATGAACACCGCCACCGCCACGATGAACCCCACGACCAGCGGCGCGAACATCGCGGTGAGAATGCTGGTCATCGGCGCGCCGGACGCCTGCTGAATCGCGACGAGGTCAGCGTCGCCGGGGTTGAACAAGTTGCCGCCGCCGGAGCAGCCCAGCACGAGCGTCGCCGCCGCGATGAGCGGATGAAACCCCGCCGCCAGCATGAGCGGCACGAGGATGGGTCCGACCGTCGCCGCGGCCGCCGTCTGGCTCGTGATGGCTGTGTTCGTCACGAAGCCCACAAGGCAGCCGCCGGGGATGAGCAGCCACTTCGCGCGCTGGAGCGGGCGCAGGAGCACGCGCACCATCTCGCGGTCGCAGCCCGTGGCCTTGAGCACGTAGGCGTAGCCGAGCGAAGAGCAGATGGGGCCGATGGTCTTGAGGTTGATGGCCTCGTTGAAGAGCGCGGTGAGGAACTTCTCCGGCATGCCCGCCACCAGCGCAAGCAGCAACCCCGCCGCGCCCAGCGCCACCCGCACATCCACGCCGCGCAGCATCGCTCCCAGCGCAGCGGCGACGATGGCGAAGGGAAGAAACAGTTCCATGCGGGCGACGCGGCGAGCTTCAAGCGGAAGCCGATGACAAGGCAAGCCGCCATCCAAGAACGATCCACGCGTGGCGGCGCGTCAGTTCAATTCCCCATCGTGCAGCTCGGCCAGACGGCGGGCGATGGCGGCGTTGCAGGCCTGCGCCGCGGCGGATGTAAAGCTGTGCGCGCTCGAAGGTCTGAACGCGTCCGTCGAAGGCGACCTCGTAGCTCGTCTCGCGGGTGTCGCGGACTTCCCCGGCAAGCAGGACGTAGCCTGGATGGTTGATGGCGTTCTCCAAGGTGACCGGCTCAAGAAACAGAATCCAAACAGTCTGGCCCGCGCAGATGGGGCGGTCGCGGAGCTGCGCGTCCTGATTGAGGCGGGCGTAGTTGGCAACTCGCGCTTCCTCCGCGTCCCGATAGACGGCTGACATTTCGGTGACAAGCTCCCGTGCGTCTTTGCTCATGGCGGACTTCTTAGCCGCTTTTCCCGAGCCGGTCTATCTCTTCAGCCGGCGGGATACGGGAGAAGAACTTCCCCTCCTGGCTCAGAGATACTTCTTCAGCAACGGCGCGAGTTCCTTCCGGGTCTTCGCGGGCCAGAGCTTGGGGTCGGTCATGATGGCGTTGCGCAAGGCGTCGTGGCAGGGCCAGCACGGCTCCGTCGGGATGAGCGGGAGGACGTGGCGGATGGTGCGCTGCGCGGTGGCGGCGTTGCGCTTGAGATTCTCGATGACCATCGCGACGGTGACGTGCGCCTCGTCCACCTTCCAGCAGTCGTAGTCGGTGATCATCGCCATCGTGGCGTAGGCGATCTCGGCTTCACGGGCGCACTTGGCCTCGCCGAGGTTCGTCATACCGATGACGTCGTGGCCCTGCCGGTGGTTGAGCAGGGACTCGGCGCGCGTGCTGAAGGCCGGGCCTTCCATGTTCACGTAAGTGCCGCCGTCGTGGGCGCGTGCCTTCTGCGCCTTGGCGGATTTGAGCAGCAGTTGGCGAAGCTCTTCGCAGATCGGATCGGCGAAGGCGATGTGCGCGACAATACCGCGCCCGAACAAAGTGTGCTCGAAGTCGCGCTTGGTGCGGTCGAGGAACTGGTCGGGCAGCACGATGTCGCAGGGCTTGTATTTCGCCTGGAGCGAGCCGACGGCGCTGACGCTGATGACCCAGTGGACGCCGAGGGATTTCATCGCCCACATGTTTGCGCGGTGGTTCAACTCGCTCGGCAGGATGCGATGGCCGCGCGCGTGTCGCGGGAGGAAAACCACTTCACGGCCCGCGAGCTGGCCGGTGAGAAGTTCGTCGGAGGGATCGCCGAAGGGCGTCTTGACCTTCACCCATTTCTGATTGGTGAAGCCCTCGATGTGATAAAGCCCGCTGCCGCCGATGATGCCGATGCGATTGGTTGCCATGCGGCGGGAGGATAAGCAGCGGCCGCGCTGCTGCGCCAGTCGGCAAATGCGGGGCGGTCAGTAGTAGTTGCTGCCGTTGGCGAAGGAGATTGATTGCAGTTGGATCTTCGATTGTCCGTTCAACTCAACGTGGCCATCGCCGAAAAGCAGGTTGATGGAATCAACCTTGTTGTTCCAGGGATGTCCCTCGGTCGTAGTGTTGACCAAGGCCGCACAACGATCGGTGAGAATGGGCAACCGGGCTGCAAACGTGTCCTCCATCCGTTCCGGCCAGTGGTCGCTCATCCGGTTGGCGGCGGTGTTTTCAGGGGATTTCCGCCCGCCGTTCATCCTCGGCACCCACCAGTTATGTCCTTCGAGAATGGCGAATGAAGTGTAACGACGCCGATAGTAGGCGTTCAGGTCAGCGGTGGATTAAATCGGCCGACCGAGATTTGCCTGGCACCAGACGTTGATGGGATCAATCGCCCTCGGCTTCACCGGGCAGAACCACATCGGGACGGTCATGCCGTGCGCGGTCAGCGCCGGAACCAGCTCAAGAGGAACGTCCCAAGTGTTCGCTCCGGTGCCGGGCATCGCCCAGGATGGAAAGCGGCCATCCGCGTCCGTGGCGTAGGAATACACTGCCACGCCCCACTGTTTGTAGTTGGAAGTGCATTGCGTCACCTTGGCCTTGAACTTCGCCCGAGCCAGCGAAGGCAGCAGCATCCCGGCAAGAATCGCGATGATGGCGATGACGACGAGCAGTTCAATCAGGGTGAACCCGCGAGGTTCGCGGCGGCTGGGAAGAAGTGTTGGTGGTCGCATATCCAGAGAGGATTAATTAACGGGCTTGCGCAGCGCTTTATTCACCGCCTCCGAAGTGCCAGCTTCGGTCTCTGCGAGTGTCCTGTGTGCTCTTCGTGTCCTTCGTCGCTCAATCCAGCTGCATCGGTCCCGCTCAGAAGTCCGTGTTCGCGTCCTTCAGGTCCAACTCCTTGATCCACGCGTTGCGATAGCGCACGTCGTGGCCTTCGCACTGTAGTTTCAACCCTTGAGGCGAGTCGGTGATCCCCTTGCCCTTGTCGTTGCCGCCGTCCACGCCGGAGTTCGCGCCGCCCCAAACTTGGCTGATCTCGACGTTCTTGTGGACCTTCTGGCCGTTGAAATACATCGAAACCATGGCCTTCTCTGTGCGCTGGCCGTCCTTGAAGCGCGCGGCGCGGAAGACGATGTCGTAGCTGTTCCATTTCCCCAACCCGGCGAACGCGTGGTAGGGCGACTCGGTCTCGTTGATGACCGCGCCCATGCCGTGCTTGGTCTTGTCGCCCTCCATGATCTGGATCTCGTAGCGGTTCTGGAGATACACGCCGCTGTTGCCGCGCGGGTTCATGACGAGGAACTCGATGTGCAGCCGGAAGTCGCGGTAAGCCTTCTTCGTCACAATGTCCGCCGTGCCGTATTTGCCGCCGAGGGCAACGGGGTCGGCGGTCTGCACCACGGTTTTGCCCTTGTCCACCGGGTCGTCCACGATCTTCCACTTGATGGGCAGCGAGGACGCGAAGCGCGGCCCCTGCCAGTAAGTCCACTTCGCATCGAGCATGTCACGCGAACCATCAATGATGACCTCCGCGCCAGCAGCGGGCCTGGCCCCGACGCCAATGGTTGAATCTGCCGCAAGAGTTGACGTGGCGGCGAGGGCGAGAGAAGCGAGGAGGGCGAGGTGACGTGCGTGTGAGTTCATGGAGAGTTTTGTGCTGCCGGTTTATGCCACAGATGCGGTGCCGGTGTAAATCCCGGCGCTGGCGCAAGCGGCGCGTCCGTCATTTACACTGGACCTGCGAACCCACATGCTGTCTTCGCCAACGGAGAAACTTTTAAGCCGCTGGCGAGTCAACCGCAGAAAAAAGCCAAACATCATGGGCGATAAATCCCCGAAAGCGACGCAGAAGAAATCCACACAGAAGCAGTCCAAGGCAACGGCCGCCGGCCAGAAGAAGCAGCAGGCCGTCGCTGCCAAGCAGTCGGGCAAGAAGAAGTAGCCGCCCCTGAACCGTCCCTCCCGATGTGAAAACCGGGAGGGACAGGTTTCGCGACGCGTCTCCTTTCCGTCCAGCAGTTCTCCCATGGCAAAGCCCCTCAAACTCCAACAAGGCCAAATCTGGAAACAGGGCGACCGCTTCCTGCGCATCACGCGGCTGGAGCGGCTGGCCGTCGAATACAAGTCCACGCCCAGCCCGGCCATCAAGAGCAGCCTGGTTCATCAAGCCACCAAAAAGGAGTTCTGCCGGCTGATCAAGAGTGCCGAGCTTTTGCCCCCCGCGCCCGCGCCGGGGCCAAGGCCCATCGGCCCGGAGTGATGGACCGGTCCACGGTCTCCCGCGTCGGCGAAGTCAAACCTTCGGCTTCGTAGCGCGGCGGTTGGTCCACGAAAACATCCCCTGCGGACGAGCCAGCATCAGCACGATGACCAGGAGCGAGTAGATGATCATCCGCGTTTCGGCGATCCACTTGAGGTTGTTGAACGGCGCGGAGAAGGGCAGCGAGACCGGCGCACCGGCGAGCATTCGCAATCCCTCCGGCAGCAGTGTCAGCAGCACGGCGGCGATGATGACGCCCGTGGTGTTGCCCATCCCGCCGAGGATGACCATCACCACGATCTCGATGGACCGCATGAAGTCGAAGCCCGTGGGCGCAATGGTGAGGATGGAATGCCCATACAGCCCGCCCGCCACGCCCGCGAAGAACGCGCCGACGACGAACGCGGTGATCTTGTAGCGCGTGGTGTTGATGCCCATCGCCTCGGCGGCGATCTCGTCGTCATGCACCGCGAGGAAGCCGCGGCCGTAGGTCGAGTTCACCATGCTGACGACGACGTAAACGGTCAGTGCGGCGAAGGCATAGACCCAAAAGAGGTTTGTGTAGGCGGGAATGCCGTTGAGCCCCAGCGCGCCGCCGAGCGAGTCCACGTTTCGGAAAAGGACACGGATAATCTCTCCGAAGCCGAGCGTGACGATGGCGAGGTAGTCGCCCTTGAGCCGCAGCGAGGGCGCGCCGACAAGCACGCCGGCCAGCGCGGCGGCGAGTCCGCCACCCACAAGTGCGATGGGGAACAGCGCGTGAACGCCCGCTCCCTGCGTGAAGGCTGGCGCGAACTTCGGCGCGCCGAACATGGTGATGGCCGCCGCCGTGTAAGCGCCCACCGCCATGAAGCCCGCGTGTCCGAGCGAGAACTGCCCGGTGTAGCCGTTGATGAGGTTCAGGCTGACGGCAAGGATGACGTTGATGCCGATGTTCGAGATGATGAGGGCGAAGTAGTCGTCGATGCGCGAGGCGCAGGCGGCGAGCAGGCCGGCCATGGCGATGGCGGAGAGGAGGGCGACTTGGGAGCGAGGCAGCATCTCAATGACGAATGATCAATGGCCAATGACCCCCAATGAATGACCAATGGCCAATGATACAATGTCCGGACGGCGTCGCGCTCGCGATTCGCCATTGGGAATTCGTCATTGGGCATTCTTTGGTCATTGGAAATTGGTCATTGGGCATTTCAAACTTTCTCCACCTGCATCTTGCCAAGCAAGCCCGCCGGACGGAAGAGCAGGCTGGCGATCAGGATGGCGAAGGCAATCGCGTCGGTGAAGGTGCTGAAGCGGCTGCCGTTGACGAAGGTCTCGACCACGCCGAGCAGCAGCCCGCCCAGCGCCGCGCCGGGGATGTTGCCGATGCCTCCGAGCACCGCGGCGACAAACGCCTTCAGCCCCGGCAGCACGCCCATGAGCGGGTCAATGGCCTGGTAGTTCAGCGAGTAAAGGATGCCGCCTGCCGCCGCTAGCGCCGAGCCGAGCGCGAAGGTGAATGAGATGATGCGGTCATTGTTGATGCCCACGAGCGAGGCGGCCTGCGGGTTGAAGGACACGGCGCGCATCGCCGTGCCGACCTTGGTGCGGAGCACGATGTATTGCAGCGCGCCTAGCAGCGCGAGCGCGACGACGAGGACGACGAGCTGACTCGAATTGATGACCAACCCTCCGAGCTTGAAGGTGTGGACGGGAAAAAGTGTGGGGAAGGCCTTCGGGGCCGCGCCGAAGATGAACTGGCCGAGATTCTCCAGCAGCAGCGAGACGCCGATGGCGGTGATGAGCACGGTGAGCTTGGAGCGGTTGCGAAGCGGTCGGTAGGCGAGGCGCTCAATGGTCACGCCCAGCACCGCGCACACGATCATTGCGCCCGCGAGCGCGAGGAACCCCGTTGCGAACGACTCCTTCGGCATCCCGCGCCCGATGTAGAAACCCGCGAACGACCCGACCATGAACACGTCGCTGTGCGCGAAGTTGATGAAGCGTAGGACGCCGTAAACCATCGTGTAGCCCAACGCGATCAGCGCATAGATAGCGCCAAGCGACAGGCCGTTGATGAGCTGTTGGGCGAATTCGGTCATTGTTGCGGCGGTCTGCGAGCGCCGTGTTGAAAACAAAAACGGCGGTCACAGACCGCCGCTACAAGAGTCACGGGTTGACGGTTTCCTTGTAAACAAACTGACCGTTCTTCACCTCGATGATGACCGCTGGCTTCGTCGCGTTGCGCTTGGCGTCGAGCGTGGTCTTGCCGGTGATGCCGACGAAGTCCTTCGTGGCGGCGAGGGCATCGCGGAGTTTCTGGCCGTCGGTGCCGCCGGCACGCTTGATTGCGTCGGCGAGGACGAGCGCGGAGTCGTAGCCGAGCGCGGCCATCGCGTCGGGGACTTCGTTGTTCCAGCGGGCTTTGAACTTCTTCACGAAGGTCTGGACCATCTCGGCCTTGTCCTCGGGCGAGTAGTGCGTGGAGTAGAACGTGCCGTCCATCGCCTTGCCGCCGATGGTCAGCAGCTCGGGCGCTTCCCAGCCGTCGCCCCCGAAGATGGGCAGGTTGATGCCGAGCTGGCGCGCCTGCTGGGTGATGAGGCCGGCCTCGGTGTAATAGCACGGCGCAAAAATCGCATCGGGGTTCGATGCCTTGATGGCGGTGAGCTGGGCTTTGAAGTCCTTGTCGCCGCTGCTGAACTTCTGCTCGACGGCGACCTTCCCGCCGTCCGCAACAAACTTCTCCTTGAAGAACGTGGCCAACCCGACGCTATAGGGCGCGGCGGCATCGGTGAGCACGGCGACGTTTTTGGCCTTGAGCGTGTTCTTGGCGAAGAGCGCCATCACCCTGCCTTGGAAGGGGTCAATGAAACAGACGCGGAAGACGAAGTCGCCGACCTCGGTGACCTTCGGGTTCGTCGAGCTGGGCGAAATCATCGGCACCTTGGCGTTCTGGCAAATCGGCGCGGCTTCGAGTGAGCGGCCCGACGCGACTTCGCCAAGGATAGCGATGACCTTGTCCCGCGAGACGAGCTTGCGCACGACGCTGGCGGACTCGCCCTGCTTGGACTGCGTGTCCTCGGTGATGAGTTCGAACTTCCGGCCCAGCACACCGCCAGCCGCGTTGAGTTCCTCGATCGCGAGCAGCGTGCCTTTGTGCGACGACTGGCCGAAGGTGGCTTCCTTGCCCGTGAGTGAGGCGAACTCGCCGACCTTGATGACATCGCCGGCGGCGGCTTTCGCGTCTCCGGGCTTCCCCGGAGTCGTAGCGGGTGCTTCCGGCTTTTTGCAGGCCGTGATCAAGGAGCCGGTGGAAACAGCCATGGCCGCCAGGGCATGACGGCGCGTGAAGTTGGGTTTCATCATTGTGAAGGATTGAGTTTCAGCCAGCCCACAGGCCGACTTAACCGCGAGGCTAGGGAAGGGCCCCGTCAGTTTCAACCTTCAATCACCTCCCACACCCGCGACGAGCGCATCTCACATTCTTGCACGCTAAGAAAATGGTGGCACCACTTCTACAAATGGAGCACGGCGGTAGGTTCCTGCTGGAATGAGATTCGTGGAGGAAGAATCACCCGGACCTGCTCCGAACTGTAAGAAGGGGGATTGCTCTCCCCACGCACCCGCGACGTGCCATCGCCTCAAAGGTCCAGCGGCCCGGCGACTTTCTCGCCGTCCATCTGGTAGATGCCGACGAGGTAGCCGTTCTCGCGAATCTCGCCGACGTGCAGCTTGCCGTAGAGCGTCACGGCCTGGTCCATGATGGGCTTCACGCCCTTGCCGGTCATCTTGACGCTGACCCACTCGTTGATCTTGGGCACGGTGCCGTAGCAGCACATGGACTGGTCGCGCATGATGAGCAGCTCGGTGATGAGGCCGCCCTCGACCTTCAGCGGGAGCATGAAGCCCTTGAGCGCGACGCGCTGCTTGTCGAAGGCCTTCACAGCGACAGGAATCTGGTCTTTCGCAGGAGCAGCGGCTGTCACCAGCGCGTTCGTCGCGGCGGGAGCTTCATCGGGAATGTCGTAGTTGAACGCCGCGAGCCGGTCGAAGCCGACGATGAGAAACTCTCCATCTTTCTGCACGGCACCGAGCGGCGCGGGGGGGGCCTTCGCGTCCGGGATCACTGGCACGACGGGCGCGACGGGCGCGAGCTTCTGGATGGGCGCGCCACGGATTTCCTTCTTCGCGGGCTTGGCTGGCTCGGCGGCGTTGGCCAGCAGACAACCAGCGGCGGCGAGCAGGGCGAGTTTGAAGGCGTGTTTCATAGTCGGCTCATTTTTTGACGGCTTCCGGCGCGGAGCCCTTCGGAAAGTTAAATTTCAGCGCCGCGTAGCTCTTGCCCCGCACGGAGACGCTCTTCACTTCCGCGTCGAAACTCTTCGCTGACTTGAGCCAGTCCGCCTGCGCCTCGAACTGCGAGGTGTCGCCGGCCTTCTCGCCCGTGCCGGCGTTGGCGACGGCCTTGAGTGTGAGCGACTCAGACTTGCCACCCACGGTCGCGGCCATCTCGATCGTCTCTTGCGTGATGCGTTGAAAGCCAGCCATGTGACCCTTCAGCACGTAACAAGTGAGCTTGCCCGTCGCAGCATCGAGCACGAACTCCAGGTGCGCCTCCTCGTCGCCGAGGTCAATGGCCGTCCCGCCGTGCGGCGGGTCGTGGTGATGGCCGCTGTGGCTGTGGCTGTGGGAGGACTTGGGCTGACCGTCGCAGCCGGTGAAGCAGGCGAGGGCCGATACGCAGAGGATTGCAAACAGGTTTTTCATGGTCATGTAACTCTCGGAAAGAACGCGGGGGTGTTATCGCACAAGCCAAGGGGCGGCGCAACAGCGGCCCTGACAATTACCGCACGATCTCCAGGCCCGGATTCGCCGCCTTGAGCTTGGCCACGGCGGTATCGCTGACCTTGCTGCCGCTGATCTCCAACCGCTTGAGCTTGGTGAGTCCCGCAAAGGCTTCGAGGCTCGTGTCGGTGATTTGAGCCCCGGGCACGAGGAGGACTTCGAGGTTCTTCAACTTGGCGAGGTGCTGCGCGCCTTCGTCCTTGATCGGGCCGTAGATGCGCAGGACGCGGAGACTCTGAATCTCGCTGGCGTAACGCACTCCCTCGACAGACGCCTGGCCATCGTGCAGGTCCAACTCGCGGAGCTTCTTCAGGGCGGTGAGCGGCTTGACGGCGGCGCCGGTGGCCTTGCGGCTGCCCATCTGGAGGCGCTCCAAGTTCACGAGCTTCGCCAGCGCCTGCGCACCCGCGTCGGTGAAGTGGGTGTGGACGATTTCCAAGCGCTCGTGGCTGGGCACCTTGCTGATGCCCGCGAGGCCCGCGTCGTCCACGGGCGCGGTGTGGAAGTTCGCGGACTCCAGACGCTTCAAGTTGCCGAGGAGCTTGTAGCCCGCGCCGCTGCACTTGGCCGAGGCGAGCGAGATGACGCGCAGGTTCGTCAGCCCGGCGATCTGCTCCAGCCACGGGTCGGTGACGAGGGTGAGCGTGAGGTTGAGGCGCTCAAGACTCTTGAGCGCGCCGACGTGCTTGAGGCCGGGGCCAGCGATGTTGCTGTTCGAGAGATCGAGGTAGGCGAGGTCGGGGAGGTTCACGAGATTCGTGAGCCAGCCGTCGCTGAGAGTGGTGTTGCGCTTGTAAGTCGGGTCGTGCGGGTTGCCCTTGTCGTTGAGGTCAATCGCCGCGAGCCGGTCGAAGAGGCGCATCGCGTCATCGCCCGCGACCTCGCGCAACCACTGTGGACCGCCGCCCTCGAAGCGCACCGTGCCGCGCGCGGCCTTCACCGCGTCGGCGACAGCGAGCAGGTGCGGACGGCCCAACGCAGCTTTCTCCAGCGCGGGGAGCAACTCGCGCGCACGGATGCGCAGCAACGGGTCGTAGCCCCTGCGCCACTGAGCGTCCAACTCGGCCAGCACCGGCGCGTCGAAGGCCTTCTTCCCCTTCCCATCCCACGCAGCCGCGGTGGCGAGCATCTGGCGCATGAGAGCCACATCGTTGGTCGTGGCCGCGATGGTTTGGGCAGGGAGCAGCGGCGAAGTGGCGAAGAACGCGGCGAGCAACGCGGCGGGCAACCACAGGCGGAAAGTTCGGCGAGCGTTCATGGGGTGCGGTGTGTGGGATCGGGTCGCGTTGATGCCGTATCCTCCCCGTGTTCACGCTCGGATGACAAGCCATGATGCGTCGCGTTCTCGCGCCGCCCACACGAGTGGGTTTGCTGCTTGCCAGCGCCGGTGTGCTTCGGCTTACTTCGCCGGAATTTTTCGCGCCATGCCGCTGACCTCTGAACAACTCACCAAAGCCAAGTCGCTCGGCTTCTCCGACAAGCAAATCGGCCATCTGACCGGCACGACCGAGGATGCCGTCCGCGCCGGGCGGAAGGCCATCGGCCTCGTGCCCAGCTACCGCCTCGTGGACACGTGCGCGGCGGAGTTCGAGGCCTACACGCCCTACTACTATTCCACCTATGACCGCGGCGACGACGAGGTGAAGGGCAACACGGCGAAGAAGGTGATGATTCTCGGTGTCGGTCCGAACAGTATCGGTCAGTGCTTCGAGTTCGACTACTGCTGCGTCCACGCGGCCTTCGCGCTGTAGGATGATGGTTTCGAGACCATCATGGTGAACTCGAACCCCGAGACCGTTTCCACCGACTACGACACGAGCGACAAGCTCTTCTTCGAGCCGCTGACGCTCGAGGATGTGTTGCACATTTACGAGCGGGAGCAGTGCTGGGGCGCCATCGCGCAGTTCGGCGGGCAGACGCCACTGAACCTCGCGCTTGGCCTCCAGAAGAACGGCGTCAATATCATCGGCACCAGCCCACAGAGCATCGAGGTCGCCGAAGACCGCAAGCTCTTCTCAGCGATGCTGGACAAGCTGAAGATTCCGCAACCGCCCAATGGCCTCGCGACGAACGAGGCCGAGGCGCTCGTGGCGTCGAAGCGGGTGGGCTATCCCGTCTTGGTGCGCCCGAGCTTCGTGCTCGGTGGGCGCGCGATGCAGATTGTCTATTCCGACGCGGAGCTGTCGCACTACATGAGGTTCGCAGTCGAGGCTGGCCCCGACCGTCCCGTGCTCGTTGATAAGTTCCTCGAAGACGCGACCGAGGTGGACGTGGATTGCATAACGGACGTGGGGCAGTTCGAGAACCCGGCGGACGGCACCATCGTCATCGGCGGGATGCTGGAGCACATCGAGTTCGCCGGCGTCCACTCCGGCGACGCCGCGATGGTCCTGCCTCCGCACACGCTCTCGCCTTCGGTCATCGAAACCATCCGCCAATACACACACGCGATGGCGCGGGAGCTGAAGGTCATCGGCCTGATGAACGTGCAATACGCCGTGAAGGGCGAGACGGTCTATGTGCTCGAAGTGAACCCGCGCGCCAGCCGCACCGTGCCCTTCGTCAGCAAGGCGATTGGCCGTCCTCTGGCCAAACTCGCCGCAAAGGTCATGGCCGGGAAGACGCTCAAGGAACTCGGCTTCACCGAGGAAATCTGGACGAAGTATTGGGCCGTGAAGGAGTCGGTCTTCCCCTTCAACAAATTCCACGGGCAGGACATTCTTCTCTCGCCGGAGATGCGTTCCACTGGCGAAGTCATGGGCCTCGACGCCGACCTCGGCGTGGCTTACGCGAAGTCGCAGATGGCCGCAAACTCGCCGTTGCCGCTCAAAGGCAGCGTCTTCCTCAGCGTGAGTGACGCGCACAAGGCGCACGCCGCCGAAGTCGCGAAACAGTTCGCGGACTTGGGCTTTGAACTCATCGCCACCAACGGCACCGCCGCTGTCCTGGAGAAGGCCGGACTGAAAGTGCGCCGCGTCTACAAGCTCGCAGAAGGGCGCCCCAACGCGATTGACCTGCTCAAGAACAAGGAAATCCAGCTCGTCATCAACACCCCCGCCGGCCAGTCCCCGCGCGCGGACGAAATCAAAATCCGCACCACGGCGGTCTATACCGGCACGCCCATCATGACGACGCTCTCCGGCGCGCGCGCCGCCGCCCTCGGCATCGCCGCGCTGCAAAAGAGCGGCTACGCGGTGCGCACGGTGCAGGAGTATCACTGAGACGAGTTGGGAGCGCGGCCTTCAGGCCGCAGAAGCGTATGAGGAACGAGGACGCCCGAATTTCCGATGCCGTTGGTCAACCGGGCGTTTCTGCGGCCTGAAGGCCGCGCTCCTGCCCCATCAGTTTTTCCCGATGCCCGTATCAAGTAATTGGCTTTCCCTCCGCCGCAGCCAAACTGTTACGTATGCACACGAATAAGGCAGCAACGTCTCAGTCGAAACGAAAGACACGAATATGAAAACGCTTCTGATACTCGCCCTCGCCCTCGCCACCACCCTGCCCTCCCAAGCCCAGCTCTTCAGCCGCGACAACCTCGGCTCGGCCGTTGTCGGTGGCATCCTTGGCGGCGTCATCGGGCACAACAGTGGTCGCAAGACCGCCGAAGGCATCGGCATCGGCGCGGGTGCGGGCCTGCTGCTCGGCGCACTGTCGAATGACTACCGACGCCAAGCCGGCTACCAACCCGCATACTCGTCTGCGCCGACCTTTTACGGCGGCAACCAGCATCGCTATGCCACCACGGGCACTGTGCTCGGCGGCATCGCCGGCGGCGTCATTGGCCACAACAACGGGCGCAGGACTGCCGAGGGCGTCGCCATCGGTGCCGCCTCCGGCCTCGTGCTCGGTTCCATCGCCGACCAGAGCCTGCGCCACCAACCGAACTACTACCAAGCGCCGCTCGCCCATGTGTCCGAGCCTTACCGCCACGATCACCCCACGTTTGTCCGGACCGGCGTGGCTCAATCCGCCTTCGTGACCGCCCCCATCGCCAGCGGCTACGTTCTGCCTGCTGCGACTACCGGCACCGCGCCCATCCAGGCCCAAACCGTCATCATCAACAACTACTACGGTGGGGGCAGCCAGATGGGCAATGCGAACGCGCTCTTCGGTCGCTAACCTTTTCCTCGCCCGCACCAGTGGGCAGCCTCAAACTCATTGCGCTTATGAAACTGAACCTTGACCGTTGTATTGTGTCCCTGATTTGCGTCGTCGCCGCTGGCCTGCTGGCCGGTTGCGCCAGCGGCGTGCAAAATCCCCGTGGCGTCTCCGTCACCGAGATGCGCCCGGACGAACGCGGCTTCGTCGCCGGCACCGGCGTCGATTCGCAAGACCTCGTGCGCGTCGCCGACAAGATGGCGCGCGGCATCCTCGGCATCCCCCAAGTCACCCGCGCGCAAGGCACCCCGCGCGTCGTGCTCGACCCCGTGGTGAACGAGACGCGTTTCCCCATCAACAAGGACATCTTCCTCACCCGCATCCGTGCGCAACTCAACTCACAGGCGTCCGGCAAAGTCATCTTCCTCGCCCGCGACCGCATGACCGCCCTCGAACGCGAGCGCGACCTCAAGCGCTCCGGCCAGGTCACCAGCGGCAGCGACCCCAACGTCGTCGAGTTCAAGGGCGCAGATTTCTTCCTCACCGGCAAGCTCTCCAGCCTCACCACGCGCACCTCGAAAGGCGTGAGTGACTATGTCCTCTACACCTTCCAGCTCATCGACGCGCGGACCAGCGACATCGTCTGGGAAGGATTCGAGGAGATTAAGAAGCAGGGTCTTGAAGACGCTGTGTATCGTTAGGCCGTGAGGGGCGGACTTCTGTCCCCTTCAACGCTGTATGTCGAACGTGCCTCCAACTCCGCTCGCGAAGTGGCTCGCCGTCGCATCCTTGGTGCTTTCCACCGGCTGCGCCACCTATTCTGGTGACTCCGCCGCCAACTCTGCTTCGCCCACCACTGCCCCGACCGCCCCCCGCCGCGACCAAGTCCTCTGGAGCTACCGCAACGCCGCGCTCGCCATGCGCGCGGGCCGCTTCGACCAAGCAAAGACAGAACTAGAGGAAGCGCTCTCCCGCCTCGGCGGTATTTATGGTCCTGACAAAGCCGCCGCCCGCGCCCGCAGCCTGTTCAACGAGGAGGCCAAGAAGAACTTCATCGGTGAGCCTTACGAGCGCGTGATGGCCTACTACTATCGCGCCATCCTCTACTGGATGGACGGTGAGCCCGACAACGCCCGCGCCTGTTTCCGCACCGGCCAACTCCTCGACAGTGACGCCGAGAACAAGACTTACGCCGGCGACTACGCCCTCCTCGATTACCTCGACGGCTTCGCCTGCGTGAAGCTCGCTGCCGATGGCTCCGACGCCTTCGCCCGCGCGCAGAGCCACACACGCAGCCCGCCGATCCCGCCTTATTCCCCGCACGCGAACGTCCTATTTTTCGTAGAGTTCGGCAACGGCCCGCTGAAATACGCCGCCGGCCAATACCGTGAGCAACTCCGTTTCCGCGAAGGCAACTCCAGCGTGAAATCCACCGTCATCAAAGTTGGTGGCCAGACCCTCCACGCGCCCGCCTACGACGACCTCTACTTCCAAGCCTCCACGCGCGGTGGCCGTGTGATGGACCACATCCTCGCCGGCAAGGCGCAGTTCAAGGCCGGCGCAAACTCTGTCGGCGACGTCGCCATCATCTCCGGAGCCGTCCTTGCCTCGCACCAGAAGCGGCGCAGCAACGCGGATGAAATCGGCGCGGGCCTGCTGCTCTTCGGCCTCGCCAGCAAACTCGTTTCCGCCGCCACCACCCCGACCGCCGACACCCGTTGCTGGGAGAACCTGCCCGGCCATCTCAGCTTCGCCGCCGCCGAACTCCCGCCCGGCCAGCACACCGCCACCATCGAGTTCCTGAACGCCGCCGGCACGCCGCACCGCGTCAAAACCGCCACTTTCATCGTGCAACCCGGCCGCGACACCGTCGTCTTTCTCTCCGACCGCTGAACCATGAACTTTTGCCGCGAAAGAACGCAAAGAAGGCAGAAGGGAAATCCCTCTTTGTGCTCTCTGCGCCCTTTCGCGGATAAATCAGAAAGCAAACCAATGAAAACCATCCTCACCCTGTCACTCCTCGCGGCGACGTTCGTCCTCACCGGCTGCCACTCTGGCGGCGCGTATGAAGCCCGCAACGCCCAACGCTACGACCTCGAAAACAAAGCACCCTTCGCCCTCATGGACGCCCAGGTGCAGCGCTCTGTGACCAGCTCCGGCATCCAGAAGCAGACCTTGGAGGACGGCCGCCTGCGCGTCGTCGCCAACGTGCGCAACCGCGAAGCGCGCCGCATCCAGGTGCAGATTAGCTGCGTTTTCAAAGACGAGAACATGGTGGCCACCGGCGACGAGACCCCGTGGACCAACCTCATCCTCACCGAGAGCGCGCAGGAAGCCGTCGAGTTCGTCTCGATGAACAACAAGGCCAAGAACTTCACCATCCGCGTGCGCCAAGCCCATTAACCTCTGCCCGATATGAAAACCATACTCCTCCTCACCGCACTCACCCTCCCGCTCGCCGCGTTCGGACAGGCTCGCCCTCCCGCCCCGCCGCCCGCGAACGCCCCCGTGCCCGTCACCACCGCGCCCGCCGTGCCCGGCGCGACGCCCGGCGCCTACGTGTATGAGCAGAAGCCCATCACCGGCCTGCCGCAGCTCATCACGCCGCAGCAGGCGCAGACCGTCATTGAGAAGTTCAAGGCCGCCTACCCCAAGCTCGGCAGTCCGCGCATCCTCATCTTTGTGAACCGCGACCTCGTGGACGAGAAGTCCGGCGCGCGCCTCGCCTCCCGCAACGAACGCACCGACACCACGCGCACGACGGTGGACTCCACCATCGCCGCGCCCGCCAACGCCGCGCAGCCCATCAACACCGTGACCATCAACGCCGGCGGCGCGGTCACGCTCCCCGGAGGGACGTTGCAAAGCCAACTTCCCCAAGGCCCCGGCAAAGTCACCACCACCAACGAGCGCCAGACCCGCGACAACCGCTTCACCGACACCGCCCGCCCCGAGCCAACGCTGGCCGACAAGCAGACCGCCCGCGACGTCGAGCGCCTCTTCGGTCGCCCGCTCCGCATGGGCGGCGCGTCGCTTGCCGACCAGCGCGTCGCCACGCAACTCCTCGCCAACCGTTCGCTCGACGCGATGCTCAAGGACACCAACGGCGAGGCCGCCCGCAAGGACCGCGAGGCGCTCGCGAAGGTTGCCGACGTGGCGCTCGAAGTCCTCATCTCCAACCGCCAGCTCGTCATCCGCGAAGTCTCCGGCGACAAGGCCTATCAAGTCCCCGACATCCAAGTCTCCGCCATCCGCTTGAAAGACGCCGCCATCCTCGGCCAAGCCAGTGCCTCCGACATCCTCGGTCGCGACCGCTACGCCGGCCGCATCGTCACGAACTTCGACGTGCGCGAAATCACCGAAGCCGTCGCCCTCGCGCTGATGGAGGACATGACGCTCGCGGCGAAGTGACCGACCTCCGTAGGAGACGACGTGAGGAGCGGTTGGCATTCCAACAATACATCTTCTTCCTCTCCCTTCCTCGGAGGAGGGGAGAGGGTTGGGGTGAGGGGTTGCGTGCGGCGGCGCAAGCGGCCTCACCCCTCATCCGGCCTGCGGCCACCTTCTCCCCTCGCTTTGCGAAGGGAGAAGGAGAAGACAGTTCGAGACTCGTCACGTCGTCTCCTACTTCGCCAACTCCCGCACCTTGCTGACGATGCGTTCCTCAACCGACTCAGCCCACGGGCCGGGATGCGTGGTGCTGAAACGCATCGCCCCACCGCCTTCGTATCCGCCTTCCTTGAGGATGCGCACGCTCGGGATGTAGCCCATCACGTCGTTGGAATAACCCGCGACCCACACGGCGGGGCCGGCCAGTTCCTGCTTCAGCCGCAGCGCGTAATCCACCACCACCTCGCCGCCGAGCGCGACCATCGTCAGCGCGTCGCCGAAGCGCACGACCTGCACGGGATACGGATACTGCGTGGGCAACTTCTCGCCCTTGTCCAACCGTTCCAGCATCCGCTTCGCGTGCGAGGCTTCGTAACGGTCCTTCGACGCGAGCCGGGCGGTGAACTCCTCGCGCGTTGGCGCAGGCGCGTAGTCAATTTGGACTTCCGCATAAGCGCTGCGGAGCGGGCCATTCAGCGACTTGAGCGTCGTGGCGAGCGCCGCCTCCACTGCCGTGGCGAGCGCACGCCCGTGCTTTTGCGCGAGGTCCACGGTGCCGCGTGGGTAAGGATTTTGATCGCCGCCACAGCCAAGCATGAAGAGCGCCGTCACGCCGGGATGATCCGCCTCGAAGTATTGCTGCGCGTAGCCCGCGTAGTCGCCGCTGAACTGGTAGAGCGCGAGCGTCGTATTGTGGCACGCGTAGCCGAAGAGCACGGCGCGCAGCTTGCCGTCCGCGCCCTCGACGCGCAGCACGGGGACCGATTGGTCCACCGGACCTTCAGGATATGGACTGTTCGCAAAGCCAGCCTTCGTCGGCAGACGACGGTTCATCGCGAAGCCAGCACGGGCGAAACTGTAGGCCAACCGAGACGGCGCGCGCGTTTCGAGCGCAGTGCCGATGAGCTTGAGCAACTTCTCCTCGATGTTGCGTCCGTAGTTGTCACCCAGCGTGCTCGGCTTGAAGTCCCCGTCGTCCGCCGGTGCGCGACCGAAGCGGAACTCCGGCCCGCTGTGCGTGTGCGAGGCGTTCAGCAGCAAACTCTCCGGCGGCAACTGCCACGCCTTCTGCGCGCGCGCCTCCAGCGACTTCCGCAACGTGCGCGGGATGCCGATGAGGTCGAGTGTCACGAACACCATCCGTCCACCGCGCTCGTCCTCGATGGCGAGCGCCTTCGCGTGTAGGTCGTCGAACTTCCCTTGGCTGACATTCGTGCGGCTCGCGTAGCCCGCCATCCACATCGCCTGCTCCGGCGTGATGACGGCGGTGGCGACGCCAACTTTCCAAACCGTCGGCGCGGACGCGGGCGCAGCGAAGGAAACGCAAGCGGTAAGGATAGAGAGCAGGCAAAGAAGGAAGCGTGAGTTCATGGTTGAGCGAGGTTCTGACGCCGCGCGGAGCGAGCGGAATTCACGACGCAGGCACGTGTCGGGCGCTCCGAGGTTGTTCGCTTGCGCCCCGGTGCTAGACTCCCCCCGTGATTCACGACGCGTCACTCCACGAGTTGCTCCAAAAGGTCTGGGACGGCGGGCGCATTGACCGCGCCGATGCGCTGCGCCTCTACGCCCTGCCGTTGGAGGAACTGGGCGCGCTGGCCGACCGCCGCCGCCAGCTCCACCGCGCCGCAGCGCACGGCGGACGCGGCAACGAGATCGTCACCTACATCGTGGACCGCAACGTCAACTACACGAACGTCTGCAACGTCTATTGCAAGTTTTGCGCGTTCTGGCGCTCCGAGAAGGACCTCGACTCCTACGTCATCTCGCACGACGAGATGGACCGAAAGATTGAGGAAACCATCGCGCTCGGCGGGAACCAGATTCTCATGCAGGGCGGCCACCACCCCAAGCTCACGAAGCAGTGGTATCTCGATTTGCTCACGCACATTCGCGACAAGTTCCCCGGCTTCAACGTCCACGGTTTTAGCCCCAGCGAGATGGTCGCGTTCTCGGAGTTCTTCAACGAGCCGGTCGAGCAAATCCTGAAAGACTTCGTCGCCGCCGGGCTTGGGTCCGTGCCCGGTGGCGGCGGGGAAATCCTCGTGGACCGCGTGCGCAACCGCATCGCCCCGCTCAAGGCCGACACCGCACAATGGATGGGCGTCATGGACACCGCGCATCGGCTCGGCCTGGCCAGCAGCATCACGATGATGTTCGGCCACGTGGAGACGGTGGAGGAACGCATCGAGCACCTCGAAGTCGTGCGCGAACAACAAGACCGCTCGCTCGCCCGCCTCTCTTCCCTCGCCCCCACTGGGGGAGAGGGCAAGGGTGAGGGGGCGGGCCACGGAGGAATGCAGCATCCTCTCGGAAATCACGCCGCTGCCCCCTCACCCCAGCCCTCTCCCCCAGTGGGGGCGAGGGAGAAGATGCCGGCGCCGATCGCACGCTCTGTTGCCTACGCCCACGCCTTGGAGACCGGCGCACTGCAAGGCGGAGCCTTCACCGCTTTCATCTGCTGGACCTTCCAGCCGGAGAACGCCGTGCTGAAATCACCCACCGTCGGCGCGCACGAGTATCTCCGCACGCAGGCCCTCTCGCGCATCTACCTCGACAACGTTCCCAGCGTGCAAAGCTCCTGGGTCACGCAGGGCCTGGAGATCGGCCAACTCGCGCTGCGCTACGGCGCAAACGACCTCGGCAGCATCATGATCGAGGAGAACGTCGTCAGCGCCGCCGGCACCACCCACCGCATGAGTGTCGCGGACATGCAACGCCTCATCACCGACCTCGGCCTCGAACCCCGCCCACGCGACAACTGGTATCGGCTGTTGAAGTGAAACGGGCTACTTCCCGGCGCTGAAGCCGCCGTCGATGATGAACTCGGTGCCGGTCACGAAGCTGGCTTCGTCGCTCGCCAGATAAAGGGCGGCGGCGGCGATTTCCTCGGGCTTGCCCATGCGGTTCACAGCCTGCGTGGCGCAGGCGTCGCGGTAGGCTTGCTCGGGGTCGGAGTATTTCTTCAGCCAGCCGGTGACGAAGGGGGTCTCCACGCGGCCGGGGCAGATGGCGTTGGCGCGCACACCGTCGAGGGCGTGATCGAGCGCGAGGGCCTTGGTCATGCCGGCGATGGCGAACTTGGTGGTGACGTAGGCGAGGCGGTCCTTCACGCCGACGACGGCGCCGATGCTGGCGATGTTCACGATGGAGCCGGTCTTGCGCTCGACCATGCCGGGGAGGAAGACCTTGGTGACGTTGAAGACGCCGCGCACGTTGACGGACCAGAGGCGGTCGAGGTCCGCGCCGCTGGTTGTAAGCATCGTGCCCACGTGGCCGATGCCGGCGTTGTTCACGAGCACGTCGAGGCGGCCGAAGCAGGATTTCACGGCGTTGCCCACGCGTTCGCAGTCAACCTCGCTGCTCACGTCGAGCGCGAGAGACTCGCCTTGACCTCCGGCGGCGCGAATGGTGTTCACGGTCGCCTGGCCCGCCTTCTCATCGCGGTCCGTGACAAAGACGAAGCCGCCCGCCTTGGCAAAAGTTTCCGCGATGGCTGCACCGATGCCGGAGCCTGCGCCGGTGACGAGCGTGATTTTGTCTTTCAGTGAAAACATGGGCGGGAGTGTGGCAAGCAGCGGGAGCGGCGGCAATGTCGCGCTGCGTGCGGGGCGCACAATCCGCTTCAGCGAGGAACCGGCATCGCGTTGATCCACCTTCGCAGCAGGGCAAGCTCCTCTACCGTGACGCGCGGGGTCTCCTTCTTCGGCGGCATCTCTTTGTAATGAAGCAGTTCGATGAGCAGGCTCTTCTGGGCGTTCCCCGGCTTGATCGCGGGGCCGGACACGCCACCCGCGAGCAGCGCATCCACTGTCCTCATGTCCAGCTTGGCGTCGCGCTTTTTCGTGCCGTGGCAGCGGATGCACTTCTCCTCGAAGATCGGCAGCACATCCCGATTGAAGTCCAGAGCCTCGACCCGCTTGTCGTCCGCGAATGCGCTGCCCGCGGCCAGAGCGACGAGCGTCAGCCCACCGAGGAGAGCGTGAGGACGGATCCGCATCGCCTGCTGCCGGGAAGGCTACGCCTGGCCGACGACGTTCACGAAGCAGTGGACGTGCGGCAGGACGCGGTAGTTCCAGACGAAGCCGGGTCCTTCGAGACGCCAGTAGTCCCAGCGGTCGTTGCCCTTCTCGGCGTTCTCCTTGTAGAAGGCGAGGCGCACTTTCTCCATGCCGCCGTTGGTCTTGATGAGCTGCATCACCTCGTCGCCGTCCTCCTTGCGGAACGGGCTGATGAGCGTGCGCATGACGCCCGTTACCAATGCCTGCTGCGACGCATCCAACTCCGCGTAGCCGACGCCGACCGGGGGTTGCTGCACGAGCTTCGGCTTGAGGGCGGCGGCGCCATCTCCCGGATCGCCGACGACCACCGCCTGCTTCTGCTGCTTCGCGTTGAGCATTTCAAACACGCTCATGACCTGCGTGGTCTGGTAGTTGTAAACATTCGCCTCGCTGTGGCCGTTGGCGGAGTGGCCGTAATACATCGGCCCGCCGAACGCGGTGTTCGGCTGGGAGTTGCCGTCGCAGCGCAGCGTCAGGTGATGGCCGGCGAAAACCCAGGAGAACGAATCCTTGCCCGACGGATCACCGAAGATGGCGACGCCGTTGCCCTCGAAGGCACCGGAACTGTCCCACGTGCCCTTGCGGCTGATGCGCTCGTAGGCATCCTCGCCAGAGAGAATCGCCTTGAAGGTCGTGCGGATCAGGTCTTGTTGCGGCTTCGTGAACTGCTCGCCCAGCTTCTTGCCGAGCGGCGCGGCGTTGTGCGTCTTGAGCCGCGTCGGGATGCCGCCCTTCTCAGCCCCATGAGCCCAAGGCAAGACCATCGCCGCTTTCTGCTCGGCGGTGAGCGTGGCGAAGAACTCGCGGACAAGCATCTCCGCCGGCTTCGCCGCGCGCGGCTTTTCAGCCGAGGCCGCGAGCAGCGACGCGCCGCCCACCATTCCCACCGCGCCTCCAGCCACGGCGCGGATGAAACTACGGCGGCCGAGGCCAGTGGATGGAACGGCGGATTCCGAACACTCTGGACAGCTCTGCGCGCCTTGAGGACTGGCAGAAGCTAGCGTGTTTGAGGCAGTGGGATTCATGGAGAATTGTTTTTGCTTCGGGTTCATTGGAGGCGACGTTACGCCGCCGGGGCCGGTGGGCAATTACTATTTCGGGTTTGGAAAGTGACGGCCTTCACTGCGCCTTCTTCTTCCCCTTGCCTGCGTTGGGATTCGCAGCGGCCTTGGGCTGGCTGGGGAGCGGGGCGTTCATGAGTCCGGCACCAGGGTCGCGCGGGCCGGGCGGGAGTTCCTTCGACCACGCGAGGGCTTTCTCGCTGAGACGCGCGACGAGGTCGGGCTGTTTCTCGGCGAGGTTGTTGATCTGCGTGAGGTCGCGCTTGAGGTCGTAGAGTTCAATGCGGCTCCGGTCGGGATTGAGGTAGAGCTTCCAGTCGCCTTCGCGGATGGCGAGCTGCGGGCTGTGATGGAACGGCTCACCGGCGATGCGGAAACGCCACTCCCACAGCAGCGGAGTGGCGCGAGCACGGGACTGGCCTTGGAAGACATCGGCCATGACTTCGCCATCGGGCTTGTGAGTTGCAGGCAGTTTCACGCCTGCGAAGTGGCAGACGGTCGGCAGCCAGTCCACGCCGGCGACGACGGAGGCGTCGTCAATCTTCCCGGCGGGCACCTTGCCCGGCCAGCGGATGATGCCGGGCACGCGGATGCCGCCTTCGTAGAGGCTGCGTTTGCGTCCGCGGAACGGTCCGGCGCTGCCCACGCCGCTGTGCCCGGCGTTGCCGACGTGGATGTCCTCGGGGCCGTTGTCGCTGCTGAACAGGATCAGCGTGTCCTTCGCGAGGCCGAGCTTCTCCAGGCCATCGAGCAAGCGCCCGACCTGCGTGTCGAGGTCGGTGACGCTGGCGTAGAAAATCTCAGCGGCGCTGGCGTGCGGAAAATTCGCGCCGCCCGCGCGGAAGCGAGCGTAGGGCTTCATCTGTTCGGGCGTCGGGTTCAGCGTCGCGTGCGGCACGAGCGTCCAGAGCTGGAGGTAGAAGGGCTTTTCCTTGTTCGTCTCGACGAACTTGAGCGCCTCGTTGACGAACAGCTCGGTGGACTTGGCGCGGAAGAACTGGTTGTCCTCCGGGCCGTTCGCGCCACCCCTCTCGCTGGTGCCGACGAAGTCGAAGCCATAAGCGCTGGGGTCCGGGCCGCCGGAGTTGCTGCCGAGATGCCACTTGCCGATGTGCGCGGTGGCGTAGCCGGCGGACTTGAGCAGCGCGGCGGCGTTCGGCACTTTCGGGTCGAGGCACTGGCTCATGCCGCGCGCGGTGTTCTGCTCGGGCGTGGCGAAGTGGCCGTGGATTTTGTGCCGCGACGGATACTGGCCGGTGAAGAACGCGCAGCGGCTCGGCGAGCAGACGGAGCCGTTCACGTAGAACTGCGTGAAGAGTGTGCCTTCCTTCGCGAGGCGGTCGAGGTTCGGCGTCTTGATGTGCGGATGGCCGTAGCAGCCGAGGTCGCCCCAGCCAAGGTCGTCGGCGAGGATGAAGATGAAGTTCGGCTTGCGCTCGGCGGCCAAGACGACGCTGGCCAGGCACGCGAGCAGGCAGAGAAGGAGGCGTTGCATGGGCGGGTTGTAGCAGCGCCACTCCGGCGCCGCAATCTCACTACCGGGTGCGGTTCTTGCGGAACATCTCTTCCATCTTTTCCCCCTGCGGCGGCTGGAAGGCGGCGGGCTTTGGCTGCGCGGTCGTCAGCGCTTGGGTGTCGCCCCACGTCGTCTGGGCCTGCGCCAGCCGCGTTGTCATGGCCGCGACCCGCTCGCGTTGCTCCGGTAACTCGGCGAGATTCTTCGTCTCGTGCGGGTCCGCTTGGAGGTCGAACAAATGGCTCACGTTGATTTGCGGGAAACGCATCAGCTTCCAGCGGTCGTCGCGCAGGGAGCGCTGCGTCTGCGTGTAGGCGAGGAAGACTTCATCACGCACGCGGGGCTCATTGCCCGCAATGACGCCCGCAAGGCTGCGCCCCTCGTTACCGTCCGGCCCGGACACTTTTGCCATCGCACCGAGCGTTGGAAAAATGTCGAGCAGGTAGGCGAAGGCGTCGCGACGCGCGTCCTTCAGAATACCCGGGCCGTTGAAGATGAGCGGGGCGAGCATCGAGTGTTCGTAAATGCTCTGCTTGCCAAACAACCCGTGGCTGCCGATGGCCAGCCCGCTGTCGCTGGCGAAAACAACGAGCGTGCGGCTGCGCTGGCCCGTGGCGTCCAGCGCCGCGAGGATACGGCCAATCTGGGCGTCGAGGTAGGTGACGCTGGCGTAGTAGTCGCCCAAGTGCCGCCGGACATTGGCCGGCGTGCGCGGCCAGCGTTCGAGGAGCTCATCGCGGCCCACCATGCTCCCGATGTCCAGCGGGTGTTGAGGCAGGAAGTTGGCGGGCAATGGAAGTTTGCTGTCGTCGTAATCCTTGCGGAAGTCCTCCGGGGCGACGCGCGGGTCGTGCGGGAGATTGAAGGCGACGTAGCAAAGCCACGGCTGCGTGGGCTTGCTCTTGGCCTGAGTCTGAATGAACTCGGCTGCAGAATCGGCGAAGACCTTCACCGAGTGCTGGCCGCTCTGGCGTTCGTTAACCAACTCGCCACCGACGAGGTCCTTCAGCGGCAGTTCATACGGCCAGCCCATCCCGCCCAAGAAGACCGCCTTACCTGACTGAAACGACCGCTTCACCGAAGGGTCGCCGTTGTGCCACTTGCCGGTCATGAAGGTCGCGTAGCCGGCCTTGCCGAAGGCCTCGGGCCAGGTGCCTTGGCCTTGAAGATTGTCCTTCGCCCGAAAGAGTGTGCGCCCGCTCATGAGCATCGCGCGGGACGGCACGCACACCGCGCCCTGCATCGCGCCCATGCAATACGCCCGCGTGAAGGCTGTGCCGCCGCGCACCAGCGAGTCCAGGTGTGGCGTCCGGATGTGCAGGTTGCCCAAGGCGCCGATAGTGTCGGCCCGCTGGTCATCGGAGAAAAGCACGAGGATATTGGGCCGCTCCTCGGCTGCGTGGGCGAAGCAGCCAACAACCAAGAGCAGGGAAACCAGGATTCGTTTCATGGGAGAATGGTAGAGAGAGCGGAAAGTTGAGGGCACAAGAAAAGTGCGCGCCGAAGTGCCGGCGTGTTCAGCGGACGCGGACGAAGAGCTTGCCCGGCAGTTGGCGCACCATGCGCTTCATCTCCAGACTGAGCAGACCGACCGACACGGCTGAAGCTGGCAGGCCGCTGGCGCGGATGACTTCGTCCATGTGCGCCTCCTCATGCGTGACGGCGGAGAGGATTTTGTTCTCGTTGTCGGACAGTGACAGCGCGGGCAACACGCCCGTCTCGCCGGGGGAAGGCACCTTGTTCGATGCCGGGAACAGATACTCGAACTCACTGAGGATGTCCTCCGCGCCCTCGCAGAGCTTCGCGCCCTTCTTGATGAGGTCGTGGCAGCCCTTGCTGCGCGGCGAGTCAATGCGGCCGGGCACGGCGAAGACCTGCCGACCGTAGTCGGTGGCGAAGTTCGCCGTGATGAGCGCGCCGCTGGTGAGGTTCGCCTCCACTACGACGGTGCCGAGCGTCATGCCCGCGACGATGCGGTTGCGGATGGGGAAGGATTGCTTGTCCGCCGGGCGGTTGAACGGGAACTGCGAGACGACCGCGCCGCTCGCCGCGATGCGCTCGAACAGCTCGGCGTTCTCCGGCGGGAAGACAAAATTTATTCCAGTGCCGAGCACCGCGACGGTGCGGCCCTTGCCCGCGAGCGCGCCCTGATGCGCCGCCGTGTCAATGCCCCGCGCACCGCCGCTCACGACGGTCACGCCGACGTAGGCGAGCTGATACGCGAGCTTGCGTGCGGTTTCCACGCCGTAGCTGGTGGTCTGCCGCGAGCCGACGAGGGCGACGGAGTTTTTGTCCTCTGCGGTGAGCGTGCCCTTGATGTAGAGCGCGATGGGAGGATCGTAAATCTGGCGCAGCAACTCGGGATACTCGGCGTCCTCCTGCGTGAGCACGTAGCAGCCGTAGTCAGCGATGCGCTTCAGCTCGCCGCCCAAGTCCGTGCCGCTCTCCCAGCCGCAGATCGCGTCCGCAGTCTCCGCGCCAATGCCGCGCACCTGAAGAAGCTGTTGCTTGTTCGCGCGCAGGATGGCGGGGGCGTCGCCGAAGTGGTTGAGCAACTGCCGGACGCGCACCGGCCCGACGTGCTCAATCAAGTTAAGGGCGATGAACGCTTCCCTGGAGGTCATGGCTTTCGGATAGCGAAGAAACTGGGCCGGGGCAAGGCACGATTCGGCGCGGGACATCGCGCCGGGGATGCAAGCGATGTTCCACCGAAACCGAAGGCCTGCCCTACGCACCCACTTCCGCGCGCGCGTCGGCGGCGAGGGCGGTGCTGAGGTAACGCTCGCCTGTCGAGCACGCGATGGTGACGATGGTCTTACCCTTGTTCTCTGGGCGCTTGGCGATCTCGACGGCGGCCCAGACGTTCGCGCCGGTGGAGATGCCCACGAGCAAGCCTTCTTCCTTCGCGAGGCGGCGGGCCATGGCGAAAGCGTCGTCGTTGGAGACCTGCACGCACTCGGAGATTTGCGAGCCGCCCTTGGCGTCCTTGAGGTGGAGGTTCGCCGGCAGGAAGCCCGCGCCGGTCCCTTGAATCTTGTGCGGTCCGGGCTTGATCGGTTCACCCGCGAGGGTCTGGGAGATGACGGGCGAATCCTTCGGTTCGACGGCGATGGCCTGGAAGGTGTGCTTGCGCGGCTTGATGACCTCGCAGCAGCCGGTGATGGTGCCGCCCGTGCCGACGGCAGCGATGAGAATGTCCACCTTGCCGTCGGTGTCCTCCCAGATTTCGATGGCGGTGGTCTTCCGATGAATTTCGGGATTCGCGGGATTCTCGAACTGCTGGGGAATCCAGGAGTTGGGCGTGGCGGCGGCGAGTTCCTCCGCCTTGGCAATCGCGCCCTTCATCCCCTTCGCACCCTCGGTGAGGACGAGCTTCGCGCCAAGCATCGCCAGCAGGATGCGCCGCTCCTGCGACATCGTCTCGGGCATGGTGAGGATGAGTTTGTCGCCCTTCGCCGCTGCGACGAACGCGAGCGCGATGCCGGTGTTGCCGCTGGTGGGCTCGATGATGACGGTGTCCTTGTTGAGCGTGCCGTTGCGCTCGGCGGCCTCGATCATCGCCATGCCGATGCGGTCCTTGACGGAGCCAAGCGGGTTGAAAAACTCGCACTTCAGGAGAATCTGGGTGGAGGCGCCCACGCCGAGGCTGGCGGGAATGCGGTTAAGGCGGACCAGCGGTGTGCGGCCCACGGTCTCGACGATGTTGTTGTAGATGCGGCCCATAGTGATGTGGTGTTGAACTGGCGCTGAATTGTGGCGGGATTGTGGGCGGCGGCGGGTGAGCGGCAAGGATTTTCTCCGCTGATCGAGATCGTCGGGGAGGCCGGTTCACAACTGGCCAAGCTGCTGTTGCTTCCGCCCCGCTCGGGTGCTATGCTTTCTTACCTTTGACAAATGGCTGAATCAAATCCGAAGCCGGAAAACGGCAAGAACGACCAGAACGACGACTTAAAGGGCGGCATGCGGCCCTGGACCTTGACCATCTGGCTTGTCCTCATTGGGTCCATCATGGTGCTGATCATGTTCCGCAACCAGACGGAAGTGAAGCCCAAGACCCTCGGCTACCTCGAGTTCATCCAGAAGGTGGACGACAAGCTCATCCGCAACGGAGTCATTACTTACAACCCTCAGACCTCCGACCTGCGCGAGATCACGGGCACATACATCGAGCTGGGCGAGAGTGGCAAGGCGAAGGTCGTGGAAGGCAAGGAAGTGGAGGTGCCGTTCAAGATCAGGATCCCGGTCACCGATAAGCTTGTGGAGAAACTGCTCGGCAGCGGACTCTTCGTGGCCAAGGAGCCTAACACGCTCTTCTGGTCCATGGTCATCAGCCTGCTGCCCATCCTCATTTTCGGAGCGCTCATCTACTTCTTCTTCATCCGCAATCTCAAGATGGCCGGCAAGAGCGCCATGAGCTTCGGCAAGAGCAAGGCGAAGATGCTCAACAAGGACAAGAACAAGACGACCTTCAAAGACGTCGCGGGCGTGGAGGAGGCTAAGGACGAAGTCTCCGAGCTCGTCGAGTTCCTCAAGGACCCGAAGAAATTCCAGAAGCTCGGCGGCCGCATCCCCAAGGGCATCCTGATGATCGGCGCGCCCGGCACGGGCAAGACACTCCTCGCCACGGCCATCGCCGGCGAGGCCGACGCGAGCTTCTTCAGCATCAGCGGCTCGGACTTCGTCGAGATGTTCGTGGGCGTC